>Ga0316218_1000104_pt1 | contig 124865 bp, 175 predicted proteins | sample TBH18003metaG_FD_203634 | JGI IMG/M metagenome (GOLD analysis project Ga0316218, IMG submission 203634) | Freshwater microbial communities from Trout Bog Lake, Wisconsin, USA - TBH18003 | ecosystem: Environmental > Aquatic > Freshwater > Lake > Hypolimnion/Profundal zone | place: USA... | reverse complement strand
ATTGACTGATTTGCATAAGTAGATGAATTTGCAGCTAATGTTGCTACGTTGGCTGATAACCCAGCGGTAGTTTGATAATTGCTTAAATTAGATTGTAATTGTGCGTTGGAAACAACATTAGCAGCGGTGACAGAGCCAACATAAGAAGTATTATTAGCCGTACCGTTAATAGTGCTACTAAATGTAATTGTATTCGTAAATGTTTGTGTGTTTGTCCATGTGTACTGAGCAGCAACGTTTACTGAACCACCGCCACCACCAGAAACTGTCGACCAATAAACAGTGCTACCATTAGAAGTAAGAACTTGGTTGGCTGTGCCAAAAGATCCGTTAGCAGAAATACCAGCAGTTGTTGAAATTATAAGATTTGCGCTGAATGTTGTGACACCAGTTCTTGTGTAAGCACCAGAAGTATTAACATATGATGCGGCTGCTACTCCACCAAGATATGATGCATTATTTGAAGATAATGTCGCAACGTTAGCAGATAATCCTGCTGTGGTTTGGTAGTTTGCTAAGTTGGCAGTCAACTGCGCATTCGAAACTACGTTAGCTGCAGATACAGTTCCTACGAAAGATGTATTGTTAGCTGTACCTGTAAAAGCAGTCGAGTTAATAGTAGCATTAACAGAAGCATTACCAACAACAACACTATTGGCAGCCAATGTGATATTGTTACCGACAGCATCAACTGTCAGTAGTTGTCCAAGATCGCCTAATTGATATGCCTGTGTCATTTTCTACCTTTTATTATTATTTATGATGCTACGCAAATGTTACAGTGCTGCCAGTTTGGTTACCGCCGCCTCCGCTCGCTTCGCCTATCCAACGATCGGCTGTATAAATGTCTGCACTGGCAACATTTGCCATTGCAAAAGAAGTACCGCGTTGCCAAACTTGAAATCCGCCATCGATGAGACGATTACGGTATGTTACACCACTACCAGCACCACCAGCAAGAACAGCAAGATCATTAGTTATTGTCATTTGTTATGCCTTTATTGTACTGATGCAAGTTGTTGTTCCGTGGGTTGAGCAAGAGTAGGATGATTCCAAGATTTTATATAATCACCCTCACCATCGTTTTGTAAAACAATGGTTCCCGTACCAAAAGCAAAATCTGCCATTGTTAATGTTGGATAAAGTTTGATTATTTTTTCATAAAGAGACATATTAAGCACCTCTCATCATGCAACCTTGAAAATACTGCACGATTGGCCAATCGCCAGATATCCCATCAGTATTTTGAGAAGATCCACTTCCTTGATATGTATAAAGTTGAACATAATCACCAGTTCCATTTAAATAAAACATAGCAGCTACGCTTGTGCCAGCCGATGTTCCAGTAATCAATGAACCTCTTTTTTGATATGCTCCGCCATTTTTCGAAAGCTGCACAAGAATATCTGTAATACTAGCTCCATATTGAATTGCGCCAGTAAACATATAATATCCAGCGACATTAGGGCAAAAAGCATAGGCTGGAACAGATAAGCCATTAAGTGTTACTGTTGAACCTGTATTATTATAACAAGTGTTTGTGTCGTATTCTTTTACTTGGTTTGCGACAAGTGTAAATGTTGAATTTGATATGGTTTGTTGTGCATTTGGATAACAACTAAATGCAGGTCCATTACCAGCGCCCCAATAAACTGCAGAACCATTAGATGTTAATACCTGTCCATTAGAACCAACGGAACCATTGGCGCTAATTGCATTTGTGGTAATACTATTTAAACCAATAGTTGTATTGCCGACAACGACAGTATTAGAAACATAAGAAACAGCCGTTTGATAACCATAAACATCGATAATATAGTTGTTAGAAGGTGTAACAGCGAATCCAACGTTAGCTCCAGAAGTTATAAACACGTTTGTTCCAGGTATTTGTTTAACGCCATTAAGATAAACCTGAATACCATTTGGAATATAACCACCAGTGATAGCAAAAGAGTTTGCCGAACCATTAGCAGTAATTTGTTGATTTACGACTGTACTTACGCCAGTAGTTGTTAATGCTGATGTACCAACAACTTCGATAACAGCATTATTGGGAGGATTAGATCCAAGGATTGTAAAAGTAGAACCACTTGCTGTATTAACATCTGTACCATTAACAAGCTTAACGCCATTGAGATATACGTCAAGATTATTGGCGTAGTAACCACCAGTTACAGTGAATGTGTTTACCGAACCATTGGCTGTATAGATTTGACGAGCAGGTAATGCGCTACCACCTCCGCCACCAGAAACTGTTGACCAATAAACTGTAGATCCGTTTGATGTTAATACTTGGTTAGCTGTACCTAGCGAATTATTTGCTACAATCGCTTTTACAGTTAAATTGCCAGTCACGTTATGATTAACTGTATTAGCGCCAACTGTAATAAGATTCGTTCCGTCAGATGTATAAAGAATCTGATCGGTCATATTCAGAGCAAATTCACCGGCGTTGATGTATTGACTATTAGACGAACTGGTAGTGTTAGGCGTTCTTCCAGAAGTGCTGGTGCGCTTTACCTGAAAAATATTATTGGCCAATCTTGGCGCTCCTATTCAATCGGTATATACCGAGGATTAAAACGAAGAAGTATCTACTTCCGGTTTCTTTTTCTTATTTAGTTTTTCTAACTGTGCTTTTAATTCATTGTTTTCGTCAGTTAAAGACTTAACGACTCTTTGTGCTAATTCTAATTGAGTCTGAAGGAGGATTTCTGATTTTAAAAAATCCCCCAATCTATTTGACATTTTTTCAATATATGTATTGACTAATTCTTGTTCCATAGGTATAATCACTTTGTGGTTATGATGATATTAGAAAATTCCGCCGTCAAGAGTTCCGTAAGCTGGTAAGTTGTTAGTAATCTGTAACACTTGACCATTGGCCGCTGAACCGGGTACTGATAATCTACTTAAAGCTGAAGGAGATGAAATAGCTGCGTAAAGCAAATCACCAGCAGCATAAGAAGAACCAAGTAATCCAGTACCACCGTACGTAGCTGCCAATGCAGTGCTCAAAGTCAAGCTGTTAGCAACTATAGCCGAAGAAACTGTACCATTTGCGGTAATATTAACAGCTGTAGAGTTAGCAACAAAAGCACCGCCAGTTCCGTATGGATACAGATAAGCTTGAAGTATACCAGTCGTCGAACTAGTGATAGTTAGACCGCTATTTGGATTTGCAGTAGTGTTAAAAATCTTATACCATGGATTACCATTGGTAGAAGATGCAGCGATACGAGCGATACCAGAATACTGTAGAGTTCCGGAAGTATTCGACGGAGTGTAAATACCTGCGTCTATTGCATCTGTTGATAGGGAACCATTATTAAAACCAACTTCTATAACGTTATCGTTAACCTGAAGTGTGGCGCTGTTTACCGTTACAACGCTACCTGATACAACAACGTTTCCAGAGAAGGTAGCATTTCTTACCGAAAGATCTGTAGTTGAACCATTGATAGCATAAGTGCCGGTCAAAGTTATGGCAGAAGAGTTCGCTACGAAGTTAGTTCCTACTGTGTGTGACACGGCGTTAACAGTACCAGTGGTATAAAGACCGCTTGAGTTTGCAAGAACTGCAGAAGCTATGTTCGCAGAAGTAGTTGCAAACAGAGTAGCAGTGTTAACCTGATTTACTACGTTTATTGCAGCCGCATTTACGAGAGTCGAGTTAGCAGTAAAGGCAGTACCAACGGAAATTGTTGAACCATTTACAACACCAGCATACACGCCAGTAGTGTTGGCAATAAACCCAGTACCAACTGTAAGAGAAGAGGCGTTTACTGAAGAAGTTGCGTTTACAAAACCGGTTACGGTTGTATTTCCTGTAACTACAGTTCCACCAAGAGTCGTTGAGCCGTTAACCGATAACTTATCAGTTGGATTGGTGTTACCAATACCAACATTACCAGAAGTTGTAATACGCATTCTTTCATTTCCAGCGAGAGTTCCAGCCGTGAAGAATACTATATTACCTTGGTTACCGCCCGTACCAACCGCTAGATTTGTATTACCTGTATAAATGTAAGCGTCAGATGGACCGTTGATTGTCCACTGAGAATTTGACCAATTAGAACCATTAATACCAATATCAATGAAGTTGTTTGAGTAAAGCCCAAGATTATCATTAATAGAGAAGTCAGCAGAAGCAGAAGTTCCGGCGTTACTATTCCAGATAGCCGCTTCTACGTAGTTATTAATGTTTCCGCCGATCGATAATAGATCTTGTCCTGTCGAATCCCATCCGATGTATACGTTGGCTGATGAGTTACCCCAAGCCATTGCGGTTGAGTTGATTACGAATCCATTTGATGCGGTTCCGTAACTACCATCAGTTATAACTGCAGCATTAACTGTACCTGCATAAGTCGGTAGGTAAGAAGCAATATTTGCGCCTAAAGTGCTATTTAACTGATAAGAAGCCGCAGCGGTACCACCAAGATTCGTTGCGTTATTTGCTGTATAAGCTGTGCCGGTAAAATATGTTACTGTTGAATTAGATGTTATTGTACCGTTTACTGTCGAGTTACCAACAGCAATTTCTGTAGAATTAGCTAAAAATCCGCTAGTTGCAGAACCAAAAACGCCAGCGGTATAAGAAGTCGCATTAATCGCGTTAGCCAGTATCTGTGTACTGAAAGTAATTGTGTTTTGGAATGTTTGAGTATTTGACCAAGTAAATTGGGATGCAGTATTAATAGACATTGAACCGGGAGCAGCCCAATAGGCGTTAGATCCCGTACCGCCGGAAACAAGAACGTAACCCGAAGTTCCAACGGCGCCATTTGCGCTTATAGCGTTGGCAAAATTTACCTGACCATTAAATGTTATTGTGTTCGAAAATGACTGAGTATTAGTCCATGCATACTGAGCGGCGACGTTTGTAGTTAGTGATCCAGTAGAAGCCCAGTAAGCGTTGGTGGTACCACCTGAAAATAGAACGTAACCAGCAGTACCTGTTGATCCATTCGCATTGATGGTACCAGAAGTACCAACAAGAACAAGATTTCCAGTCTGAATCGAATTGATGCCAGAAGTAGAGTTAGCTACGAGCGATTGGTTGGCAGTAAGAGTTCCTGGATTTCTAACACCACCAATTGGAACAACTGTTGCACCATCGGTAGAACCAATATAAAGTACACCAGTACCACCTACCGCATTAGAATAAGCTAATTGCCCCGGCAACAACGAAGCTGGTGTTGCTGTTGTTGGGCTTCTTAGAATTTGCATTACATTATTAGCCATTGATTGTTCCTTTTTTTATTTTATTATATTTATAAATTAAAAAGTTCCGCCATCAATGTTGCCAGTAATATTAGATATATCTAAAGGTTGCGCAATCCATGTTTTAGATGTTGAATCGTACACTAGAGTATCGCCTGTTGTCTCATTAACCGCTACAACATCAGATAAACTTTCTAAAGTACCGGGTCCGGAACCAATTTGAGATAATACAGGTATCGTTTTAATGGTTACTGGTACAGTAGTGTCAATAACACCAGCAGTGGCGTTTGTAGAGACATGTACTGCTCTCTTTTTTGCAACTAATACGTTTACATTGAGGTTACTCATTTTTAACCGTCCGTATAACCGTTCGCCCACCAAGTATTATTTGTAGAATAAATTCCGCCTGTCACTGCGGGAGTAACAGTTATAATACCTTCGACAACTCTAGAAACCGAATTAGTCGCTACTTCTGTTATATTAACATCATAAACATACCTTCCTGAATAAAGATTTGCCGATATAGAAGCATCTAGTTCTAAAGTTATAGTTCCGGAAGAAGTATTAATAGAAGCGTTAAATGGGACATAAGTTTGAGAAGTATACCATTTTTTAATTACTGAATTTGCCACAAACCCATTAAGGTTTAGAGGATCTCCATTATCGTCAGTTAAATTTAGATCTGTGGAAAACGTTGTTCCTTGATCAATAACGAGATTTGCTTTTGTTGCCATTACACTACCGTTAGAATTTTAGTTAATTTTACAACGCTATTTGACGAATATGGAGTACAAATTAGGTTTAAATTACCACCTGATATAGAAGAAGTAAATGTGCCAAGAATTGCAGAATTATAAATCGAACCGTATTCGGTCATATATGTAGAAGTTCCGTCTTGTATTACATGTATTTTAGACATGTGATATTTATTTCCCGACGAAGTGTCCGTAATTTGTATAATATATTCGGCCGAACGATAAGTTCCTATTGGAAAACTATCAACTGTATTAGCTTGATTATTTACAAAAGAATACGTGTTTGTAAAAATACTTGAAACTACAAAAGCTATAGAATTACTAGAAACAGTATTAGAATTAATTGTATTTGTATTGATTGTATTAGAATTAATAGTGCTGCTGTTAACAACATTTGTACTTACGTTACCAATAGTTGCATTACCGGTAATAGAAACGTTAGCATTTATAGTTACATTTGAAGAAAAGATAGTGTTAGAATTTATATTTAATGATGAACCTATTGAATATAAATTAGATATGGTTGCATTTGAAGAAAAGAATTGGGAAAAAACGTTTGAAGAACTACCGATATAGTATAAATTGTTAGACGTCGGTATAATATTACCGCCCGCAGAAAACGTTCCAGTAAGAACGCCCGAAACATTCATATTATATACACTTATTGTGTTTGCTGTAATTGTATTTGTTTGTAAAGAACTTGTTGTTATTTGTGTATTAACTGAACTATTACCAATAAGTATAAGATTATTTGATACGGTTATAACATTTGTTGAACCAACAACGTTGTTAATTGATAGAGCGTTCGCAGAAAAACTAGATGTACTAATTGAGCTGGAATTAATTTGTGTATTAACTGAATTGTTTCCAATAGTAATTAACGTGTTATTTACGGATAAATTACTACCAGCTGTAAACGAAGAAGCATTAATAGTTCCGGACGCATACACTGTTGAAGTATTGACAGATCCAGTAGTCGAAAAATTAGCCGCATTAACTATTCCTGTTGTATATACTCCCGAAGCGTTTGCAATAAAAGAAGTTCCAACAATATGAGAAGTTGCATTAACAATTCCAGAAGTATAAATTCCTGAACTGTTAGATGTAAGCCCCCAATTTGAACCGATAGAATTTGTGTTGATTGTTGTTATACCAGAAGTATTTCCAATTATAATTTGAGGAGAATTTGATACTGATGAATTTCCTGCGACAATACCACTATTATTTAAAGTAATAGTTGAGACAGTGTTGTTTCCTAAAATTCCTATATTGTTTGTGTTGATAAAAGAATTGGAACCAACGCTTATAGAATTTATAGTAACAGAAGTATTAACAGAAGAGTTTCCAACGTTTAAAGCATTAGTAGAAATGCTAAACATTGAAGAAGAATTACTTATAGATAATTGTGTAGAATTATGTAATGAATTTACTGTAGAATTACCTATAAAAACGCTAGAAGAATTAACAGTTACGTTAGATCCTACGAATAAACCTGAAGTATTTTGAGTTACAACTGAATTATTGTTAGACACCGAAAAAGATTGAGAAGTTACGACAGAATTAACTGTAGAATTACCAACGTTTATTAGAGCAGTTGTTATGTTTACGTTTGCTCCCACGTTGACCGCTGAAGAAACGTTTGATGTTCCAGTTATTGTTGAACCACCAGTTCCCGTTATTAATCCGGTAACAGATAGAGTATTAGATAAAGTTGTATTACCTACAACAGATAGAGTATTAGATAAAGTTGTATTACCTACAACAGATAGAGTATTAGATAAAGTTGTATTACCTACAATAGATAAATTATTATTCAAAGATGTGTTGGCGTTAACTGCGAAATTAGTGCCGTTAAGAGTTGTGTTAGAATTAATAGTTGTAGAAACGGCGTTTGCGGTTATTGATACAGCCGCAGAATTTACATTAAAGATAGTATAAGAAGAATTGGCGTTGAAATTTGATACGCCAGTTACGTAAAAATTAGAGTTAACGTAAAAATTCGAACTGTTGAAAACTGTATTTACAGAAGAATTAACAACAAAATTATTAGAAATAATCGTTGTATTTAAATTTGTAGAAATAGAAACGCTATTTACCGTAACAGAGAGATTTGTAGAAGAACCGTTAGAAGTAACAATTACAAGGTTGTTAGATCCGTAAGTAAATTGAGCGTTTGAAGAAATTGATAATGTATTAGAAGCCGTTACATTACCGCCTCTTAAATTTCCAGTAGTAAAAATAGTTTGTGTAGAACCAAATACGCCATTAACAGTTCCATTTCCGGTAGTAAAACCACCTTGAGAACTAGTATCCGTAGTTACCGCATTGGCGGTAATAACAGCCAATGCTTGGTTAGTTCTGGCCAACCAAGTTCCGAAAGATTGAGCATTTACTACTGGACTTAAGGTAACTGACATTTATTTTTGTTCCAATATTTTTAAAAGTAAATCTTTGATCTCAGAAACATCTTTTTTCAATTGTTCATATTCTTTTTTTTCTTGAAGCTTTTGATCACGTTCTTGTTTATATTTATTATAAGCAGAGTTATCTATATTCAATATAGCACTACTTCTTTTGTCTCTAACTAAATTTGGATGATCTTTTACTTTAATATAATTTTCTTCCATTTTTACACTTGCATCGCTATTACTCTTAGGTCCGTAACATGAGGAACAAGAGCGGTTGTATTTGAAACGGGTACGATTTTAACAGAGAATTGATCAAAACCATCAAATACTAAATCATCAATCGTTACGTATCTAGCAATATTATTGTTTTGATCGTTTAAGAAAATACCACTAACAGATTGTAAGCTAGGAATAGTGCCGAAAGCGGAATTAGTTGAATTGAATGAAGTGTTATTTGTCAGTGTAATTGCGCTGCTGTTGACAATTGAAGAAATAACTCTCACGTTAAACTTAGATTGCGCTGAATCCGAAAGGTAAACTATCTGACCTGAAGTCAATCCGGAAGTTGTGAATAAATTAACTACATTAGAAGAAGTGTTACAAACAACTCCGTTTGTATATAAATTAATACTTTGTGGGAATCCATATGTCAATTCTACCAAATCATTAGGATTTCCTGAACTACTTATTAAACTTGGCGACGAAGTTTCAGTTAATCTAGAATAAACTACATTATTAAAATCTCTTGAATCTTGATTGTTTTTAGCTCTTACGTACATTCTTATATTTGACGGCGCTGGTCTCCAAGCGCCAATGTAAACAACAATATCTTCTGAAGTTTGAGCAAGCGAAACTGTTTTAGAAATATAACGCGAAGCGGAAAATAATCCGTTATTATGTAATTCACTATAAAATTCAGCTGTCGTAATAACAGCGTTTGCGCCGCTAATTGTATCAATCAATGGTGTCGAATTAGCTTGAAAATATGAACCTTGAGTTACATCAGTTATTCTGATAAATGAACTATTCGCAAATCTAACTGTAGCAACTGCACCATTTTGTGTTACAATATTACCATTAGCAAATGTTCCAGTAGAATTAGACACATTCAAATAATAACCTTGTAAATCGTAACTTGGGCTACAAAGGTTCAATGAGAAGTTAGAAACTTTACTTAATGTGTCAATAACAGGACTGATTTTATTATTCGAAGAATTGAAAGATGCTGATATCTTAACAGTTCTTTCACCAGTTCTTCCAACAGGCATTGCGGACAATTCATTACTTCTTGAAAGAACAACTCTTTCAAAGTCATATTGTTCATTCGAAAGACCTTCATTAATATTAATACCAAAAGCGTCGGGAGTAAATGAAGGATTGTTTTGAACGCCAGTAAATTGCCAAGAAATACCGGTATTTGCCGGGGATATATTTGTGATATTTGGAGATATTTGATTATATGGGACATTAATTACATTATGAACTGTTGCACTGGCTCCGGAGAAAATACCCACAATTTTATTACCTATCGCAGCATTAAAATTATTAGATGTTGTACTTGAAACGTTATCAAGAATTATTCTTGTGAAATCTGGGAAAACTTTCAAAGATCCCAATCCACCGTGTAAAGTACCGTTGTATAATACTTTACCGTAAATACAATTCGTGTCTGTAAAATCGGAAGTAGCAAGACTTGAAACAAACACATTAGAAAAAGCAACGGTTGTTGAATTTGGTATACCCGAAACTTTAAATAATCTAGTTTTAGATCCTGTGTTCGTAGAAATATAGATAAAATCTCCATTAGAAAATACAGAACTATCTGGAACCGAGAAAGTGTTTGAAGAAGTGGTTATTGATGCGTTTTGTGAAACCACTGTAACTACTGCATTAGAAACTGAAGCAGAATTATATAACGTCGTATAATATGTGCTTGAAAACCCGCCAGTGGTGTTGGAAAGTTTAATAACAGAAGAATTTGCGCTGTACACAACGCCTGTAGCAGTATTTGACGAACCGTTTGATTGATAAACTTGATCTCCGTTATTGAACGAACCTAAAACGCCTGTTACATTAAGAACAGCTATATTCATCGCTGTATTCGTTGGATAAAGAGGTTCTCCAAGGGCAAAAGAACCGTTTATATTATATAATTCTGCATAATCTTCATCGGGTGTTCTAAAAACAGCTGTTCCCGAAAGAGAAGTAAAATTAGCAATATATATTGTAAATTTCATATCTTCGGTAATTATTGGAGTCCAATCTTTATCATTTGATGAAAGAAACAAATCACCGGTATCGTTATTTGTATAAATTGGTGAATTTGTAACAGAATCAGTGCCGCCAATTTCAGCAGTCCATATATTATAGTCCGGATTACCACCAAGAGGTAATAAGACAATAGCATATGATAGACCAGACTGAACAAAAACAGGAGTATCAAAAACAAACGAAGTTGCAACCGAAGCATCAGAAGACGCAACAGGAGGATTTACATCTGTTGGAAGTAAAATTATACTAGCAAAAGGCAAACGTTCTTGTGTTGGAACGCCATTTAAAGTTGTTCTTAATTGTAATTCAATTCCATAAGTAGGGCTTACAGACTGAAAGAAAACGTCAATTTGAGTTATATAAACACCGGGAACTCCGGTTGAAGGTTCACTAACGTAAAATGTTTGACCAATTGGATTCATATTTTTCTTATACCTCTTTTAATTTTAAATATTTATTGATTTTTCAAAACCAAAATTATCACCAAATACTTTGCTTATCGAATAAAGAACAAAAAATAACCCAAGCATAAAATATTTTGTTCCTTTGCTTGGTGATTTTTTATTAAAGAAAGGCAATTTATATATAATTTTACTAATAGGTTTACCAACATTCATAATTAATTTTCCAACTTTGTTGTCTTTTTCTCTTTTACCCATTAAAAATTGCATATGTTGAGCCCAAGGAGTGGCAATTCTGTGTGTTATTTTAAGAGTAAGTTCCAATTCTTTGGCGCGACGCTTTTCTAAATCTTTAATCCAGAACATTACATCTGGAGTATTTCCAGACATCCAGTCAACGACTATTGAAGCCCATTTTATATATCCCCAATATGTATCAGGATCATATGATCTTAAATATTCACCAAATTCTTGATCTGCTTTATATGTGTCTTCGTCCATCAAACCAAGTTCATACAATTTTGTACAAATAATTGATCCACACCCACAGTTATCACCGCCACCACTTGTTGGTGGTGTTGGGTCTGGAATGTATTGCTGTGTTACGGCTGTTGCAACTGCCAATCCTTGAACTGTTTGTTGTTGTGTAACTTGTGTTGATGATAATACAGTTTGTCTTGTATTTAATAAACTAGCCCCACTAGCAACAGACAATGTACTACCATAATAAACACCATCTGCTTGTGTTGTTATGGCACTAGAACCTTGTGAAAGATCAGAAATATCATTTAGTTCAAAAGTTATTTGTTGTGATTGAAATGTATTAGCTGGAATACGAAATATACCAGAAACATTACCATTAGAATCACTATACAAAGGAGTTCCAAAAGGTGTACATAATTGTGATCCAGCTAGAGTGGAAGGGTCATACCCCGGCAATATTGGGGCACACCAAGCTGAAACAGGAACATTATTAAAATAAGCATATAGACGAGTATTAGGTTTCATACCAACCGCATTAAATTGGATTGTTGCTGAAGGTATGAATGGTAATATACTAACATTAGTAACAAAATTTCCCAAATTCAACAATTGATTTGATACACTATTTGTTAACTGTGTACCTATTTGTTGCTGGACCGAAGAAGTTACCGCTAATGTTTGTGTAGTAGTTGTGTTTAGCGTTCCTGCCATTTATTTTACCTTTAAATTGATTATTTATTCTACTATCTTTAACTATCACCATAAGGAGAAGTTCCTACTATACCAAGACCATCTCCACTATCAGACCATTGATATACAGGAGGTGGTGTACCACCATCATCAGATGAAGGAGGCGGTGTCAATGGATCACCAATTCTCTGACTTACTGTAGAAGAAGCTGTAATCAATGTATTTGATGAAGTTGTTGAAAGTGTTTGCCAATTACCCCACTGAGTTCCCCAAGCATTTTGAAGATTAAGCCAGTTTTGTGCTAGATCAAGATTATTAACAACGCTTGGACTTGTTGTTGTATCTGGCGAAATAGAACCAGAAGGAGTTAAAGTTATTGTTCCTATCCAAGTATAAATGTTACCTTCAATACAATTTCTATACTTAGAAGCATATTGTTGTTTAATATAAACATTATTGCTTGTATGCGGCAACATAATAAGTTCACCATGTTGCTGAACACCAGAACTTAATGAAGAATCAAAGGCAAAATCAGAACGCATTTGGACAAACGCAGGTCTTAATGTGTTTGTCATTGGATCAATAGCCATATAATACTTAGGATCTAGTGTATTAGAAAGATCAAAACCAGTGAACGGATCAACAAAGATACCGTTCTGAAATCTTGTCTGACCTGTCGTTGTGGTTTTTATTTGTAATGCAGCCGCTGATTGTTCTAGAAGAGATAATGAAGTATAGTATTCAAGATTTGTAATTCTTGTATCCAAGGACTTAATGTCCTTCATAGTATATCTTCTATTTTGACTTGTCGCTGATTGAATAGCCAAATCATATCTGTTGTACTCTTTGGCTTCGTTGGTTGTCAAAGAAGGATAAGGCGGGATTGATAACAATGAAAGAGTCATCGTACCATTTTGTTCGGACGGCGCTGGAGGATTTGCAACAGCGGGCAATCCTTCGGTGATAACAATATTACCAGAAGTATCGATAGCTAGTCTATCTGTTCTTGAAAGATAATACGCAAGGTCTGTAATAAAAATAGAATCAGGATCTGGTAATATAGGAGTTCCATTAAAACTTAATGTTGATGAAGGATTAACAGTCGCTGTTGCTATGCTTGTAGCCACGTTTGCAGTGTTTGAAGAAACAGGTCTAAAATCAATACAATTTCTTAAATCGAAATAATAACCACCAGAACTTGAATAAGTTGGTATTTCAGCAGTTGTTATCGCGTTAACGTTTGATGTATTTACGTCGTCAATTGGATAAGAATTACAAGTAAAATATCCAGAACCCGATTGATGAGTAAACGCCGACAACTGAACTAAAATCGTTGTATTTGCATTAATACGGTCTGCAGGAGAATTTGTTACAACATTCAAAGTTGCTAAGTCATAGTAAGCATCTCTTTGGCCGTTATCTAAACTGAAATAACTTGCGTAATTTGTTGAAGTATTTGTATAAGTTTTATTCCCGCTCGTATCAATATATACACCGTCAACATTGAAAACATCAGGTATACCTAATTCCCATGGACCTACGTTTTTGTTGATGTTGTTAGAACAATCGATTTTAACAAAAACGTTTTTGTTAATAATTTTTTGTATCGACGTAGCGCCTGATCTAGCAATAGAAGAAGCTACTTGAATGTTAAAAGCTGCGTTCGCACCCTCGCCAAGAGAAATAGTCAACGTATTTGCGGAAATATTCATTGATCTATTTGGTCTTGTTGAAAATGGTATTGGGTTTCCTGTAATAAACGCTTTCTGGTGAGTCAAACTTCCTACGCTAGAAGAAAAAGTATTATCTACAGTCAAATAAACATTATTAGATATTGAAGTTATAGTTCTAACATCTGATGTGTTTGTAAGAATAAAATCGCCAACGGCATAATCTGTTAAGAACGAAGTGCCGGAACCTGTAACAACGTTACTTGAGCTTGAAACTGTAACCGTTCCAGTTTTATTAGTTGAATAACCGTTTGACGTTGGAACAACAATAAAATCATTCATTTGAGAAGAAGATAGAGTTCCCAAATAAAGGAAACTATCGGAACCAGAAGGAGGAGTTGTTATCCCGACAGTCGCGATAGAATTAGTTGCGCTACTAGAAAAATTTGTATTTGATATTTTTCTATAATCAAATTCTGTATTATTAAATCCGTTTGATGATAATGCATTTTGACCAAATGGATAGATCATACTATTCAAATATGGTGATTTGATAGAAGCGATATAATTATTAGAAGAAATATTATAATCTAGAACAATATCGGCAACGCCTTTTAAAGAACTATCATAATAAATTACGCTTTTTACATTATTAAAATTAGAACCAGGATTCATCGAAATATCAAATAGATATAATCTATACTGAGCTGTATTTGCTCCTGGAGATCCGCTATTATAAGAAAATCCTCTTATGTACGCTGTTCCTATTTGCGTTGTTGGAGAAAAACTGGTACCTAGGAAAGTTCTATTAGTTACAGAAGTTTTTGGAACGCTGTGTAATTGAACTTGAATGATTTTATTTGAATCGCCGAATTCGCCAGACAATTCGTCTAATAACACATAATAACCAAAATTCAAAGAAACATTTTGTTGAGAAACGTTGGCATAATCTGTTCCTCTTCTCGCTTTGAATGCATTACTATTAATAAACTGAACTCTGTAACCGTTAACGTAGCCTATTCCTGCGCTAACCAAAGCATTATAATGAGTGGCGTAATCCGGATCAGATGTATTTGCCAAACTTTGTGATGAAACAATAAAAGGATTAACTACGAAGTTTCCATTAGTTTCGTACGATCTACGTGCTTCTTCTATAGCGATAGAATTAAATTGGGTATCCTGTCTTATTGTTATCGGCGCGCCTTGTTTGAAATCAACCAAAGAAAAGAAAGTTGTAGTATTCGCTGTGTTTGTTGGTATTGTAACAAGTGTAGGAATTAATTTAAGGCGATCAGCACCCGGCGCAGAATAATTTGGGGCACCAGCAGCGTTATCATAAAGGCTTGTATCATTACTTGCAGTTATTAATTCTTCAGTAGCCTCGAATCCAACAGAAATACCATCGGGCTGATTTGAGTATTTGTCGATTACAGCGGTTTGAGGATCAACATAAATGAAATACCCCTTTTTAAAAATAATACCTTCAGTTGTAGTAAACGCGTAACCTTTTCCTGATACATTAGCAACGTTTGCTGACACTACAGTTGCAACAACTAAATTAGCAGAAGAAATAAAAGTTAGAAGTTCGCTATTTGCGAATTGCGTTTGAGGAGCGCCGTTACTGTAAGTTCCTGTGTTCAAATATTTAATATATAATGTGTTTAGATCAGGATTATTAGAATACAATCCTGGTAAAGAGTTAATAACTGTAGCAGTCAACCCGTTGGGATTTGTGACGCTATATCCAACCAAATCCGAAACCGTTAAAGAAGTACCATTCGCATACGTATCATTCAATTTGACGTAGTTGTAATTGTTATCAAACGTGAAAGTACAACCTTTAATTACCGAACCTTCTTTGAATATATTTTGACCGAACGAGGTTATTTGGTTCTGTAAAATTGATTGAAGCTGATTTAATTCTCTTACTTGAACTGCCGTACCAGGCTTAAACAATACTTTATAATATTGTTTTGTTGGATCATAGTCATCAAAATAAGGACTTGTATTCAAATTAGTATCAAGAAGGGATGTATTCGATGCCATTATTTCCTCTAAAATTTAATAACTATGTTAACTTGTTCAGTTGATGTTGCATTTACATTAAAAGGGGTCATATTTTCTAGATATATTACTTGACCAGATTCTCTAACTAAATCAGGCAATTTCACTAAGCTCATTATACCAACAGAACCGGAAGTATTACCAACAATTTCATATCCGGATATTTGATAAACACCGAATTCCCCTATAAATGGTGTAGTGTTAGAACTTACGATACTTCTAACATCATCCAAAACCAAAACGCTATAAACATTATTTATAGTTGAAATTTTACTTCCTGAAGGATTTTTAATAGTATCTCCAACGTTGAACGGTTTATGTGTAGTTTCGTTAAATCCCGTCATATTCACCGCAGATAATTTCAAATAGTTCGATGAATTGTTAGCGTAAGTAACAACAGCGTTAGAACCTGTGTTAGCGTTTATTAAGATATCCCCGACGGAGAAAGAGGCGGCGGCATTGTAAACTAAATCTAACTCGTCAGTTTTACTAATTATTCTTCCTGTTGCGTAAGTAGTGTTTTGTGTAACATACTCATACAAATTGTAGTTATTTGTATTTGATGATAACGTTAATCTCGCTGTTTGATTGAAACTACTACCGAAATTAACTGTTGAATTTACCGTTCCATTTGATGTGTATATAGAATCAATGTTGGCGTAATTACCATTTAAACTTTCCGTAATCAAATCATTTTGTGAAAATTTTCCAACTACGTTCGATACTCTTATTTGTGTATTTGAAATCACTTGAGTCATAGTAGCGGTACCACCGCTTGTGCTATCCACTAGAGCTTCTGTATTAGCGGGTAAAATAAAATAAACCACATTAGAAGAAGTACAATGGCTGTTTGCGCCAGAAATAAGACCGTATAATAGAGTAGAAGAATTAGCTAAATTAGAAGAATCAAAATTAAACGTTCCGCCATAATTATCTAATACTATAGAGCTACTATTACTTGTAGAAATTACTCCAGCAGCGTTTGAAGAAGGTTGATAAACTATTTCTCCTATAGAAAAAGTTCCGCTGGTATTACTAATGCCTAATTGAATTCTATCGAAATCAGTTAGATTAATAATTGCATCTTTGATCGCAGGGTTTTTAATTATTCCTATGGTTCTATAAGAACCGTATAAAGGTAAACTATAGTTTTCGTTTACTGCAGTGTCAAATTTGGTGTATAATCCGGCGTAAATAGCGCCAAGTTCTGTATAAGCGTCATAGCCATGACCGTTTACAGGGCTTATTTGAGGTTGTACAATTGCGCCACTTCCATATAATGTGTTTGAAGAAATTGAAATGTTAGCTTGTGTATAACTCTCGCCGCCATTAATTAATATAATCGAAGAAATTGATCTGGAAGGATTATTACCGCTTAAATCAACGGTGCAATATGCTAGAGCTCCGTTGCCGTCTCCTTCAATATTAACCTTTGGGGATATTACATATTCCGTTAACTCGTTTGGAGAAGTATAAGAAGAAACCACTAGAGCGTTACCAGAAGGAACGCCGTTCGCGTATGCAGATACAACGGGAACACCAGAAAGAAAACCGCCTTCTATAGTCGACACAGTTATATTTGGATAAGAAATATTATTGTTGATATAGGCTTTAGCTTGAGAATACAAACCATAAGCGTATAAATTAGCAAGGTTATTTACGTTACCATTAACATTATTAAGAATCATATTAGAAGAATTAGCAAAAGAAACAGTTCCATTAGCGCCTTGGCTAGTGTTGCTACTGTCAACTATTACAACCGTTTCTCCTAAAAAGAAAGAAGAATTAGAAGGTTGAGTATTACTAATAGATAATTCAGTAGAGTTAAGATTAGTATAAACTACCGCCCCCTCATATGTTTGTTCGCTAAATCCGTTAATACTTATTGCGTTGTTAACATAATAACAATTCGCGCTAGTCAATATGTTATTGAACGGATAATTCACTGTAATTATTGAAGAATTTACTGAAACAACTCTTCTTAAATTTGTGTTTGCATTTTCGCCGATTCTTATGTAGCTACCGACCGAAAAATCATTAGAAAAATAATTATTTGAAACAGCGACAACGTTTGAAGAGTTATTCGAGATCGATACTTTACCGTTACGTTTAACCGCTGAATATGAAGTATCATACATAGGGTAATTTGGGGACAATCCTTTAAATTGTTCATTAAGTACGATATTAGTAGAGTTACTGAAATTAATAGTTCCGTAGACGCCAGTGTCAGATTGAATAAGAGTGTCGCCAGTGTTTAAATAACCAGATTGATAATAATATGTTATATAAGCAATATTTTGATAAATTAAATTGCCTATGTTGAAAATACCATTAACATTACTTAATTGTAAATTTTCATAATAATTAAACGGAGGATTTACGGTTATAAGCTTAGTTGTTCCGCTGTAATTTACGATGTTGGCCAGCTGGCCAGCACCAAAACCAGCTTTAAAATAAATTGAAGAACCTGAATAATAGTTGTCGGAAGGCGAAGAAGTTGATGGTAACTGAACAACGTAATTATTAACTACAGACTGTAAAAATCCTTCTTCGTAAATTTGATAGTTTGTTCCTCCGTTAGTTAAAACCAAACTATCAATCGTTCCAGGAACGGCATTTCCTTGAACCGCATTGTTTGGAGTAACGGGTATATAATTCGCCGATTGGAAATTATTATATGTTGTTGGGTCCACCGTAAACATATACTTCCAAATATAACCGTCAGGAGTCGTAAAATTGCCAATTGTTGTTGTTGAGCTTGGCTCGTAAGTAGAAGGAACTCCGTTCGGAGTTAATACAGAGTATCCGTTGTCAATACATTTGTAAACTGCGTTTTGATCAGTGATTACGTAAAAATTTTCATTGTAAAGGTTTGGGTCTGTATCGTTATATCTAGCGTAAACAGTCCCGTTTGACCAATTATTTCTAACTACCATAGGAACAACATCGGAATTACTTAAACGTTTTCCATAAACGATGTTTTGATATGTTCCCTGTTCTACCTGAAAAATTGAATTATTCGCTTCCGGAACGTTACTGTCGTATATGTTTCCATTGGCGTCGGTCCAAGGTGTAGCTTTAGATACAAAACAATAATAAGAATTCTCGCCGTTACTGACGTCATTAATAAAATCAGTAACAAGATTAATGTTGTGATTGATAGTTAAAATTGCCATTTAATGATCTCTTAATGTTCCAATATTGTATTTATGACTGAACAAAATATGAATTGGCTAATTGAGAATAATTAGAAATTAAATTATCTTTAACCGCGAAAGTACCGAACAATTTGATTCCAATAGGGTGAACCAAATCGTAAACTAATTCTTTATATGTATCTATCATTCTTTCCGCTATTATTTGATAAGAATAATTTTGATAAAAATTACTGTCTTGAATTTTCATAACGTCGCTAACGAAACTTTTATGATTAGTCCAATACCCTTGTCCTATTCCATTAATATCAACAAACGTTGTTCCAGTTACCACGTAGTTATTATTAGAATTTAACAAATTAACTACTTGGTCTCTATCGTAACCAAATCCACTATCGACTATAGTGATCGCAGTTACTATACCGTTCGCGTATCCAGCACGAGCTTTGACGTAAACATTGAAACCTTCTATACCACCATTAACAGGATCAGAAATTCTTAAATCATAAATTAAAGGTTCGACAATAGAAACGACCGGATCGGAAGCGTAACCAGTTCCCGGATTAATATCAGTTATTGAAGCAATTGTTCCAACTTCTTTATTCACCGTGGTTAAAATGTTTTGAATCGATTGATCTAAATTGGCCGGTAAAGGAACTTGAAATACCCAGTTGGTGTTTCTTGTTACAGAATTTATTACCGCATTCGATGTAGAATTAGAATTGTATATTTTTTCGCCTTGTAAAAAATAACCATTTTGAGCGTTTATTCCTAAAACCGTAGAATTTGAAGTAACAACGTTCGCTGTCGCATTTATTGTTTCTACTGGGAATACTGTGTTTAATAATACGTAAGTATTACTTGTATTACTTTTTAATATTACTCCACTAGCTAGATTTGCGTTCGTTATGTCAGAACCTTTGACCATAACGTAAGTGTTATCCGAAATACAAACTGTTAGATTGGCTATACCTTGAGAAGAGTTCGATAAATTTTCTCCAACAGACAAAACTGAAGAAGTAGAAATAACATTACAATCCAATTCTCTTACGCTAACATTACTCATATAAATTTTATTATTAGCTGAAAAAGTACCGTTAATACTAGAAACCGCGATATTATAACCCGAAATAGTGCTATCGAGTATAGTATTATAATAGGTGTTAATGTAATCAGTATTTAATTTATATATTTGTTTATTGACTATACTACCAATATTAAAAGTTGCCCCAGAACCTCCAGTATTGATATATACATATCCGCTATTTGGGGAATACGCGTTAAACGTAGTTCCATTCAGCGGAGTCGACAAAGTTGGGTCGCTATATACAGAAAACGAAGTTGAATTAATCAATTTAGCGTAATAATTATATACGCTAGAATTAAGTTGAAACATTCCATCAACGTAATCTATCCTAATAGATTGGCCGTTCGTTATAGTATTATTGTTCGAAGTTGTGATTACGACTGGATTTGTATTTGTGGCGTTTACTATATTAAACGCTGCTCCGTCAACACTTATTATAGCTCCGGTAGAAAATCCGGAACCGCCGTCTATTAATTCAAACGTAACTTCGCCGTTTTTAGATCTAGTCGCAGCAACTTTAGCCAATGCTCCGTAACCGCTGCCCTCAACGGTTAATACATCGCCAATATTATAATTAATACCGCCTTGAACAACAGTAACAGAAGATAATGACCCAAATATAACTGGCGCTGTATCTATAGTTATTTGAGGGACCGCTTCACAAAAAATTTTTTCTCCGTAATGAAAATTACCTTCTAAACCAATCAAATATAAAACGTTAATAATTTTATTATTAACAGATTTTGTAAAGTAATTGTCAACTACTGCCGTTGATAAAGTTGAAGAAGAGTAAATTTTTTGACCAATTAGATTTACCAAATAAGGATTATCGGAAACTTCTATGTATTTCGGAGTTATCCAGTTATTATCAGATAGTTTGAAAACATATTGATTGGGAATATAAACTTCAATATCTTCATTGAATAAAATTCTAAAAAGTAATTTGTATGATTCTGTGCTACCTTTTGAACGATACAATTCTAATATATGTTTTAATAAAAGTTTTTTATCCGCTTTGATATTTTCCGGAATAGAATCCATATATTTGTCTTTAAAATATTTGACAAATTGAGGAAGAGTAGAATCAATATCTCTATAATCAAGTAAAGATCTAACTTGATATATTGCGTTATTTTCCGATTCCATCCATTCGTAATACGCCTTCATAAAGGCAATAAAATTCGTTCCTTCTGTTTGATAGAAGTTTGGAAATTGCGAAGCAATGAATGGAGAAATAAATTTATCTATTTCCATTTTATCCGCTGACTGTGTTTATTGTTAATCCAGAAATAGTATCAATTTCTATAATTGTATTGTTATAACAATACAAGTCTTGATTCGTCGGAGTTGCATATATTTTAACACCGCCTCCAATATTATTGAAAGAAACTTGTTGAATATTTACAATTCCTGAAGTATAATCCACAGTTCCTATTTTGTTGTAACTTATGGTCGAAGAACTTGATTGTAGCAATTCATACACTATACCAGAACCCATATCTACTTCTGGTATATAATCCGTGAATATATAATTTTGACCGTTTAAAACCAACAAACTACTTGTCAAAGAACCAGGCTCAATAGAATTCTGAAAATTACAAGAAATAGAGCTAGGAACGTTTAAATTAGGAGAAAATATTTTATATAATTGCGCTTTAGTTTCGTTACTAAGTATTCCGACGTCGGCGTTATTGATTTGATTTTCTAATCTAGACATTCTAAATGCCGTGTTAAAATCTTGTAAATTAGAAACATTGTAATCGTTTATAGTCGAGATCACTTCGGATATAATTGTAGCTGGAGTAGAAATAGTATTAGAAAAATTAACGTGCACAGTGGAATTCAGCGTAATATAAAGGTAATCCGGATCCACAATTTGAACGTTTATTCCTATAGGGGAAAGATTGTTGACAAAAGATTGTATATTTTGTTTTCTATTACTTGTTAATATATTTCCCGTATACGTACTCATAGAAACGAAAACCGTTCCAAATTCAACAACGTTGTTAGAAGTTTCAAGAGAAAAAACATTAACGTGTTCTACTTCGGGGAAATTTTGAAGTATTGTTGACTTGTAATCCGAAGCCGTAACACATCTTCCTTGAGTTTGAAAATATCTAGGAGCGTTGAATCTAATCGATTCAATAGTTTCTGCGTTTGCTCCGCCAACGGAAGGACTTACAGTTGTTATAACGCTAGGCACACCGACGCCACCATTAATCGCACCTAAATCTTGATCGATCATAAAAGATGTTATTCCGTTTCCATCCGAACCAAAAGTTGTTCTATATTTTGCGTAAATTATATCGCCGTTCAATGGGTTGTAACCAAACACATTATCACCGAATAATATCTGATATTGTTGGTTTGCCGTCGCTTGCAAGAAATAAACATTGGAAGTATTACTTAAACCAAAAAGATTTTCCGCGTAAGTATATACAGTGTTGGTTCCGTTTTCGTTAACAGTAACAGTAAGGCTTGTCGTATCAATAGAAGGGTTTGATAAAGTGAATATTTGTGAAGGATTAGAATAATCAACAACGAAAGTATCTTGTACATAAGAACCTTCATAAATTTGTAAATTAGAAATCGTATATACTGTATTTGTTGAAAGATAAGATGTTTCTTCATTCGTTACGTAAGTAAATCCACCATTCGCGTTTAAACCACTAAAAATTGTCCCTTTTGGTATAACTAAAGGATTTGTAATTGTGTTGTTATTACTATTGTCGGCAGTGTTTAGGGTAAAACTTATTGTAGCAACTGGGGAACGATTTGATCTGGGTAGATAATTCAATTCTTTGGCGTGAGAAATAACCGAATCTAATTTTTGAGCCGAATCTAGAAACATTTCAGAAGCGACCATATTAAGATAAAATGCATTAAGGAACGTATTGTAAGACATTACGTCCAACAATACGTTCATATTAGATCCTGTGAAATTATAATCCTTAAAGGTAGGTTGACTTTTTAGGAACGTAATTAAATTGTTTTTTAAAGTATCAAAATCTAATGATGTAAGAGTTAGATTGCTATTTGCTGCCATTTATCGCACTCTTTGAAGCATGAAGTTTATTGTTATTGGTTCAGGATTATTTATAAGAGCGTAAGTGATAGTTACTTGTAAACTATAATCGTCTGTCGAAGAGACGTTGACAGAAATCAAATTGCATCTAGGTTCATTATATTTTAAAGTGTTCGCTATATTAAATTCTATTGAAGCGTTAGTAAGATTGTCATTAAACTCAAAAACAGAATTGTAAATGTTTGAACCAACCGTTGGTTGAAACAATCTTTCTCCAAGAGAAGTCATTATCAAATTTTTGATTGATTGGGACACAGAACGTTCGTTGACTACTTTACCAAGTTCACCACCAACAGGCGATACGGCAAAACTATCAAGAAAATCTGAGAAATATTCTTGTTTTTTGATCGTAGATGTAAGAGTATCCGCTCTTGTAACTGCCATTTATTTTCCTTAAGAGAAAGTTGTAGGAGGAGCGCTGACTCCGCCGCCTTGTATTTTTGTAGATTGACCTTTTGTTGTAATATCACCGCCATCAGAGTTGATATTAATATCACTACCGCCTTGTACAGTGACAGTACCACCACTTTTGATAATTATATTTCCGGAAGTTATTGTTATAGAACTTTCACCAACCTGTAAAATAATTTTATTTGCTGCTGTTATATTAACACTTCCAGTACCGCTTATATTAACACTTCCAGTACCGCCATCCGCAGTTATATTTACTTGATCGCGACTTAATAATGATAAATTTTGAGCAATATCAAATCTTGTTTTTCCGCTTTCGACTTTAATATCGTAATTACCAGATTGAACGTAATGTCCGTGATCGCCTTTAACGGTATGATATTTATTCCCCACAACTGCATGAACTTCATCGCCTTTGATATTCGTATGAATATGTCCATCGTGCTGTTTAACGTGATCTCCACTTGTCGTTTCAAACGTAGACCCACCAGTATTATTATTAAAACTACCATCGCCGCCTGTACCGTTTTGTTCAACGCCTCCAGAACCTTTATAAGAATCGCCACCGGCTTTTAATGCATGATCATTTTTTGTATTGTTGTTTGTGTTACCTTCTGAGTTATTATCTTGGTGCCCATCCTGATGGTTTGATTGACCTTTACCGTAGTTGTAACCTACAGCGTTTTCTAAAGAATGAACAATTTTTTTTGCGCCGTTTTCGATAACTTTATATGCACCGGTAAAACCAATTTCGGCCGAAAAATGAGAAGCCGCGTCGCCAAATTGAGACCAAAAAGAAGTATGACCGTTAGGTTTAGTTTCTCCTGAAATCATAGGATAATCATGAGTTGCTCTACCCGCCAAAGGATTTGGTTGAGGCGGCAACTTTACGTTAATATTAGAAGGCGGCGTTAAAGAACTTTGAGGTAGAGAGGGATCAATAGACATTTTTTATCTCAATTTAAAATAATTTCTGAAAGAAGGATTTGAATTTGATTAATTTCACTTTGTGATATATTTGCCTTTTCCAAAACATTTGTAACCGAAGCAATTGTAGCAATAGAATATTGAGACAAATTTACATTGTTTTGTGATATGCTGTTGATATTAGAAACAGAACTTTGAGAAATACCAGCATTTAATAAATTCGAAATAGAACTTGGAGATAATCCGCCGTTCGGCAATATACTCAATACGTTATTCAAAGCCCCTGTTGCTTGTGCCAATGTACTTGCAACACCGCCCAAAGACCCCAATGAAGAAAGCGCATTACCTAAATCACCGCCCAAAGAACCTAATGAAGACAATGCACCCAATGCATTTGGCAAAGAAAAAGCAGGTTTTGATATATTTTTCATCTGTTGTAAATAAGCGATATTTTTAGTAAATTTATTAAGAGTTTCAGTCATCGAGCCTACATTTAAAACTGAAGAAGGCAAATGAGAATTTTGAGCTTGGTTAATCATTGAACCAATAATACCCAGAAGTTGCATTGCCATGGCCATAATATTACTGCTACTGTTGTTACCTAGGATAGCATTTGTTCCATTATTTGTAGTGGTTGTACTAACTTCATCCAAAATTTTGTTAAAATCTTGAACTGTTATAACTCCGTTTTCGAAATATGGAGAAAGTAAATTTGCCAACTGTGTTTGCGCAGCATCGTAAACAGCTTGTTGTGGTGTTGAATAATTAGGTTGCTGCGCGCCTCTTACTGTATAAATGTAATCACCTTTTGGTCCAAGCCATTGAACAAATCCTGGCCATGGATCAGAATCAGGTGAGTAATATTGTTGAACATAAAAATCTGGTGCAAATCCATATATTGGTTGTGGAACCGGAGTATTAATAGATTGATATATTACTGTCGGAGTAGTTGGATAAGGTATATCTGTTGTTCCGTATTTTGCCGCGTTTGATACCAATGACACTATCGCTTCTATCATAATAGTGTCATAATCTTGTTCTAATTGATAGAAAGCATCTCCGGAAAAAGTTTTTGTTAATATTTGAATTACGTTCAAAAACCCATATTTGTTCGCAATAATTGCAAGAGCACCAGTTAATGCTGTGGTTACTGTTTTAACAACACCAGTTCCTCCACCGCCAGCAGCGCCACTTCCGCTACCGCTGTTGGCCATGGCCATGATGCCCTTTACTATATTAAGTAAGCTCATCATATTTTTTAAAACTTCGCCGGAAGTTCCAACCTGTGCTATAGCATCTGGTAATTTTAGGCTTGGATCCAAAGCGGCGATAGTTGCTTTGTCAGCATTTGGCGCATTTTGTTTTCTAGAATAATCAAACCCATCTTGACCTTTATCATCTTCTTTATAAGGCGCTTCATTATATTTTGCTCCTGTTGGATCTATTTGAGAATCACCAACAGCTGCGTTGTTTGGCGTTTTACCTTGAGTTTCTTTTGGTCTACCAGGAGAAGGGACATCGTTTCCTGTTTTATCTAAACCTTCTTGCCCCCCAGAATTATCATAACCGTTTAATTTTGCCGCTCTGGCAAAAGTGCCTAGGATAATAGGGTGTTGTCTAGCATCATCGTTGAATAAACCAAAAACTCTCGAACCAACAACCATACCAACTGGAATTATACCAACTTTACCGGTTGCAGCTGATGTTATCGGTTGTAAAGGAGTAGCCCAAGGTAAATCGTCGTCTTTGATATCTTGTTCGTTATCGTGATTACCATAAACACGAATTTGTACTCTGCCGGCTTTCCAAGGATCTTTGATATTTCTAACTTCGGCGATAAAAACATTATTATTATTAATCATTGACTATAGCCTCCCTTGATCGCTTCAATAACCATCGTATATCTTGGTCTAGTTCCTGCTGGTTTAATTCTATGTCTTAATTTTGTAATCAAAACTTTATCATTCATTTGTGTTTCGCCGGAGTCATGATCCGCGTCGGCTTTCTTGGGTATATTCATTGTGACAATATTACCAACGGCAATATTTGGGTTGCCATTGATCTCAAACTTAGCGGAATTTTGGGCTATTTCTTTAAGGTAATCGGCTCTTTTAACTTTCGCTTTATCAATATCAGTTCTTGTTTTATCATTAAATTGATCGTTATGATAATGTCTCAATGGAAGATTTTTCGCTGAGTTCGCGTCAGATTGATAAGAAGCTGTTGCTGAAGAAGCCGCTGTTGGAAGAACTATATTAGTAGAAGGATTCTGTTCAACTTTAGATTTTCCTGTGCCTACATCATAAACACTTTTAGAAGAACCAGCGTTATAAGTTACTGGCGTATAAAAAGAATCAGGAACATGTAACCAAAGCATATTATTCATACCGTCTGATTCTGTTGTTGTTCTTCCGCCGATAGTGTTGTCTTGTTTCAAATCAAATACGGAACCTTGGGACATCAAGTGTTCAAAGGTGCAAAACGTTCTATTTTCTTGACTACCATTTCTTCCGGCGAATAAAGTATAAAGGGAAGATTGATTTTGTTGAGATACGTGTCTGCCATGTATATTTTTTAAGAAATCGTAAACTTTTTCATGATTTGCTATTAATCTCTGATTACCCTTACAAGGATCCGGAACATTTATTTGAGCATCAGTAATTGTTTTTAAAGCGTCTTGAACCGTTTGATGTGTTGGTTGATTGAAGCTTTTGGCCAAATGATTGGATTGATTCTTCAAAGCGTCTTTTGAAATCATTCTCAGTTTATAAGTTTTGTGTTTCATCGAGCCTGATTTTTCAAACGTCTTATCGTCTAAATTTTTGTTTGCAAGAAGAGCAAATTTAAAAGTACAAGAACCTGCACCCGGAACACTGAAACTCAAATTAACTTCTTGACTACCGTCAAGCTTATTTGTTCCTAAAGCATCATTATAATCCAATACTTCAACTTCGGCGATAAACACCGGATTAAGAATATCTTCGTAAATATCCAACGTATTAAAAGTGGCCTGAGAAGGATCTGTCAAATCCAATCCGCCAATAGTAAAAGTGTCGATCGATATATCACCAGGTACAGCTGTCATTATTTCAATAGAGCCTTTAATCCATTTGCCACGTTTGCCGAATAAGCCGAGTCAAGAACTTTGATAGTATTATTATATTCATTTTTTGCGTTTTCGTAATCATAACAATAAACTGGAGACCAATAAGTTACTTCTTCAGGTAATAAATTATCAACTATCAAACTAGAATTAGAAAATATTGTATTTACCGAGCTTTCTTGTCCGTAAATATATCCTCCTAAATTTGTATTAGAAACTGTTGAACCGGAAACATGTTGTAAATACAAAGTGTTGTTTATTATAGATAAAACTTGTCCGCTACCCGAAGAACTATCGGAAAAAACAACGTTACAAACTTCGTCTTTAATAAAACTTGTGTTCGACACATAATAAGATCTAATACCGTTCGTATTAATAGTTATACTATTCTTTGTTCTTTCGTAGGCAATTACAGCGTTGTTAAATCCATATATAGGTTGCCAATATTTAAGAACTGTTGCTGGTAAAGAATTATATTGACTCACTGAAATGTTTTGAGAATTGTACCAATTGTTTTCATAATTTTTGATTTTTTGTTGGGCTAATTGATAGCCTTGTATTGGGCAATCAACATTAACGCTTTTATATTTTACGTTTAAAAATTCATTAAATGTTTCTTGAGGCATATACCATTCATAATAAGGGTCAGTAATTTGATTGCTTAGATAAAGAATCCAACTTTTATAAGAATCGTTGTAATAACGATTACAAAATTGGTCTGCTCTTTCATCATCAGCAATATTGTACGGATAAAACAAATATGGATTTTTCAAAGCGTTGTTAAGAAAAACTACGCGTTCTGTTATATCAAGAGCTTGAGTTCCTTGATATGTTATCGTCGGGAAATTAGTGAAATATCTTGACTGCGCCATTTATTTTCCAAAAAATTAAAGGATTGAAGAATTCGTAATATCACCTTGGTACCAAAGTTCAATTTCTTTTAATTGCATAGTCAAACTCACAAGAGCAGGCGATTGATCTTTGAAAAACGCTGGCGTTTCTCCAGCTGACCAATCGACCGATAAAGAATCTATGGCGCAAGGTTTAAAATTATAAGTGTAAGCACCGACACTTAAATAAGGTATGACTATCATAGGATATCCCAAACCTGTTCCTCCTCCTATAGAAGTTGGGAGCATTGCGTTTTTCAAAGTATTGACTATATTTTGAAGGCTATTTTGATCTGCAGAATTATTTGGTGCTAAAATCCATTGCAAATTATGTTGCTTAAAATTTTGAGTTTTGAAGAGCATAACTAAAAAAGGATTAACTTGAATTCCGCTAGAAACAGAAAGCGCGTCATCTGACGCGGATATAGCTCCGCCAAGTATTTTAGTTAATTTAGGAGCAATAGATGCGCCCAATTTTTGCAAAACACCGAGACCTTGAGCGGTTAAACTTACTTGATCCCATTCTACTGTTTGCGTTTCGTTAATTTTTAACGGTATTGGTAAAGTTAAAGATCCCTCTGGTATTAAACTTGCTGGAGCAGAAACTCCAAAACGGTTATAATTTGCTAATTGTAGAGTGATATAAAAATTTCTATTATTATTTACCAAATCTGTTGGAAAACATAAATTACCAATACTTGCGCTTTGTGGCGGTGTTGGGTATCTAGGAGAGAAACCGTTTTGACCGTTATAAAAATTAGCTCCATTAGCAGTTAATGTGGCCATTAGTAAACCTTTATCGTTTAATAAATATTATTTATTGTATTTATTATGGAATTAAGATGGCAACTTATAAAGGGAAATTCAAGCCTAAGAATCCACAAAAATATCGTGGCGATCCCACTAATATTATTTATAGGAGTTCTTGGGAATTGAAGATGATGAATTATCTAGACGATCATAAAGAAATTATTTCTTGGGGTTCTGAAGAAATAATAATCCCTTACAGATCGCCAATTGACGGTAAAATACATCGTTATTTCGTAGATTTCATTGTTACCAAAATAAATAACAAAGGTCTTAAAGAAACAGCTTTGATAGAAGTAAAACCCAAAAGTCAAACTCAACCGCCAAAAAAGCAACAAAAAATGACAAAAAGATATCTTAACGAAGTAACGACTTGGGGCGTTAACGAGGCTAAATGGAAGGCTGCTCTAGAGTATTGTAAAGATAGAGGATGGTCTTTTCACGTGTTCACAGAAACAGAACTTGGGATTAAATATTAATGGCGGATTTTTACGCATTACTTAGACAAGCTGGTACGAGTATTTTATCTCAAGCCAAACAGGCCGCTCAATGGTTTGGTCAACAAGTAAAAGATATAACAAAGAATCCTAATAATCTTTTCAAAAAAAACAGTTTCCCTAAAATCGGTAATATGTATCTATTCGTTTATGATCCAAAACTCAAAGCGACTTTACCTTTCTACGACGCATATCCTTTAGTTATTCCTATTGAATATTACAGTGATGGATTTCTTGGTCTAAACTTACATTATCTACCGCCAATGGGTAGAGCGGCTTTGCTTGATGCTCTAACAGCTTTGGCTAACAATGATAAATATGACGAAACTACAAAACTGAATATTTCTTATAAAATGTTAAAATCTTATTCTATACGTTTTTCTGGATATCAAAATTGTGTGAAACGTTATTTGTACGGTCATGTAAGAAGTTCGTTTCATTATGTGAATCCGACCGATTGGAATAAAGTTGTAATGATGCCGTTACAAAAATGGGTTGTGAACAGTGATAAAAGATACGCCGATTCACCGCCTTATTAGGAATCAAAATGCCATTTAATATCAGCACATTCAAAACTGAAATAGCTAATTATGGTTATTTACAAACCAACAAGTATCAGATATACGTAACACCTCCGCCAATACTTAGAGGTTCTAGCTTATCTGTTCCAAGCGTTGGGTCAAGTTCATCTAATCCTTTACCAAATCCAGTATCAACTCAAGATATATCACAAAGATTAATGTTTCGCGCGGACGCTATTAATGTTCCTTCGGTGACTTTAGCAGTTCAGGACGTTAATAGATACGGTGTTGGTATAGCACAAAAACAACCATTTAATGCTTCTTTCAATACTCTTAACGCCACATTTATATCCGATGGTTATGGAGAAATTTGGCAGTTTTGGTATCAATGGATGCAATCGGTATTTCAATTTTCCGGAAACGATAGTTCAACAGGACAAGGTAACCAGGCTAGTTTTTATAACAATTCAGGCAATTATTCTTTACGTTATAAAGACGATTATAGCACAACTATTTCTCTAATCATATACGATAATTACGGTAACGCCGTACAAATAATAGATTACACTCAAGCATACCCATACGCAGTAAACGACGTTCAATTGAACTGGAACGATTCGAACCAACTATTGAAAATAAACGTCGCCATTGCTTTCACAGATTTCATGATTCAAAATTCATCAGTTGGCGCAGGCGCGTCGCTTTTTAAATAATTAATGGAGTACATTATGTCTTTACCTAAAATTTCTTATCCAACATATAATATCAATATACCTTCTTTGAAAAAAGCCTTTAAATTCAGACCATTTTTGGTTAAAGAAGAAAAGCTTTTGTTAATGGCCAAAGAATCAGAAACAGCTTCTGATATCTTGACTGCGATTAAACAAGTTGTTAACAACTGCTGTTCCGATAGAGGGTTTGACGTTAATAAATTGGCTATCTTTGATCTTGAATATTTGTTCTTAAAGTTAAGAGCTTTTTCAGTAGATAACGTTTGTAAAGTTTCTTACAAAGATGCTGAAGATGAAAAAACTTACGATTTTGAGATAGATCTAAACAATGTCGAAGTTGAGTTCCCGGAAAAAATTGATAATAATATTAAGATAACAAACAAGACTGGTATTGTTATGAAATATCCATCTTCAACTCTTTATGATGATAAAGATTTTCTTAATTTGAAAAAAGATTATCTATTCGAATTGATTATCAGATGTATTGATAAAATTTACGACGGTGATAATGTTTACGAAGCCAAAGAATACAAACCCAAAGAAATCGGTGAATTTCTAGAAAATTTGGATAGCAAAACCTTTAGTTCTATTCAAGAGTTCCTAACAAACACACCTAAAATTAAACATGTGATTGAGTATAAAAATTCTTTGGGTCATGATAGAAAAATTGAGTTGAGTTCTCTTGACGATTTTTTTACGTTGCGTTGAGCCATAATACTCTGGAAAACTATTACAAAACAGTTTTCTCTTTGGTTCAACACCATAAATACTCGTTATCTGATGTTGAAAATTTAACGCCTTTTGAACGCGATATCTATGTACAAATGTTAATTGTATACCTCAAAGAACTAGAAGAAAAACAAAACAACGGACAATAAATGGCAGATGATCTTGGACATTTAACAGAACAAATTAAGAGCGTCGCTAACGACAATAAGCGAGTTTCTGAAGAATCTGTCACGTCTTTCAAACAAGCTGCGAATGATAATACACAATCCATGGCCAATTTTGCCAAGGATTTGAATTCTTATTTTTCTAAACAAAAAAACGACCTTCAAAATTTAACAGACGCCATAGAAACTAGCGTTACTGAAACCGAAAACGTTGCTCGTAAAATAGACAACACCAATCAACTTCTACAAAATTCCATAAACATTCAAAGACAAATGCTTGGAGAATTAACAAGCGTTAGCGGAACTTTAAACGATTTGTTGACCGAAGAAAAAGGTAAAAAAGAGGGCGGGAACAGTTTACTTGGAGATGCTGTATCTTCTTTAGGGGCTTTAGGGGCTAAAGAAGCATTGAAGAAAATAGGCGGGCGCCTGGCCGCCGTGGCGGCCGCTGGTCTAGCGGTCGAGCTCGCCCCGGTGCTCGCGACGGGCGCGGCGGTGGTTGCTGGTCTAGCGGCCATAACTTCTATAGGATATTTTATATATTATAAATTAACTCAATCTCAAGAAGAATTAGAAGCCCTGAAAAGACAAGAAAGAGAAAACGCTAAAAATAAAGGTATGGGCGGGAATACTGCCGATAACCCTAAATCTGAATCTCCAAACAAATATAGAGATAACGAATTTTGGACGGGCAAAAATTATACTCTCGATGACAAAGGAAATAATGTTCCGGAAACAAACCAAAAAAATGAAACCGGCAGTATATCGAAAATTTCGTTAAATCATAAATCCAACGGAACATATTCAGCTTCTTCCGCCGCCCAATTAGCAAGCCAAGCTGGCGCAACTCCAGAAGAAGCTAAGACACTTGGCGCTATTGCTATGGCGGAATCAAGCGGCAATCCTAATTCTCATAATACTAAAGGTAGAGATAATTCTTACGGATTGTGGCAAATTAATCTATATGGAAAATTGGCGGGTAGAGTTAAAGAATTTGGTTTACAAAGTCCTGACGATTTATTCGACCCACAAAACAACGCTAAAGCAGCAGTGAAAATTTTAAGACAAAAAGGATTTAATGCTTGGTCGAAATATTCTAATGGAGAATATAAAAAATATTTAAATCAGTCAGATAATTTTTCGACACAAGAAATTTCTTCAGAAAATAAACAAATAAGAAAACAAAGCGCAGCGCCTTTTTCTGTTATTCCTAAAAATTCAGACAATAATATGTCAAACGAAAAAGGCGGCGATGCTTCAAAAATTGCAAGTTCAATGATAGGGAAAAGTAGACAAGATTCTTTGAGCTTTTTATCAAAAGGCGGCTTTGATAATAAAGGGGAAGCTTGGTGCGCTGAATTTGTCAATTCATCCTTAAAACAAACTGGAATTTCAGGTACAGGTTCGGCTGTAGCCAACAGTTTTCAAAATTGGGGGACTCCCGTAAATCCTGAACAAGTAAAATCAGGAGACGTTGTTTTATTAACTCGAGGAAAAGGTCCAAACCAAACAGGTGGTCACGTTGGAATAGCCACAGGGGTTTATGAAAACGGCAAAGTTGAAATGATAGCCGGCAACACTAGCGGTAAAGTAAAAAAATATTTTGTGCCTGTTGATGGGAAAACTATGATAAGAAGAGGCGGAGGCGCTGATAATAAAAATTTTAATAACAGCGAAATACCTGGTGCCGTTGATTCTAAATCAAATTCATTACAACAAGATATAACAACAAATACACCTAGTAGGTTATCCGATAGTCCTATGGCGTCGATAGGTAATTTATTAGGCGGAGTTTTAGGGGGAAAAAGAGGAGCGGCTCTTGGTGGTTTAGCAGGAAACATATTAAGCGTAATTTCTTCCCCTGCACCTGGCCCAATACCGCAACCTAGACCAATGAACGCACAACAATCATCAACTCCCACGCAAATGACCGCCGCTCCTTCTATAAATCCTAAATCTCAATCGGCTATTAATAGAGAAGGTATACCAGAACATACTAAAAATTCTAGCCCAGATTGGGCCCACGAAATAGCAGGATTAGCGCCTAGATTTGCTACGCGTTATTCACAAATCTCATAAAAAAGGAGCCCGAAGGCTCCTTAATCTCAATTACCTTTTGCAAGCTTATTAAAAAACTCCAAAGATTCATCGTCATCGTCTTCCATAGCCTGGATCTTTGGCTCCGGAGCCGACTTCTGCTTTGGTGGAGCTTCTGTACGTGCCCAAGGAATATCTTCCTCTTCCGCGCGAGCAACAGTCGACGCGGCTTCATTGAGAACCTTCGACAATTTAGCCTTGAGTTCATCATAGCTCTTGAAATTTTTGTGATCAAGAAATTCTTGTAGCGAATGTTCTGACTTCCAAACCTTTTCAAGTTCTTCGTCATCATCAAGCAATGGCTTAACCTTGTCAAATTCTGACTTATCATAATTACGATAGCCTTCAACCTGACGAATCTTAAGCTTGAAGTTTGCGCCAGCCCAAAGATCAAATGGGTTAACTGCATCTTCATCTTCAAACTGAGGATTCATAGCTTCGTTGAGCTTATCAAAAATCTTCTTGCCATACTTGAACAAGAAAACCTTGCCTTCATTGGCGGGATTACCTGAATCTGTTACGACGTAAATATTTGAAATGAAATGTAAACGACGCTTCTGTTTACGAGCAATTTCCTTATTAGCTTCAATACCGCTGTTCCAAAGCTTGGTATTATACTCAGAAACTGGATCATCCTTACCAATTGTGGTTAGTGAGTTTTCGATGTACCAACCGCCCGGTCCTTGAAATCCGTGATCGAAAAGACGAACAAAAGGAACATCTTCATTAGCGGGAGGAGGAAGGAAACGAATAACGGCATAACCGTTACCAGCCTTATCTACTGTTGGCGACCACAAACGATCATCGCCCTTTTTACCTTCTTGTCCACCAGAAATCTTTGAAAGTTCTGCGTTAAGTGCTTCGAGAGACTTCTTACCAGACATCGACTTAAGTTTTTTAAAATCTACCATATATATTCTCCGTATGTTTTGTATAGCAATGTATGTTTTGCATTGGACCACGTATAGCGTCCAACATTATTTAGTATAACCTATTCAATGAAAAAGTCAACTATCAATTTTTTGATCTTTTCTTTATCAACATTAATAAAAGGAGTATATTTCTCCACTCTGGTTCGTAGATTATCCCAAACCAAATCGTATTGCATTTTAGTATCCCAATGCTTTTTAGCGCCAGTGATATCTAAAAGCAAACATAAAGTTTCTAGGGAAATTTCTTTTCCTAGATATTTCTTTAATAAAATCGGATGTTCATTATCACGACAAATAAAGTTATCGTTGAAATTGTCGTCTAATTTTGACAAATCTTGTTTGAAAACGTAAGATAAGGACTGCTGTCGTTTCAGCCAGTCCTTATAATTATTCTCAGCTTCTTCTGAATATGCTAATTCTTTGATCCAGGTTTTCTCGTTAATTGAAAAATTGGCGACCAAAAAGTTCTTTACGTCCGGATGTTTCGCTAGCTTTTGAAAAAACAGTTTATCTTTTCTTGCTTCAAACGTTGATTGATTTACTCTAGCCTTACCATTGTACTTAAAATAATTATAGGATGTTTTGGTAAAATGATTTTTAAGAGCCAGATATTCTTTATACGCTTCTATTGCTGTGGTCATACAACAATCTTGTCTAATTGTTCGCTGAAAAATTTCTTGAGAACTTTATTAAAAGCATCTGGTGGAAGAGAAAGCCAATCGTAATATAGATTTTCTATTTCGCTTACGGATTCGCCTTCTTTGATCACATATCCTTTATCCTCGAGATAATCAATCAAATCTTCTTCGGCGATATCATCAAGGACAACATCAACTACAGTTTCAACATAAGCTTTTACGCTCATCTTTTTTTCCTCTCATATGTTCAACAAATTTTAAATATAATCCCATTTCCATACCATGGGCTTCTATTTCCCAAGGTTGAAACCAGTATTCTACTTCATCATGAATGAATACTTCGCCCTTCCATTTTGATTTGTTTGATATTAGATAATCTTTAAGCTCGCCTTTCGCGTATTGTTTGACGTGAACCATTTCGTGAGCAAGGGTCTTAAGCATAAGTTTTCTATTAAGAACAGGCGATATTACTATCGTAAATTCTCTAGATCGGTGATTATTATCGTCCCAACCACAATACGCAAAATCTTTAGATTTGATTATAGTTTCGTCAAATTTTAATTTTATTGATACTTTATTATATAAATTTTCGCCTAAAAGAAATTTACCATAAAACTTCACAGCTTCTTTGCAAAGTTTTAATTGTATTTTGGATGGTTTCCCTATAGTTCTGAGATACATGGTACTCTCCCTATTTGATTCCATCTTATATTTATCAAATAGGAAGGCGTGCCGATCTTTTAAGTATGTTAAGGACTTCCGCTTCAGCTTGAATTTTTGATTTCATCGTTGGATCTTTACGTATCCAATACGCTGCTGTTTCAACTTCGAGATTGTTTTTTTCACACCAAAGCACAACAGCGTCTATGTATTCTATGTTTTTAGTTCGACATAACTTTTCTATATCTTCTATAAAAGAATTACTATTCGCTAATGCTTCCATTAATATCATACCCTTAAAAATTGGTGCTTCTGCTTGGATTCGAACCAAGACTCCTCGCTAATCTGGCGATACGGACTTATAAGGACCGGGTGCTGACCGTTACACTACAGAAGCAAAATGGCGGCCCCTGAAGGATTCGAACCCTCGACGCCCGGAGTAGAAATCCGGTGCTCTGTCCAGCTGAGCTAAGGAGCCATGAAAAGATGGCAGGATTCTGTTTCCAAGTTCCTGCCGGACTCATGTTACGCCGCTAGGGCGAAACCAGATGCATTGTTATCGTTTGCATTTAACGTTTTTACTTAGTCTACTCGTAACCTTGACATACCTTGTCGAACCTATTCTGGCCCATCAAAGATACACCTAATCCCTCATCTTCTAAGGAGTCTCTTTCGAGTCGGTCCCGGTGTATCTGTGGTGGACCAGGTGGGATTCGCACCCACGTCCAAAGCATCTATTCTTTACGCCTCAACGACCAAGCAACATATTTATATTACCCTATTCTGCTGAAAAGGTCAAGTGATTTTTAGCAGAATAGTATTTTCGTTTATACGATAAGCCAAAGAAGCTTCTTTCTTCAACTCATCCATAAGCTTACGCAATACGATCTTACCACCTTCCAAAACCTTCTTAATGTATTCTTCTGGCTTGCGACCAGTACGTTTGGTTACGGAGTTGTTTTCATCGTACCCCAAAACGCTCGTACCCTTGATTTGTAGACCACCGCGATCAAGAGCTCTTAGTACGGTCAACGTCTTATATTTGGTGTTGAACGTCCAAAGTTCTTGAGCGCCAATAATCTTTTCTGGATTGACCGAAGCGATCTTGAACTCTTTATCTTCCTTTTGATACTTAAGGTTCTTGAGCTTCTTCTCGACCGAAACAGCGCGAGGCTTACGTGGTTTACGCGTCTTTTTAGTCACAGCGCCATAACGTTCGGCGTCCTCGATCAACGAGTTAAAGAACAAAACTCGTTCCTTGAGTTGTTTCTTAGAAAGATAACGATAAGCCTCTTTAAGTTGATTATCGTTGCCTTCGAGAGCCTCAAGCAACTCGTCGAGCCATGGTGTATACTTCTCTACAATCATAGAAGCGTAAACAGCGGGAATATATTTCGACTTCATCCAATCGTAAAGCGAAAACTTAACGTCAGAATCAATCATTTCCTCGATATCGCCGATAATGTCAGAAGCTTTGTCCTGAATACGCTCTTTAACCGTAGGCTTCTTGACTTCGGTTTCAACAACAGGTTCTTCAACCTTCGCGCGAGAAAGCATCTCCTTGATCTTAGTTTCAAGGAAAGTTCCCGCTGTTTCTGGCATCTTAGAACCACGAGTGATCATACGCGCGACCCAACAAGCGGTCGTTGAAACCCAAGTATCAGATACGCGATTAAGCTTCTTCAATTCCTCGGTTCGCGACTTGCTCTTAAGGTAATCTTTAAGATAACCGCGAGCTTCGTCGTTGGTACACATATAATTGTACCAAGTCAAAGCCTGAGAATATTCCGAAATTGACGGAACCTTATCGAAAAGGGGCTCGTCGCCGAGATACTTATAGTTGACGATGTACTGCTCCGAACGAGAAACGCGAGGAGCTTTCTGTTTGCGATTAGCGATAAGTGGTTGACGACGAGCCATTACTGTTCTCCAAGTTATATTGTATTATAGCTTAGATCCTTTTTAAAATCAAGCCGCTTCGGCCATTTCAACAGCAAGTTCAAGAGCCTTAGTCTTGAGGTTCTTATTCTGACCGTACCAAGCCGAAGCCAAACGCGAATCGGGCGAACGACCCGCGAGATGATCGGTCAAATACGTAACAGCGTTAAAAGGCTGCCACCAAGTCCCTTCGGCATATTCAGCGCCAGGTTGAGTATGAAGAATACCGAGAGCAGTCTGCGCATTTTTAGAAACTTCCTTCTTCTTATCACCAGAACCCGAAACAGGGAAAATACGCTTGAAATATTCAACGATATCTTCGTTCTTGGCCTTCTTAGAACCAAGGAAAGAAGCCATATCCTTATACTTTACAAGCTTGTCGGTAGCAATACCGAGCATATCCTTGACGTTCGAAGGATCGAAAACCTTACGGTGAGAAATCTTAACCATTCGCTCAACCTTCGAAGAAAGCGAAAGCGAAAGAGTGTTGTTACAAACAACACGAATAGGGGTGAATCGGACGTCCGTTGAAAATCCGTACTTATGAAAGTTAGAGAAAAGAAGATAAGAATCAATACGATCGCCCTTAAAGAGTTCGAAAGATTCCTTGATCTTAGCAAGACCCCAAACGATCTGACCATCCTTCAGAGAACCAGCGGTATGCATTTCCATATCACCAGCCGCCACGAATTCGTTAAAGAACTCAAAGGCTTCCTCATTCTGAACGGGATTCCAATCGTTCGAAACGACATCGAGAAGCTTACCATCATTGTTACGGATCAAAGCCGCCCGATCAAGAGTATAAAGACGATCGGTCTCGAAATCGTAAGCAGTAGCCTCAACCTTACGCACGGTCCAATTAAGACCAGCCGCATCAAGCATCTGATTGGGAGTGAGATCGGCCGGAACTCGTGTACCAAGACCGTGCCAGGGAACCTGACCAACATAGGCCATCTGAGCTTTACCGTCAACAAATTCAATTTCGTGTGCCATAATATAGATCCTCATTCTTTATTGGCCGAACCGCTCAACCAATTTATAACTTATTATAATACGGATTTGTTTTAAAAGCAAGCGCAATTATGAAATAAAAAAGGGAGCCGAAGCTCCCTCTAATATGTTACTTAGAAGCAACAACCTTCTTCTTATGGCGCTTTGCCTTAAGAGAAGCAACGTCCTGCTTGAGAACATTAACATCGTTCTGAAGGCTATTCTCGAACGGAGCAATAACCGCAGGAGCGCGATTCTGAAGAACATAACCGCCTGCAGCGCCGGCACCAGCACCGACGATAGCAGTGCCAGTAACAAGACCAGCGGTAGTGGTAGCACCAAAACCAGTGGCAAGAGCGGAAGGAACGCCCACAGCAGCGCCAATACCGCCACCAACGAGAGTACCAACACCAGCGCCCTGAAGAACCGTACCAATTACAGGCTGCTGCTCACGAACAACCGTACCAGTACCAAACAAACCTGCAGCCACAAGGGCCACAACAACAAATGGAGCCATTTTAATTTCCTTTCAATATATTGAGTTTAGCGATTTTAACAAAAACAAATACTTCAACACAGATCGCCCTAACTGTAAAGAAGAATACTTTTTATTTAGTTGTTAGTTTTATTGAGTATGGCGCCAGCTAGATCATTATAGCTAGAAGGCGTTATACCATCAATACCTGGAGTAAAAGATACTGTGTAATCAGAATGTTTTACGGCCACAGAACTAACAACTTTAGAAGCTGTTGAATTAACAGGTAAAATCCAAACGTAAAACTTACAATTTGATTCGTTTCTAATACTCATCAAATTTGTCGATAGCTTACTACTGTTTGGATCAAAAGTTCCCGCAGACAAAACACAATAGGCGTGATACGTACCGTTTGCATATTGAATAATACGCGAACTAGTCAAGTTTGTTGCTGCTCTAACTTCACAAGTAAGAGGAGCAGCAACTCCTATCGCTATATCGTCACCTATTGCTACACAGTCCATTTTAACTCCTGTTTTGATAATATTTATATATCACCAAAAGGAATCGTAAGCGTCTACAATTTTTTGAATTTCAGGGTCCGCAGAATCGTAATATTCATCATCCATAATACAAAGCAGAACTTCTTCATAATCCTCTGTCGTCAAAAACTTCTTCAAGAGATTTTGATAATCTTGAGGCGTCTTGGGCTTCTTAACCTTTTCGCCTTTGACAAACCCAAAATCAACCGGAACGTTCTTAGAAACAAAATCAATAATTTCTGCGCTCATATTATTCTCCTTTGAATTTTTCCATGTTAAGATAACCCGTATCCCTCAATGCTCTGATCACAGCTAGAGAGATACCGTATTCGTTACGACCAGATTTCTTACCCCATTTAACAGCCTCTATACATTTATAAATCGCCTCCTCGTCCATCGACATTGACCGCTCTTCGACGTTTGAAAAATCTCCGACGCGTCTTAGATAGTCTGTTCCTCCATCGACAGCGATAGAACCACACTTACAACTCTTGTAGTCGTGACGATGTGCTGACCAAATAATCTCTTCGCACTTAAGACATTTGACTTCGTTTTGAATGATTCTATGCATCAGAAATCAACTCCAAACCGTTTGCTAATTTTATTTCTAGCTTCCCAAATTGCAGAACTTTTGCCTGGATTAGACAAAAGCATAGAAGTATTCTTCAATTCCGTCAACATAATATCGACACACTCTTTGATGATCATCTCAGAGTATTTTTCGAGTTCCTCCGGAGTGAACGAATAACTAATATTAGTGGGACCGACCCTTTTCGCTTTGGCCTCCCATCTAAAGTTTTCAATCAGATTTTTACCTTGCTCATTCATAAGTGTCGGTCCTAAAAACTCGTTGATCTCGGTATTCAACCTTAAAATGCGGGTACTGAGCTTCTAAAGCTAGAATGCCATGCATCGCTTTACCGTAAGTAGGATATTCCTTACGCTCAATCAATCTTGATTTATCGTAAACGGAAACGACGTGACCATTAGGGTTATAATCTTCCAACTTACGATGCTTCATTTCGCTCCCTCAGGATAAATGTCCACTACTTGGATAGGCATCCAATCAGACAACGTTGGCAACCCTTGATCCGAGACGACAACCTTACGAATTTGCAACTCGTAACTACTAACCACTAGTTCTTTCTTTGGTCTTGGGAGCGTAACCCCGTCCCAAATCGGTTCATACCAATCCCAATAATTTACCGCTCTGATATCACCAACAAGACTGCTCATCTAACTCTCCATCTTATAACCAATCATAAACCCAAAACGTTTAAAAGTCAACTCAATAAATGATGGGCTCTTTTCTAATACCCCAAAATTTCCCCGCCTTCCTATACGCAGCATGATCAATACCAGTTTCAAAATCGATGACAATTAAATTCTTTCTAGAAGTAAATTTATCATCATCGAAACAAATCCAATCACACTCGCCATTAGCCTCTTGCCAATCCTCGATTGCATCCATCCTTCTATGCCAATTGGCATTGAATTTTGCGTTATCAGGAAATCCTGTACGCCAAACAGTATGAAACAAATCCTCTTTCATACCCCATTTGATCAGGTCTTGCCTCAAATCGCGTTTCTCGGGCGTCAAAATATTCTCAACCAAATAAGAATTGTGACTTGAGTTTGTAACAATTTTGGCGTCGACGATTTGAGCAAGACGATTGACGTAACCGATAGCCTGCGTATTCATAACCGAACGGTTCATCGAACACATCGGATCGATATAAAAACAAGGAGTATTGATAATAGGACCATCAATATCAATAAAAATAATACGCTGTAACTTACTGTCGTTCATAATAATCTCCAATGTAGTTCAAAATAACGCTTGACCTTTTATTCAATAGTCGGTATAATCATTAGTGTGAATATGAAATATTAGTTTTAAGCTCGTCAATAATCTGTCTAACCAATCTATCCTTAACGTTGCTAGGCGCCAATAAGGCCATATGCATATAAACAACATAATGATCGCGAATCAATTTCAATAACAAGAGCGTTAGGATATTTGATATCGACTTCTAATGTATCATACATTTTTTAACTCATTTCTTATTTGATCAACAATTTGGTCACGTATATGATCCCCAAATTGATCTTTGGACTGACGCAAAAATTGATAGCTTACATGAAAGTAAACCTGATTTTGTACTTGGTACCAAGCTTGATCGTTTACTTGTTGGAATGTTCGGTCCGCCGGATCATGAACTTCTGTTGTATCATACATGTTTCATACTTTTTCTGACTTCAGCAATAGTTTGATACAAAACCTGAACTTGAAAGTCTGAATTTCTCCAACCAAGTTCATTTGCAGTGTGAACGATTAATTCATTAGATAAATGTTTTAAAACCCGAACATGAGTTTCGTTGGGAATTTTCGTATTCAACTTATATTCAAGGTCTGACATGTTATACATGATTACTCACCAAGAGCTACAATATTCAAAACTCCAATTGTCGGGAAGCTTCAAACAACGATCAATAATATCAATCGTATCAGTGATATCCTGATAATAACCTTCATCGTAATCAGTGCTACTAAAGAAGAAATCATCACGAGTCGGCAAAAGAACAACAGATTTTGAGCGATCTCTCAAAACAGCTTCACAAACCAATTTGAGGGCTTTAAGCTTATCACGAGTTACTTCATGACGATGACATTCGTCCTCACCGCCTTGAACGTCCTCACCGCCTTGAACGTTCTCAACAAACCAATGATGAATGGCATTGGCCTTGCGCCAATAACCAACTTCAATCTTGACGCTATTAACGATAGTATAATTAAATCGGGCCTGAATATCATCAAGCTCCGGAAACAATTTCTGAATGGAGTTACCAAGATTTTTGTCTTCAGCATCGAACCCCCAAATATCGCGTTTGGCAGACAGATACATATCAAGACCCATAACAATTCTCCTATTGCTTCAATGTTTATAACCTAGTATACCTTGAAATTATTTTAAAAACAACTACGTTGTTCCTAAAAGCAACGGTGTTGCTCTAACAGCAAACTGCTATGGACGAACATACCCGACAACGTATGAGCCATACGAAGCAGCGAATCTTTTCTGATCAGGGTTTGCTCTAATGTCTCGCGCAAGCATCAAATACGCCATGGCTCTTTCTTCGGCGTCTCGTATTTGGCTCTCAAGATCAGAGTTAGTCGATCTACGCAATGCGATCCTATGGGATTTCTTGTGTCTACGATAAAGGTCGTCCGACAACTTCTGGCCATCTGCCAATGGCTCGAACTCTTTGGGGTCTACGCGAACTGCATTAAGATCATCGCCGTCATAATGAATGCCCACATAAAGCAGCGTCTGCGGCTTCTTGGACTCATATGCAGAATACACACTATCCACGACAAGCCACTTAGAGCCCGGATACGACACTATCGCATGTTTGCCTTCCGAGCCATAATGGCCAGCATCCCAAACAACAGCATCGAACCATTCAATCGCGATTGTGCCTTGTCTGGATACAAAGAGTATGTTATCGTCGCTCATCCTCGGTCTCCGCTGACGTCGCAGCAGCTTCTTTCGCAGCCTTCTCTTCGAGAATGTGCACAGAGCTCTGCAGGCTGTTATAGATTATATCAGTGGCTCGGTATGCACCAATCCACACCCCAAGCAGGAATGTAGCCGTCAGGATGAACATGATACCAAGGGCAATAAGAATCGTTTCAATCATAATACATCTCCATCAGGGTAAAAGCATCTTACCAATACAAAATCCAAGCAAGAAAATTAAAAAACCGATCATTACCATCATGTCAATACCTCACATAAAGAATATAGCAGCCTCAATGATCAGGGTCGCGGCCACCACCAAGGCGGCGGTGAGGGCGAGGTGATCGTCGATCATGGCCAGCATCGCCAGCGCGATCTTAGAGGCGTTGGGTTTCAGCATTTTCAGTTCTCCTATAGAGGCCTCGTGCCTCGTCTATCAACCTTATAACCCATTATAGCCCGAGTTGCTTTTAAAAGCAAGGAGGCTCTAGAACATAGCAGCCTGAATGATCAGGGTCGCGGCCACCATCATGGCGATAAAGAAAGCATAATTACGCATGACTCAACCTCCAAGAAAGCCAACAAGGAACAGTGCGCCAACGAACAGCAGCATCGACAGCGCGAACATGGAGCGTTGGAATTCGGCCTCGGAATGTGTCATATCAGTTCTCCTATAGAGGCCTCGTGCCTCGTCTATCAACCTTATAACCAATCATAGCGCGGATCGATTTTAAAAGCAAGGAGGCTCTAGAACAGAGATGCAGCCCGAGAGACGCAGAGTGCCCGGTTACCCAGCATCTCTCACTCTCAACAAAGCGTCTAGAACGAATGCCAATAAAATCAACGACTTAGCGAAATTCGAAATCTAAAAGCCCTGAAATTTTCATACATAATATCAATGACTTAGAGGCCACTGTTTTTTAAGATGCCGCAAGAATCCGATCGCTTTTCTCATCGTATTTGACGTAATCAAAACGTGAAATGGGTGGGGCTTGTTTTTAAACCCCACCCGATATATAATGGTTGTTTGGTTGATCAGACCAGAGCTCTGACCTGATCAGCAGAAAGCTTCTCCGGAGCAGCGAAGGAATCAATGTCCCCAGTGTCAAGGAATGTAGCGACCTCAGCCCGAGCCTTCTCGGGATCAAAGTTCGGCACACCAGCGCCCTCTTCGCGAGCAACCATCGTGTACTTCTTGGTCTTTTCAGAGACAGCCTTCATGCGAGCAAGGTTAGCGGCCTTGATCTTGGCGATCTCATCAAGGCTCTTCACGGGCGCAGAAGCCTTCGAAGGCTTTTCCTTCACGACCTTCTCGGCCTTCTTCTTCAGAACCTTCTCCTTGACAGGCTTCGGTTCCTTGGGAGCCTTCGGTTCCTTCGGAGGAGAAGCAGCACGACCCTTGCGCTGAGACTGGCCGGGATTGTGATGACGGAACGCATCGCTGAAGTAACCAGCGGTCGAGCGAGGGAAGTCGGGAAAGAGCTTCATGAACTCGGTGTTGAACGAGTCCTTATCCTTGAAGCCGTCGGCATAGAGCTTGAGAGCAGTCGCGGCCTTATTGAGAGCGGTCATGCGTTAATTCCTTTCGTTTCGTTTAGGTTATAACGTATTATAACCCGAGCATCTTTTAAAGGCAAGGAGCCCTAGAAGATTATCGCTCGATTACTAGGCGACCAATTCGGCCTTGACGGGCAGATACTTATCGAGCGCCTCGTTGATTCGGCCAGTGCACTGGCCACGACGAACAGGCAGCTTCACGCTCTTGGTGAAGAGTTCAGGACGACCACGACGGCCAGTGGGGATCTTATAGACGATGTTGAGCTTATGCATGAGAGTTCTCCATTCCAACGTTATAAACCATTCTAACTCGGATTCGTTTTAAAAGCAACCGCTGCTCTGAATATTAAGCGGACTTCACAGTTGTCGCCCGCTTAATATAACGACGCTTCTTCAGGCTGTTGGCGACCGCGTCTTTATGTCGAACGATTACTCCCCCACGAGAGAGGAACTCGCCGACCGCTTCGTCGACGGCTGCGTGCTTCGCGATCTTAGAGGCGTTGGGCTTCAGCATTTTCAGTTCTCCTATCAACCTATAATTCATTCTACGCCCGAGTTGAATTAAAGTCAAATCACATCTCACTGAAACTAAACAATTGTCCGCCGTACTCGTCCTCGCCGTGAATGATGTTAATAGTTTCGCCATCTAGAACTAAGCAATAGTCTCCGTTGTAACCAATCAGCGGCTCGTCCGCCTCACAGCCCATAAACGCAGACCAGTCGGACTCAGTAAAAGGGGAGAACTGGGTCTTAGCAATAAGAACAATTGCCTCGCTCGCGCTCAATTTCACAACCATCAGACAGCTCCTTATTTCAACCTATAATTCATTCTACGCCCGAGTTGAATTAAAGTCAAGCCCTTAAACGTAATATTTCAACTCAGAATTCACGTAGCGGTAAAATTCACCGTTAGGATAAACGTATTTTCCGCGCTTTTCTACCTTATATACACCGATTTTAGCGCAGCGAGCGTCAGTTTTCAAAGTATTGTGGTTATAATACTTACGAGGGCCAAGGTAAAAGGTACGAAGAATAAACTCATCACCAGTAGTGGCCTTCAGCTCAGCTAGTTTAGCCCGAAGCTCAAGCCGAACAACGTCAAGCTTATTCAGCGGCACAGGAGTATAAGAACGCTTCACGCCCATATAGGTATAGGAAACCATATTCATCATTTTTCTCCGTTTCATCAACTTATAACCTACTATAACCCGTTTGGCTTTTAATTTCAAGCCTTAATCGAGGAGGCTGAGAGAAAACATTTGGCCGCCGAATTCGTCGACGAATTCGACGATATCGGGGATCGCGGCGCCGCGATCCCCGTCAAGAACGATAACCCCAGTGCGACCATTGTATTCGTACTCAGCGATCATTGGATTCTCGGACTCACAACCGGGGAACGCGTCCCAATCGGCCTCGTCGAACGGGCGAAATTTGGCCGTCGCGATCAGGCGAAGAATCTCAGAGGCCGAATAGTTCGTGCGGTGTTCGCTCATTTTTCGTTTCCCTCGTTTCAACCTTATAATTAATATTAGCGCGCTTCCGTTTTAAAAAAAAGGAGGCGCTCAAAGATTATCGAGCGACAACTAAGAATCTTTGGGCTTGCTTTTAAAACTTTTTGAGCGCAAATTTAAAGTTCAACCAAGAGAGCCGCAGAGCAACAGCGAGCCCCAGTATTTCACGACATTTCTCAGTCAAATACTAAGAAAACATTTATTAAACGGGATTTAAATCAATTAGTAAACGTTTACCAACTTAGAAGAAATTCACCAAAGAAACTCGAACAACTACGAACAACTACGAACAACTACGAAGAACTCCAAAGAAACACCAAAGGATTCACAAAGAACCCACGAATATTCATCAACAATCAACTATTCATACCAATCATTCAACCGTCCCGACGCTTTCTCTTGTTTAGTATCAGCGTCACTCATAAATTCATACCATTCTTCATCAGTAATACCAGTCATTATAAACTCTCTTGCTGATAAAGATAGATCAGGGAATACATCTTGTATGAGTTTACCTTGTTTCAAATAAGCATTATATCTATTATCAAACTCTTCCTGAGTGTACTGAGGAATATCAAGTGTTCTAACCTTATTAGTAAACAATGAGCGTTTGGTTATTCTAGCCATTATGTTGGTCTTTCCGTAGGTCGAACAGTTGGTCAACAAGTTGGTCGATGAGTCGGTCGCGTATTGGGTCAAACAGTTGGCCAACCAGTGGGTCAAGGAATTGGTCGCGTATTGGGTCAAACAGTTGGTCGAGGAATTGGTCTTCAGCTTGGTTATCTAATGGGTAATATAATTCTTTAAATAGTTCCCCATACATCTTATGTAAGATACAAAGAATATCGTCATTGTCATGATCTAATTCAATTTGATACATGTTATCGGCTTTCTAGTTTGTCTTCAATTATATCAATAAGCTGATCTTTTATTTCATCACCTATTCGTTCATATATCCCATTAAGAATCGGATTAAGCCCAATAACAATCGTATTAATAATATCACCTTGGATAGCATCATTAATATTTTTAAGGTCTATTTTTTCTAAAAATTTTAGATAAAAAGAAGCTCTGTCGATTCTCTCAACATCGTACATCACAATTCACCATTAATCATCAGTGTTTTGGCAGCAGTAATATCTATATCTTTCAAACCACCGCGAATATTGTCGCGTATTTCATTGCCAATATTATTTAAAATTGGAACAAACACAATCCTAGATGATCCGCTGATATAATTTATTGTACTCGGTAATGGTTTATATTTAAACTTTATTACTGTATTAAGTTCATATTGAACACGACTTATGTTATACAAGAGCAGTATATCCTTTGAGAGTCAACAAGAGCGCATTAATAAACTCTCGTAGTTCAAAGACATCCATGAACGAAATATCCGGCACATCATATTCAATTCCGTTCTTCTTCATCTTCTTAATAAGACCCTTGGCCTCTTTACGGAGATTACGAATATCCTTAGACAAGTTACTGACCTTTCTGTATTAGATCTTTTGAGTGTGTTCGTTGTTCATTTCATTTCCCTTTAACTTATAACCTACTATAACGCGGATGCGTTTTAAAATCAACTGGCGTCCCGACGCTCTGTCTCGGCGTCCCGACGCGAAAGAACTTCTTTAACATGAGAACAATTCTTACGATAAGCGAATCCCGTACAATTACAAGACGCCTTATTCTTCTCGTCAATCGTAACGACGTAGCTTGACTTTGAACCTTTGACGATATATGATTGAACCTTTGACTCTTTCTTGAGAGAAGAGCCCGAATGTTTCCAACCGCAAACGATATCGTCTTTGGACAAAATACGAAAAGGCCAAGACGGATCGCCAGTCGAAAGACAAAATGAATCAGCCTTGACCCATGGGGGATTAGGAACTACATCTCCTGTATGCTCCACAAACTCTGGAATGAAGTAAGAATACCTGTCGCGGTATTGATACATAGAGTTGCGAATACGAACAGTGAGAGTAGTCATATTCAGAGCCTTGATAGGAAAAGAAAACACCCCAAGAAAGCAACGCACATACAAACAGCGATGCCTACATGTTCAAACGCTTCTGCCCAACTCATTTCAGTTCTCCTTCAACCAACCTTATAACCAATAATACCCCGGAAACGTTTTAAAAGCAAACCGCTTCCGGGGATTGAATTTAATTGCGGCAGCAGGTAATCTTAGCCATCTTCTGCCAGTTAGCGCCTTGCTTGCGAAGAGCACCAATCTTCAGAGCAACGCGCAGCGACAACTCACGGAGACGCTCGTGATTGGAGTTAATGAACTCAATAACCTCATGACGTTCAACGCCATTCAAATGGTTGAGCAAACCCTGCTTGATGACCTGCTTGATGCGAACAAGATAATCGCGGCGCGTCTTCATAGAAAGATCAATGTAGTGCGAACGAGAAACCAGAGCCTGAAGATGAGGCGCCAGCTTATGGCCACGATCGATCATCGCGTCAAAGTCCATATTCGTGATGAAGATGATCGTGCCGTTGAAGTTGAAAGAACGCGGGATAAGATCGGCGCTCTCGTCGTCGATAAGCTTGCCCTCACTCAACCAAGAAACACGACGACGCTCGGTCGTGTCGCAAACCGCCTTGAGAAGATTGAGAGAGATATCATCATAGAAGATAGAGTCGGCATCATCAAAAACAATGACCTGACCCTCTTCGCGATATTGATACAGAAGCTTGACGAGACCGGTGGCGCGAACATAGCCCTTGACGATCGTGTGGTTGATCTCGTTGGGGTCCCACTCGTTCAAACGTTTCTCGACAGTGAAGCTCTTGCCAAGACCGGCAGGGCCGGAAACGATAAGAGCGCGAGCGTTGCCGACCGTACAAGCTTCGGTCAGAACATCGAGAATCTCGAAACGCTCGGAAATGCGCGCATCGATCTGCTCGTCGGTTTCGTGCGGCTGATTATCATAATTGACCTTGATGGCCGTGAACTTCTCGGTGCGAGCAGCGCGAGCGGCGGAACGGTCGTAAACACCACGGGGCATATTGAACTCCTGTTTGATTCAGTTATAACTCATTATAGCGCGGGAACGTTTTAAAATCAAGCCTCGTTTTCAGCGTTCGCCATTCGATCGGCAATCATCAAAAGTTCCTCGGCGACTGTCAAGAGGCTCTTGAAAGCCCGACGTTCGTAATCGGAACCAAGAGATTTCTCGAAATCTTCCAAAGACTTATCGTCCTCACAAGCCTCGTCGAGAACGTTCAAGCAATCTTGGAGATCGCGAAGAGTGTTTTCGAACCGACAATAAGACATATTAGCCATTTCGTTTCCTTTCATCCAATCTTATAATCAATAATACCCCGGAAACGTTTTAAAATCAACGGAGTCGCCCAAAAAATCAAGCGACCAGCTTCAGATATCTAAACTGCTTACAACATTCCTTGATGTTCTTAACGCGATATTTCTCAAGGTTAGCCGAATAAGTGTCATCTTTTCTACTATAAGAAAACTGTATGCAGCCTTTATTACCTTGACTTTTAGCGAAACGAATAGTTACGTCGTGGTTTGGAGGAAGAACAAAGAAGTCAATCTTCTTGCTATGGTTGTTATAGCAAGCGACGCGAATGTATCCGGTCTTGCCGGCCACATTGGTTATCTGGCCAACAATTCCGGTAGACCCTTCTTTCTTTTTATAAAGACGAGTGCTCGCAGTCTTGGCCTCAGTCCCATCAGTGAAATCCATGTGGGCTGTGTCATTAAACTTGGTGCGAGCGAGCTTTTCGATGAGCTCTTCCCAAATTCTACCGCTGAATTCGTGTCCCTTATTGATCCATTCGCGAATAAAGGCTCTTTCCGAGCGCGTGTATTTGAGAATGTCGGTGGCGAGATCTAGGAATGCGAGTTCCTTTTCGACGTTGATCATTTCGTTTCCCTTATCAACCTTATAACCAATAATACCCTCATATGGTTTTAAAAACAAGCGGCGTATTTCACTTAATTTTTACGTCAAATACCACATTTCACTCTTTTTTTCCGTCAATTAGGGCGCTTGTTTTTAAAACTTTTCCGCGCTATAATGATTTATAAGGTTGGTTGAAGGAGAACTAAAATGGCTAATGCGCCCGCCGTCGAAAAGACTCTTGGCTACTTCATAGAGAAAACTTGTGGAAAAGTTTTTGATTACGCTGCTGCCGATGAGATGATTCTTTCTCCGCCTGCTCATGGCGGACGCAACGTAGTATTCCCACATAAGATTTATGTCGGCCCTCTTGGCGAGACGCGCTTGGCTCTTGTGAAAGGCAACGTTGCTCACGTAATCGTTGATGAGCGTGATGATGGTTCTTGGTCTGTTGTGAAATGGGACATTGTTCGCCATCGCAAATTTTGAATTTGTTTTTAAAACAAATCAGCGCTATAATGAGTTATAAGTTGAAATGAAGGAGCAAACAAATGTCTGGTATCGAACTTATCCTCTCTGATAATCGTGGCGTCTATATCCCTCGCGATTTCGCTGAAATTGTTAACGCTGGTAAGTCCTGGGAAGGTTATAATCCCTCGGATATTGAAACTCTTCTAGAGGGACCCGATGCGGAATGGTATTGGGAATCCTGGGATTCGGTGACGAATTCTATTTACTTTGTCGACAGCAAAGGTAATCGTTGGAACCTTTGGCAGGATGGTGATCTCTGGATGTATTGCGAAAAGCTCATGACCGACGAGGAATATGAGAATTTCTTCGGCTAGCCGCTTGACTTTTAAAAATAACTCCGGTATAATCAATATGTGGTCTGTGAAATAAAGGAAAACATGCATGTTGGCTGGTTACGATTTCGTCGAAGCAATAAACGATAAGGTTGAGAGGTACGTTCAAAAGCTTGATCATGTCAAGGCTTCTGATCTTGGATTGGATTCAAGAGCTGGTTATTGTTTGTACGTTGATGAAGATCGTACAACAATTGTGGTTGACATAAGCAACGATCGTACTCTTCAGTATTACGGTGGTTTTGAGTATATCAATAAGGAATACCGACAAGAGCTTGGTGATTGGGTGTTCTATTTTGATGGTGATGAGCGAGTTTCTGATTGCTTCGCTCATCTTTCTGTTAACGAACAGTAGGTCTATAGCTAGGTCAGGAGATAGGTCATGATAAGAACATGGCAAGATTTTGATGATAACAGCCCAAGTACTTGGGGTATGTGGTTTGGTTTGGAGTCTGTTGACGGTCATATCGTAATGATAGTAGGACCATTTAAGACTAAACAAGAATGTTTGGATAAACTTCAACATCATGGAAATGAATCATGATCAATATTCAGCTGCAGCAAGGTACTGGTAATTGGGTAACCTATCAGACGACGCTGAACAATTCTATGTATATTGTCCAGGCAATGAAGCAATTGTCTTCAAGGTATCCTAATTATCGTGTTCGCGCCGTTGATCAGAGCGGTCGAGTGGTTGATATTCTGTAGGTAACAACGTAGGTCGGAGAGTAGGTCGATGCATAAACATAATCCTATGGCCAAAGTTCTTGCTTCTGGCCTATATAAACAAAGGATCGTCAAGAGCAAAAAGGGAAAAGGCTCTTATACTAGAAAAGGTAAGAAGGATGAACAAGGATGACGTAAAGGCTCTTTTATATATCTTCTGGTTGCCTATTGTCATTTTTGTTTTTATTTTCTTTAGAGCATTTTTCGATTGACTTTAAAAAATGAATAAGGTATCATTATAAAATAAAAGGAGTCTGACATGAAAGATAAACACAAGGTACTCTATACCGTCAAACATCTTGACGTTAATACACCTTCGCTTTATGGATTGATTATCGAGCGTAAGTCTACGTTTGATAGCTTTCTTGAGGCGGTTGAGTTTGCACGTCAGATTCGTGGGACTTCAAAGAATGGCGTAACTGTTGTGGGAACACCGACTGTGGTTCGAGCATAGCAGAAGAATAATGATCAAGCGTTATAATGTTCTGAGCAATCTTTGGGAAGTTGGTTACTGGTTGACCAATACTGAATTTCGTGTATTCTTGTTTGAGAGGGTTTGATAATGGACATTCTTGCGAGAGCTATTGTTGCTTGTGTTCCGTTCTTTGTTTACTATTTTGTTCATAAATTTATATATACTATTTTTTTAGATGAACAAGATAGAAAAGACCCCATGAATAACTTTTTTAGTTATGCTTTTGCGATTCCGGCAACTATGGTGATAATTTTTCTTATGTTTCTAGGAATTTCGCTTTTTCACTGGGTTTTGTTCGGGGTCAATAAATGAAAAATATTCTTATCGCATCGGCAATTATTTTTGCCACTATTTCGCCTTCTTATGCTGGTCATCACTTTGGTCCAAGAGTTGGTCATCCGGTTGGTCGCCAATTTGATCGTCATTACGGTCGTAACATTGGTATCGGTGCCGGTCTACTTGGCCTTGGTATCGTTGGGGCAATTATTCTTAATAACCAGCGACCGCCAGTCGAATGTCTGATCGGTTATGATCGCTTTGGTCGTCCTGTTTACGATCAGGAGTGTTTCGAGTGATCTAATATCAGTTGACTTTAAAATGAACCCGAGCTATAATCTTATTATTGAAACTGTGAAAGAGAACTAAAATATGACTGACAAGATTGAGAAGCTTACGCCTGAGCAGGAAGCCATGATTCCTGTTATTCGTGACGAGTTTATCGCTTACGGATTGTCTACTGAACCCGCCGATTGGAAGACTGCTGATGAAGGTCTGAACGACGCTTATGTTGTTGTCGGTCTTGATCCGCCGAAGATCATCTTCCATTTTGCTTCGCCTTACGAGGGCTGTATCGCTGCCAATGTTCTTAATGACAAGAAGTTCATGAAGAAGTATGGTAACCTTGAGCCCAAGGAATTTACCGAAGCTGTTAACGCCGAAGTTGAAGTTCTTAAAGAGAAGAAGACTGTTAAGAACTATATCCACGCTTCCGGTTATGGTCAGCATGACGCTGGTTGGATTTCTTTCTACAACTTCTTTGATCGTGTTTGTGGTCTTGATTGTACGAAGAAGCTTGAGCCTCTGACTCGTGTTACCAAGTCCGCTGGTTGGTTTTGGGCGTATAAGGACATTGCTATCATCACTGATCGTCCTGAAATTCTCAAGCGTGACAACGAAAACCGTTTGCATTGTGAAGACGGTCCTTCGATCCGTTATCGTGATGGTTTCTCGGTCTATTGCTGGCATGGCGTTCACGTTCCTTCTGAATGGATTGAGGATAAGGCTAGCCTTACTCCGACGATTGCCATCAAGTGGGCCAACATCGAGCAGCGTCGTTGTGCGATGGAAATCCTTGGTTGGGCTAACGTTATTCGTCAGTTGAAGGGTAAGGTTATCGACAAGGACGGCGATCCTGAAATTGGCGAATTGATCGAGGTCAACATTCCGGACATTGGCAAAGAAAAGTTCCTTCATGTTCTTTGCGGCACCAAGCGTGAGTTTGCTCTTCCGGTTCCTCCGGAAATGAAGACTGCGCTTGAGGCACAAGCTTGGACTTGGGGAATGGATAAAAAGAGCTTTATTCCTCCGGAAATTCGTACTTGACTTTTAATCAAACTAAGTATATAATGTAAACGTACCTAAAAAGGAGAACTTATAATGCGTACTTTTAAGAATGTTTGTGCTCAGGGTGATATCTACATTCGTCGTGTCGATTCCCTCCCTGCTGATGTGATCAAGGTTGATCCTGAAAACGGTAAGAACATTGTCACTCATTCCGAAACCGGCCACCATCACGTAATGGATGCTGATACGGTTACCATGTATCGTCTGCCTGATTCGATCATGGATTGCCTCTTGGTTGTCAATGAGCCTACTACTCTCGAACATCTTCGTTCGACTGACACTCATGAGCCTATTTTGTTCGATAAGGGAACTTATCATGTTCGTCGCCAGCGCGAGTATACTCCGGAGGGCTTCCGTCGCGTTGAAGACTAATTGATATGATATGAAAGGAAATTAAATGTTTAATCGAGTTTTTGGTTCACTGGTTGTTTTGGCGTTTTATAGTTTCTTGACGAATCTCTATACTCCAATCGCCACTCTTGTAACTGGTCGAGTTGCTAGCAATCAGTTTGGTAATAGCGATATGGCATATCTACAGACAGTTTACACGTTCTCGTTTTTTAGTGGTGTGAATGCATTGTTTAGTATTGCTCTTATTATTGTTTTGGTGGCTATCTGGTTCAAGCCAACAAAGAATTTGATTACAGCTGCGATTAGCGCCTCTCTAGCCTTTATGGTGTTTACATATCAGTCTGATCGAGCATGGGCTTACGCTGATACGACTGATAAGACCGAAGCGTATACAATTCTTCCCAACCAGACAGCGTTTTGGGTTCCTGATGCCGGCGCCAATAAGGACAGTCAGGCTCAGTTTGAAAGTGAAGAGTATTATAACGAACGTAAGATTGCTTCAAAGCGTTTCGTAATTCCTCACGCGAAGTTGGCCAACACAGGCGGTTATTATGGATGGGATTATTATGTTCCAACGGGTCGCTTGTATATTGTTGATCGTACTCCTTATTCTCATGAATGGGTTAAGTCGAGGGAACGTGGCAGCTCAAACACTGATCAGTCTTTTCCTTGTCAGTCCAAGGAAGGTTTGAATATTACTGCAGGCGTTAGTATTGCCGCCAGTGTTGCCGAGCAGGATGCAGCCAAGTTTCTTTATAACTTCGGTGTTCAGCAGCCAAAGGGCAATCCAAACGATCCACAGGTTATCTTTCAGAGCGTTTATTATGGTCGTAGCCTTTGGAGTGTAATGGACGATGTTGGTCGTAAGAAGGTTCAGACTCTGGTTTGTAACGAAATTGGTCGTCGTACTTTCGATAAAGCCAACGAAGATTATGTACCAATGATGGACGATATCGAGAAGAACGTTAGGGCATATTTCAAGAACTTTGGTATCACTATCAACTTTATTGGTTGGGCCGATACTTTTGAATTTGACAGTGAAGTTCAGCGTACTGTCAATAACTTCTATGAAGCAGCCAAGCTTGGTCCGGTCATGGCAACTCTTCAGGCCACTGCACAGCTTGATGTTCAGCGTGGATTGGCAAGCGGTATGGATAAGCACGGTCTTCCTATGTTTGTCTCGCCGGGAATTATTGAGGGCTTGATTAACCTCGTACCAAAGGCCCCTGCTTCTCCGGTTCCTACAAAATAATTTAGAATAAATAGTGGTAGTTCTTTTTAAAGGAGTACCACTATGGTTACTAGAAATTACGGTTGGAAACAATCTAAACCAGACAGTAGAGACTTTAGACTTAAAACAGTTAATCCTGTTGTCTATAAGTCTCTACCTTCATCAGTCGATCTAAGACCTATTATTCCGGAAGTTTTGGATCAAGGCGAATTAGGTTCTTGTACTGCTCAGGCTTTAACAATGGCAAACAGAATTGCAAGAATTAAACAGGGCTTACCTGATATGGAATTATCAAGGCTCTTTGTTTATTATAATGAAAGATTAATGGAAGGCACTGTTGATGAAGATGCTGGTGCTGAAATAAGAGACGGTGCTAAAGTATTAGGAACATATGGCGCTCCTATTGAAACTGATTGGCCTTATGTTGAAAGTAAGTTTAAAGATAAACCAACAGAACAATCTTATAAAGACGCTATACAAGATGAAGCAAGCCAATACATGACTGTTGAACAAACCGAAAATGAAATAAAGATGTGCCTTCATGAAGGTTATCCAGTTGTATTTGGTGCTAATATCTTTCAGGAATTTGAAGGAGACGAAGTGGCTAGAACGGGTATTGTACCAATGCCAACTCCTAACTCAAGATCGGCTGGCGGTCATGCTATTCTTATCGTTGGTTATGATGATAATACAAGAAAATTTACAGTTTTAAATAGTTGGTCCAAAGATTGGGGTGATAAAGGTTATTGTTATTTTCCTTATGATTATATTACCGATCCAAATCTATGTTCAGACTTCTGGACCATAAGAACAATTGCTCCTGTTAATCCGGATCGTAAAGTTATAATTCCTTAAGAAAGGTTTTTGTTATGAAAGTGAATATTGGTCCTTATAAAAATTTTTGGGGTCCTTATCAGATCGTGGACCTTCTTAAATATGTTGGAGTGTCGGCGCAGAAATGCGACGATATAGGCGATTGGTTGGCCGAAACTTGGGTTAATAAGTTTTTAAACCAAATTTATTCAAAAAGAAAACGTAAGATCAAGATACGTATCGACGATTATGATATTTGGAATGCTGATCATACTATGGCTTTGATCATTCATCCCATTCTTGTTAATATTCGTGATAATAAACATAGTTCTGGATTTGTTGATGATGAAGATGTTCCGGAGAATCTTCGCTCAACCGCAGCGAAACCACACGTTCCGCTAGCGGAACCAATAGAAAACGAATCGGATTTTGATGATTTATATCATCGGCGTTGGGAATGGGTTGTTGATGAAATGATTTATGCATTTTCAACTGTTCTTGATGAAGATTTCTGTGATCAGTATTATGATCACGAAACTAATTTCTTTAATAAAGAAAAATACGAAGAGTTAAATAATCGCGCCAACAATGGCTTTAGGCTCTTCGGTAAATATTACGGAGGTCTTTGGACTTGAGTGACAACAAGTTAATCGAAGTTCCTGAATACGTTGTAACGAAAGCCGCTGAATATTCAGGAGCTAATAGTTCATTTCAAAGAATGTTGGCTACATCTGAAGAGTATAGAGCAGCCAATCTTACACCTATGTTCCTTTATGATTATGATAAGATGCTTCTTTATTGTTTTTGTAAGGAAACATATGGAAAAAAGTTGCATTGATGGGTTGAAAATTCATTAATGTAACCTATATAATATGTGGATGCTGAGAGGGTCCATAAAAATTTAATCTTGCTGAAAAGGAGAAAAATATGACTAACCCATGGACTAATTTTAAATTCGTTGATATGGACAAATATTTTGTAGGTTCTGATCGTCTTTTTGACACACTACAAAAGGTTCATAAGGATATTGCGAATACAATATCAACAAGTTATCCCCCATACAACATTAAGAAACTTTCAGAAAAAAAGTACGAAATTGAAATCGCTGTTGCTGGTTTCCCTGAAAGTGCACTAAGTGTTACTCTTGAAGACAATCAGCTTATTGTCAAAGGTAAATTGAACCAAGATGATAAGAAAACCGATGATTATCTTTACAAGGGCATTTCCGAAAAGCCTTTTGAACGTAAGTTTACGTTGAACGACAACGTTACTGTTAATAATGCAAAGTATATTAACGGTATGCTTCAAATTACATTGGACGCAATGATTGAAGCAAAGAAACTTATGAATATTCCAATCGAAAAATGATTGAATATTACATATTACTTCTGGGAGGGTGGCAAACCCTCCCTTTTTTGCGTTTGAAAGGAAAACAAATGTTCTATAATTATTTTAATTACATAGTAGAAAACTTATTAAAGATAGTAAGATTTAATAGAGCCATATCTGAACTTAATAATCTATCTGATAGAGAATTGGCTGATATGGGTATCAATAGATACGAAATTTATCATATCGTTCATAAATCAATGATGAAGGAAAGTGAATAAATACTCTTAGATTTTTACTAGGAGATTGTTATGTCATTTTACACCGATGTTATCAAAAAAGATCCAAGATTTAATTCTACAGCCATAATTAAAGATATTTCTTTACTTGAACCCGGAACTAGAGTTGCTGTTGCTAAACTTATAGTTTTAGCACACGAAGCCGGTCACGAATTAAGAGTTGGCGAAACGTTTAGATCACAAGCCAGACAGGGAGAATGTTATAGAAATGGCGCAACACAACTTAAAAAGGTGGGTTGTCACGGATATGGTGTGGCCGTTGATCTACAATTGCTTATTAATGGTAAATTTGATCCTAATGGCGAACATTATACATTTCTTCAACAAATGTGTCGTAAGGTTGGATTAATTTCTGGGTTTGATTGGGGAACACCCGCCGAACATCATTCATTTCATGATTGGGACCACGTACAACGTATTCCTGTATTTCGTCAGAATGCATTGTTTGCTGGTACTTGGTATCCTGATAAGAATTACGATCCTTACGCAGATCAAGTTGCTCATGGAATTAAATAATGTCAAAATATTATTACGATAACGCCAAACAAATATATCAATTCTGGCTTTCAGTTGGTCTAACTAAACCACAAGCTTGTGGAATGTTGGCTCAAGCTGATGCGGAAAGTTCACTAAATCCATCGGCAGTTGGTGATAAAGGTAAAGCCTTTGGACTTCATCAATTACATGCTGATAGATGCGAATTAATTAAAAAAGGTTGTGGTATTGATATTACTAAATTGCCTTCTTTGGAAGATCAATTGAATGGTGTCTGGTGGGAATTACAACATTCAGAACATCGCGCGTTGGTAGAAATTAAAACAGCAACAACTCCATATGATGCTGGTGCTATTGCATGTAAATATTACGAAAGACCCGCTTCCGCTACACAACAACAGTATAGAGGAAAAAAAGCGCAAAATTGGTTTTTCTATTTTAATACAGAAGTAAAACAAGAAGCTTGACTAATACATAATCTATAGTATACTATATTATTAGCATCTGTGGGCTAATTTTGGCCGGATTGCAAAAGGAGATTTGATGTTTTACACTAGTGTTTTTCAGCGTGGTAATAGAATTTATTACCAAGGTTACGATAAAGGTTTGAGAGTTAAAGAAGTCGTCAACTACAAACCTTATATGTTTATTCAAAAAAGTAATGGTAAATATAAAACTCTTGATGGTAGACCCGTTGAGAAGATGATGTTCGATGATATTTCAGATGCTCGTGATTTCGTTAATCGTTATGAAGATGTAGCGAATATGGAAATATACGGGCTTAATTCATTCGTTTATACTTTCATCTACGACACGTTCAAAGGTGATATTGATTACGATCCTAATCTGGTTAAGATTGGCATTCTTGATATCGAGTGCGCCGCTGATGAAGGATTTCCTGATATTCAAAAAGCGGACAAAGAAATCACAGCCATAACAGTGAGATTTAATAATAAAAACTTTGTCTTTGGCTGTGGTAAGTTTACTCCGAAGGACAATAAAACTTTCTATATTCAATGTCAAGACGAACACGAATTACTTCAGAAGTTTTTGTCTTGTTGGATGTCTCTTGACCTAGATATTGTTACTGGTTGGAATATAGAATTTTTCGACATTCCATATTTGGTTAATCGTATTCGTGTTCTGTTCAATGAAAAGGAAGCAAAGCGTCTTTCGCCTTGGTTTATTCTTGATGAAAAGACCGTCGAATTTCGTGGTAAGGAAAATCAAAGTTTCACTCCCGCTGGCATAGCTGTTCTTGATTATTATCAATTGTATCGTAAATTTACATTTGGTAATCAGGAATCTTATAAACTCGATTATATTGCTCAGATTGAATTGGGCGAAAAGAAAATTGATCACTCAGAACATAAAAACTTCCTAACATTCTATAGAGACGACTTTCAAAAGTTTATTGAATATAATATTCATGACTGCGTTCTGGTTGAACGTCTTGACGATAAAATGAAGTTTCTTGAACAAGTAATGGCTTTGGCATATGACGCCAAGGTAAATTACAATGATACAATGACAACTGTGCGTCCTTGGGATGTTATTATTCATAATTATCTACTTGATCAAGGTATTGTTATTCCTCAGTTCAAGAAACAATCTAATTTTGATAGTTTGGTTGGTGGATACGTCAAGGAACCAAAGATTGGTTTGAGTAGGTGGGTTGTTTCTTTTGATTTAACATCTCTATACCCAAGTTTAATTCAACAATATAATATTAGCCCCGAAAAAATGATAAACAAAAAAACATTAAAAGAAATGATTGAAAGAGAGAAGAAAAGACGCGGTTTGACCTAAATACTCTTTAAATGGAGTAAATTTATGAATTATTTAAAGAAATATATTTTAATTATAAGAAGAGCGAAAAATAGAAAAGAAATAGACAGAAAATTATACGAATATCATCATGTTTTTCCCGTGTCAATTTATGGTCCAAATGATTTCGTAGTTCCTTTAACTTTAAGAGAACATTACATTTCTCATAAACTTTTATGGAAAATATTTCGTAAACGTTATGGATCAGAAGACGAAAAAACTAGGAAAATGGCCATGGCTTTTCATTGGATGATTTATGGAAAAGGTGATACGTATAGACAAAAAATTTTCAATAATTCTTATCTATATGAATCGGCTAGAACTGCAGTCGTTGAATCTAAAAAAGGTAAAAAACGAGTTGATATGATTGGAAAGGCTTATTTCGGTGCAGATAGAAAAACTATACTAAAAGGTATAGAAAAAATGAGAGAAAAAAAGACGGGTATGAAAATAAATTATCCCAAAAATAGATTATCTGCACCATGTTCAAAAGAAAAGTTAGAAAAAATATCTGAACAAAGAAAAAAGACCAAATACAAATATATCAATATGAGCGAAGAAGAATTTAATAATTGGTTATCTAAACAGAATTATTACGCTAAAGATGGTCGAATAAATTCTAATGTAACTAGAGCAATTAGGTGGAGAAATGAACATTTTAGAAAATTTAACTGATGAAGAATTGTATACTCTGGAAAAAATGTTAGATGACATTCGACCTGAATCTTATGATAACTCTTTTATATTTAAAAATAAAACGACGCCAAAAATAGAAGGTTATTCTTTGACTGCAAACGGTTGTTTATATAAAAATGATTCTCATGGTTTTGCAACGGCGCTTATGCAAAAAATGTTCGATGACAGGTCGAAATATAAAAAATTGATGATTGAGACTAAAAAAAGATATGAAAAAACCAAAAGCAAGGAAGATGAAAAATTAGTTTCTAGATATAATAATCTCCAAATGGCCAAAAAAATTCAACTCAACAGCTTTTATGGAGCCTTGTCTAATATGTATTTTCGTTGGTTTAACTTTGATAATGCAGAATCTATTACTTCGTCAGGTCAATTAACAATTAAATTTATTATCAATAAGATGAATCAGTTTATGAATAAGATTTGTAAGACTGAAAATGTTGATTACGTTATCGCTTCTGATACTGATTCTATCTATGTTACATTTGAACGACTGATTCCTGAAGGCAGCGATGAGCTTAAAGCTGTTAAGTTGATCGATCAATTCTGCGAAAAAAAGATTCAACCATATCTTGATATTTGTTATGACGAACTTGCTGGAATGATGAATGCTTATCAGCAGAAGATGCAGATGAAGCGTGAAACCATTGCCAACAAAGGTATTTGGCGTGGTAAGAAGATGTATATTCTTAACGCTTGGAATGTTGAAGGTGTTCAATATGATAAGCCCAAGTTGAAATTGTCTGGTATTGAAGCTGTTCGTTCTTCAACACCACATGCTTGCCGCGAAAATATTAAGAAAGCTCTTAGTATAATAATGAACGAGGATCAAGCTTCTCTACAAAAATTCATTGAGGAATTTAGAAATGAATTTGCTTCTTTACCGTTTCAGGATGTAGCTTTTCCAAGAGGATTGAAAGGAATAAACAAGTATAAAGATTCCGCTGATATCTACAAGAAAGGAACTCCAATTCAGGTTAAGGGAGCTCTATTATTCAATAATATGCTCAAAAAGCATAATATTACGAATATACCTCCTCTTTCTGATGGAGATAAAATTAGATTTGCATATTTGAAGATACCTAATCCCGTTCAAGACACAGTTATCGCGACTTCTGATCTATTACCCGAACAATTTAACCTTGATAATTATATAGATCGTGATATGCAATTCAATAAATCGTTTTTGGAACCATTGAAGTCTATAACCGATGTTATTGGTTGGGAAGCAGAACAAAGATCAACGTTGGAGGATTTTTTTGGATGAGTCAAGATCGGGGTTGTTTTGTTTGTTTTGATGATGATAAAAAAGATTGTGGTAAAAGAAATTGCCCATATCAAGACAAACCACTAAAAGGAAAAACTATGATTGAAAATAAAGAAGTTGAAGACGATTTCGGGTTTACATTTTCCGATAGTAACGAAATACAAAACCAAATAAAATCAAATGTCGAGGACAAAGCTCAAGGGTTACGCAAAATGATCATGCCTTTGCTTAATAATTTGATGAAGAATCCTGAAAAGGATACGATTGTTTGGCCTGATAGAGAAAAGAAAATTAAAGACTTCATTAAGAAGATGGATGACTATATTAACAGTTGATATTTTGCAAAACATAAGTTATACTAATAATACGTAAATAAGAGGTAAACAATGTCACTTAAAGAAAAACTTATTAAAAACAGTACAATAGATCTTACAGCGAGTCTAATTGATAGTAAAATTTTCACTAAGAAAGATATGATTCCAACATCAGTTCCAATGATTAACGTTGCGTTGTCTGGTTCTATTGATGGCGGTATTACTCCGGGCCTAACAATGCTTGCCGGTCCTTCTAAACATTTCAAGTCCGGCTTTTCGCTTCTACTTGCTTCGGCTTTTCTTAAGAAATATAAAGATGGTATAATTCTATTTTACGATTCAGAGTTCGGTACGCCTCAGTCTTATTTTGAAACTTTCGGTATTGATCTTAATTCTGTTGTCCATACACCTATTACGGATATTGAAGAACTTAAGTTTGATATAATGACTCAATTAAAGAATATCGAACGCGGCGATCATGTAATGATTCTAATTGATTCGATCGGTAATCTAGCTTCTAAAAAGGAAGTTGAAGATGCGCTGAATGAAAAATCTGTCGCCGATATGACTCGTGCAAAGCAACTTAAATCATTGTTTCGTATGATTACGCCTCATCTTTCACTCAAAGATATTCCTATGGTCGCGATCAATCATACTTACATGGAAATTGGTATGTTTCCTAAAGCGATTGTTGGTGGCGGTACTGGCGCTTATTACGGCGCTGATAGTATTTGGATTCTCGGCCGCCAGCAGGATAAAGAAGGAAATGAGATTGCAGGATATCATTTTGTTATCAATGTTGAAAAGTCTAGATTTGTCAAAGAAAAATCAAAGATACCGATTACCGTTTCTTTTGAAGGTGGTATTAACCGTTGGTCTGGCCTTCTCGATGTGGCCTTAGAAGGTAATTATATAACAAAGCCAAAGGTTGGTTGGTATGCGACTGTTGACAGAGTAACAGGCGAAGTTCGCACTCCTTCATTTAGAGCCAGTGAAATTGTTGATAATAAAGAATTTTGGACAACTCTTTTTAAGGAAACCGACTTCGCTAATTTTATTGAAAACAAGTATAAGATGGCGACTGGCGCTATAATGGAGAATGAAGATGTCGAATAAAATCATTGACGAGTATTACTCTGACGATAAATTGAAGAAGGCTGTAATTAACCGTATAGACGACGATTATTACGCTATTGACTTTTTTGAAAAAGAAAAGTATATTCATTCAATAGCTTATCCAAACAATTCTATTCATTACGTGTCTGATGCTGCAGAAAATTATGTATTGGGATATTTCACTAATATCAGGGATCATTGATGATTGAAACAACAATCTTTTCTAATCTAATTTATAACGAACAGTACGCCCGTAAAGTTATTCCTTTTCTTAAGGAAGAATATTTTTCGGATCAATCACATAAAATTATTTTTAAACTCGTTCAGGAATACGTTAACAAGTATAACTCGTTTCCATCCAAAGAAGCCTTGGCGATCGACCTGTCTAATAAAGACGGAATCAATCAAGAAGTTTTCAACCAATCAAAGGAAATTATCAGTGCCTTCGCGGAAGATAAAGAAACAAAACTTGAATGGCTCAGCGACCAGACGGAAAAGTTCTGTCAAGATAAGGCTATCTACAACGCGATCATGTCATCCATTCGGATATTGGATGACGGTGATGGGAAAACCTCTAAAGGGGCCATACCACAGATCTTATCAGACGCGCTCGCCGTATCATTTGATACACACGTTGGGCATGATTTCATTGAAGACGCGAATGAACGCTATGAATTCTATCATACGAAAGAAGATAGAATACCGTTCGATCTAGAATTCTTCAATAAGATCACTCAAGGCGGGTTACCAAAAAAGACTCTTAATATCGCTTTGGCGGGTACAGGTGTTGGTAAATCTCTTTTCATGTGTCATTGCGCGGCGGGCAATTTGTCAGCTGGTATGAATGTTCTTTATATCACACTAGAAATGGCCGAAGAACGTATTGCTGAACGTATTGATGCGAACTTGCTTGATGTAACAGTTGACGATCTTAAGCAGTTGTCAAAAGAAATATACGATAAGAAAATTGCTAGAATTAAAAGAAAAACGACAGGTAAGTTGGTAATTAAAGAATATCCAACAGCTTGTGCTGGTTCGGCCAACTTTCGACATCTGCTAAACGAATTGAAGTTGAAAAAGAAGTTTGTGCCTGATATTATCTATATTGATTATCTAAACATTTGTATGTCATCAAGGATTAAACATGGTTCCCTCGTCAATTCTTATACCCTTATCAAGTCAATCGCGGAAGAGCTACGAGGGTTGGCAGTTGAATTCAATGTTCCTATCGTCAGTGCAACTCAGACAACTAGAAGCGGATATTCGAACAGCGACGTGGGATTGGAAGATACATCAGAATCCTTTGGACTCCCAGCCACAGCTGATTTTATGTTTGCACTCATCTCATCAGAAGAACTTCAAGACCTCGGTCAAATTATGGTTAAGCAGCTTAAGAATAGATACAATGATCCCAACATTAATCGTAGGTTTGTTCTTGGGGTTGATCGTAGCAAAATGCGTCTCTATGATGTAGAACAATCAGCACAAGAAGATATCCTTGAAGGTCCCGTAATGGATAATACTAAATTTGGCGAGGAAGATTACGAACGTTCTAAACCAAAAAATAAATTTGATAGATCTAAATTTTCGGGGTTTAAATGAGAGACATTTATATAATAAGTGATACGCACTTTGGTCATGAAAACATTCTTAAATTTACAGGTTTTGATGGCGGACCTGTACGTGAGTTTCATGATGTTCATCATATGAATGAGTATATGGTTGAACGTTGGAACAAAACGATTAAGGATAATGATATTGTATATCATCTTGGTGACGTTTATTTTGGTAAAGGTCACCAAATGCTTTCTAGATTGCGCGGAAGAAAAAGATTGATCCTTGGCAATCATGACAATGGAAAAAGTGAACATCTTCTAAACAATTTTGAGAAAATACTCATGTGGAGAGATTTCAAGGAATTTGATTGTATTCTTTCTCACGTTCCTTTGCACGAAAGCGCATTGTATAAACGTAAGTATAATCTTCATGGTCACGTTCATAAAGGCGCCCACAGAGGACTTATGCAAGATAAACGTTATATAAATTGTTGCGTTGAAGTTCGTGATTACACACCTGTTCATATTGAAGAGTTAGTCAAGTGATACATAAAATAGGCGTAACTGGAACTCGTTCCGGTATGGATGATAAACAATTAAAAGAAGTTAAAAAATATCTTGAAGGTATGATTTATCTTCTTGGCAACATTGAACTTCATCATGGAGATTGTGTTGGAGTTGATGTTGAAGTTGCTAACATAGCTCAACAATTGGGTTGTAAAATTGTTTGTCATCCGCCCATTAAATCTGAACTTAGAGCATTTCACAAATCGGACGAATATCGACCACCATACTCTTATTTTGAAAGAAATAGAAATATTGTTGATAGTTGTGACGTTTTAATGGTTGTACCATACCAAACAGAACATCAAAAGAATGGCGGAACTTGGTATACTCACGACTATGCCGTTAAAAAGAAAAAGCCTTTGGAAATTTTTTATCCGAATCGTTAAAATCCGCTTGACTTTCATAAAAATCTAAAGTATACTATAAACTGAGAAAAAAGGATGAAATCATGAATTATAAGATGAAGGTTGATAACGGTGTTCATCAGGTTTTCGAAACAGCAACAGAACAAATTATCAAAACTTTCGACAACAAAGAAGGTTGTCGCAAATTTATGCGTCAGCTCAACCTTGGTAGCGGATTCGATGGGTTCACTCCAAGTTTTTTTCTGAAAAAAATTGAAATTAAGAAAAATAAAAACAAAAGAAAGACTAAATAATACAAACGAAAATACGTATTGCGCAACGTCGCAAGAGGCAAGAGTCTATAAAGAGACACGGAATAGTTAAGAAAACATGGGTGGGGTTCCCCTTAACCGTATTTTCGTTAATTAAAGGCGGGCTGAAAAGCTCGCCTTTTTTATTATCTAAAAACTATAAATAAACCATAATCTAATATAGGAATTATAATGATAACGTTTAAAGATTTCGCTGATTTTATTGTTGAAGAAACCAATAATCCAAAGCATGAAATTCATTATTACGATCTAGACGATACTTTGGTTCATCACGATAACAGCAAGCTTAGAGTTCACGTCAAAGATTCATCAGGCAAAAGAGTTAGAACCTTGACGAGTTCTGAATTCAATACTCATCAATTGCCTCCTGGACATTCATATGATTTTGGCGAGTTCAAATCTTCAGATGTGTTTGGTAAATCAGCGAAACCTATTAAGAAAGTCATAAATAAATTGAAAGGATTGTCTGATAAAGGTCGTAAAGTAGAAATACTAACAGCGCGCCAAGATTTAGACGATCAGCCTAAATTTGCTCATCATATGATGAAGTTTGGTATCGATATCGGTAAGGTTCACGTTAGAAGATCTGGTAATCCTCCGAACGAAAAGAAAAAACCCTCAGAGGCAAAGAAAGCAATTATATCGGACGCTATTGATAAACATGGTTATAAAAGAGTTCATTTGTATGATGATTCAGCGGAGAATTTAGAAGCTATGTTGTCTTTGAAAAAGAAACATAAAGATGTAGAGTTTCACGCGCATCATGTACAACATAACCCAGAAACTGGGGAAACAACTATTACTACGAGGAAAGTTTGATGATTAATTTTAAGGATTTTTTAATTGAATCTAAAGGAGCTGACACTGCTTTTTCTGGCCATGCTAACGAACATCTTACTCATCATTTATTGCAAAAATATATTAATCATTTAAAAAATTCATTACAAAATGGTTCTAATTTAGAAAGTTCTCATTCTGCTGCTATGCAGCATATGTTAAATCAAAAATATGATCCGAATAAATTTTCGCAAATTCCTGAATTGGGAAATGCGAGAGCTCATTTCGGCGACGAAGAAATGGGAAACATGCATGAAGATTCTAAAAAAACTGCTTCTGCTATTATAAATCATCTTAGAAATAATTATAATTTGGGCGTTTCAGATTCTAGACATATTGGTAAAGAAAATGTTGGTAGGTCTGGAGGAGCTGATTTAGAAATTAGTACGCAAAATGATAGAGGAGAACCTGATAAATCTAAAGTTTATTTAGAACATTTGGGAGCTTCTTTAAAATATGCTAAATCTCCTTCTTCTACAATAAAAATACATTCTCCTAGTGTAAAAACTATGTCTGGTATAATTGATAAACATCATCAATTAATGCATGGAGAAAAAAGCGGTTTACAAGAAACTTTAAATAATATAGGAAAAGAAGGAGTTCTTTCTCAACAAACTGCTTTGGCAAAACATCATGATGTTTTATCTAAATATTTTAATGAATTAGGCGATAAAAAATTAACTTATAAACCTATGATGAATTCGAATGGTCAGGTTATTGGTGGAAATTTGAGTAAACACGCTGTGAGTCATTTAAGAGACAGTAAAGATCCTAAGTTAAGAGCAGCTTATAATGATATGGCAAATGAAAATTTAAAAATGAAAACTAGAATGGCTGCAGCTTTACATGATTCTATTTCTAAAATTTTAGATCATCCTTCAACTTCTCCAGAACACGATCAAATTAAAGAATCTTTAATTAGAGATATGGCTAATATTCATAAAGATCAAGCTCCATCTATACTTGTTTCTACAGAAAGAAATAAACCTGAAGCTTCAGTTTATGATACTAGTGATTATCTTACTAAATCAATTACAAGAAATGGTTTAAACGGTCACAGTTATTCTGGAAAATCAACTTTTAAAGTTGGCCCCATGGATTTAGCGTTAGATACTAGACCTACTACTTCTAGAAACCCTGTCAGCTCTTATCCAGTAAATGCCAGCATAAAAACTTCTGATGTTAAACAAAATGGAAGTTATCCGAAAACTGTAGAAACACCTCCAACAACAAAAAAAGTAAAGAATAGTAAATCACCTACTAAACCAACACCACAACAAGTAGCGGCTTTAAAACATCAACAGACTCATCCTATATTTGGTAATAGTACTGGAGAACATAGCGGTACAAGTTTCTATAGTCCGGCTGACACCGAACACGCTCAAAATATGCAAGCACAAGGAGCGCAATAATGCTTAATTTTAAAACTTATTTAATAGAAGCTCCTGTTAAACAAACTGAAGGTAAACCATTAACTCATCTTCGTCACTTAGAAGATAACGCGATTTACGACGGTCATGAAGGTGTTGCTAGAGCTGCTGATTTTCTAGACGACGCTCATAAAAAACTATTGGGTAAAAATTCGGCGACTCATTTTTCCACAAAGTTTGATGGTGCGCCCTCTATAGTATTTGGTCATCATCCACAAACAGGTCAGTTTTTTGTTGCAACAAAAGGCGCTTTTAATAAAACTCCAAAACTTGCATTTAGTCACGAAGATATCGATAAACACTATGGGCATGCTCCAGGATTGGCTAAAAAAATGCATGCTGCTTTTGAACATCTTCCTAAAATTATGCCACAAAACGCAAAGGCCGTAGATGTATATCAAGGCGATATGAAGTATACTAAGCCTGATATTACAACCTCTGGTGGTCGTCATAGTTTTACGCCAAACACTATTACGTATTCAACACCTACTGATTCAGCCGATGCAGCAAAAATTAAGGCGGCAAAAATGGGCGTTGTAATTCATACAAAATACAAAGGACCAAAAGGAGCTGGACTCGAAGGTATGTCAGCTGGCCCATTAGATGATAAAGAAAGAGCTAGATTAAGTAATCATCCGGATGTTCATAATATTGATCCAACAATAACAATAAATCCGGCTAATTATACGCCCGCTGAACAACAGGAATTTCTTAGTCATAGAGAAGCAGCAACAAGAACTTATCGCAGTATGAAACCAGAAGCTTTTGATGTTGTTTCTAAACATGGTCAAAATATTGAAACTCATGTAAACGATATGGTTAGACAAGGCGGAGAGCCTTCTGTTGAAGGTTATTTGGCTCATCTTCAAGCAAGACATCAAAAAGATTTAGATTCTGTAAAAACTGAAGCAGCAAAAAATAAAAAACGTCAAGCTCACGCTGCGATGATGCAAGAAATATATGACAATAAAGATCATTTTAAGAAAGCTTTGGAGCTTCATAATCATCTTCAAAAGGCCAAAGATGTATTGACTGGCGTAATGGCCAAAAACAATCAATGGGGTCATTCAATTGGTGGTGAAGGAACAAATCCGGAAGGCGTTGTTGCTGCCAATAAAAAAGGTGAAATGACTAAATTTGTCAACAGAAAAGAATTTGCCCGTCAAAATTTCTTGAAGGGCGCTTTCCAAAAACAACAGGCGGCTGCTAATGCTACGTAGTTTTCTTCAATACTTAAGAGAGTCAAATAAAGATACAAGACCAGTAGTATTGACTTACGGAAGAATGAATCCGGGTCCTACAATTGGTCATCAAAAAGTTATTGAAAAGGTTCATGATTTGGCCAACAAACAAGGTGCTCATCATGAAATTATTCTTTCTCACTCTCAAGATTCAAATAAGAATCCATTAAGTATTGATCAAAAGTTAGAGCATGCAAGAAAGTTTTTTCCACAAACCAATTTTGTTGGTTCTTCCAAAGAAACGCCAACAATTTTACATCATCTAAGTAGATTACATGCAGCTGGACACCCGGAAGCAACTGTCGTAGTTGGTTCTGATAGAGTTCCTGAATTTACTAAAATGTTAAAACAATATAACGGTGTTCCTGGTAAACATGGTTATTACAATTTCAATAAATTAAAAGTTGTGTCGGCTGGCGATAGAGATCCTGACGCCGAAGGAGTTGAGGGTATGTCTTCAAGTAAAATGAGAATGGCCGCGCAAGCAGGCGATTTTGATAGTTTCAGACATGGCGTTCCTTCTCACGTTCCAGATGAAGATGCAAAAAAACTATTCAACGATACCCAAGCAGGTATGAACGCGGGAAAATAATATGGCCGACGAAAAACTTCTTTTGGAAAAATTTGCCAAAGCTTTTGGCGTTGAAAACGTATTGGAAGATCTTAAGATAAAGAAAGCAAAAGAAACTGCCATATTAGAAAGTATGCAAAAAGCTGTAGGTAAAATTAATACCGTTCAAGAAATAGAAATAGAAACCATTGTTGAAGAAAAATCAATAACAGAATCTGAAGTTATTGTTGAAATGGGTAGACAGCCGGAACCAGTTCTTGATAAAGAACCTATTGTTAATAAGTATGTAAAAGCTTTGTCCAAAATAACAGACCAAAAGGGTTCGGCAGAACAAAATAGTATACCCGACATTTATCGTCGAGAATTAGATATTATTAAAAAATCAATTGCTGATTTTCATCGTTTTGCTCAAAGACATTCGCAACTTGGTGGCGGTGGTGAAGTCAACCTTCGCCATTTAGATGACGTCAATAGATCATCTATCGCTGACGGTCTCTATCTTCGTTACGACGCAGCCACAAAGAAGTTTGTGTTTGACGATCCAGTCTCTAGTCCAAACTTACTTAATGTAGCTTCTGATATTATACCATCAACGACTCTAACATATACTATTGGTAATACAACAAATCGCTGGGCGCAAGCATATATTGATGAAGTTATTGTTGGTGCAAATTCTATTACATTCCAAGACGTGATAGGTGGAAATCCTGATCAAACGCTTTCTCTCGCTAATCAAGTGTTTTATATCACTCAGGGCGCAGGAACTAATACACAGTTCAATGCTAACGCTGGATTCAATGCTGGCGGTATCGTTTTGCAAAACTATACTGTTCAGTTAGCAAATGCATCGCAAAACTTGATAATCGGTTCTACTTCCGTAAACACAAGCGTTATCTTTAACCAAAACATCCAAGCAAATACAACTATTACTTTTACTGATAATACCGTACAAACTACAGCTTATAAGCCTCCGAATGTAAGAATAGCAAATGTCATTTCAAACACAGTATTGATTGACTTTTCGACTGACAACTTTGTTCATATTCATACCAATCAAGGAACTGTTACAGCTAACATACAAAATTTGACAGCTGGTAAAGTTGTTGAGCTATTCATCTTTAACAATGTCGGCGGTACTCAGCAGTTCAACCATGGCGTTTCCTCAACACAGGCTACAGGCGGTTCATCTTTTTATCTCAGCTCTCACAATACGATGTATGTTAAGTATTTCTGTTTAGATGGAACTTCAAACAATACGTTCGTAGCTGCTATAACATAAGTTAATTTTTCTGAACAATTATAATTTATAAATAAGAATGTTAGTGCAGTAAAAGGCCACGGCAGACCTGCAAGAAGTTCTTGGATAAGTCTTAGGAAAACTCCAATGGTTAAAAAATTTAGTACATTTGATCCTCAGCTAGTTGTTGTAGAGCAACTTGCAGGTTCTGTTGTGAATCTCACTAACTCGGCGAAATTATCGCTTTATAAAAAATCCCAAAAAACAAGCATACCCGTTGATATACTTGAAGAAGTATATCGTAGAGGTTATTCAATCTGGAACGATTCCTTCGAAGGAACTCCGGAACAATTTGCATTTGATCGCGTCAATTCATTTATTGCGGGCGGATTTGCGCTGCAATTAGACGAAGATTTATTGGAAAATTGGCAAGATTCAAAATATAAAAACCCAGAAGGCGGTTTAACAAAAGCTGGTGTAATGGCCTATCGTAGAGAACATCCGGGAAGTCATCTTAAAACAGCAGTAACAACGGAACCTTCAAAATTAAAGCCAGGATCAAAATCAGCAAATAGACGTAAAAGCTTTTGCGCCCGTATGAGCGGTATGAAGAAACGTTTGACTTCGGCTAAAACTGCTCATGATCCGGATTCACGTATCAATAAGTCATTACGTAAATGGCATTGTGAAGAAAACGACCTTGAAGAAAAGAAGATGATGGATAATCCTTGTTGGAAAGGTTATCAAGCTTACGGAACAAAGAAAAAGAACGGCAAAACCGTTCCTAATTGTGTTCCTGTTAAAGAAGATTCATTAAATGAATTATCACCCGAATTAGTTGGTAAAGTTAATAAAGCTAGAATAGTTAACAATAAACCAAGTAAAACCGAAGTCGGTAGTGACACTTTATTAAAAGCGGTTCAAAAAGCCAGAGAAAAAACTAAGGTCGGTGCAGCTGAATCTTATACGGGTGCTGAAAAAACTTCCGATGATTTTACGAAACCAAACAGTAGATTTATTGGAACTGATAATTTAGATAAAGTATATAAAGAAGAAACTCCGGGTCAGTCAACAAAAACTATTAAACGTGTAGTAAAAGAAATCGCGATAAGAGACGCTGCTGGACACGTTAAACAATTAAAGAACGTTAAAATTAGAATGGCCGATGGGTCAATAAAAAGCTTACCTCCAGGTAAAAGCGGAAGCTCTGGTGGCGGAGGAAAGGAATAAAATGCAAAATAAAGAATTAGTTGATCAATTAAAAGTGTGTTTGGCAAGTACGTTCAGTTATTACTTGAAAGCTCATTACTTTCATTGGAACGTTGAAGGTTCAAACTTTCCTCAATATCACGAGTTCCTTAAAACAATTTATGAAGATTCTTTCGAGGCTGTTGACGATATTGCAGAAAGAATTCGTACATTAGAAGCATATGCTCCTGGTAGCCTTTATCGTTTTCAAGAATTAACTAAGATAGAAGATCAATTAAATATTCCTTCTCCAATAGATATGTTGAGAGAAATTGAAAGAGACAATAAAGCTATTATTGGTTTGTTAACAAAAGCGGCAGATACTTCAGAACAATTAAAGAAATACGGTATAACTAATTATCTCCAAGGCCGTATAGAAGCTTTGGAAAAACTTGGTTGGATGATTAGAGCAACTATAAAGGCAGCAAAATAATGGCATACGTTAGTTTAGGTCACGCTATTAGAAATATACTTCTTAGAGAAGAAAAAGAACAAAACGTTAATCCAGCCAAGAAAAAAGGGCCTCCTGGTGGAGACTGGGAAGAAGCCAGTGAAGAAGATAGAAAAAGCAAGAGTAAAGAAATTGTCAAATCAGTAAAAACTCCTGGTCAAAAAGAAGTTAAAGAACAGTTGAGATTAAATCCAAATCAAAAAAGTAAAGTTCTAACGCCTTCTCATGAATTTTCCGGTAATCAATTTATTACACCACCAGTTCATATTAAACCTCCTGGAGATACAAGATCTCACGAGAACGATCACGCTCAACGTACAACTAATAAAACTGTGCAAATAAAGAACAAAATCGGTAGCAAAACCCATAATATTGCAGAAAAAGAAATTAAAGAAATTTCTGATTTAGGTGGTGTTACTTCTAGTCAGAGCAATCCGGAACCAGAAGATGGTGGTAAAAAGAAAATCAAAGAACAATGGGATGATGACGCTTATGATGTTATTGCCAATCATAAAAAATCTGAAGCGGGTTATTCAGTTCGTGGCACAGTAAGAGCCAAAAATCATGAAGATGCTATGAAACAATGGCATGGAATGTTACAAAGCAGACATATGAGACATAAAGATGATCCGGCAGGCGATGAGTTTTCTTATGCCGTAACTCATAATAATTCAGGCAAGAAACAAACATTTAATGAGGCTTTTGGCGACGCTGGTTTAACTTCATTGAAAGATGAAGATGGCGGAAAGAAAAAAGTAAAAAAAGAAAGCGCATTTGATACTGCTGGAGGAGATACTCCAATTGGTTCTATGGGCGGTAAAAGTAATCCAGGGCCGTCTGCTCGTATGAATACAGAAGATGGCGGTAAAAAGAAAATCAAAGAAGAAGCTGAAGGCACAAAAGATCGTAAGACAATTGAAAACGTTGCTAGACAAAATTCAGCAACAAGTCCTTTTGATAGAAAATCAAAACTGGCTAAAAACGCCGAGATCAAGACTAAAATTATTGATGAGGGTAAAAAACGCGCAAACACTATTAAAAAAATTGTTAAGGGTGATAAGGGTTCGTCTCCAAGCGAAGATAGCGGTAATGGGCCAACCAAAGTAATCGGTGATGTTGTTTGGAATCCGAATTTACAGAAACCAGATAAAGACACAGTTTCAAATTAAAATTTAAAAAATATTAAATAGTAAAAAGAATTTTAAAAAAGGATTTAATAGATGACTGATAAAACAAAATCAATTTCTGAAGCTCTTGCTGAAGTACAACGCAAAGTTAATGAACAGCGTATGAAGAACGCTGAGAGTAATTGGAATGCAGTTAAAAATGAAAGTTTGTGGGACGACGCTAGAAAATGGGTTGGAGATAGAATGGGGTTGAGAAAACCCGCTGCTAATACAGCAACATCTCAAAATACTACTCCGGCCTCTTCTACTTCTACAACCACGAAGGCTACTTCTAATACACCAAAAATGAGTTACTCAGACTATAGTCAAACCGGCGTTGGCACAGTAGAGCCAACAAATAGACCGCCAGAACCGGCTCCTGGATCGAACGGCAAAGTTCCGGATATACTAGCTCCCACAGTTTCGAAAACTACTGCTGTTACTTCATCCCCCGCTTCTACCATAAAACCAGCACCCGCTGCAGCACCTAAACCAGCCGCTGCAACTCCAACTCCTTCGCCAAGACCAAATGGCGCTCCTTTACCAACTCCCGCCGCTCCTGCTCCACAAAAAAGCCAAATAGCTCAAAACGCAGACGCGGCTATCAACCGTATAGGAAACACAAGCGAATTTGAAGACGGCGGTCCATCAAAATCAAAAGGAAAGAAATCAATGAAAGAAGAAATGTCTCCATTAGTAGCAGCATTCCTGAAGCTACAGGAATCAAAGCCAGCTAATATGTTTGAAGCTGCTAAGAAAATGAAAGCTGTTTGCCCAAATTGTGGCAAATCACCTTGTGTTTGTGAATCAATGGAAGAAGAAAAAGAACTTTCTCCAAAACAAAAGAAAATTGCTGCTCTTGGTGGAGATAAAAAGAAGCTAGACGCTGCTGATTTCAAGGCTCTTCGTTCTGGTAAGAAGCCAATGGAAGAAGAAGTCGAAAAATTATTCAGCGAAGAAGAACTAGCACATTTCGCTTCGGTTATTGAAGGAGACGCGCCTTCTGTTGCTCCTGCTAGAGATGATATTGCAAATCGTTCTGATAAACATGATACAAATTCGGATTACGGTATGGACGAAGAAGCAAAGAAGCGTGGTGTTAAAGCTGGAACAAAGCGTGGGCCTTACAAGCAAAAAGGTTTATCTTCAGGCGAAAAGGACGAAGCTCAAGCAGAAACAAAGAATGTTCCCGCTCAAGTAAGAACAGCGCGTTCTCATTTCTCTGGCGGCAAAGAAGTTGTTACACTTAAGCATCCACAGACTGATAAACAATATCACGTTCCGGTCAAGCACGTTAACGATTTCAACAAAGAATACGCAGCTGCTGAAAAACCTCATGAAAAAAGTGCTGTTGAACGTAAGTTTATGCAAACTCATATGAGCAACTAAGGATATAAAATGCCGCTTATAGCGAATAACATCATTATTAACGGGCAAGATTTCAGTCTTGCCCCTAACAATCAAAGTGTTGACGCCAATGGAGAAATAGACATCGGCGGCGAAAAATATGATCCTGTTGTAAATAACAATCCGGCTGTGGTTAGTTCTACTCGAGGAAATCCTTCAATTGAAGATCATCATATTTTAATAGTTGATGGTAAAGAAAAAATGGTCAGTAGACATTCTTCGTATCTTTTAGATATGTTGACCATAGATAAACAATAATTATAAATACAATTAAATAATTCTTTAAAGGAGAAAAAATAATGGCACAATGGGGTAGAAACGATCAAGGCGTAACTGCTAACAGCACTACTACAAAAGAAACTTCAAATGGCGCGCCAATCGGAACTTATGCGTTAGTTAGAGGCGGTCAAACAGGAACTGCTAACGTTTCTTTTGATTCTAATGCACATTTCGGTAATACATCATCGGGTTCAAGAGCATCTGTCGACGCCGCTATGTACGGTAACGTTACTATAGGAGCTTTTGTTGCAAACAAAGCTGTCGGCGTTTTCGCGGTAAATGCAGCTATGATGTCTACTGTTGGCGGTAACGTTGTATTATCTTACGTAACTTCTGGTGGTTCTGGTTATCAAGCTAACACAGCTAATTTTACTCCGGTAGTAACCAACGGTGGTTCCGGAGCTTCAATTAATGCTGTTGCTAACACAACAACCAACGCTGGTAAAATTACAAGTCTCAATATCGTAACGGCCGGATCTGGTTATATTACCGCTCCTTCGCTTTCTAATTTACCTGCGCCGGCAGCTATTAACATTACAGCGAATACGGTTGGTGTAGTTAATAGTACTTTATTGTTCTCAACAGCAAATTCATACTGGCAAGTTGGCGATAAGTTAACTTACGGAGTTCCTACAGGTAACACTGCTATTCCTGGTTTAACAGGTAATTCAGTTTATTACGTTGCTTTGGCGAATACAACAGGTGTTCAGTTGGCTGCAACTCCTGGCGGTAGCGTAATCACTCTTACCCCTGCAACAACAACTCCGGGTCAAGTTCATACTATTCAAGGTACAACAGCAACTGGTTATGTAGACGTTAATACTGATAATCCAGCCGTTGCGCACACTGGATGGGTTCTAAGAACAGAAGGTACAGGCGGACGCGCTGGTCGTGTATTCTACGAAACTCTTGTTGCTATGGGTTCTATTGGAATGAATACTACTTCTTCTACAGGCGTTACGGGTGTAGCAAACACTGTAACTTCTAACACAGTTGATCAATACGTTTAATAGGTAAATAAATTATGTCTAACAATTCAGTAGCAGTATCACAACTTCCAAACGCTTCAAACGTTGTTGCTACTGATAAAATACTTATATTATACAACGCCATTAGCAATTCTTCAGTTGCTAATGGTTCTCCTTCGGTTAGAACAATTCCTTTAAGTAATTTTTCAAATTGTTTTATTTTATCTAACATTGCACCGGCAAATTCTTCTTCTTATGGAATTGCCGGAAGTATTGCTTATGATAATACACATTTTTACGTTTGTATTTCTAGTAACAATTGGGTGAGAACTACATTAAGTTCTTTTTAAAAATGAATGATAAATTGACTGAAGAAAATTTTTTATTATATTGTGCTCAACATTATGATAACGCAAAATACACGTCCACCGAAGACTTTATGGAAGATCTTAACAGAATTAAATATATTAAAAAACTGATAACTCGTTATATAGAAAATGATGACCTCAAAGAAAGATTGATACTTAATCATATTATTATTTTGAATAATTGTTTTGGACCAGAGGCTTTATGTAAAATTTTATATCTGAAACTTAAACCTCAGATTAAATACATAAAGCCTTTTTTAATTCTTATTAATGTTTTACCTGATAAAATATATAACGTTGGCGAAGAATCTATAATTGATACTGATACTATACCAATGGATAATAAAATAATTGATAAGTTAAGGAAAGTTTAATGAATACCTCAGTAAAAGACGTTAAAAATTTTATTTCCTTTGCAGCCAAACATTTGGGTCTATCTTCGTTGCCTAGAATAAGCCTAGTTGGTAAAGAAGAAAATACAAAAAACGCTTTCGGCCATTTTCTCGGCGATAGAAAAGGCACATCAATAACAGTAAGAATTACAGGACGTCATCCAATAGACGTAATGAGAACTATTGCTCATGAATTAATTCATTATAAGCAGAGAATCAACGGAAATAGAGCTTCAGAACAAATGAAAGAAGATGAAGCCAATGCGCTAGCCGGAAGAATAATGAGAGATTACGACACTACTTATCCAAAAGCATTTAGAGATAACCCCATCAACGAAGATGGTATGGCAGCAGCCAACGCAATTGGAGCTTCTGCAGCGGATCCTAACGCCGGAAACATTCAAGGCTTTAGCCCTATGCTTTTAAAAAATAGAAAACATTCATTAATGCCTAGACAACAAAAAAAGTCTAAAACTCTCCGTGACATTTTAGGTAAAGATTCAAAAAACGAAACATCACAGGATAGAAAATAATGGTTGAAAGATCCGCTGCAGAAAGAATAGAAGACGCTATCGAAAAATTAACTGAAATTTCAATAGACCTTAGTAAAATGTTAGCTGTTCACGAACAACGTTTAAATCAACAAGAAAAACAAATTGATAATTTAGGTGGCGCTCTACAAGATTTTAGAGGAACGTCCGAATTAAAATTAAAAGATGTTTATGACACTATTCGTTCAGAAGATAAAAATATTTTAGAAGAAATTACTAAAATAAGAGTCGAAGCGAACGAACAACATGAAAAGATGACAGATAGAATTAGTGAAATGGAAAAAACTATTTGGGTGTATATGGGCGGTTTCACTGCAATTTTCTTTCTACTTTCTTATGGTCAAAATATTCTAAAACTAATCATTAAATAATCCTTTGACTTTTATCAAAAACGCGGTATAATCACTTTGTGGTTGATGATAATGATAGGATTATATTATGGATTGGTTACAACAAAAATATATCGGAATCATTTCAACCAGACTGGACAAGTTTAAACGGAAAAGCGCAAGCCTTTATAATTTCCGTTGTCCAGTTTGTGGTGACTCCGATTCAAATAAGAATAAAGCTAGAGGATACATTTACGAAAAGAGCGGTAAAATGCTATTTCATTGTCATAACTGTGGTGCTACCGCTTCTGTTCCTAATTTCATTAAAATGATTGATCAAGCGGTTTATAATGAATATTTGCTTGAAAGAATTCAAGACAATAAATCGCCAGAACAAAAAGATCTAGAAGCTTTCGTTGAAAAAATGAAGCCTCCTCTTTTTATGAAGAGCGGACCATTAAAGGGACTGAAGAAAGTTAGTCAGTTATCCCCAGAACATAAAGTGAAGAAATTTGTAGATGCCAGACGTATCCCAACACCTTATCACGCAACTTTATTTTCCTGCCCTAACTTTAAGCATTATACTAATAACCTTGTACCTAATAAGTTTGATGTTGATTCTCTTGAACGCGATGAAACTCGCCTTCTTATACCCTTTATTGACTCTCGTAAAATTATGCACGCCTATCAAGGTAGAGCGTTGGTTAATTCGTCAGTCAAATATATTACAATCGTTCTTAATGATTCAATTCCTAAAGTTTATGGACTTGATAGAGTTGATTTTGGTAGGACTGTTTATGTGTTTGAAGGCCCAATTGATAGTATGTTTGTTCCTAACAGTATCGCTACTGCAGGCGGCGATTTGGTGTCTGCGATCAACACCTTTACGAAAGATCGTCTTGTCGTTGTTTACGACAACGAGCCAAGAAATAAAGAAACCGTAAAGAAAATTGACAAGGCTATCATGCAAGGATATAAAGTTTGTATATGGCCCGAAAACTTCGAACATAAAGATATCAACGACGCGATTTTAGCGGGCTTGACTTCTGAGTTCATTTCATATATAATTAATCAAAACACTTACCGTGATCTTTCGGCCAAACTGGCTCTTACAAAATGGAGAAAATCTTGATTAAGTATGACACACTCTACCACATCGACGAGAACGGTAATACTCGTACTTGGATGATGGAGCGCTTGGGAAACAAGTATCGTACTGTCTCTGGTATTGAAGGTGGTAAGCTTGTAATTTCAGAATGGAAAGAAGTTTACGGTAAGAATGCCGGCAAAGCCAACGCGACTACCGATGATCAACAGGCCGATCTAGAAGTTAAGGCTCTTTACAAAAAGAAACTCGATCGTAAATATCATACTTCGAAAGAAACGATCGAAGAAGGTTCTAAGATTATTGAACCTATGCTTGCTGATAAGTATAAAGGTTGGGATTCAAAGTGGAAGCACGTATTCACTCAGCCGAAGCTTGATGGAATGCGTTGTATAGCGACCAAGAACGGATTGTTTTCAAGACAGGGTAAGCCCATAGTTTCGGCCCCTCACATCATTCAAGAGTTAGCTCCTTTATTCGAGCTTAGTCCAAACTTGATCCTTGATGGTGAACTATATAATCATGAGCTACGAGACAATTTTAATGAGTTGATTTCTATCGCCCGTCAAACCAAACCAACTCAAGACGACTTGAACAAATCTGCTTCAATGATTCAATATCATGTTTATGATATGGTTTGGAAAGAACATTTTTATAATCGTCTGACTTATCTAGAAAGTATTATTGGTTCACTTAAGAGTAATGTGATCAAGCTGGTAGACACTTTCAGCGCTGAAAATTCAGAAAAACTTGATCAGCAATATGCTAACTTTCTTGAGAACGGCTATGAAGGTCAAATGATTCGTATTGATGCTCCTTACGAAAATAAACGTTCAAAGAGTTTGTTGAAGCGTAAGGAATTTATTGACGAAGAATTTGAAGTCATTGAAATACTTGAAGGTCAGGGTAATTGGTCTGGATACGCCAAAAGCGTTCAGTGCAAGACCAAAGAAGGAGTTGTATTCAATGCTGGTATTAAGGGAACACAGGAGTTCACCAAGGAGTTGTTGAATCGTAAACCAATTCCTAAGACGGCAACGGTTCGTTACCAGAATATTACGCCAGACGGTAGCTTGCGTTTTCCAATCGCGGTTGCTTTTTATGAAAATGAAAGAGATATTTAAAATGAATAACGCAAAAATTATAGCGGTAACACAACCAATAATTGATAATGAAAAAGGTGTTAAAATGACACCAGATGAGTTTATTGCATATTGTGCAAGGGTTTCGAACCCATCTAATCAAATGAATAGTTTAACTGCTCCTAAATTACTCAGATACTGCATAAAACATAAGCACTGGAGCGTTTTTGAAACAGTTAGTATTACTATGTCTATAGAAACTACTAGAGATATCGCCCGACAAATTCTCAGACATAGATCATTTTCGTTTCAGGAATTTTCTCAGCGTTATGCTGATCCAACACAAGATTTAGGTTTCGTTACTCGTGAAGCTCGTCTTCAAGATCAGAAAAATCGTCAGAACAGTATTGAGATTGATGATGAATCTCTCCAAGGTACTTGGGAACAACTTCAAAATAACTTGACTACTTCTGTGCAAAAAACATACAAATGGGCTATTAAAAACGGTATCGCGAAGGAACAAGCACGTGCTGTTCTTCCGGAAGGGTTAACAGTTTCTCGCCTATATATGAATGGAACGTTGAGAAGTTATATTCATTGGTGTCAACTTCGTATGGGACCAGAAACCCAGAAGGAACATAGAGAAATCGCAACTGACGCTTGGTACGAGATTACCAACGTATTTCCTTCGTTAAAAGATAGTTTGGATATAGAAAATTAATAAGGGGTATAGATGATTGATAATTCAATTCTAGTAACAAAAAGAGACGGATCGACTCAGCCGTTAGATCTAAATCGTTTTCATAAAGTGGTTAGTTGGGCTTGTGAAGGAATCAACAACGTTTCCGAATCAGAGATAGAACTTAAGTCTCATATTCAATTTTATAATAAGATTAAGTCATCAGATATTCAAGAAACTTTGATCAAGGCTGCCGCCGATCTTATTTCAGAAGAAAATCCCGGTTATCAGTACGTTGCTGGTCGTCTGATCAACTATCATCTAAGAAAACAAGTATACGAAAGTCACCTACCATGGAAATTGAAAGATCATGTTAAACACGTTATTTCTCTTGGTTACTACGATCCTGAAATTTCTTCTTTTTATGATGATTTTGAACTGGATGTTTTGGATACTTATATTAATCACGATAGGGATTATTCTATCTCTTATGTGGGCATGGAACAATTAAGAGGAAAATACTTAATCAGAAACAGAGTTACTGGACAGATTTATGAAACTCCTCAAATGGCTTATATGTTGATTGCCATGATACTGTTTCGTAACTATCCTAAAGAAACCAGACTTAAATGGGTAAAGGATTTATACGATGCGACAAGCACTTTTGAAATATCGCTGCCGACTCCTATTATGGCAGGTCTCCGTTCGCCTCAAAAGCAATTCTCTTCGTGCGTTCTTATCGAGACAGATGACAGTCTTGATTCAATCAATGCTTCAGCTTCCGCAATTGTTAAATATGTGTCTCAAAAAGCTGGCATTGGTATTAATGCTGGTCGTATTCGTGCTCTCGGCTCTCCCATTCGCGCTGGTGATACTACTCACACTGGTGTTATCCCATTTTACAAGCACTTCCAATCAGCAGTTAAGAGCTGCAGCCAAGGCGGTGTTCGAGGCGGCGCAGCGACTCTTTACTACCCTATCTGGCATTTGGAAGTTGAGGACCTACTAGTTCTCAAGAATAATAAAGGCACAGAAGATAATCGTATTCGTGGTTTGGACTATGGTGTCCAGTTTAATAAGGTGATGTATGAACGACTTCTTGTTGGTGGGAATATTACTCTATTCAGCCCTAGCGACGTCCCTGGTCTTTATGATAGCTTTTTTATTGATCTTGATAAATTCAGATCGCTATATCAAAAATACGAGGCGGATCCGGCGATCAGAAAGAAATCAATACCTGCTGTGGACCTATTCTCATCGTTCATGGAAGAGCGCAAGAACACTGGTCGTATCTATTTGCAGAACGTCGACCATGCGAATGATCATGGTTCGTTCATTAAAGAACTTGCACCAATTCGCCAGTCAAATCTCTGCTGTGTGACTGGAGAAACTTATGTAACTGTTGAAATGATTGACGGTTCAATTCAAGATATAATGATCAAGGATGTTACAATTCAAATGAAAGTTCTTAGTAGAAACAATAATACTGGTAAAGATGAATTTAGACAAATTAAAGCTGCTGCTATGACTAGAAAGAATGCATCATTGATGAAAATAACTGATGAAAATGGCAACTCTATTGTTTGCACACCAGATCATCGCATCTATACAAAAAACAGAGGATATGTAGAGGCGCAAAATATTTTAGAAAATGATGAGTTGTTGGTAATATAATTTATAAATTATTATAAATAGTTCTGAGATAACACTTCTATCAAGGAATCATTTATATGGCTATAGTTTACAAAATAACGAACAGAGTGAACGGTAAAAGTTATATTGGTCACTCTGTTCGAACATTAGAACAAAGATGGAAATCTCATCTATCATCTGTTAGGCAGGGAAGTAAATTTAGATTTCATTCTGCTATTCGAAAATATGGTGTAGATCAATGGGATCATGAAATTATTTTTGAACATAATAATGTTGATATTTGTAAGAAAAAAGAAGAAGAGATGATTGTTGGATTTGATCTCATGAATAATAAAAAAGGATATAATGCTAAACCAGGAGGATGCGGTGGTTGGATTGTTCCTGATAAAAAATATGAATTATGGGTAAAAAAACAATCTGAAAATAATATAGGATTAAAAAATAATAATAGTACGGGATACACAAACGAAGAATTGATTGAAATTGGTAAAAAGGTGTGTTATGATCTTGGAAGAATTGTAGGTCAAAAGACAATGGTCAAAGAATGTAAAAAGATAGGGATAAGATTTCCTAAATCATTCAGACCAATGAGATTTGATGGAAGTTATAAAAAATATGCTGCTATTCTTGAAAAAGAGTTAGATATGAAATTCAATCCATATTTTCGTTCTGAAGAACAGAGACAAATATACAGAGAAAAATATACTGGCACTGTTGGACCCAACGTTGGAACTAAAGTTATCATAGATTCAGAAGGAAAAAGAAAACATGTTAAAAATTGAACATTTAAATTATACAGAAGATGTCTATGATATTACTGTAGATAAAAATGAAAACTTTTATGCTAATGGTATTTTAGTTCATAACTGCGAAATTGACTTGCCTACAAAGCCATTGAAAGATATTAACGATGAAAATGGAGAGATTAGTCTGTGTACTTTGAGTGCGATAAACTGGGGCAAAATTCGTGATCCTGCAGATTTCGAACGTCCTTGTACTCTCGCTGTTCGTGCTTTGGACGAGTTACTTGACTATCAAGATTATCCAGTTCTTGCTGCCAAAAACTCCACTATGGCCAGACGACCTCTTGGTGTCGGTATTATTAACCTCGCTTATTGGTTGGCTCGTAATGATCTTAGCTATCAGTCAATTGATCATGATGGATTGAGTAAGCTTCATTCATTCGCAGAAGCTTGGTCATATTATTTAATTAAAGCGTCCATTGATCTAGCGGAGGAAAAAGGTGCGTGTCCAAAAAGTAATGAAACAAAGTACAGCCAAGGTGTGTTCCCCATAAACACCTATAAAAGAGAATTGGACGAAATCGTATCGCCTGCGTATAGGATGGATTGGGTTTCGTTGGGCGCTAAAGCATTACGAGTTGGCATCAGAAACTCAACGCTTATGGCTCTCATGCCATCAGAGACATCAGCACAGATTAGCAACGCAACGAATGGTATTGAGCCGCCAAGATCGCTTGTCTCTGTTAAACAGTCTAAAGATGGCGTCCTTAAACAAGTTGTACCAGAAGTTCGTAAACTTAAGAAGAAATACGACCTACTTTGGGACCAACAGTCACCCGAAGGATATCTTAAGATTTGCGGGGTATTGCAAAAGTTCATTGATCAAGGAATATCCGTTAATACCTCGTACAACCCAAAGTTCTATGAAGAAGAACAAATCCCTATGTCGGAAATGTTAAAGCACTTGCTGATGTTTTATAAGTATGGTGGCAAACAATTATACTATCTGAACACTGCAGATGGCGCTGGTGAATACGAAGAAGCACCTTTGGCTGCTGGTGTTGTTGAAGATGAATCCTGCGAGTCTTGTAAAATATAGTAAAGACTTGTAAAATATAAATAGTCCATAGGAGGAAACAATTATGGACTATAAAAAAATATATGATAATCTGATAATCAGAGCACAAAATAGAGTAACAAATGGACAAATATATTACGAACTTCACCATATCATCCCAAGATGTATGAATGGTTCTGATGATTGGAGTAATCTTGTCTATTTGTTACCAGAAGAACATTATCTAGCGCATCAACTATTAGTAAAAATATATCCTGAAATATTTGAATTAGCTTTTGCTGCAAATATGATGTGTACAAATAGACCAAGCAATAAGTTGTACGGATGGATTAGAAGAAGAATTTCAGATAATATGAAACGAAATAATCCAAATGCTGTCGGTAAATCTAGAAGAGAATATATACAAAAGAATGGTCCTGTTGAAGTTGATAGAAGTTATATTACAGATGAATATAGAAAAAAATGTAGTGAAGGTAAAATAGGTTCTAAAAATCCGATGCATGGAAAATTGCCATGGGAACATTCAAGAGCAACGAATGAAACAAAAAAAGAATGGGCAAAGGCTGATGAGTATTATAATTGGTGGAAAGAAACAAAAAAATCATACCACGCAATGGCTATAAATTTTGGGTTCGATAAACCAATGATGACACATCATAATATGATTAATAAATTTAGAGAAGGTTGGGTTCCAAATGAAGATAACAACTGGAAGGATTTTAAATGCAAGATTTGAGAGATACAATCAGTAGTCAATACAAAGTAGAACTTATATATCGTGATACTTGGTCAACAGAGAAACCTACAGGTCAACAAGTAGGTATTCCACCTCATGATATTCGTGTTACGCATAAAGATTCTGGTATTATTGCTCAGTGTGGTGCTTATGGTTCAGATCATAAGAATAGAGAAGTTGCAATGAGAATGGTTTCATTAGGTGTTGAAGTTTGGGCGGAATAATGCAATGAAAGCTAAGAAAACAAAATTGACTTTTGAAGAAATCTATAGTAAGCTTCATATGCGTGAGTATGTTGTGGTGCATACAAAGGAGGAGATGAAACCATATCTTCTCAATGCCAATGATAACACTCTTTATACGATACCAGAAGGATACCTTGAATATGACAAACGATTCTACTACCGAAAGTATTAATGGTCTTCAAATAGTTGTTCACGAAACAGACCCAACAGCAAAAATCTATATGGTTGGGAGATTGGAAGATTGAAGAAAAATAGAAGCGAATCCTACGAGAGTTGTAAAATTTAATGATTGAGATAGAGTTAAATAAGTTGACATATAAATAAATATTTGATAAGCTAGAATCAAGAACTTACGTTCTAGTACATATTAAAGATACTATGCAGCCTTGTTTACTTGAACCAGAAAGTGGAAAATTGTTTGAAGTACCTGATGGTTATCTTGAATATGATAAAAAATATTTTAGGAGAAATATATGAAAGACATTATTAAAATGGCTGACGAAAAAGACGAGTTTGTAACATCAGACGACGGATTCGTTTATTGGTGGCCAAAGGGTCTTGATGGATATGTTTCGGCTCAAAATCTCCGTGATTTGGCGACAGAATTAGATGCCAGAAACGAAAAGTGGGAAAAGACCATCAACGAATGTTTTGATGGTTTTAAATGTCCTATCAATTTTGATGGTTGTAAAGAAAATTGTGGTAATTACGGGTGTAATAATTAAATGAGTGTATTTGATATTAATAACAAAAAAAATTCTATCAAAGCAAATTTGTTTTTTGACGATCCGGTAACTATTGCTAGATATGATAAGCAGAAGTATCCATGGATCGAAAAATTAACAAATCAACAACTTGGTTTCTTTTGGAGACCCGAAGAAGTAGATATTTCAAGAGACTCTAAAGACTTCAAGGGTCTAAATTCTCATGAGCAACACATTTTCACAAGCAATCTTAAGCGACAAATCCTTCTTGATTCCGTACAGGGTCGAGCGCCGACAGCCGCTTTTAGTCCAATATGTTCGCTGCCAGAGTTAGAAACTTGGATAACTACATGGACTTTTAGTGAAACAATCCATAGTAGATCTTATACTCATATTATCAGAAACATATACCCAAATCCTTCTAAGGTTTTTGATGAATTAATGGATATCAAAGAAATCGTAGATTGTGCCAATGATATCAGCAAGTATTATGATAATTTAATTTCATTTAATGAAATATCTTCTTGCAATGAGATTCCTGAGTATGGATTGACAGATTGGTGTCCGTCGAAATATGAACATAAGAAAGCTCTTTGGCTTGCATTGATGTCTGTTAATGTTCTCGAAGGCATTCGCTTCTATGTTTCGTTTGCTTGTTCATGGGCGTTTGCCGAAGTTAAGAAGATGGAAGGTAATGCCAAGATTATTAAATTAATCGCTCGTGATGAAAATCTTCATCTTGCTGGTACTCAGCAATTACTTAAGGCTTTGGTCAAAGAAGATGAAGATTTTGCCAAGATTGCAGAAGAAACAAAACAAGAATGTATTAAGTTGTTTGTTGACGCGGTTGAACAAGAAAAGACATGGGCTAGTTATCTATTCAAAGATGGTTCTATGATAGGTCTTAACGAAAAACTATTAAACGAATATATAGAATGGATCGCTAACAAGAGAATGACAGCGATAGGACTAAATACAACCTATAAGGGCGGTAGTAATCCTTTGCCATGGACTCAGAAATGGATTTCTGGTTCTGAAGTACAAGTTGCTCCACAAGAAACAGAAATAACTTCTTACGTCATTGGTGGCGTTAAGAAGGACGTAACGAATGACACGTTTAAAGGATTTAGTCTATGATTTTAGAAGTATTATTTTCATTATTAATTAGTTCGGCATCAGCGAAGGAATTTCCAATTCTACCTGATCCTGCTTTGACGCCCGGTGTAGTTGATCAGGAAGCAACAATGGAAAAGATTTGTCTTTCTGGATACACAGGAACTGTTCGTAATGTTTCTTCGGCCACAAAGAAAAAGGTTTTCAAGGAATATGGTATTGATCCCAAAGCAGACAAGTTCGAAATTGATCATTTGATTTCTTTAGAACTCGGTGGTTCTAATGATATTAAGAACCTGTGGCCTCAAAGCTACACTACAATGCCTTGGAACGCTCATGTCAAAGATAGACTAGAAAATAAGTTGCATAGAATGATTTGTGATGGTATAATCACAATGGAAGATGCTCAACAACAAATTTCAACAGACTGGATTAAAACATATAAGAAATACATAGGAGAACCAAAAAATTGATTACTTGTCAAGATTGTGAGGCAGAATTTACAATTGAACACGACGAATTAGATGAACCAGAATTTTGTCCTTTTTGTGCGAATAAGTTAGTTTATGATGATACATCCGATGAATGGGAAGCACAAGACGACGAAGGTTGTTGACATTACTAAATATCCCAAACAATGGAGTTTGGGATGTGGATTTACGAAAATAAAGAATATGAATTTAATAATGAATATACTTCGTTTGTGTATATAATAACTAATACTGCAAACAATAGAAAATATATCGGAAAGAAAACTTTCTTTTTTCTGAAAACTAAACAAGTTAAGGGAAAGAAAAAAAGAACCAAAGTTGAATCGGATTGGAAATCATATTTTGGTTCTTCCGAAGATCTTCAGGAAGACGTTAAAAAATACGGCGAAAATAGTTTTACTCGTGAAATAATTCGTCTCTGTAAATCCAAAGGAGAAGCGACATATTACGAGGCAAAATATCAGTTTGAAAATGCTGTGCTTTTTTCGGACGAATGGTACAACTCTCATATAATGTGTCGTGTTCACAAAAAACATCTTACTTTTTTGAAGCAAAAGCAGCTTTAATTTTGGCTTTATGTTCTTCGCTTAAAGTTCTTCCTTTTCGAACTTTACTGAGATTTTCTTTATGTTTTTCTGATTGTTTTTTGCCTAATTTTGCTAATCGCATTTTTAATCGAGTTTCTTCAGAAAACGGTTTCTTAGGAATCCCTTTACGCATTTTACTCATACGTTGACGAGATTCTAAAGAAAATGTAGCTCCTGTGGTTCCATCACCACCATCTGTTTTATTGAGAAGGTTTGAACGGTCATACCAAGCGATGTATTTTCTCTCTAAAGCAAAAGCTCCGATTTCAGATAAATTACGTTCTAAGAAAACGATTTTAGATTTATCTGATGGAATTTCGCAACTATGATCTTTAGAGAAAGCTCTTTTATTTTTGCCCTTGCCAATATAATATGGCGTACCATCTTCTCGAAGATATGCGTATACGTAATAAATAAACATTGCTGGACCTCCTATCAGGTTTAGAGTAGGTGGAGACGGCAATCTCGCGACCTACATTATTTAGCGAAAAAAAGAGTTTGACTTTCCTGAAGAAATAGGGTAGTATATAAAAATAGACGCCCCCTTGGCGGAATGATAAAATTGAAAAGAATAGCAGAAAATATAGAAACAACAGAATTATGTTCTTACGGATGTGGTAATATTGCTAGATTCAGAAATGGGTCTAATAAATTGATGTGCGAAATTAGAGCAACAAAATGTCCAGAAATTAGAAGAAAAAATAGTGAAGGTTCTATAAAAGCGTATCAAAAATATAAAAACATTAACAGATATTTAAATACGTCAGAAGAATCTAAAAGAAAAATGAATTGGAACAAAGAAAAATATAATGCTGATTTTTCTTATAATGGTAAAGGATCACACAAAAAAGTCTTAATAAAGGAACGAGGTTATAAATGTGAATCTTGTAATTTGTCAGAATGGTTAAACGAACCTATACCTCTAGAATTGGAACATTGTGACGGTGATAATCTAAATAATATAAAAAATAATTTATTGTTATTATGTCCAAATTGTCATGCTAAAACAAAGTTTTATAGAGGTAAAAACATAAATAATGGTAAAATGAAAGTTTCTGATGAAAAATTATTGACTTCTCTTAAAAAACATAGTAATATAAGACAAGCTTTACTCGAAGTTGGGTTAACACCCAAAGGTAAAAATTACGATAGAGCTTATAAATTATTAACGCCCGTGTAGCCCAACAGGTTAGTAGGCAATTGACTTAAAATCAATACAGTGTGGGTTCGAATCCCACCACGGGCACCAATTTCTGATCGGAGATATATGATGAAAGTTATGTTGGAATTGACACCCGAAGCCTTTAGTTCGCTTGAGGAAACTGTGCTAATCCAAAGTCTAGCAGATTCGGCAAGAACTCTTATCGAAGAGATAGATAGGTTCTTATCTAAGGAGTCGATTCGTCAACATGAAGTAAGAGACTTACAAGACGATATGATATATCTTGAATGTTTTAAGCGCGTTCTAGAGTATTATACAAGTGACGAACAACGTAAAACTGAGTTTGTTGATATTTTCGAAGGAGGTAATGATGAATAAGAAGGCACATAAGAAGTTGATTAAGATGCAGAATAAGTTTGGTAAAGATGCTGGTAAGGCTCTTTGGATTCTAATGAAGAAGAATGGAGAACTGTAACATGAGTCATCCGCATAAGAATCGCCCGCGTAAGGGTCGCCGTAAGGTTGGTTCTAAGAAGCGCAGGGCACGACGTAATCGTAAGAGGTAGTCTCTAATTTTTTAAAGGTGTAAAATGAAAGAGTTTGATCTTAAGGAAGTAATTGATTTCATCAAGAATTCTTCTAACGAGACAAAGATTTATATCGGCGCTGATTCCGAACGTTATCGTAAGAATGAGGTTTGGTATGCTGATTATACTGTGGCTGTTGTTGTTCATATTGATGGCAACAAGGGTTGTAAGGTATTTGGTAAGTCAGATGTAGAACGTGATTTTGATCAGAAGAAAGAAAAGCCAGCTTTTCGTCTGATGAACGAAGTTTATCGTGCTGCTCAGATGTATATCGACCTTGCCGAAGCCATTGGTGATCGTCATTTCGAGTTGCACCTTGATATCAATCCAAACGAAATGCATGGTTCGTCTTGTGTTATCACACAGGCAACTGGTTATATTCGTGGTATGTGTGGTGTTACTCCAAAGGTTAAGCCAGAGGCACCAGCAGCTTCATTTTGTGCTGATCGTTTGAAGGAAATTCTAACGAACAACGAAAGTATTGCTGCTTAAATAATACAGGCGCGTAGCTTAAAGGTGAAGCCGGTCGCTCTTTAAAATTTAATTTTTATAAATACTTCTATAATTAATAGGAGTATTTTATATGAAATGTAAATTCTGCAATCAATTAAAGAAAAATTTGAATTCTTTAAGAAATCATGAGAGACTATGTAAAGAAAATACAAATAAAGAAAAAACTTGGATTCAAAAACGAAAAGAAGCGGGAATAGAAATTAAATTTGATTTTCATCAATCGCCTGAATATAAAGAAAAACAAAGACAAAAAAGATTATTGTGTCCTCCCGCTTCTTTAGAACAAAGACAAAAAGCTTCTATAAAAACAAAAGAATACTATTCTAATCCTGAAAATAGAAAAAAACATTCAAAAATAATGAAAAAGGCGGTATTAGAACACCCAGAATCTTATTCTGATAAAAACATAGTTGGAAGATCAAAACATTTTACAATCGATGGTGTTAGATTTAATAGCACTTGGGAATATGAAGTTGCAAAATTTTTAGATAAAAATAATATTAAATGGATCAGAAGTAATATAAAACCAATTTCTTATTTTTGGAATGATGATTGGCATTTATATTTTCCAGATTTTTTAATTGAAGAATATAATTGTTATATTGAAGTAAAGGGATATGAAACAGATCGTGATAGGGCTAAATGGAGCCAATTAGATAAAAAAATATTAGTAATCAAACAAAAAGAAATTGACTTAATAAAAAAACAGAATTATGATATAATTAGTAAATTATCGTCCTATAGCTCAATCGGTTAGAGCAGGCGCCTTATAAGCGTCAGATCTGGGTTCAATTCCCGGTAGGACAACCACTATTTTGAAAGTCTACATCATGAAATATTTGTATCTTTTGCCGATTTTCTTTTTCCTTGGCGGCTGTCAAACTACAAATTCTTATCCTATAAATAAAATTACCGCTCAAAAAAGCGGTATTGTTGCCTCCTGGTATTCTTCTGGTCGAAGAACTGCCAGCGGTCAACATTTCGATCCAAATGGATATTCTGTCGCTCATCGTACCCTACCATTTGGAACTCAACTCAAACTGACTAATCCGAATAATGGAAAGTCCATAGTTGCTATTGTCAATGACAGGGGTCCATTCGTAAGAGGGACGGGGTTGGACGTTACAAGAGGCGGTGCTCAAAAACTTGGTTTTATTAGTCAAGGTAAAACTAGATTGATAATGGAAGTTTTGAGATAATATATTTCTCTTAATAGCGACGTAAACAAAAGGAAAAGTAATGAAAAAGCTTATATTTTCACTAGTAGCAATGCTAGTTAGTATTGGCGTAGTTTCTACAGCTAATGCTAGACCAAGACATAAGAGACATCATTATCATCATGTTGTAGTATACAAGCATAAAAACAAAAAAGTGAATATGGTGATTGGTCAAAAACAAGAACCGCAAATATATTATTCGAATGATGACAATAGTCCAGCCGCATTTTTTGCGAAAGATAGAGCAAGAAATGTAGTTGAAACTCTTGATAATAACAAAAGAAAGACCCAAGAACATTTTGGGTTTATCGAACAGTCGATCAGACAAGGAAACGGTTTGGCTAATAAAGCATTAAGATATGTTGGTGCAACAGCTAGACAACTAGGACTTCCTCGTAGCCTTTGGTGTGCTGATTTCATGAATATGATCACACATTCTGGTAATGATCGAACTGCTATGTCATATAAACACAGGGGACAACCAGCATCTTATGGTTGTGTTAACTGTGTTGCCGTAACAACTCGTCGAGGCGGTGGTCACGTCGGGGTTGTTTCTGGTTATGATAAACATGGTAATCCTATTTTGATTTCGGGAAACCATGGCAGAAAAGTCGGTGTTGGTACTTATGCTAGAAGCAGAGTAGTAGCATACAGATATATATAATGGGGTGGGAGAAATCCCACCCTTTTAATTTGGAGTTTGTTATGACAACAGAAGAATTAGTTAAATCAGCTGACCTTAATTGGTGCGTAGACATTCTTAAAAGAATAGAAAGTATAACTAACCGTTTTCCGAGCACTCAGAATGGTTATGCAGTCATAGATTATTCGGATATTGACCAAATTAAATACCTTGTAAAAATGGGGCTAAAGGTGGTTAAAGAAGATGAATGACTTGACTTTTGAACCGTATCAGGTTATACTAAGTAAGGTTATGAAGGAGATATAATATGAAAAGCGATCTAGAACTGCTTGTTGAATATGATATGTTTATTTTGGGATTTGATTCCTCAAATTCTGAGGATATTAAGAAATATTGGGAGATTATGCTAGGATGAACGTTACAATATATACTAAATCGAATTGTAAATTCTGCGTTAATTCTAAGATGCTACTTAGCTCTAAAGGAATTAATTATACAGAACTAAAGTTAGACGAAGATTTTTCTAGAGAAAGCCTTTTGGAAATTTTTCCGAACGCGAAATCTTTTCCTGTTGTTGTTATAGATGGTTTCAACATTGGCGGGTTTGAAAATCTTAAAAAGTATCTAACTGAAGAAACACAGGATAATCGTAAACTTTTGAATGAGGGAATTTAATATGATTAATCGCGACGATCTTTTGAACGATCTACGTATGTACGTGATTGAAGTTCAGTTTAATAAAGTTAACGGCGAACAGCGCACAATGCGTTGTACTCTAAGGCCTGATCTTTTGCCTCCAAAGTATAATATCAATGAAGATCATAAATTTCATAGGGAAAATACCGACGTTATTGCTGTTTGGGATATCCTTAACAACGGTTGGCGTTCTTTCCGTGTAGATTCCGTAACTTACGTTCAGAACGTGAGCCACAATTACTGAGGATAAAATGAAAAAGTTGGTTATAGTCGAATGCATATCTCAACACCGTATTCGTTATTGTGTTGAGGTTGAAGATAATATTGATCCTGCTCTTGATGAAGTCGTTAGAGAAAGTGACGCTGAAAATTTTCATGAGTTTAGTCAGCAACATCTCGGCCAAGTGATCTTTTCTCATAGAGAAATAAATAAAGAAGAATACCTTCGTATGTTCGATGAAGATAGTCCTTATCTAAAGGGATGGCCTGAAGAACAAAAACTTAAATACATCAACAGGATTAATTATGATGCATGATGTTATTGTTGATATCGACGGCACCATAGCCGACAATTCCCATAGAGTTCACCATATCCGTAAGTCTCCCAAAGATTGGAAGTCTTATGAAAAGGGTGTCATGGAAGACGAGCCGCATTTTGACATCATCTATATTCTAGAATCACTTAAAGCTTCTGGTTCGAAGCTGGTACTCTGTACAGGAAGAATGGAAAACGAGCGAGACGACACCATTAATTGGTTGAGAATGCATTATCTAGACTTTCTTTTTGACAAGCTTTATATGCGACCACTCAATGATTATAGATCGGATGATGTTGTTAAGAAAGAACTTCTTGACCAGATTCGTAAAGACGGTTATAATCCGACAATAGTATTTGAAGATCGTCAACGTGTTGTTGATATGTGGAGAACAGAAGGTCTTCGTTGTTTGCAAGTCCAGCCGGGCGATTTTTAATAAATAGTTGTGTCAGTCGCGGAGTACCAGTCCCACTGACTCTATGTCAAACGAAGGACACAGCTATGAATATTTATCACGTTTATGCGTATCTTAGAGAAGAAAACAATACACCATATTATATTGGTAAAGGTAAGGGTAGAAGAGCTTATAAAAACATACAATAAGCGTTCCAAAAAATAAATCAAAAATTATATTTTATCATAAAAATATAACTAATGAAACCGCTTGTTTTTTGGAAAAATCTTACATAAAATTATTTGGTAGAAAAGATATTGGAAATGGTATATTATACAATCAAACGGATGGCGGCGATGGCGGCGACACTTCTAAGAGCGAAAATTATATAAAAGCTAAGACGGAAGGTAAATTTAATGGTCATCGTCATAAAACTTCAGAACAATTAGAAAAAGCTAACATAAAACGTTCTGTTTCATTATTAGGACATGAAGTATCTTTAGAAACTAAAAAGAAAATTTCAGAAACTAGAAAAAATAAAAAGATACCTAGTCCAAATAAAGGAAAAACATTCTCCGAAAACATAAAAGAAAAACTTCGTATTCCTAAAAAGAAATATATTTGTTTTGTTTGTTCAAAAAACATCGGAGGAAAAACAAATCTAATTAGATGGCATAATGAAAACTGTAAAATGAAAGGAAATATAAATGAATGATAAATCTTATTGGGGCTATAGCTTACTTTTGGATTGTGCCGAACTCGATCACGGCGCGATCACGAGTTATGAAAATATTTACAATTTCACTAAGAGACTAGTCAAGGATATCGATATGGTCGCTTACGGCGAGCCGCAGATCGTTGAATTTGGTTCTGGTAATAAGGCTGGCTATACTTTGGTCCAGCTTATTGAAACATCGAATATTTGTGCTCATTTTGTTCCTGATGACGGAAATGGTGGTAACGCACTTTACCTCGATGTTTTTTCATGTAAGGAATATGATGATCAAGTGGTAATCAATTTGGTTAAGGAATTCTTTGGTGCTAAGTATATTAGACCAAACTATTTGACGAGACAGGCGTGATTACTGGATTTACGTGTGGTACATTTGATATTCTTCATGCTGGTCATTGCGCTATGCTTGAAGAATGTCGTAGTCAATGTGACAGGCTGATCGTCGGTCTACAAACCGATCCGACTATCGACAGACCAAAATTAAAAAATAACCCCGTTCAAAGTTTGCTCGAAAGGTTTATACAACTCAAATCTATTCGTTACGTAGACGAGATATATCCCTACGAGACTGAAGGTGATCTAGAAAATTTACTAAGTATCATAGACATTCAAAAAAGATTTATAGGTTATGATCATTACGGGGAAGTACATACTGGTCAAGCTCTTTGTATTCATAGAAATATTGAAATAATTTACAATAAGAGATTCCACCGGTGGAGCTCTTCTAGATTGAGGAATAAGTTGAATGAGTTTTAGTGATAAATACTTTGAAGAAGTAGTTTCTATTGCCGAAGCTATAGATAAAAATATGGTGGAGAAGTTAGTTGCCGCTCTCAAAAGAGTCAGAGAATCAAACGGGAGGGTTTTCGTTCTCGGTGTTGGAGGATCAGCAGGAAACGCTTCTCACCTGGTCAACGACCTACGTAAGCTTTGTGGTATCGAGTCTTATTGCCCCACAGATAACGTTCCAGAGCTTACTGCTAGAACAAATGACGAAGGGTTTGACACCGTATTTGATGAATATCTTAAAATCAGTAAGTTAAGTTCAAAAGATGCTCTTTTTATTTTATCTGTTGGTGGTGGCGATAAGAATAAAAACGTTTCTGTAGGATTAATTAAGGCCATCGATCAAGCAAAATCAAAAAACGCCGTCGTATTGGGTATAGTCGGTAAGAAAGACGGATACACCGCTTACAACGCTGATTATTGTGTAGTAGTTCCTCCTATTCAACCTTCCAGAATCACGCCACATAGCGAAGCTTTTCAAGCTGTTATTTGGCATGCTATAGTTTCCAATCCTTCTTTACAGGTTAATAAAACAAAGTGGTGAAATGAATCGAGCAATTTTTTTTGATCGTGATGGTGTAATTAATAAACTCGTCGAAAGACCAGATGGTTCTAAAACAGCCCCTTGGTTTCTCGACGAGTTTCAATTTATTGATAATGTTAAAGTAGCGGTGAATATCGTCAGAAATATGGACTATAAAACTTTTGTTGTAACAAATCAACCTGACGTCAAAGGTCCATTGTCTTACAAAGATTTAGATAATATGCATAGAATGATTTCTAATTGGTTGAGAATAGATGATATATACTACGCTGACGATAGAAATTCCAATATGTATAAACCCAACAACGGTATGATTGAAGATATAATTAAAAAATACTTGATCGATCGTAGTAAATCCTATATAATAGGTGATCGTTGGAAAGATATAGTTGCTGGTAATAGAAGCAAACTAAAAACTATTTTCGTTGGTGAAGAATACACATACCCTTACGAATATAGAAATATACAACCTGATTATATTGTTTCTAATGTTTTAGAAGCTTGTACCTTGATTGAGGAGATTAATAAATGATTAAATTATACGCCGATGGCGCCGATATGGTGGGAATAATCGATGCGGCTGGAGATAAAACAATAACGGGGTTTACAACTAATCCAACTTTGATGCGTCAAGCTGGCGTTATGAATTATGAAGAATTTGCCAAAAACGTTATTAAATTTTTGGCAAGGAATAGGCCCGAAACAACTCTAAGTTTAGAAGTGTTCGCCGATGAACCTGACGAAATTCGTCGACAAGCTAGAATTATCAGTGATTGGGGTAACGAAAAGAATTATCAAGTATATGTAAAAATTCCTGTCATGTATACTTCGGGCGAAGATACTTATGATTTGATTCAAAGTTTAAGTTATGAAGGAATTAATCTTAACGTTACTGCGGTTTTTACCGAATATCAAGTAAGCAATATAATCGATAGATTTTGCCCAGAAGTTCCTAGTATAATTTCAATTTTCGCTGGTCGTATTGCGGACGCTGGTGAAGATCCGGAATCAATTGTTTCTCGTTGTGTTGGTTTGTATGATGATATTAGAAACGAAGGCGGTAAAGCAGAATTTCTATGGGCTTCTTCTAGAGAAGCTTATAACATTAAACACGCCGAATGGTCCGGTTGTGATATTATAACCATGACTCCTGATCTCATCAAAAAGGTTAAGGGTTTCGGTAAAGATTTAACACAATTTTCTAAAGAAACTTGCCAAATGTTCTATAATGATGCTATTAAATCGGGGTACACAATATGATTGGATTTGAAGAAAACGAAATTTCTATAAAGGCTAACGGCGGAACTGAGCTTGCTAAACGTAAGCTAGCTTCTCTAATTAATCCAAAAGATTTGGAAGAATTTCAAATTGTATGTTCAAGGGAACGCGAACTAAATTGGGAAAAAATTAGAGTTTTCTGGTGTCATGATCTACCAGAAGATCCTGAATCGGCGAAGTTCAGGGATCAATCTTTTAGGGATAACTATCATAAGTTTGTTTTTATTTCTAACTGGCAGATGCAAAGGTATCAGCTAATTCATGGATTGGCTCACGATCCTAAGTCAATCGTAATTGAATCCGGTATTGAACCAGCGCCACAATCAGCTTTGGTTAAACCAAAAGACAAGATTCGATTGGTGTACACTTCAACCCCGCAAAGAGGATTGGAAATTCTTTTGCCGGTGTTTGATTCATTGGCGAAGATGCATCCAGAAATTCATCTAGATGTATATTCAAGTTTTAAGATTTACGGTTGGGAAGATGCTGATAAGTCGTTTGAGCCTATGTATGATCAAATCAGAAATCATCCTCAAATGACTTATCATGGATACGTTCCTAATGAAGAATTGAAGGAAGCGTTGAACAAGGCTCATATTTTTGCTTATCCAAGTATTTGGTACGAAACCAGCTGTAGAGCTATGTTAGAAGCTATGTCAGCTGGATTGGTCTGTGTTCATTCTGATGTTGGTGCATTACCAGAAACTTCTGGCGGATTGAATCTTATGTATCATGCCGATCTTATGGACAAAAATCATCACGCGAATATTTTCATCAATCATCTGAATAATGCAATTAATTTTGTGAAAAGCAATCAGGAACAAAATATGATTATGTTCAATAAGGTTTTTGTTGATACTCGTTACAACATCAATCTAATCAAACATAAGTGGGATGTGATGATTGAGGATCAACTCGGTAAATATAAGACTGTTGAGTCTCGTGGCAAGCCACAACAAAAATTTATTTACAGGACAATTTAATGATTCTTTCTAAAACGCCTTTGCGTATTAGTTTCTTTTCCGGCGGCAGCGACATGCCTTCTTTCTTTGAAAAGGAAAGCGGCGCTGCTTTGTCTGTTACGATTGATAAGTACATCTACGTGATGCTTCATAAGACTCCTCATTTGGGAATTAAGATCATGTACGACACGATCGAAGAATTCCCCGACGTCGAACAGATGCAACACGCTATTACTAGAGAAAGTTTGAAACACTACGACGTGATTAAAGAGTATACGATCGCTTCGATCGCCGATATTTTAGCTAAAGGATCTGGACTTGGATCTTCTTCGGCCTTCACTATCGGTCTGGTTAATTGTCTGGCGCATAGAGACGAACAGAGCCGTTACTCGTTGTTGACGCGCGAGTATCTAGCTCAAAAGGCATATTATATCGAACGAGAACTATGTAAGTATCCAGTCGGTAAGCAAGATCAATACGCCTCGGCTTATGGCGGTATGAACCTATTTGAGTTTCATGGTGACGGTTCTGTTGATATTAAACCTTTAACTTACGATCGAAATCTTTGGAGTAATCTAGAAAGGAGATTGTTACTTGTTTATTCTGGTCGCGGACGTAATGCAAATTCTATTTTACAGAAACAAGCGGCTGCAATGAACGAAAAAGATAAGTTTGACTTAGTCAGAAGGTCTAGAGATAAAGCTTTTATTGGTGCAAAATTGCTGAGCGAAAATAAACTCGACGATTTCGGTAGTTTGCTCCATGAAGCGTGGATGGATAAAAAGGGTGTCGCCGCCGACATCACTAACGACTACTTCGACCAGATATATGATAGAGCTCTAAAGGCTGGCGCTCTAGGCGGAAAACTTCTCGGTGCAGGCGGTGGTGGTTTCTTCTTATTTTACGTCGATCCCAATAATCGCGATAAAGTGATACAATCAGTAACTAGAGACACCAACTGTAAAATTTACGATTTCGGTTTCACGGATTACGGTTCAAGAATAACAAGCAGCTGCTAAACCTAAATAATAGTGCTTGACGAAAAATAAATTATAAGGTATAATATATTATGAAACCCAAAGAGAAATTAAATGGATAGTAACAACGTCGTAATTTTTCCAAAACAAAATTTAAATGTTAAGATTCCTGAATTTTCTATGGAAGAAATAAATCGTAACGTCGAAATGATGAAACACTATCATATTCAAGAAACTCTATCCAATTTAGCCCCAATCATTTTCAATCAATTAGAAATTGCTGGATTTAATATTTCTGACGAAGAAGATGAAGATATTAAAGATGGCGCTTTTGTCGTAGAATCGTTAAGATCTATAATGTGTAAATATTACGGTATATATCATCCATTTCAAAAAATTGCCGATAGCGTGTTTGTTCCGGATAAAGAAGAAACTGGTGCTCTAAAAATAACTGACTCTCTTAATATAGAATTGAAAAATATCTCAAACAAAAGGTGAAATTTTGATTATCGTTGATCTGTCTCAGGTGATGTTGTCTAATCTTATGATGCAACTAGGCAACCATACAAACGCTCAAGTTGAAGAAAATATGATTAGACATATGGTCCTCAACTCGCTTCGTTCTTATAAGTCAAAGTTTGGTGATGAATATGGAGAAATGATTATTGCTTGCGACAATACAAACTATTGGCGTAAACAAGCTTTTCCTTATTATAAAGCCAACCGTAAAAAGAATCGTCTTGCTTCAGAGTTAGATTGGAAATCTATTTTCGAATGTATGAATAAGATTAGGGCAGAGCTCAAAGAATTTTTCCCGTATAGAGTTATTGATGTTGAATCTGCTGAGGCTGACGATATTATAGGAACTCTGGTTAGAGAATTTGACGATAAAATTCTTATACTTTCTGGGGATAAAGATTTCGTTCAACTTCATAATCGCAACAACATTAAACAATATGACCCCACTAGAAAAAAGTGGTTGTCTCATAACGATCCCCAAAAATTCCTTAAAGAACATATTTTAAAAGGTGACTCTGGCGATGGCGTACCTAACGTACTTTCTGCTGATAATTGCTTTGTTGTTGGGGACCGTCAGAAACCGTTGACTTCTAAAAAATTCGATCATTATATGAATTTAGACCCGTCTAAATACGATAGTATGGTAGCTAGAAACTATCAACGTAATAAAGAGCTTATTGATCTTAACTTTACTCCAGAAGAAATTAGAAGTAAGGTTATAGAGCAATATAATAATCAAAACAATAAAGATAAATCTAAGTTGATGAATTATTTCATCAGCAACAAACTTAAAAATTTAATGGAAAATATTGGAGATTTCTAAATGCAGGTTGGTGTAGCTGAGTTCCTAGAAAAGGTTGGGAAACTCAAGAAAACTGAAGAAAAAGTAGCCGCAATAAAAGCCAACGATAGTTTGGTTTTACGTGTGGTTCTTCAAGGATGTTACGATCCCTCTATTGTTTGGTTGTTACCAGAAGGTGCACCTCCATATAAGCCGAACGATCTTAACGACCAGGAAGGTGTTCTAATTAGAGAATGTACGAAACTTAGATATTTCATCAAAGGGTTTCACGATAATCTAAATCAAAACAAAAGAGAAACGATGTTCGTTCAACTACTTGAAAATTTAGCTCCCAAGGACGCTGAGCTTCTTTGTCATATTAAAGATAAGAAACCCCTTAAAGGAATTACCCTTCAACACGTAGTAGAGGCATTACCCGGACTTATTCGATGAGCAAACAGAACGTTAAAAAGTTCAAAAAGAACGATTTTTCTTACGAAGAAGAAGATAACTATGACAACCGTAGTTATTACCTAGAAAAAAAGAAACAAAAGCGAATAGAAAAAGCCCTTAAAACTAAGGATATTTCCGGGTTGCTCGAAGAAGATGAAGACGACTATCACGAAGATGATTGGAAATAGATATGCCAACTTATTTGTTTATTAACAATGAAACCGGCGAAGAGTATGAAAATTTCATGAGCATTTCAGCTCTTGAAATCTATTTGAAAGAAAATCCCCAAGTAACTCAACTCGTTAACGGAGCTCCGTTAATCCATTCCGGTAGAGGTCTAAAAAAACCAGACTCTGGATTTAGGGATGTCCTTAAAAAGGTGAAAAGAGAAGCCCAGAGAGGAATAAGTAGAAGCACCGTTAATACTTTTTAATCAGGATAAAAATGGAACATAGTAAGCGTCTAACAAGAAAAGAAAAAAGAATCCTTCGTCAGCAAAACGGAAAAGAAAATACAAATCAAGAAAAATTAAATTTTAATCTTAAACACGTAGAACCATTAACCGAAAATCAAAAACGTTCTTTTGAAGCCTATCAACAAGGCAAAAATTTAATGCTTCACGGGATTGCTGGAACGGGTAAGAGCTTCATATCTTTATATCTAAGTTTGAACCAGATATTATCCGAAAACAGCGTTTACAAAAAGCTTGTTATTGTTAGAAGCGTTGTTCCAACAAGAGATATGGGATTCCTACCCGGAAGTCCTAAAGAAAAGGCCAAAGTTTATGAATCTCCTTATTATGCGATATGTTCTGAATTATTTGGAAGAGGAGATGCCTATGATTACCTCAAAAACAAGAACCTTGTTGAGTTTATATCAACTTCTTTCATACGCGGTGTTACTCTTAATGATTGTATTATTGTCGTTGATGAAATAGCTAATCTAACTCTCCACGAGCTTGATTCTGTAATTACTCGTGTTGGTAAAAATTGTAAAATTATATTCTCTGGAGACTTTAGACAATCTGATTTCACTAAAGATCAAGAAAAGAATGGTCTCAACGATTTCATGCGTATTATTAAAAGAATGAAATCTTTTGAATTCATAGATTTTCAACGCGAGGATATTGTTAGATCAAAAATGGTAAAAGATTATATTATATCAAAAGAAGAATTAAGAATTGTCACGTAAAATATTCAAACATAATTTTGTACCATTCGTCGAATTAAAAACCGAAAATATTAACGGGCGGCGCCACTACGTGCTGCCCGATGGCGTCACTAAACTTAAATCAGTAACAACTATACTAGGCGAAAAATTAGACAAAACTGCATTGATTGAGTGGAAGAAAAGAGTCGGTGAAGCTGAAGCTCAAAGAATTTCAACTCAAGCCGCTCGAAGAGGCACAGCCATACATAAAATGGCTGAGAAATATGTTCTAAACGAAAACAACATATTTGAAAATCAAATGCCTGTTAATATAGAATCATTTGATCCTATTAAACAAATACTAGATAAACATGTTGATAATTTATTCGGCGTTGAGTTACCTCTTTATTCTAAATCTCTTAAGTGTGCCGGTCGAACAGACTTGGTTGGTGAATATGATGGCGTTTTGTCTATCATAGATTTCAAAACTTCAAGGAAACCTAAGAAATTAGAATGGATCGAAAACTATTTACTTCAATCCACAGTTTATTCCATGATGTTTGAATGGACGTATAAAATAGCAGTTCCACAAATCGTTATTATTATCACAGTTGATAATGAAAAAACGCCCCAAGTATTTAAACTGGAGCGTTCTCAATATGTTAAAAGAGTGTTGGAAGTGTTTACTTCATAAACATAAAAATTAATAACACGAAAATTAAAACTCCCCAAAAATATTTCGATGAGATCAAAGAATTCAAAGCTTCTGTTTCGGCTTTGGATAATTTCTTTGATCTCATTTTTTTGTATTTAATTTTCTTAGGACCAGAAGAAAAAATAGTTTTTCTCATAGTCATACCACCAGCGTGATATGTTTGTGTTAGTTTAGTTTTTCCGTTTGGAGATTGAGAAATCGTAGTTCTACCATTTTTATTACCAATAGATTGTGAATGGGTAAATCCTTTACCATAATTCGTTGTTGTGGTAAATCTAACTCCGCCAGGACCTTTTATTGTTCTTTTAACCCAGTTTGCCATAAAAAATACTCCGGAATGCGCTCCCGGAGTATTTATCTTCGTATTTTAAATGATGTATTAAAGTAACAATTTCATTACTGAACAAACACACCAGTAACTTTAACAACCTGACCGTTAGGCAGTACTACGTTAGCGACAACAGGTGCATTAGATTTACGTACAGCGCCTGCCTTAACAGGAGCGGCTGGTGTTACTGAAGCATTCTTAACAGCAGCACAAATAGCGTTAGCAATAGAATTTGCATCAGTGGTTACGTTAGATGATACATTAGGAATCATTCCAGCAAGTTCAACAGCGGTTGGAATGAATTGACAAGCCTGAAGAGTTGCCGCTTGAATCTGTGCAGCAGTGATAGTTGTTCCCGCAACATTACAACCAGCCAAAGCTAATCCTGATACTAATACTGTTCCAATTAAAATATTCTTGTTCATTTAGATTCTCCTATATATTGTTGATAAATTTTTTGTTCTGTTGGGTCTAATTCTTGACCATCTTTTAATTTTTGAATAATCACCATCATTTCAGCGTCCATCGGCGTTGTGTTTTTACCTAAAAACACCAAAATATCCAATATTTTTAAAACTGGTGCTGATAGAGGAACAAATGGCGAAATAAGTTTAGCTATATCGTCTATTAATGAACTACCAGCAAGAAATGGGTTGTTTCCCATTAATGCATCTTTTATGCCTTTCCAATCTATTCCTTCTGCTATTAGAATAGACTGAATAATTTTCTTAATATCTAATTTTTCAGAATTTGATTTTGGATAACTGTCGGCAAATCCAGCCAACATTTTAATTACTGCCTCGGCAACATTTGCTTGAGGAACAAAAGGTTTTGCAATTTCAAAAGCATCTTCCAAAGAAACAACACCTAATCCTAACCAATCTGAATTTTGAAATTTTTGACGTAATTCAAACCAATTAAGATTAGATGCAATTTGAATAGCGTTTTTTAAATTCGCTATTGTTTGATCGTCTATATTAATCATTTACTTGCTGGAGTTTCAGGCATAACAATAGCTAGAAGTCCGCCAACAGCAACACCAACAGCAATTATACTATCTCCCAAAGCACCGGGGAATAATGTATGTATTGATACTGCCACTAGTCCGCCGCCAGCCCATGTGCTAGGCTCTTTAACTCTATCTGCTACCCATACAAGTGCTTTAATAACTTTATCCATTATAACCTCCATATTTTTATTACCCAAAGGGCCATTCTTATTTATAAAATATGGATATTAAAAAAGGGCGGGGATGAACCCACCCTTAATTAGAAATTTAGAAGTCGTAGCGATCAGACATTAATGTCTTAAGCATGATCGCCTCCGGAGTAAAGTCCTCCAAATCAGCAGCCAACACCGACTTAACGATAGTTGGAGAGAAACCAGAAACAAGAGCAACGCCTCGTTCATCGAACTTAACAGGCACATTTTCATGTGCATTCAAGTTCCAGAAAACGATGTTAGGCATATTGTAAGCATGATAGATATACTTACGAGCAATCATTTCCATAGCAGAGTCATCGTGAGTAGTGCACTGATCAAACTGCATGTCCGAAAGAATCAGCAGCATTGCAGGCATTTCTGACTGAGGAACATTACCTTCAATTGCAGTGAGAAGGATTTTATCCAGCGCGAGATGCAGGTTAGTGTTCATGTCCCACTTCGAAGTTACCATCTGCTTAACCTTATCGAGGATGTTACCACGAAGATGAAGCAGCTCAGGCTTGCCAGAGAAAGTCAAGAACGTATCCTTAAACTTACCAGTGTTCTTTTCAGCAAGGTAAAGACCAAGAGAAACAGAAACGTCAAGGCAAGTTACCTTCGACTTGGAGTTATAGCCACCAGCAGGTGAAGTCATTGAACCAGAAACGTCAACGAGCGGAAGGATGTTTGCATCACCAACAAAGTTAGGAAGATCATCCCACTGAGCACGAATGTGATCGAGGTTCGACTGATTATATGACGCATTGTAACCGTAAGGAGAAACACCCTTCAGCACATCATACGGATAAACCGCACCAGCATTGACCTTGACAGTCTTTGCTACTTCAGGATCCTTCGAAACAAGAGCAGTAGTCCACTCCTTATACTTCTCAGTGTGACGTGAGAAAGCCTTCTTATATCTAGAAGAAGCAAGCGAAGGAACATGGTTGAAATTAATTTCATCCCAATTCTTAGCGCACATGTCCTGCTCAACAACCTTGGTCAAGCTAACCAGTGTCTTACGATACTGCTTAGGTGACATTCCAAGGAACGAACGAAGTTCAGCGGCTTCCTTACCCTTACGTGGCATCCACTTAGCAGCAAGACCATTCTTGGCTTCAAGAGCATCACGAACCATCGCAAATGCGATCTGACGCAAATCACCCTTGGTAACAAAGATATCGTCCCAACGTCCAAGCTCGGGAACACGCTTCAAAAGACGCTCCGCATATGCAGGATCATGATCACAAGCATATTCTAGAATATCCCGGAAAATCTTACGCTCACCAGCGCCTCCGCGAATATCACGCGCCCAAAGAACAACACGGCCAGCCAATTCCTTATCTTGAACATAAGCTGCCGTAAAGTCAGGAATTACGTTCTTACCGCGAGATGCACCAATCTTATAGAAAAGATCAGTAACTGAATTGGCAGTAGACTTACGAGCCTTCATACCATTAGTAGTACGAGCAGTCTGGTTCTTAACGGCATTAACAAATGTTGACATTTCACTTCTCCTTTGTTATCAACAGATTGAACTTTTTTCTATTTTGCATATAGATTTTATTATTGCTGAACTCAATCTTAATTAAACAGTATCACTTTTTGCTTTTTTTGATTACAAGTCAAATGCATTTTGGATTGCTGAAATGATACTTAAACTTATCAGGTTAGTCGCGGTATTGTGGTCCACCATCCTCCGAAGAGGTTCAGGTTATTACGAGTAACCCCGAAGGATTCTCGACCACCCAGTGTTCATCAAAGTTCCCCCATCTTTCGATGGCTAAATCTCAGAAGGAAAGTCAAGCTTTCCAGAAGATGCCTCTAATCACTGCCTTCGCTGTTATCGCGATTTCAAACATAGGTTGTGTGCTGTATCTAACCTTAATTCTTATCATTTATAATACCGCGACTTAAGTTAAAAGTCAAGTAGTATTTTTGGTGCTTCTGCGTGGAATCAAACCACGGTAGATCGATTATCAGTCGATTATTCTATCATTGAATTACAGAAGCATTAAATGGTGCCGGATGAGAGATTCGAACCGCCTAAAATCTCATTTATTATATTTAGACCCTAAAAACGAATATCTTATAAAGACAGATATTAATAAAATTATAAATGCATCAAACCAAAACAATATATATGTAATTGTTATTGGCAAAAAACACATTAATTTAGAGTCAATTAAAGAAATGGTAGGGGATAGAGGTAACGCTCCTCTTCTTCCTGCTTGTAAAACAGGCACTCTACTTTTAAGTTAATCCCCCAAAATTATTTTAGGTTGCTCTACCTCTGTGCTAATCCGGCGTATTGGCGCGACGGAAGGGAGTCGAACCCTCATTGCCCTGATTGAAAGTCAGGTTTCCTAGGCCGTTAGAAGACCGTCGCATAATGGCGGAAAGGGTGAGATTCGAACTCACGGAACCCTTTCAGGTTCGCTAGTTTTCAAGACTAGAGCCATCAACCACTCGGCCACCTTTCCATTATTCTTTATATAGTATATTCTAAGACTTGTTTAAAGTCAAGCATTATTTTGGCACCCCGTCAAGGACTCGAACCCTGCTCTTCGGTTTTGGAGACCGAAACATCGCCCCTAAATGCTTACGAGGTATTGTTTCTATTTATAATGGCGGAGAGTGAGAGATTCGAACTCTCGGTAGAGTTTCCCCTACGTCTCGTTAGCAGTGAGGTGCCTTAGACCGCTCGGCCAACTCTCCATTAATGGAGCTTCCCCACGGAATCAAACCGTATCCTCACGTTCTTCAGACGCACGTGCACATCAGTTACACCAGAGAAGCATTAAATTTGGATCGGGGAGCAGGGGTCGAACCTGCAGTCTTACGGAGTCAAAGGCCGAGATGTTACCATTACACCATCCCCGAACAATTCTTAATTTGGTGCCGAGTGGTGGGCGTCGAACCCACTTTAATCAGGATATGAATCTGATGCGATAGCCAATACCGCCCCATCGGCATTATTTGTATTTAGTGGTACCCGCTCTTGGATTCGAACCAAGTCTACCTGATCCACAATCAAGTGTGCTGACCAACAACACTAAGCGAGCATAATTGGTGCCCATGGTAGGACTCGAACCTACAAAACTCGGAGTTTGAAGCCGATACGTATACCAATTCCGTCACAAGGGCTTGGCGCTGTTTGAGAGGATCGAACTCCCGACATCCTGATTACTAAACAGGTGCTCTACCAACTGAGCTAAAACAGCATTATAATGGTGCGCCTGGCAAGACTTGAACTTGCACCCGAAGACCAGTTTCTAAGACTGGCGTGTCTACCTATTCCACCACAAGCGCAGATTTTCTTTTTCTCCATGTCATTGTAAATGAATGGCAATTTGGGCAAAGACCTTCTAAATTATTTCTATCGTTATTATTCGTATTGCCATCTTTATGTTCTAATTCAAGTTTTATGGGTTGACCTAACCACTCAAATATTCCACAGTTATTACATTTAAAGTTTTGTTCTTCAAAAACTCTTCTTCTTTTTTGACCAGAACTAAGATCTTCAAACATTTTTGACAAATACAAATTTTCTCTTTTCTTTTTTACTTTTTCTGATATACGGTTTCTAGTTTCTTCATTTATTGCGGAAAGGCGTTTTTCAATATGTTCTTGACTTTGTTTCTTTCCTTTATTGGATGGAGATCTTCCAATTAATTTTTCACTAACTTTTAAATTAATTTCTTTTCTTTTTGAGAAAGTAGAAAAAGCCGAAGCACATTTTTTACAACAAAATCTTCCAGAACCATATTCACCTGAATGAGTTTCTTTACAATATTCACATAACATTTTTGAACCTCCAAAGTAACTTTTATATAAAGTTATTTATAAAAGTTCGTTTTTCAGTGGAGCGTCGAGCGGGAATCGAACCCGCATCTCTTGGTTGGAAGCCAAGAATAATAACCACTATACTACCGACGCGAGCGGGGAACGAGAATCGAACTCGTACGATTACCTTGGCAAGGTAACAGGCTACCACTACATCACCCCCGCATACTGCTGCTCCGATTCGAACGGCGTTATTCTCTTGTCGAAATAGTGTTTCCCATCAACACCGACAGCAATTTAAATGGAGGTCAGTGAAGGACTCAAACCCTCAACCTTCGCGTTCGTAGCGCGATGCTCTATTCAGTTGAGCTAACTGACCTTTTTCTTTTATTTTTTATTTTTTTCGTAGCTTTCCAAAGCTGTACCCCACTTTTTTCAAGTTTATGAATTTCATTATGACAATTTCTACAGACAGGAACTAAATCTATACCTATATGTTCATTTCCAAGACGTTTATATGTTCTATGATGTAAATCTAATGGGACGTTAGACGCTTGGCAACAATAACAATTCCATTTTCCTTCGCCTTTTATTTGTTTATATAAATTTGAAGAGTAGAAATCTTTTCTCTTTTTTTGCCATTCTTTTGAATTGATATAATCATAATATTTCATATACAAGACTTTCTATGGAGGTGCCTCCCAGAATCGAACTGGGTTCTCAAGGTTTTGCAGACCTGTGCATTGCCATCCTACTCAGGCACCAATATATTCTATTCTTGGATCACTAGGAGTTGGTTGACCATACCATATGGTTGTATCCATTTCCATAATACGATAGATGCGATATTCTGGATAATTTTGTTCAAATAAATTGAAGACATCATTAACAATTTCGACATTACGAACAACACGAGTATGTTGTTTCATATCATAATTATATTGAACGATTACGTCAGTCATATCAAAATCCTTTAATTGGCTGGGGATCAAGGACTCGAACCTCGGACATCCAGATTCAGAGTCTGGCGTTCTACCAACTGAACTAATCCCCAATATAATGGCGATCCTAAAGGGACTCGAACCCTCCTTTACCCGTAGACAGCGGGTAGCCTTCCCTGACGGCAATAGGACCATTAATTTGGTTGCGGTCGCTGGTGACGCTCCAGTTCTCTAGCTTATGAGGCTAGCATGGCACTTTTCCACTACCCCGCAATAAAATTTATCTAGCAAACAACAAAATCCATTGTACTCGCATCATTTTTTGTTTCCTTTTAATATGGTGCTGAAGAAAGGACTCGAACCCTCAACCTTCGCATTACAAGTGCGCTGCTCTACCAATTAAAGCTACTTCAGCAATTTAATTATTTCATTCCAACATAGTTGGTTCTTATTCAAGATTAACACTTTAATCTTATTTTGATCACAAACTTTATTTATTTTTTCTTCATCAGAAAATCCTAAACTGGGATTATTGTTATTGATCAAATAATCGTTTTTTGGGTCCAAATATATATTATAATCAATCAAATACATATCTGGAGTATATGTTCTATGCTTACCATTTCTATCAACATAATTAAATTTTTTACAAGTATCCCATCTTATATTATTCTCGTCTAATGATTGTGCAACAATCAATTCATATGTTGAACCAAGAATTTTATCTTTATATCTTATTCTTCTAGATTGTGAAACGCCACCCAATCCTCTTTCTTTAGCAAGCTTACTCATCTTTATTTTTACAGATTCTGTTTGACCTCTTTTTCGATTTGTATCAGCTATTCTTTCTAAAGCTTCTTTGGATATTTTAGGTTTTTGTAAACCTAATTCTTTAGCCTTTTTATATTGATTAGAATGTTTTCTGATGCTAAAATCATAAATTCTAATTTTACGATCGGGATTTAATTTACACATTCTTTGATGATTTCTCAAAGAATTATTATTTTTACATTCTTTATTACAAAAAGTACAAAGTAGCATTTTTATCTTTAATATTACGTTGATTTATATTTATAATTATCGTATCAGTTCTCCAGCCCTTTGGGAGCGCGACTTCCCTATTCACCTTCACAGAATTTTCGCACGTCTGCTAGACACGATAATTATAATTCGCTGTGGTTTTAGAACATTAGGACCACCATCCTAGACTCGGAACTTTTCAGCCCGGAATTACCGACTAACCGTGGGTCGGCGCGTGTCTATTAAGCGACAAACCTTAATTATCATATGGTAGAGATTCTAGATTTCTCCTTTACCAAGCTACGAGCTTCCTAGCAACTGAGCGACCATATGAATTTAAATTCCCAAAGACTCGTTTATATATGAAATAGCCTCTTCAATACAAGTTATGGTTTTTTCATCTTCTATATGTTTATTCTTAAGCATTATTAAAACAAACAAAACTTTTTTAAGCTTCTCATAATCCATAATATATCCTTTATGTTTTTAGATTGGTGGAGACGGAGAGAATCGAACTCTCAAGTACGCCGTGCAAAAGCGTCAGTTTACCGTTAGCTTACGCCCCCATTATTGGCTCCTGTCGTAGGGATCGAACCTACCTAATCAGTGGTTAACAGCCACGTCCATGCACCAAGCTCGGATTGACAGGAATAAAACTTTATTTATACGTTAGCGAGAACCTTTTGCGTCTTGAAGCAAAACCAACAAGTAGAAGGTGTTACTCCGACTTTCTCGTTAACGAGATGGTCTCTAACAGCCTTCATAATTCCTTGATAAGGATCTGCGAAATCGTGTCCAGCCAACAAACCACCAACTTTAACTTTTGGAAACCAAGCCAAAAGGTCTTTACGAAAAGATTCATAATCGTGAGAAGCGTCAATAAAGACAAAATCCAAAGACTCATCTTCGTAAAGACTAGCCGATTCTGTGCTATCTCCCTTAATTGCTTCGTAATGACCAACAACAGGCCTCATATTATCCTTAAAAACACCCAACAAACGACCCGCCTTATTGTCCGGATCAAACATCTGACCAGGTTCGATAACAGATCCGGTAAAATTATCGATACAATCTAACTTAATATCTTTACCGCTATTGATAATTTCTACAGCCAAAAAAGCAGAGCTCTGACCTTTCCAAGTACCTATTTCAACGAAATGAGCCTTGTCGGGCGCAGTATCAACTGCATACTTAAACATATCCGGATAATTAAACCAACCTTCAACGTTCTGATAAAAATGTTCCATATATAACTCCTATTAATCCGTATCCATAACGATATCGCCCGATACCGCAATTCTATAATCATCTGAAGTGTAGAAAGGGTTAACTGAATGACCTAATCCTTTGGGGAACAGACAAATTATACCTTCATAAGGATGATCGACCGGAATAGGATGACTTCTAACTTGACCAAGAATATCTGTGTAATAAAAGACAAACATTGAAGCACACTTAAGAGTGGCCTTTGGAAAAACCGCTATTTCATCTTGAATATTATAAGGTATCTTCGTCCAGATAACGAAAGAATAAACACCACCATGAATATGATGAGGATGAAATTCGTGCTTCTTTTGGAAGTTAGCCCAAACGTCTTTAAACTTAAACCGTCTTGGATGCGAAGCAACGTTAACTACTTCGTTGATAAAATGCGGTTGCGATCTATGATTGTGTAAATCTATCAAGCTATTAATATAATCCAACAAAACTGGAGAAAGTTCTTTTGTAAAGTCATATTCTCTTGAAATGTTTGCAGTAAGTTTATAACCAGCTTCTACAGAACCTTCAAACTCTTTCTCAACAGCGCCGTCGGTTACTTCACGAACCTTAGACATTATATCTTCAGGAACTCTATGAAATACAACACCGTTATTAGGGAAAGTATAGAATAAGGCTTGATCGCCTTGTAAATTAGAAATTTGATCTGCCATAATTTGTTCACCTTTAAGTATATTGATCAATATTATTATTTATACGATTGGTAGACCATATCAGATTCGAACTGATGTATGACAGAGATTAAGAGTCTCCCGCTAAAACCAACTCAGCTAATGGTCCATAAACTGGTGCCGAGAGTAGGATTCGAACCTACCGTGTTATAAACGTCCGATTTACAGTCGGGTGCCCGGCCACTTAGGCGGTCTCGGCATTAATGGTCGGGGATGCAGGATTCGAACCTGCGACCTCTCGGTCCCAAACCGAGCGCACTATCAAGCTGTGCTAATCCCCGTAAATTTTCTTACGTAGTAATTGGAGGACCCACTCGGATTCGAACCGAGAACCTAGAGATTAAAAGTCACTTGCACCACCAATTGTGCTATGGGTCCAACACATTAAGCTCTGACGACTCTTTTTGTTCAGATCAAGGACATCTGTCCAGCTTAATAATTGTTTCTTCGTCAGCGTCACGAATACGCTTGTTTCGAGCAAGCCCTTCGGATTCAAGGTCACGACGTTCTAAAGAACTAATACTCGTGACGCTGACGAAGAAACAACCGAAGTTGTTTCAACGTAATTCCTAACAATGTCAAACAGCCTATAAACTTATATTATCTTAGGAGCGATTTAAAGTCAACCCCTAATTTTACTCATTAAAAAAGGCGGGGATTTCGCCCCGCCTTAAGAAGTTCTATTTCTAGAACCTTTTAGACGAGACCAGCCGCAATAGCCTTGTATCCTGCGGCGATAACTTGGCGTGACGGTGTACCGAAACGGTACTTGTTTTTTACCACGCCTTTAGAATTCGTATGCTTATTACAGTAAATCGGATACCCTTCCATACGAAGAGAGTATACAACATCATGTGGATTAGCGACGTTATAACGAGCAGAAATCTGCTTAGCAGTAAGCTCTTCGCCGTTAAGGACCAACGCTGTATATACCTTATCAATCTTTGAATTCATTCTTTTCTCCTGTTTCATTATTTAGTCATTATAACTCGAGATTTATTAAAAGTCAAATATTTTTTTGACTTTCATCAGCCCCTTCTTGATTTAGAGCCGACTGTTGTCAAATCAGTTTCCGGCGTCGCGTATTGCAATCCACCTTTATTAAAGAGGGGCATAACCCGACTCGCCTTATCAAGAATCTGTTTCTGAACTTCAGAAGATTCTTTATGCAAGTTGGTCATAACTCCACGTTTAACACAGGAAGACGCATCACCCGACAATCCCGAAGAAACGTAATCGCTTTGATCAACTTTCATATACTCATTATACCGCTCTTTAAATTTAAAGTCAAGGGCTTTTTTATCGGCTTTTTTGCCTTTTGTCATAGACAAAACCCAGGCTTCGTGTTTGGCGGTTGCCTCCGCAAGTTTCTTACTTTTAGAGGGCTTTCTTTTCTTTGTTCGCGTAGTAGTATAATACGCCGGTAAAAGATGCATCGTCACAACGACCTCCTTTCAAACCATACACGTATTATACCCTATGATTTTTTAGAAGTCAAGTCATTTTTGAGGTAGAAATCATTTTTAGAAGAAATTTGTTCGATAATTTTTTCTAAAGAGTTTCTAACGCTTTCTCTAGCAGGCACGTATCTTTCTTCTTTGATACGGTTCATTTGTCTGTAGTTAGAATACTTCTCTTCCTCCCACATATCGTCTCTTGCGTCTATCATTTCTTCAAGAGCGTCAATGAATTTATCTAAAGTTTTCTGATGCAGCCTCGACATCTTCGCTATCCTCCAAATCTTCGACGATTATATATTGAGCGTCTTTATCAAGTTCTGCATAAGCTTCTAACAAAGTTCTAACCTTATTAAGACGATTGATTACTTTATTAATAGTTTTTTGAGAAACCTCGTCATTGTATCCTTCTTGAAGATCCATCAATACCGCGTCTAAATTACTATCGACCGAATAATCTATATGAAATTTTGTTATTTGGCCGTCTTTAGAAGCTGTTTGTAACTTAAGAGGAGGAAATAGAATCTTTTTAATTTCTTCTATTATTTTATCAGATGGAGTTGGCGGATCTTTCTTTAAGAATTTAAACATAATATAATTTCCTTCTAATCAATTCTTTTTTCTACCCATATTATACTTAGCCTCTAAAATCCAATCTTTTTTCTCTTTATGATTGATAATTTTGATTTGACTCATTGGAGAAATTGGTTCTTTAATCTTTTGCGGTTCCACCACTTTCAACAATCCCCAATCTTCCAAAAGGCTGACGATCTTATTACGGCGTCCTTTATCTTCATCTGAAAAATTTGAAGGCTTACCGTCTATCGAAAACATTTCTTTGAAATGGACGATATAATATTTTCCTTGTTTGTGAAAAATATGACAAGATTGATATAACTTTTTATCTTTTCTAGAAGCGACACCAATACGAGTTAGAGTTTCTTTAATTTTAAGAAAATCTTCTTCTTCCGCTATTTTCACTTCAATCAACGAATCTAGAATATTCATATTTGCCTCTTTTCTTATTATTTTACATTATTATACCATAAATTATAAAGGTTAGGGTATTTTTCTATATTTAGGCTTTTTTGATCTTCTAAATTTGCACACTCAATATACTTGAGATTCAATATAATATCATCATCAAGTTTAATAAACGAACCATCATTAAACTCTATATTATTATCAACATAAGTTTCCAACGTTTTTGGTCTATTGATTCTAGAAAAATATGAAACCAATTCAAAAGTCTTTTCGCCAAATTCATTTATAATTAAGTCTTTATCTTCTAATTTTAAAAGTTGATTTCTGTATATTGTCGTACCAAAAACAGAATGTAATCCAGCCGCAAAACATACATGTTCAGGTAAATTACCATTTTCCAATAATTGATAGGTTCTAACCAGATGATCGTGTAATGAACCTATCATATGATTATAATTCAGCGCATTATGTTTAACAAGAAATCTACTTAATTTTTCAAAATTATCAGAACGTTTTCTTCTAAATTTAAACATTAATGTTTTTCTCAAACCATTATATTTTCTAGAAACGCCACGTGCGCAATGTTGTATGTTTGATTGAAAAATAACAACACGATTCTTTTTTGGTATTACAGAAAAAACTTCTTCGTTTGGTGTTATGAAAGATGTTTCTCCACCCCAATCAAATTCCCATTTACCCTCAACCAAATAAAATACAAAAGTAATTTCGTCAGATCGGGTACTATCTGTATGATAATAACCATCAACTCCAAAAGTATGTCCTCCTATATAACATCTAATTAAAACAGTATTATCTAAAATATCAATTTTATCAGTTATATAATTTTTAACGTGTAATAAAAATTCAGGAATATTGTTGGAAACATCTGATAAATTTTTACTATTAGTTTTTCCAAAATCTAAAAACCAATGGCCATGTGGGTCGTTTTGCTCATGAGAAAGCCAACCATATCTCATTGGCGAATTATTATAATCCTTGAGCAATTTGTTTAATATTTCTTCGGTAAAAAAATTATCTAAAACTTTCATCATTTATCTAAACCACCTTTTTCTAATTTTTTCTTTATTTCCTTCAATTGTTCTTTGGAAAGAATAAAAGATGCAGTCTTAGCTTTATTATAATTATATCCAAAATATTCTTGAATGGCTTCAATATTGCTATCTTTTTCTTTCTTGGCCCACTTACTATTAGTTCTTTTTGTTGGGCGTATAATATTTATGAAATAATCGAATTGAAGTTTTTTGTCTAAATGACCGTTAAGATTCATTTCTTGAGCGTGAAGTATAGTGTCTTTATGATACGACAAGGCTCTATTAGTTAGAAACGGAGAATATGATTTCTCCGTCACTTCGTCAACTATAAGATTTTTCTTTGAATAAAGAATAGAATTTACATAATCAAAAGGGTTCATTAGTTGAATTCCAAATTGATCATAATTTCCGTTAGACAAGCCATAAGATTAATTTCCTGATCCGCAACGAAAGCCGCTTGATATTGATATTTACCCAATATCAACACCAGTTGAGCTACATCGGTAGGAGGGAGAAATTCTGAGGCTGTATCATACAACTGACGAAATATACTGTTCTGATCATTATCAAGATTTTCCCCAACCCATTTACGTAGCCCAGAAAAATTCTTTTCCTTGAGCATAGAAACCAGTTCCTTGATAGAAACTTGTTGTAGGTTAGCCAAAATACCAGAATCAATTTTACCCGTCGCCGAATAACGCTGAAGCTCGTTAAGAACTCTACGCCAATCAGGAAAATGTTTTTGAATTACTTCTGCGACGACAGCTTTATCGAATTCTATGTTTTCAGAATTAAGAATGTTTGACACTCGCTTCATAAACTGCATCGCGAGTTTCGCCATTTCTTTTTTACCGATTTTAAAGTCGATAACCGAACAACGAGAATGAAGAGGCTCGATAATCCTATTTTTAAAGTTACAAGTAAGAATAAACCCGCAATTTCTAGAAAACTCTTCCATGAAGTTACGAAGAGCCGGTTGAGTCGAATTGGCGTTTAGATAATCCGCCTCATCAAGAATAACATACTTACGCCCTCCAGAAAGAGAAACAGATGAAGCGAAGTTTAGGATTTCGTTTCTAAGAGTGTCGATATTACCATTCATAGAACCGTTAATAACAATGTAATCACAACCAAGCTGTTCTAACATTGCTCTAGCTACCGTTGTTTTACCAACACCGGCAGAACCAGAAAGAATAAGGTTTGGAATATTTTGTTGATCTACAAACTGTTGAAAAACAGCTTTTAATTCAATCGGAAGGATAGTTTCTTCTATAGTTTTTGGGCGATACTTCTCGACCCACAGGAACTCTTCTCTCATAATATATCTCCATGATAAAAAAAGAGGAACTATATTATAGCCCCTCCCAAGTCAAAGGTAAACTTAGAAAGTTGAAGACTGCTCTACTGCAATCCAATAATCAGCTTCCTTGCCCTTAAAGCAAGAAATACCTTTAGAACAAATACTAACTTCATAATCTCCAGGGATGATCTTGATATTTTCAGACTTAAAAATAGCCTTAAAAGTTTTATTGGTTGTTCCGATTTCAACAGAATACACATCACCAGAAGGATTCTTGGTGTCGGCGGCTTGCAAGCTAATTAGCTTTCCGTCACCAACAACGACAATTTCCGGAAGTCCCAAAACGCCAGCAGCCTTTTCAACGTCCTTCAAATTATCATTGGTTAGAGTGAAAGTAACGTCGATAGAAGGAAGCTTGATTTCCTTTTCCGGAGTCTTAGTAATCGTGCTTTCGTCGGCATAAGTATAATGAGTGCTCTTGTTGGCGTCGAAAATATTAACGTACTTATCATTGAAATCTAGTTCGGGGTTGTTGAACAAACTCAATGCAGAAATAAAACGATCAAGATTATAGATCGCAAAACGCTTATCAAATTCAGTTGTTACCGTCGCCTTTGCCATAATAGTCTTAGACGTCGAAATAGTCTTCAATGTATTACCTTCCTGAATTACGATAGAAGGATTAATCTTTGCGAAGTTCTTAAGTACATTAATTGTATTAGTATCAATCTTCATAATTTATTCACCTTTCGTTAATTTAAATATTTTACTTCTTCTTCTGTTTACCGCCTAGCTGAGAAGGGTCAGCAGTAGCGGCAGCGCCAATTGACGCCAAATCAGCAAGAGAACCACCAAAAATATACGTTCCTACATGCTGCATTTTCATCCATGGGCAGAACCATGTCTTAAGTTCAATTTGTTGAGCCTTTTGACAAAACCAATAGTCTTCGGACAAGTATCTCTTTGAGACTGGATCGACTTCAGCTTGAAAATACATCATGATCTCGCGAGTACCGTCAAAGTGCTCAGTGCGAACATGATCTGGCTTATACATATACTGAGGATATGAGTCCGTAAACTTCTGCATTGCTGGCTTAGTAATCATCATAAATCCAGTTCCAATTTCTAGAACTTCACAAGGTTCTCCAATAGCAATTGACTGTTGACCGCCCTTTGGATTAAATACAAAATCGCCAACAAACTTTTCAAGCACGTTAGGATCAGCATCGGCAACACCCTTATCTACCGCACGTTTAATCTTTTCCCAAGAAATACACTTTTTAGGATAAGGTCCGCCAATGATATCATACTTTTCTGGATTTTGTGCTTGAAGAGCCATCAAGGCGATAACGTCTTGGGGATTAAATCCAATATCAGAATCAATAAACATCAAATGTTCTGCATCGGAACGCATAAACTCATCGCAACAGTAATTTCTTGCGCGCGTAATCAGTGATTCGTTAAACAAAAAATAATATTGAAGCGGTATTCCATACTGAGCACAAATCGCCGAAAGATCAGCACAAGACTTAGCAAACATACCAGCACATGCGCCACCATACATTGGAGTGGCGATAAAAAGCTTACGCTTTCTTAATTCTTCTACGTTAATGTTAATTTCCATACTTTATTCACCTTTATTTTTATAATGATCGTTAAACAAACACATTAGCGTGTAATGTAGGGTTTTCATCAAGTCATCTTTGTTATTACCATTTTTCTTACCATAACGCCAAAGATATTTTAATCCTGTGTTACGAAAAGTAGGAGTGGCGTCCCCGAGAGCAATCCATGCATCAAAACATTGAACATCGTTTTCTGTTTTGTAATGAGCATCGTATGTCTTATCTATATAGGCTTTGAAATCTTCAATAATCCGATCTTCAGCATATTTGTATGAGATTTTTTTATCTTTACTTGTCATTAATAATATCCACAATTCTTTCAAAGACAACCAATTGGTCTTTTTTATTATTATTTTCAAACTTTTCAACGTTAAACATAATATTGAAGTTTGTCATTATGTTATTCAATTTAGTTTCTCTACCCGCCAACCAAGTTTCATTTTGGTCGCTACCGCGTTCTTTATAACGTTCTGTTCTAATATCTTTCGTAGTTGATAGATAAATTACTGTTGTATCGAAATTATCAATACAATGTTCTAGGAAAGAAGAAGTAAATAACCTATCACCCTCAAATAATACTATACTATCTTTACTCAAAAAGTCAAGAAACTTTATTGCTTCCGGTTGTACTGCCATTGACATACGATCTGTCCCTGAAAATACTTCCCCTTCTTCGTATTTACCCAATACGTAAATGTTATCAAATTGAAGGTAAGGAACTAATTTATAACTTGTATACTTGGGTTCAAATTTATATTTTTCCAATATCATTTTCATCAACGTGGATTTACCGGAACCAGGTTCTCCGCCAATAGCAATAATTTTCATATAAATTTCTCCAAATTATTATTCAAATTTTGATTAAAATCATTCTTAAAACATTCCCAATCATTATCCATCATTATAACTTGACCAGTCTTTAAATAATGATTTTGTTTAATTGGGTGAAGACCTGGATCTGAAGGATTACATTCTAACCTTAAATTATTCGGTAAATATTTTTCTCTAGCTTCCCAAAATAAATTAAAATCTTCTTTACCTTCCCAAACCTTTTCGGCTCTTTTAATTCTATCATGAAACATATCCACATAGACATTAGGATATCTTCTATTTTTACGGTGCCAAGATTTATAACAACAAAGCGTTGATTCAAGAGTAAAATAAGAAACGTCTTTATAAAAAGGTTTGTTTTTAAATCTTATTTTAGATTCTTCAAGAAGTAATTCTCCTTCTTCGATCAACCAACTTAAATGTTCTTTTTTATATCCTTGAAAATTCGGATTTGTTTTATTGTGCCAATCTAGATCATCTCTACCTAACACAATCGCTAAACCGTTTCTATGAGATTTACTACCAGACATATCCGTCAAAAATAATTCATCACAATCTACATCAAGCCCAATTATACGCTGATATTCAAGGAAAGAAAAGGTCGAAAGCCTACCAAAAGCATAAAATTTATTTAACACAGTTTCCCAACAGTTTTTGAAACTACCCAATTCTTCCCAAAATTGTTTTTGTGTTTCATTACCAACTAAAGTTTGATAAGATTCTAGAGCTTTACCAAATTTAGTTTTACAATAGCGGCGGTCCATATCCCATTCTAATTTATTCCAATTATCCAATATATATTGTTGAATTTCATTCGGATTAATATTGAAATTTGGATATTTTTTAAAGATGGTCCAAGTTGTTACTATATTTTGACTTACGCCGTTAATAAACGTCAACCAATACATATCTTCTTCTGTTAAAGAAAATTTGTATTGTAAATAAGGAAACATAAAATATACCGCCCCTGGATGAGAGCGATATTTAAGATGAAATTCATAAAATCTTAAAAATACTTCGCGGCGATATTGTGGTTCGCGAAAATCCATACCTTGTTTGAGGTCAATTATTTCTTTTGTTTTTTCTATTTCGCTCCATCTACCTATAGGATGGACACTATTTTCATTAATCATCAAAGAAATCCTCTAAACTAGCTGCAGCTTCTTTCTTATACGGATCTTCCATATTATGAGCTTTCAGATAATCATACCACTCTTGATCTTCCCACATACCGGGGGAAACTCCGTTCCAAAGAGGTCTCCAAAGTTTATGCGATTTATTCAATCTACGCTCGTCGACAAATTGTTTACGTAGATTTTCATATTCGAAAGATTTAAGCTCAAGCATTTTTTCACGGAAATAACAAACGATTGAAATACGTTCTGCTTTTTCATGATTGAGTTTAATTTCAGTATTACCATGAATTACTTCATGATTATTCACCAACAATAGGTCTCCAGGACGAACATTAACCGCTATTCTTACTTGCGGAAACACTAGATATCCGCCTGTGTATTCTCCATCACCTAGAACCAACAGGTTCGATAAACCTTCGTTTAAATCTCCGGCGTCTCTATGACAAGCAGTCCTAAACGATTTGTTAACAGTAATAGTTGTAAAAACTGTTCCAGGAACTAGATATCTGGGGTCAAGCTTATCAGCTGCTTCTTTTTGGTTGTTCCAACGCCATGGCAACAAATCTTTGAATCCGCGATTCAAAGATTGTAGGAAAGGATAAGCTTTCTTAAATAGCTCTGGGTTTTTTTCAGTATAAGAAGTCGCGCGGCCGTAAGGAATTCTCGGGTAACGATCATACCAACCAGCGACGCCCGAAAAAACGGATTGAGCGTAATTAGTGTCCGAAATCCATTCATTAAAAGCTCTTTCAGCTTCAGCTTTGATCATTTCATGAGGCTTATTACTTAGACCATCAACCCATTTATCAAACCAACCAAAATAATCAGGATATTCTTTCATAACTTCGCTACGTAACCAAACGTGTCCGCGAACTTCTTCCTTATCGCCTTTACCTTCTTTATACTTTTTTCTAATAGATTCAACAGTTTTCTTTTCTCCAGTAAATTCCCCAAGATCAGCACCGTTGTCTAAAAACAAATTAAGAATTTCTAATTCATAAGCGTTCACCCAATCGCGGCCGCCTGGTCCTTGAGCTTCCAATATTTCTCCACGCGGGCCAGCAGCCAGTCCTCTGTTTTGACTTTGTGTCGCAGCTTCACGAAGCCCCTCGTAAGCCAACTTTTGTTCTTCTGTAGAGAAATAATTTTTACGAAATTTAAAAGCTATTCTACGTTCGTCATTACCTTTCATACAATCGCTACACTCTAGATCACAACTGGCTTTTCGGGATATATCACAAAGAGGTGGTAAATAACAATCTGTATCTTCATTGATTACAATATCATAATCAGATTCAGTCGGGAACTTACCCAACATATGTTCTGAATCAAAAATTTGTTTTGCTACTATACGTTTAACCATATTGTTCTCCTTCAATATCTACACATACTATATATGCATCAATTATAGCTTAATTGTGACGTATTATCAACTTCTTATTTTCTTTTCTAAGATTTTTTTAACGTTTGGAGGAGTCCAACCTTCGGGCTTCATTATTTTACCATCTTCACGACGAAGTACTTTACCATCAACAAGTTTAGCCATATTACTTCTATGAACTTCAGCAAAAATATCGTCGAGAGGAATGCCATAAGAAACGGCAGTACCACAAGCGATGTAAATAATATCAGCTAGTGCATCAGCGACTTCAACAAGATCATTGAATGATTCACCGTCCATATATTCTCGGACTTCTTCTCTAAGAAGCTTTACTCTAAGCTTGCGCTCATCGTCATCAGGAAACTCTGGCTTATCGCCAATACGCTGACCAAATGCCTGATGAAAATCACGAACGTCTGTAAACATAGTCATTTTGATTCTTCCTTTTTTATAGCCCAAGCAGACCCTAGTGTATCTCTAAAAAATTTACCATCTGCAGCTTGCTTGATAGCATCTTTACCATAAGCTTTACTAATTTTTGAATCAAGAGAAGATTCTCTCAATTTAAAATTTCCCTTTAAATACGCAATAACAGAACGAAATAAAAAAATTCTTTCTTCTTTTTTACGGTGTATTTCTTTTGGAGAATTTCTCTTCCAAGTTTTTATTTCTTCTTCTAATTCTTTTTCTAAAGACAAAATCATTTCGTCTTTATTCATTGCTTGTTACTCATAAGACAAATTGCATTACCTTGAGATGTAGGAACAAATGAACCACCAACAGAAATGCACTTATCCATAGATGCATAATATTTCTCATTCGTACTTTGAACGCCAAAGTAAATCATACTTACAATACCTAAAACCATTACTGTCGCACAGGTCCATCCAATAAACCAGTCCCATTCCCAACTACGCATTGATCCACTCCGGAGGTTGTCTGTTAGTCCATTTGTGTAAATTTTTCTTACCTTCGCGATAATAATTACGATAATTGATTATCGGGTCTTTAGAAATAATATACTCTTCTGCCATACAAGATGGCATCTCAGTCCACTCCCAAGCTTTCAAGTTATGCGGCGGAGATTGAAGCATATATGAGAGTTCACCGTAGCATTTGTGCGTTTTGTTATAACGATGATTATACTCTCGCATCAAAGCGTAAAAGTGATCTACGAGCCAATCGTAGTTACGTACAGAAGTGCGGCACCAAACGGCTGACGGATGATTGATATGCGTAGCAGCATACATAACATCGTCACGAGCGTCTGGAAGAATCCAACGACGAGCTTTACGACCAGTTGCTGATTTACCTTCGATTTCTTGACCATCAAGTACTCGATGTGCTGTCGAAAGCAGCTGTGCGCTCTCGAGAATCATTTTAACAACGTGTTTATCTACGAGCGCCTGAGCAGCGTCCATAGGATCTTCGTCAACGTAGAAGATATTAATAAGAACCTCCATTTTATAAATAGATGATAACGAATTACAAAGGTTATTAT
>Ga0316218_1000101_pt1 | contig 126132 bp, 170 predicted proteins | sample TBH18003metaG_FD_203634 | JGI IMG/M metagenome (GOLD analysis project Ga0316218, IMG submission 203634) | Freshwater microbial communities from Trout Bog Lake, Wisconsin, USA - TBH18003 | ecosystem: Environmental > Aquatic > Freshwater > Lake > Hypolimnion/Profundal zone | place: USA... | reverse complement strand
GTTTCCCCACACCTGGGGAAACATGATCACTTCAATGTCTTTTTCATATGGGCGTCTGGTTTTGTCTATTCTGGGAACCAATCTATCGTTTTTCATAGATTCCTTTTTCTCAGTTTCAGTCATTTTACTCCACAGTGACCAATCCCGACCTTGATAATGTATATCAGGAAGATCGCGATAAATGGCTGCAGCCACCGATTGATGAACTGCTTCGATTGGTGATCCAAGTTGCATTTTAAGTCCTCTTAATTATGAATAATAGCAAAAGCAAAGCAAGTCATTGGTAAAAACTCCCAGGCTGTCCGGTTGCGTTGCTGTTTGTGCATGCAAGCCGGTGATCTGAATGATGTGGACATCTTTTGTTGCCGCAAATTTCACACGCATAGCGAAAATATAAGTCTTGACCAGTAAGACTTGTGATAAAATCAGCCTCTGGCAATTCTTGACGGCGTTTGTCCTGACACGACAAACATCCGCATGGTTTCTCGGTCATTCTGGTGCCTCCATCATTCCTCTTCTTCCTCAACAGGGAATGAATCCATCTTGATCCCAAAAACCAAATTTCTGCATGGTTTCTGTTAGTGATTCCATACAATCATCACCTACAACCAACCGATTGATATAATATACCAAACTGTTGATAATTTCTTCATCTTTATAAAGTTGCATTATTGCATCCTCCAATATATTATTCATAAAAAAATAACCATTCCGTCAGTGTTTAGTGCAATTTCATTCTTTTCAAGACCCTGTTGGATCATTTCAATCACTTGCTTTTTGGGATATGTTTTGGTCAGTGTATCAACCAGATAAGTTGGATTAATGCCACCATGATCAACAACAACCGAAGCAGATTCCAATGCTTCTTTCAAACGGGATAAATGATTTTTTTCAGTCATTTCACTTGCTTTTTCTAGTTTCTGTTAAATTTTAACATATTATATTTTATCTGCTCCCGACTTTATCAATACTTTTCCTCACCATTTTAGATCATCCATGGCCTGAACACCGCCATTTTCTACCTGATTAACATGATTCCAGACCCGATACCCAACCTGATACCAAGCCTGATACCAGACTTGCCAACTGACCTGATTATAGACCTGATCCCTGACTTTATCAATACTTTTCTTTACCATCTTAAATCATCCCAACCCTGATACCAGACCTGAACCTTGACATGATTCCAGGCCCGACTCCAGACCTGATCACCGACCTGATACACAACCTCATCATTGACCTGTCGTCTGACTTGATTCCAGACCTTTCCTCCAACTTGACAAATCTCGTGAAATATCATCGTATTTGCTCTGCTATCATTTTATAACCTTTTGCATTGGGATGCACACCATCCGATGAGATTACTGGAATATAAATTATCCTGTCATGATGTTCAGAGGCCACACTTTTAACGATTTCCTGCACATATGGTTTGATAGCCGGTACAATCCAAAACACAGTATCGGCTTGCACTCGGTTGCGAATCATTTCCAAATCCTGTCGAGAACCTTGTTCAGAGTCGTTGCTGCCCAAACTGATGACAACAGTTTTTGCAGTCAAGTCTGCATTTGCATAGCGATGAAGCCAAGCATGACTGGTGATACCACTGCTTGCATACACAGCACATTCTGCACGATACTGATGTGTGCCAACTGCTATGCTGTCACCTAAAATAAGACATTCAAAAATCATTTTGATAAAGATCTTGATCAAGAGTCATTCTTATTCCTCTTTTAAGACCATGGTGTGCACCAGGTAATATTGATAAACCACAAACCAAAACTTTTGTGGAGACCTGCATCATACCACATATCTTCGCGGCCCCAGTATCTCACCTCTGGCTTTAACCAATTCCACCAATACACATACCACCAATGTGGATCACGATCAGGTCCACCCCAGGTTATGCCTATCCAACTAATTTTCATTTGTATTTTTTCAATAATTCCAATGCAGTTTCTATATCAAAAGAGTCCCATTTGTCACAATGTCCTCCAGTCCAGGTTTCTGTGTTATACAATGGTGACTCAGGATTTTTACAAATGGCTGGGTCAGACCGTGTTGAATCTGAAACTTGCCATGATATACAGGTACGGCACTGACCCCACCAATCATAATGAAGTCTCAAACTTTCTTTTTTTGTCATAATATCGGCACTGTGTCCACACTCAGGGCACTTCCATACAGGATCAAGCGTCAATTGAGCATGGTCAATTAGACCCGCTGGGCTACCCAACCCGCGTTTGGCAGCATCACGAGTTGTGGGGTTAATGCCTATCCCTTGTTTCATTTCAACTTTGCATCGTGGGCACAACATTTTCAATCAACTTCTACAACTCTGGCAGTGCCTTGCTCATCATCCAATTATTTTTCAACGATCACATATTCTACAATGGTTTTTTCTCGAGGTTCAACTTGATAAACAGAAATATCTTCAGGTCCTTTATCTTGCATTTCAGTTGAACCTCGACCCCATGAAATCATCCAAAATGTGTTGTCAATTTTGTTGCGATATATTTGAGAATAATAAGTAGTCCATCTTGATTTTCCATCAATTTTTGCTACAGTTACTTCTTCATAATTGTCAACTTCGTCATTGTCGTCCCATTTTAAAATGGCTTCGGCTACTTCTTGTTTCATTTTATTTTCCTCTAAAGTTTCACATATTCAAGATTTTCTAACTTATACAATTCTTCCAATAGCATTTGCTCTGCTGCTCGTGCTTCATCCCAATACAAAGTCAATTTCTTATTGGATCCACTGTCTGTGTATTCCATTTGTGCATCATATCGTTCGGCACGTTGCTGTCTTGAAGTATAGTTAAACCACAATTTACCTAGATTGGTTTCTGAAAATGCTTTTCTTGCAGCCTGGTAATTCACGATATCTTGATTAGTCATCTGTACTTTCCCATGCATGATGAATGATAACCCAATCTTCTAGACATTCTTCAAAAGAATAAGTGGCATCAACATGTTCTTTGCCAAACTTGGCATACATCTTTTCAAGCCAAAATGGATAGTAATCTTTTCTGATTTCATCTTCTGACATTGTATCCACATCACCGTCAGGCAATTCATAACTATAATAACGCAAAATTTAATCTCCGTCAAACATTTCCTGAATTTTATAAATTGCCCAATCAGTGTCACCTTCACACTGCTCAATGACATTGATGCATTTTTGAATGATCAGGAATGCAAACTTGATTCTGTCAAAGTGATCATAATAAACTGGTTCTCCTGAAGGTTTGTAAATGGGTTTCGGTTCCATCATAGAAGGATCAATATAATGACTTTGTCTCTTGGTGGTGGCAGCGTCAATACATTTTTGTATTTCATTGTTCATTTTTTGAAAGTTCTTTATTCAAAGTGTTTATTTCTTCCAATAATGATATTATACGAGTTGCTGCTTGTGCTACAATATCACTATCGACATATCTGCCTTCATCATCCAATCGCAATGCAAGCAATTCAAGCCGTTCCGTTAGCGGTGTCATTTTCCAATACCTTTGTAATTTTTACAGTTATCAGCACCACAATTATGTGCACAACCAATGGGACATTCTTGTTTTGCTAGTTCTTTCATTCGCTTTAATAATTTATTAAGTGGATCTATTTTCATTGATCTACAACAAGAAATAGTAATGGGATGAAACTCCTTTCCAGAATCTGATACTTCCACAACATCCAGATAATTATTGAAAAAATCCTGAATACATAGTTTCAGTTCATAAAGGTCAGCAATTTGATCATAGTCCATTTTTACTCACATTCATCTTCTTCATTAAGAAGTTCAATACCAAAATGCTTCAACAAATCTTCTGATTCTGGATGAGTCCAATCATCAGCTGCATCATTATACTCAGCATTGCTATTCAAAACCTTAATACATTCCTGAACAACCAAATAAGCTAGCTTTGTGGGATCGAGGAATTGTGTTGTCCTAACTTGGACCGGTTGATCTTCGTGCTGAACTAGTTCGTTTTGATAAACCCAACATTGTTCCACTAATTTATTCACTAAATCATTATTCATTTTAATCCTCCAACTTATTAATCAGATTTTGACAAAGTTTCCGCCACTCATCACGTTGAGTTTTGATCTTATCATAACTCAATTCATTATAGTCATTTGCAATGAACAACACCAAATCACGATACTGATTGAGCTTTTCAAGTTCAAATGCAGCTGCTGTTAGTAATGAAGGTGATTTATGATAGGACGGAAGGGAATTCTCTGCTCTTAGTTGATTAATCAATTTCAATGTATCAAAAAACATCACACCTTACTCCAAGTTGCCAAAGCCAATTTGGCTGCCAATTCTCTATAAGTATTTGTATCAATGATGTGCTTTATAAAGTCAGGGCTTAGACCTTCCAGAACCATATCATTTACATCTTTAATATCAAGATTAGATGGGAATATACATACATTATATCCCTGAATTATGCATTTGTCAATCTTTTTCTTTGTTTCATGGCTTCTAGGTTCATTATCATAGCAAATAACTAGATTTTCTTTTGGTAATGAGCTAATAGTAGAAACTAGATCACCGCCTGCAGTTGCAATAGAATTTGGAATAAACATAGAATCAAAAGGTCCTTCAAAAACATATACTTTTTTATTGAAATCTACTTCATCTAGACCAAAAATCTTAGGTTTACTCTCGTCATTTACTAAAGTAATATATCTAGTTTTACTTAGAGGAGATAAGGATCTTCCTTGAAAAGCATGCATGCTCTTATCTTTATCAAAGAAAGGAATGACAATTCTCCCTTCATCATGTTTTAAAGCATTTTTATCAAACTTAGAAGGAATTAGTTCATTTGACCATGCAAAGAAATTGGGACACCAAAATATTTTTGCATGAAATGGATTTGGTATCTTCCTTTCTGAAATATAAATTTTAGCAGGATGATCGTAGGGAAGTTGACTAATTTTTTTAAGACCTTTCAGTGGCCCAGACTGAAGGAATACAGGCCGCTTCATCTTCTCGATGAAAGCATTTAGACTTTCCTTACCATCATTCTTATTTTTTAATAATTCTAATTTATATTCGGAAAATAATTGATAATCTACAGATTTGAGAAATTTCTCAAATGAAGTAGTAAGTGTGCAATTATGACAATGAAACAATGTCACACCTTGCTTGGTGTAAATATATGCTCTGGCTTTCCGTTTATCAACTTGTGAATCACCACAAATTGGACATGAAAAGTTATAGGTATTTCCAGACTTTTTGGAATAATTCCTTAGTCTGTTTGACAGTGTAGATATATATTTGTTTTCTAACCAATTCATAATAATGACTCTATTGTTTTAAGCTCAATAGAGATTATACACCATCCAATTGAAAAGTCAATGGAATTGTTTCGGAAGATTCCATCAACGCATAATGAGTGGATTTACTTTTAAAAATATTTGAATTCCATAATCAAGAATATATCCAATAACAGCACCAGAACCGATTGCAAGCCAAATCAACTTTTCAAGTTTTGTGATTTTGTCGTTTACAAGTCTATGTTGAATGTTTGCTTCACTTCGCATTTCTTTGACTTCTTCTAAAATTTTGGCATCTCGTTCGTCGATTGTATTATAGATTTTATCAACATGAGCGTCCATATCTTCTCTTCTTTTCTCTAATAATTTTAGAATGAAATCATTTGATTTTTCTTGTTGTGTGATTCTATGTTCTTGAACTGCTAATAGCTTTGATAGATCGGAAGCAACTCCAGTAAGTTTTTCGATAGCATCTTCCATTTTTGAAAATCTAGATTCATTAATAGGAAGTGGTTCTATTGGTACAACGGCCATCATACACTCCTATGAAGGTTTCTTTTTCTTATTTTTAAGCAAAGGATCATAACCTTGAATTGGTCCTGCTGATGTGGAGCCCATTCCAGAAGCGCCTACAGCATTTGTTGGAACTGCCGATTCTGTCTCAGCAATAAAATCCAAAAAAGATAAAAGATTATTCATTGATACTTAACCTCAGTGCTTTGATTATTCCAGAATCCATAGGTATAACATCTGTATAAATTATAGTTTCATCACCGATATTATATATGACATCAGGAAGTGCATCAAGTAATACCAAAAAAGGTTTCACATATTCAAATTCATTTTTTAATTTTAAATATAAAATTCTGACCGTGTGATTTCTAAACACATTCCGTAACAATATAATATGATTTAGAATCAATCGTTCTTTCAGTTCACCACATTCTTTATACTTAAAGATAAGTTTTTTGATATATCTTATCTTGTTTAAATCTTCCATAAACTCTTCGGTAGATTCACAATGCGGATTATCATAATATTTTGCACAATATAGTAAAAAATTACTATCAGTTAAAAATTCAAATTTAGTCAAACTACTATCTTTATTGCGGTTCGGTCTTTGATTTAATTAAAAGTGAAGCACCGGCAGTGGTGAACATAGTACCACACGCGGCAGCAAATTCCATCGGGTTGAAATCCTTTTGCATAACCATAACCTTATAAACTTCCAATGTAAAAAATACAAAAAATGATAATGTAGTCAAAACACGAATAATATCAACAGACATGTCATTTGAACCGGTAAACGCGGTCTGAATAGCATATCTAAAGTTGATACGTGTTTTCATATTAGAAAGTACTCATCGTTGTTCTAATCCATGAATTGTTTGCAATACAAACATAAAAATGTGTTGCATCATATGCAAACTGTCCCTTCACACCAGTCGATGAGGAATTGGAAGGAACAGTTGCTGAAAATGTAGATACATTTTGTGTTGAAATTAGAACATTTGCAAAATTTTGAAGTGTGATTGTTTGAACATTTGCAGTTGTGTTAGCGTTTACTAACACGACAACTCTATCAGTAAGAGCCATCGTGTTAGCAACAACTAAATCACTAATCTTTTTAGCATCATTAGCCATAATATCGACTTTCGTTTAATTACGCGATTGGATCAACTGCTGAATTGGACTGAGTAATATTTGCTGTTCCATATACACCAGTAGTTGTAACACCATTCACACCTAGTGAACCCATAGCAACCAATGTTTCATATGTAACACGACCTGTTCTGCCACCGGTACCTTCTCTACGAACTACCCAACCCGAATGTGTAGCCTGAGGATATACAGAACCAACATCAACATAACCTGTGGCTGTATCACCCTGGATTGTATGACCAGCATGTTCAGTTGAGGAAGCATTTGCCGTTAGTAGAAGATTAGCACCACCTGGTGCAGCAGAAACTGCAAGAGAAGAGGCATTCACGAATGAAATATAATAATATGTGTTTGCAGTTAGACCAACGATTGCTGTATTTCCAGCAGCAACAGCATAGTAGAATCTATCATTTGCCTGCCAATAAGAATTAGCAGAAGCTAGAAGAATTGTATTAGCTGAAGCATTGATATATGTTGAATTGGCGCCAATCTGAATTGCAGCAGGAGCAGCAATAGCAACTGTTGGTGCAGTGATATAACCAGCGCCAGCAGTCTGAGGTAATAAAGAATCAATACGACCGGCATTCCCTGTTGTATTAGCATGAGCATTCACAACACCTGAAGATCCACCATTTGTTACGGTCAAAGTAGCAGTAGCATTAGCCTGATAACCAGAACCACCAAATGTTACATAACCAAGAACAATGCCACCACCTGATGTGCTTAGCATTGTTGCATTTACACCAAAAACCCCAACGGCCATATTATTGATAAATGCACCTACAGTTGTATTGCCAAACATATTATAATCTACGTTTGCACGTGAACCTGGTGATGTATTGCCAAAATGAGCATTTGCATCCATTGATACTGGATTGATACCATTCCCCGAGCCCTTTGCTAGAGCATAAGTACCAATTGGAGCACCAACTGAACTTTCTTTTGTAGTTGAAGAATTGGCAGTAACTGCCTGATCGTTTTGTCCCCACTGCATTTTTGTTCTCCTAAAGAATCTTTTTATTATTTATTAAAAGTGATTAGTGACCCATTGCTTTAAGCATTGATGCACGACTAGCGCGAATAGCTGAAACAAATGCTTCCTTTTCCGCGGGCGTTCTTTTGACATTATGTGCATTATCAAGCATACGAGCAACATCAGGTGTCAACACTGTTTCTTCACCGTTCTCGTGTTTTAGTGTTGTTTTAGCACCACCAGCCATAGAATTACGGGCTTGACGAATTCTATTGATTACATTAGAATTTGCTTCCGTATCATCATCTTCTGGCTTTTCAATAGGATTCTTTCGTGGTCGACCGCGACCTTCATCTAATACTGATTCTTCACCAAAAATTTTCTTTGTAGCACCCTTTATAATCTTTTCAATTTCCTTTGCACGACCAGGATGTTCTTGTGTGTTATGAACTTCTAAACTTTTTTCATTGCTTTCCTTCATACCGTGTGCGCGAAGTTCTTTAAAATCTTCAGCATCAATCTTCTTAGGATTACCAGCTAGTGCAGCAATTTTCTTCTGCTTTGGTGATAATTCCTCTTTCATTCCGCAAGTGCACATTTTCTTTTTGCACTTCTTGCATTTTTCCTGAAGATAACCAGATGTTGTCGGTCCAAGTCCTCTGGAACCGCCTTGATCATTTGTGTTATATGATTGCTTGCCATCACTTGAACCATATGGTGCTTCATTTAAACCAAGTGAAGCAGCTAATTCTTCAAGTGTTTCAAGTTCATCATCAGAAAAGTTTACATCTTCCGCCATCTTTTTCTGTTCATTTTTTTCTTTATTTACTTTTGATTTTTCCTTTTCTTCCTCTTCAGATCCACTTTCCTCACCATCAATGTCCTTATTATCCTTTTTAACTTCTTCATTAGCAGTTAACTGCTTTAAAGAAGGTTCAATCTTTACATCAGTCTTACCACCAGCAGTAATCTTCTTTGGATCACCAGGATGAGATTCCATGGTCTTTTCCAAAATTGCTCGGGTAGTTTCAATGACTGAAGTAGGTAGACCAAATTTATTATCTGAAAACACGGCTTGTTTCTCCTCTAAAACTTTTGATACAATACTTGCATTTCTTCCAAGAGTTGATTTTTCTGAAGTTGGTTCTGCTGAATTCTCTCGTGCAACATTCTCAACTTTTCTACGTTTTTCAGTACCTTCTGGAACTGAATCAGTTTCTTTTTCTTCTTCCGCATATACTTTGCCAGTATGTTTCCGAATTTTTTCAGCATGTTTTCTATCGGCAATAGTATCTTCACGTTGTTTCTTTGCATTCTGAGAAGCATTTCTTGCAGCATCATCTTTATTTTGCACACGGATATTTGATAAATGCTGAAGTCTGCCAATTGGTCTACCAGGACCTTGCTGGATAGGACTGCCAATATCTGTGCCTGTTACATTCCCTTTCATGTGGGAATAACCAGTAGCACTTTCTTTTACAACAGCCCGAATAACGTTTTCTAGTGATCTATATTTTTCCATTTTTTTAACTCTTTGTGATTGACCGGAGCATCCAAGCATGCTTATGGTGCTTGTCGATCCTGTCTTGGAGGAAATTTGCTAGGCCTACACAATCAGTTTTTTCTGCTAATTTTTGAGCAGTTCTAAGCTCATTGATTAAAGCATTATTATTAATTTCAAGTTCTTTGACCATTTTTAATGCTGTAGGAATATTAATCTGATCTTCAACAACACTCAACTGAAGAAGTCTTGAAAGACTGCCAGGAGCATATGCATCTAACGTACGAATTTCTTCTGCAATTTTATCAACTGCTTTCCATGCATCAGTATAAATTGTTTCAAAAAAGGAATGGAGTTGAGGGAAATATACTCCCTCAACATTCCAATGAAACCCATGACTCTTTAGATAGAAAGCAAATGTGCTAGCTAGCACAACTTTCATCTTTTCAATTAATTCATTCATAGATTATACAATCTTCTTAACGTCTGTTGTTACGGTATTTGCTGCAGTTGCAATATCCTTCTTGGCAGTTGCAACTGCAGTTTCTTCAATCTTTGTCACTGTTTGCTTATTTTCAATTAATTCACGAATCATATAATATACCACACAAGCGCCCAATGCACCTAATACTAAGTATAATACTTCCATTTTATTTCCGTCCCTTGTGTTTGAGTTCATGTAAATGGTTTACATATTCATCAAGTTCTTGCATAAACTGTTCTTTACTTATCATATGTATCTCTGGTCTATTTATTATTTTTTTCTTTTGAATTATTATTGGAGGTTCATTTTCAATTAGTCTAGTCTCATCACACCCAAGCATATTTGTAATTTTTTTCCAAATACCCTTTAGCATGAGATGCTCCTTTATTGAGTTATTATTTTCCTCCACCTCCGGAACTACCGCTTTTACCCGGATACATCTTCTTAATTTTACCATCGGCCATACGAATAGGCACTTTATGAATAATCATTTCGGTGCCATCAGCTTCTCTAACTTTGAGTTCAGTAATAAACTCTTTGAATTTTAACAATTCCATGCCCTTCTCGACCAATAGTTAGCACTTGTTTTCTTTGTTAAATTTCCTTGTCCAGATGATCTAGCACAATATGATCGTTTCCGAGCAGGAATATCCTTCTTAATACTGAGATGTTTATCACCAAAGTTCACTTTTTTGACGTTACCAGTTTCAGGATCTTTGACATATACCTTAGACTTTTTAACGTCGCCTTTCATCGGCTTATTTAGGGGAACTTCTTTCCCGTGATAAAGTGCTTCTTTAACTACTCTTTTGACGATTTGACCAGGTGTTTCTGATTTATAAGTATTTGCAAGAGATGTTGAACCGTCAAATCTTGAATCTGCATCAGATGAATTTACAGATTGTTTTTCACTATCCTGAGGTGTTTTAATATGCTTTGAAGATGCATGAGCATGATCAGAAGTTTCTGGTTTTTTTGTTTCTTCTGTTTGTGAATTTTTAAAATCGGCTTGTGTAGGTGCACCCTTGGAGCCTGGTTTTCTCATATGTTCCCCAGATCCATGTTTAATACGTTCACGTTTTGCATGAATATTATACCAAAGGCCTTTTCTTTCTTCCGTCATCATCTTTCCCCTATTTTTTACTTATTTTTTTCTTTTCAAACTTTTTCATACCATTCTGAACATCTCTCATCATTTCATCTTTTTGATCTGGTGTCATATTTGATGGTGCTCCAGCATGAAATGTTTCTTTATCACCCCTTTCTGCCGCGGCTCTCATTTTGGTTCCGGAAATACCTGTTACATCTTCCGCGTCTGGATCTCTTTCACCTGCCGATACAACATTGATCCCTTTAAAATTATAATAGCCATGGGCACCAGTTTGTCCATTATACTTGTGTATGAGATTCCGGAATCCTTCCACTCTATCTTGACCACCAACAACAGTTACATGTGTTACACCTTGTTTGTGAAGATTTGCAAGATGATGAAGCAAAGTTGGTTGTTCAACAGATGATGTAGATATATTCATATCTGGCCATGCTCTTTTGGCATGTTTGAGTTTTTGTTCAGGTGTGAGTGGATTTTTAGCATCATGAGAATGTGATAGTACTATTGAATGACTACCACCAACTTTTTTTGCTTCACTCTTTACTGTATCAATAACTTCTCCATGACCTTCCGTAGGAGGTTGGAATCGGACGGAAGGAGCAGTTACATGATGCTTTTCATATGATTCAAAAATGATCCTTTTAATTCTACTTAGAAGCATCAGAAGTCCCTTTCTTCTGAAATGCACCAGAACCAGTCAAATTGGCCTGAGCAAACCCACCTTCACCACGATTTACAAACTTGGTCATATTACCTTCTTTATCAACCGCAACAGCACCTTCAGGTAAAGTAGGTTTTCCATTGATGCTATTCTCAAACTTACTATTTTTGGCCATTACACCAGTAAGAATATTTTTGGCTTCTTGGAAATGATGATGAAGATCAAGTATTTTCTTGAAATGTTCTTTGTTGGCATTCACGTGATCTAATTTCTTAGAGAAATCTTGTTTCTTTCTATCAATCGCTGCTTGTGTTTTAAGTTTAGAAATTTCCTTTTCATGTCGATCTTTTAGGAAATTCATATAACCTTCAGTAGAAGGTTTACCACCTTTTCGTACTTGATCATTTACATGAGATTCCAAAGCCGCTTCATGACCATGAATTGCCTCAAATGCTTCAGGCTTCATACTCTGATATGTTTTTCTAATTGCTTCTTTATGCATAGCAAATTTCTTTTGTTCTTCTGGAGTATAATTGTTTGTATTCACCTTTTGAGTAGGATCAATATTATTAACATCCGGATGATCTATGAATTCAGCTCTTCTTTTGGCACTCAAAGGTGTTGCCGACATATTCTGTAAAGGCCCTTTACCTTTATATTCTGTATGCATTACAACACCGATTTTTGAATTTGTTACTTTTCTTCCTTCAGCAGAATTTTTATCAGTAGAATATGTAATTGTATTTGGAGTAAAACTAATCTTTCCACCATTTTTCTTAATATCACCCTTTCCATGCATCATATCACCTTGAAAAACACCACCAGTCTTTGGCATAATTTTTGGAAGATGATATAGTGCTTCTTTGAGTTTTGACACCAAACCTGGGGCATGACCATGGTTTCGTTCAATATCTTCATTTGTATAATTGATTTTTGGATTTTTATTAAAAGCAGATTTGGAAGCTACAAAGAATTTTCCAGTTTCTGGATGTGTTCCATATACTATACTTGGAGCACCATCATATTTTGTTGAAATATGAGTTGATGTTTCTTTCCCAAGAAGATGATTGTGCGCATCATCTAAAAATTTTGATGCTCTTCTTACACCTTCATGACCATCATAAAGAATATTATCTTCTAGATGACGAAGATGAGTGAGAGGTTTACCTGTAGCAGATTCTTCATTCTCTATAAGAAAATTTCTAAATGTTAACATTTTATGAATGTCCTAAATGTTTTGCAAAATCTTGTAAATGGTCATCACGATCTAAATTTATAGGACTTCTAATTAAACCGTGTTTTCCATGAATTTGAAACATAACAGTTCTGGATCTTTTATTACCTTCTTGCTTTTGACGAATGGTCCATTTTCCTTTTCCTTTTAATCTTGGGAGTCCAAAACCAGTTTTATCTTTACTTCCTACTCTATATGTTCCATGACCTTCACCTATGTGAACAACATCAGCATCATGATCTTTCAAATACGCTTCAGCTGGTGATAAATCCGGGTGTGGCATTGTAATGCTTCTTGCTCTACCTGAAGCAGTAGTTTCAACTGCATCCGGATCCGGATGATGTTTATTCATATATTCTAAAATACCTCTTTCTTCTATTGCTTTAGCATATTCTGGTCTTGCATCTCGTAATTCATCGGGAATATGCCATCCCACCTTACCTGTTTTAGGATGTTTTCCAAATTTAATTGTACCTTGTCCAAGTGCCGCGGTTTCGTTTAGCTTTACTTCACCATTATATATAGCCCGGCCTTTATGAATTGTTCCTTTCTTTTTATTTAAAAATGGGACATCTGTTCCAGCTGTAGAACCTGCAGGATTATGGCCGGGAGGTACAAGACCTATATTTCTACATCTATTAAAAAAATGTTTTTCATACTTATGGCCTTCATTTTCTGTTTGGGCCCCAGGCTTATCTAACTTTGAAATAGGCACAGTAATTTTTTTTCTTGAGCCAGGTCGACTTACTGTTACATGATGGACACCTTTATCATCAATATGATGAGAATGTAATGTTACTTGTTCACCTACATTTAAATCATCATGTTTTGAGGCCATAATATGTGTGCCTTGCTTTGAATGCTTAGCAGCTCCGGACAAATATGGTTTTACATATTTTTCAAAATGACGATTGCCTACAAAACCAGAAGCCGTCATTTTAGATTCTGCAATGATTTGAAATTCAGTAAATTTTAACATCTATTTTCAATCCCTATTGATGTCTGATAGTTTTAATTGTTGTTTGGCCTGTGTGATCATTATGTGTAACTATATGTGAATATAGTCTAACACCTGGATGATCTTCTTTGAGTTTAGCAAAATGTTCATGATTCCCCAAATCATCATCATAAAGATGAATTTCATTATAACCATGTTTCTTTATAAGATCTGATAATACTTTTCTTTTTCTATCACCTGTAGAAGTACCTTCAACATTCCCTGCTCTGTATACATGTGTTTTAGATATATCTATACCATATTTTTTCATCGTATGAGCAAATTTTTGCTTATCATCAAGATCTGATCGAGCAGTAAGTATTGAAGTATTATGACCAGAATTTTTCAATCTATTTAATAAATTGATCATTTTTGGAATTGGTTTAGCAGTGCTTGCAAATTTCTTAGATGATTTAAAATCCTTGAAATCGTATCGTTCACCCGGATTTAATTTATTTTTATTAAATTGTTGATTAGACAAACTTTTTACAATATTGCCATTTGAATCACGAACATGGATTCTTAATTTTTTCGGATCATGTGCAAATAGTGTCTCGTCAACATCAAAAAAATGAGCAGTTTTTTGCACTGATTCTTCAAAATAAGCTTCAAGTTCTTTTGATACAACATCATTACCTTTGCCAAAAAAATGAGCAGTTGCTGCAACTGCATTAGGATCTCTTTTAATTGAATTAAAATGCTCTCTTTGATCTGGTGTCAATTCTTCAGAAAGAATATTTTTTAATTTAGAGAATGTTAGCATAAATTACATCCTAAGCAATAAAAGGAATTTTGATCTATTTATAAAAAGAAAGGTCGACCCTTTCGAGCCGACCTTCTTTAAAAGCATACAATGCCGGGAGGAACCCCACCTATGATCCCCGACTGTTCCTTTGCTATTATAGTCTCTGTGCCTCTTACGCTTCATGAAGCGCATAATGTATGCTCATGTGAATTTATTTATACAATAAAATTGTTATTATTTTAAAATAATATTTTTTTTATTCAATAGCTTTGTAATCTTTATATCGGTCATCACGGTTACCAGGATTTAATCTTACAATATTCAAATTTTCCTTTCTGATGACTTCAAGAACACGATATGCTGCTCTATCACATGTTACTTGCCTAATAAGTACTCCTTCAAAATCTTCAATTTCATCTTGAATAGCACATGAAATTAGTTTTGACAATCTTTCTCTGTCTACCATTATTTAAAATCCCTAAAATCTCGTGAAAACTTAGATTTCTTCTTCCCTCGTTCTGAATCTTCGTGTCCAAAGCCAGAGTTGTCAAATATAGGCTTATCATCCATAATATCTTCTTGAGCAGATTGTTCAACATCATACAGTTTCATTTTAGGTTTATCAACACCTATAACAAACCGTTTGTTGAAATTTAGATCATTGTAACGATTCTTAAGTTGTTTCACCATATATTGATTTAATGCTGCCAATTCTTCATTTGTCATAATAGCAAACATTAGATCGGCAGTTGCAGGGAGTCCAAATGATTCTGAAGTGTCACCTAGATCAACATCCGAACTGGAGTAACCACTACGAGTAGTCTGAGTAGCAGAGACAATAGGCACATCAAACTCTACGGCCAGACCTCTAAGTTCTTCTGCAATCGCTTTCACATACATGTATGTGTTTACATTTGATGTATATTTCAATCGAGATGAGGCACAGATGTTTAGATAATCAATATAGATGATGTCTGGTTTAAAGTTCTTTTTAATTTTCAATTCATTTAAAAGATACCTGAAATTTGCAGAACCTGCAGAAGCAGTTGGATATTCCTTGATGATAAGTTTTCCAGGGGTCTTGGAACAAATTCTTTTGATCTTTTTGTCATATGCTTCTTTTGTAAGAACTGAAAGATCGTCCATAGTTACATCAAGAAGATTAGCATCAATTCGTTCTGCAATTCGTTCTTCACTCATTTCCATCGTGATATAAAGAACATTTTTACCTTTCAAAAGATGTGATGCAGCAAAATGACACATCACTAGTGTCTTACCAACACCAGTGCCACCAAGTATAACATTAAGTGTTTTATTTGATAGACCACCTTTTGTTATTAAATTAAAATATTCTAGATCAAATGGAATTTTATTTTCTACACGATGATAAAATTCATATCGAGCATCAGAATCCTCATCCCAGTTATGACCAATGGAAGAATCAAAACTTACTGCCAAAGCATCAGAAAGAAGTTGAGGAATAGAACCTTTTGATTTGATTTTATCTTGATTATCTAGAATTTGAATTGAAGCCATAATTGCATTATATACGGCCTTTTCTTGAACCCACTTTTCGGTGGATTCTGTAAGCCATTCTAAATTTGTTTCAGGATCAAATTCAAATTTTTCAATTATTTCCTTACAATTTTTATAGGTTGTTTCGTCAATTTTATCCTTGTTTCTAAGTTCAATCTGAAGTACTTCTTGTGTTGGGAATGAATTATACTTTTGAACATATGCTTCAATTAGCCCAAAACAAGTCTTTTCAAAATTATCAAGAAAATACTCAGACTTTAGAAAAGGAATTACTTTACGACCATAATCTTCTCGGAAGACCAGATTACTAAGTACTACTCGTTCTATATTCATTTAAAACCTTTCTGTGTCAGAAAGTTTCTTCTGTATTCATAATTTTCTTATCAGAGAAAGAATACTTATTTTTGATCCACGTTGCAAAATCGGTAGTTGATAAAATATCCTTCCAGAATTCTGAATTGTTAATGAAGTCTCCTGCTCTCATATTTGATCCAAGTTCACCCGTAGTCCTATCGACCTTGCAATACCAACCATTCTTGGGCTTTGCAATATATCCACCTTCTAGCGCTAGATCAAGAAGACCAGACCAACGATTGATACCAGAATCAAAATTTACTGTAATTGGAATCTTAGACTTTTCACGAACAAGCCGAGACTTTTCAATATTGATAATAAAATGATACCCTAAAAGATCCTTATCATCCTTATCTTGTTGACGACCGATAATCCAAATATCATTTGCAGAGTAGTATACTCCAGTTCCGCCTGACACAATTGGTTTAGAATACATCTCTTGTGTCATATAGATATGATTGACCACAACCATAGGAATATCTTTTAAGGTAAGATGTGGTGTCACCATACGGAATAGCGACTTAAGTTGCTTAGCACGAGTCATATCTGCGGCAGATTTACCTGCCTCAGCATCATCTACTTCCTTCTTTGATGCAAGATTGCCAACGGAATCAACAACAATCATCACACGATCTTCACGCTTGATTTCCTTAAGTTGTCTCATAATATCAAACTTAAGTTCCTCAATATCCGTAATAGGAGTATGAACAACAGAATTCATATCAATATCAAATGATGAGAAATATGATTCAGGTGTTCCAAATTCTGAATCATAAAATAGAATAATTCCATCCTTATATTTCTTAAGGAAAGCAGAGGCCATCAAAAGAGAAAAAGCAGTCTTGAAGTGCTTTGATGGTGCTGCAAGAACAGTAAGACCTGGCATGAGACCACCATCAATGGAACCGGAAAGGGCAACATTAATCAGCGGAACAGTAGTTGGAATCATATCCTTCTTGCCGTATACCTTACTGTCCGTAAGAGTTGCAGTTGCATCAATCGTTGAATTCTTAATAAGACGTGCTTTTATATCAGACATATTTGTTCTCCAGATTTTTTATACTATATCACTTTAGTTTGGATTATCAACCAAAGAAATTCATCAATGTGTTTCGTTTTTCAACTGACCATCCAATTACGTCGAGAATACCTTTGATTGGTTCCACAAAGGTCTTTTCAAACTGTGTGTCATAGTCGATGTATTTTTCAAGACCAAACTCCTTGGGCAAATCATCAAGTACTGCTATGACATTTTCACGAATTGGATTTGGCACTTTTAGATAAGCAAACTTGATCTTATCACCATCACCAATAGTCATATACTTATCAAGCAGATTTTTTTCCTTGAGGAGATTATTGAAAAGAAGAGCACCACGAACTTGAATGGGTGTCCCAGAAGCATAGATACTATTTTTATCGGTATACTTATCAATATTATTCATACCCCGAGGAAATGCAACCTCCTCGAAAGGAAGAGTAATAAAATATTTCTTGAAATCTGAAATATATTGCTGCACGGATTCTTCATCCTTATTCATAATCATTTCAAGAACAGTTTTAATATTCTTCCGACATACCTTTGGTGTTGATGACCGAACTGCCTCAATACCTTGAATTTTTAACTTGGGTTCAGAGTATTGCACACCCTCAATGTTCCATGCATTGAGAATATACATTTTTTTGGCTTTCCATATTCCTTTATCAGCAATGGTCTCTCGTTTCATCCTCATTTTTTGTTGATATGCATTTACATAGTCTGCCAATTCCTGATATGCTTTATCCATAAAAGGTTTGATTTTCCTTTCACAGAATGCATCAAGAATTTTAGTGATCCTGACAGGATCCGTTTCATCAAGAGTTTGCACAAGATTATTCATTTCAATATAGGCCGAATCAGTATCAGAAGCAATTACATAGTCTACATTTGATGTGTTTAGAACTTTATTCAAATAGCCATTGATCTTCATCTCGATCCAACGAATGGTTAGCTGGCCAGATGATGTAATTGCCTCGGCAAGATTGAAATCAAACCAACGGAAATATTCATTTGCCAGAGCACCATAAGCAGAGTTTAGAAGAATTTTCATGGCAAGTTGTCGATTGTGATACCGTGAAATTTCGTTTGAAACTAGTCTCCGTTTTTCATTTTCAGTTTCTGGAATAGTCTCAAGTTGTTTCTTGGCATCAAGCATTTTCTGTTTAAATTCTACACGTTCGTTATAAATGGATTCCATGAGAGCAGCAAGGAATCCTTGTTTATCACGTCGATACCGAGTACCATTAGCAGCATATGTATAGTCATCCGTAAAAGATAACTTGCCATTGAGAATAGCATCTATGGAAGGAGATGATTCCTTGCGCATCACATACGTATCAGGGGAGATATTATAGCCCATAATCAAATGAGGATAAAGACTGTCAAGATCGAATGAAACTACCCAACGATTCATTCCAGTCTTTACATCTTTTACGTGACCACCCATCAATGATTGGAGTGACTTACCTTTCTTGAATTGATGAATGACTATTGCTCGATCAAGCAGATAGTTGTGAATAATAACATCCCAAGGTCTTACTGTTGTAAACATATCATTATAATTGACTTTTGCTCGATATGCCAGAGCCACAACAAGTTCAATGAATTTTAATTTTTCCTCGAACATGTCAATCAATTCAACATCTCGAATGTTGTAGTCGATAAACAGTTCAAAATTTTTCACATATAAATCATTCAGTGATCCATATTGTGAATAATCAAGTTTCTTGACACCAAGTTCCTCTTCTGCAATAGTATCCAACTTGTAATTTTCATGGTTTGAGAATGAAAACTTACGATACAGATGATAGTAATCTAGAACATTGATGCCAGCAGGTGTAAATGTCTGGTTTGTTTTACCACGAATTTCCACCGAATTTTCGATGAGAATTCCCCAAGGTGATAACTTTTCAGCATCTTTAACACCAAGAACATTTGTGATACGATTTACTAGATATGGAATATCAAAGAATTCAATATTCCAGCCAGTAACAATATCAGGGGAAAACCGACCAGACTGCCAAACATGTAGAAATTTCGATAGCAATTCATATTCATCTTTGCAATGAATATAAGTGATTTTATCAGACTTAGGTTTGTATGGCTTCAAACCAAATACAACCTTTTCACCACGTCGAGAAATGGTGATAGCAGTTACCTCTTTATCGGCCTTAAGAATATCTGGAAATCCACCGCTAGAATCGGTCTCAATATCTAATGAAATAATATTGATCTTACTAGGATCGTACTGAATATCTCCATGATATTCATCATAGATAAAAAGATATTTAAAGTCATTCAGGCCATAGACTTCAAAGTTGGCTACATCATCATAGCGCTTTACAAAGTCACGGGCATCAGAGATAGAATCGAACAAAAGTTTTTCAACCGGTTTCCCATCGAGTGTATGGAATTCCGTTTGAGCATTCTTCTTGGCCGGGAGAAACATATAAGGCTTGTAGTTGATTACTTTTGAAACTCTTTCAGTTCCATTATAACCGCGGAGATAGATTTTATTTCCACGCTGATATACATTTGTGTAAAATTTCAAAATGCAAGTCTCCTACTAATACTATTATTATATCACGTTTGTAGGAAATTGTCAACAACCAAATACACTCAGAGCTTTATCATATAGCCGTTCTCTTTCATTTAAACCAAGCTTATTCCCGTTGATGGTGATGGTAGCTTTAATTATATCTTGTGCATCGGCATCTTTATTGAGATTATATTTGTTCCAATACCATACAGCAGATTCCACTGCACCTTCTGGTGTTTCAAGATAAGAGACAGCAGAAGTAACATCAGCATTAATACTGGTTGCAAATTCAGTATAAAGGGATCTTCCTGTTAGCTGAATTAGACCTCTACCTCTAAAGAGATATCCATCACCAGATTCTTCATTTCCATTTCCCATTCTATTAGAATATATTCTATTTCCAATTTTCTCTGGGTTGTGCGCATAAAGAGAAACATTTGTTTCTGTAAAATGTGATGGAAATACTTCTAGAAGTCTCTGTGCGGAATAATTCAGATTTTCACGAGTATATGTGAAACCACCAGATTCATGACCAACTTGTGCAATAAACATTGCAACACGAAGTTCGGTGTTGATATTTCCACCTTCTAGAAACTTATTCAGCGGAGGAATATATGAATTGAGTATAGTTTCATTTGTTGTTTCAAACATGCTTTGTAGTTGTACAAGTGTAATTTCCATAACATATTCCTTAAAAGAGTAGAGGGGCCGAAGCCCCTCTATTTAGAGTAGATGTAATGATTTAAGCTCGTGTAGTTTAAATCTTAGTTGTTTATAATCAGAGCATGAATCCAACTTTGTGGATCGTTCTCTGAAAAAGCTAACAAGTCTATTGATAAAAGTTTTAAGCATTTTTCATACTTTCTTGATATGCTCTCTGAGCATGGAAATAAATGTCACTCTTATGAATACCAAGATCGTTGAGTTCTCGACATGACATAATACTTAAATCACGGAATGTGTCATTATAGACACGAACGGATTTGACCCACTTTTTAAGGTGGTTGATTATACCCATTATCATTATACCGAAAGCTTCTTGTGCTTTTCAGTGCCTGTCTCTGAAATTTCAACCTTCCGTGGCTTCTTGGAATCTGGAATAATATGCTCCAGCCAGAGCTTTAACATACCGTTGAAAAGTTCAGCATTCTGAAGTTCAACATTATCATATAGAGTAAATTCACGCGTGAATGCTCGATCAGCAATACCTTTAAATAGATAATTTTGCTGTGTATCTGCCTTCACCGAACCCTTAATAATGAGCTTCTTATCTTCAAGAGTAATCTCAAGATCCTGCTTGCCAAAACCAGCAACTGCAATTTCAATTACATACTTGTTTTCTTCTAGTTTGACAATATTATATGGAGGAAAATTTGCGATTGAAGTGTTTGCCATAGTATCAGTCATATGCTTGACAGTCTTGGCAAGATGATCAGAACCAATGAAAAACTTATCAAAGTTCTTATCCCAAAAGGATGGGAATGTAGTTAGATATGTCATATATGTTCTCCTAATTAAGCGAGAGTTAGATGTTGTTTGTCCCCGAAGGCGACAAGTTTATTTATACCACAGGTTCAATGAAATGTCAATATTAATGACCTTTTTTGCTCAAATTTTCTACAGACGTAATATAGAAACAACTTAAATCTTCATCCCATAAAAATATGGGTGTCAATTCGGCCTTCTTATATGGTTCAACTTCTTCTAATAAATATGTATACTCATTGGGCTTAGCATATAAGCTTTCATTATATTTGATATATTCCTCATTTAAAACTACCAAACCTGAACCTGAATTATTGGAGATACCCATATGTTTGCCCTAATAGGAAATAAATTAGTGATATACATAGTGGCCGGAATGGCATTTTTAGGCGCTGTGTCAACTATTTATATTGTTTGGAAAACCGGAATTGAAAATGCGGCCATAGCTGAGCAAAATGAAAACCAATTAAAACAAATCATTAAAGCCCAACAAGAAGAAATAGCAAAACAGAAACAAATTCTTGATGATCAGGAAGCAACTATTAAAAAAGCCACGGCAGATAATCAAGCTCTTAATCAAAGAATTGAATCTATCACAACATATTTGAATTCAGATACAGTTAAAAAAGAAGACAAGCCAAGTTCGGATATTCTTAGAAATACAATACAAGAACTTCAAGAAGGAAATGTGAAATGAAAAAGATATTAGTTGGAAGTCTAATTCTTGTATCTGCTTGTTCAGCACCACAAAAAGAAGTTATTACTGATACAAAGCAGACCGTAATAATGCCAGATCAGTCCTTATTTGATTGCCCAATCATCGAGAATTTTCCAGATACCTCTAAACTTACAGATGTTGGAGTAGCAAAGTTGTTAGTTCAACTTTTTAAAAATAACATGACTTGCCATACCAATATCGGTGCTATTCAAAAGTTTCTGGAAGATTCCCAGAAGATTGAAAGTAAGTAATTAGATTTCTTCGATGTAAGGTTTACCAAAAATATTAGGATTGGTATTAGCAATCTTCTTGGCAAAATCTACAGCCGCAGCAAACGTTTTCATCTTCTTGGTTTTAGGAATAATTCTAGCAATCTTAGAACCTGCTTCCATGACCCGAACATCGTACACAATCTTATACATATCTTTCTCCTCAGTTACGCCGTGAAAGACTGCCGATCTTAGACATATCTTCATTAGGCAAGGCAACCTGTAAGCCACCCTTATTATATAGGGGAACTACACGACTTGCCTTTTCAAGGATTGCCGCTCGAGTAGCAGCAGATTCCTTATGGAGATTGGCCATAATTCCATTGGCTCTACCACCATCAAGAATGGTATTGCTAAGTTTTACTTTTTCTGTTTTATAAGAAGGCAAAGGAATTTTGTATTTTTTTGCTTTTTTTAGTTGTTCAGGATGAACACCCATCTTTCGGAGCCACTTTTCATGCTCTGCTTTTTTCTGGTCCAATCGCGCAGACATATTATCACCTCTACTTATAGGTGTATTATACCACAGGAGTAGGATTTGTCAACATATTTTTATGGTGGTAAACCGCAACCTTCTTATTTTCTTGAGAATATTTAAAAGCTATAAATTCATAATTTTTTAAAGATTCTTCTGTAATAGTTTGTCTGGTTTTTAATTTACACCAATATTCATCTTTAAGAACATAAATTTCTGCTTCTATCACATCTGTCCCCTTTGAGAAATAAGAATAGAATATTTGTTTGCTTTAAAATAAGAAACTATAGGTTTAACAGTAGTCCTTGGGTCTGGTTCCCCACACATAAAAATATCAACTGCGGCATGACCATATTCAGGCCAAGTATGAACGGAGATATGACTTTCTGCTAAAATGATAACACCCGTATAACCATTCCCTTCACCAAAATGATGCCATCTCTCATCAAGAACAGTTGCACCGGCATTGATGGCAATTTCTTTTAAAACCTTAGAAGCGGCTGATATATCAAGAAAAACTTCTGAATTTTCAGTTCCCCATATATCTAATATCACATGTCTCCCAAGAAACTTATTTGTTTCTTGTTCTTTAAGTTTTAAAAGAGTTAATAGTTTGCTAATCATCTAATACGTTTCCATATGGAATTATAAAAATTAATCTTTGCCATATCTGATTTATATTCATTGAAAAGCTTCTTTGTTTCTGGAGATAGTTCATCAAACCAAATCCAGAATGCATCATTAAACTCTTTGGTTTCTATTTCTTCTTCGATACTTTTCATTGAATATATCCCGAATGGTCAGGGAAGCAAGAATTGAACTTGCAACCTTTGCGTCCCAAACGCAATGCTCTGCCAGATTGAGCTATTCCCTGATAATTGGCGGAAGAGGAGGGATTCGAACCCTCGGAACCCCTAGTAGAGTTCGGCGGTTTAGCAAACCGCTACCATAGGCCTCTCGGTCACACTTCCTTTATTATAAAACTAGGCCGCACGACTTGGCCTGAATGTTGTCTAGCATCGCGACGACCAGAGACTTCCCAATCGTATCTAGATCAAACTTATTTGGTGGGGATCGTCAGATTCGAACTAACTCACCAATTAAGGAACAGATTTACAGTCTGCCGCACCTCTCCAACTGTGCCGCATCCCCAACAATTTGGTGCCGGATGAGAGATTTGAACTCCCGACCTTCGGTTTACAAAACCGCTGCACTACCACTGTGCTAATCCGGCAAACTGGCTAGGGCAGTTTCACGAGATCGCCCAGCTCGAACCGGAGTGACCGGTTATTCCCCTTGAGGGGCAAACCTCCGCGTTTTTATAGAGGTGTCGGGATCCTCTACCGGTACAGACCCAAGCAGACCTAGGAACCGCTTGTTACTAATCCGGCAAACTGGCTCGGGTGGTAAGATTCGAACTTACGACCGATCGGTTAACAGCCGATTGCTCTACCACTGAGCTACACCCGAAAACTTGTTTTACATCTTCTTCCTAGATCGTGGCGCAATATAACTATACTTAGATACCGTCTTACCACGAATAGTATGAGGTGTAGTAATAATATTTAGACCACGATTTCGCAATGAATATACAACATGATATGGGTTACTTACATTAAAACGGTTTGAAATTTGTTCGGCCGTCAAGGATTGTCCACGTTCCAAAAGAGCAAACACACGATCAGTAGCAGGCTTATTCATATTGTATTCTCCACATAAGTTTAAGTTGGTATCCCGTAGGGGATTCGAACCACCGGCCCACAGCTTAGAAGATAGGTTGGCGCTCTCACTAGGACTCGAACCTAGAATCTGGGTTTAGAAGACCCGTGTGATATCCTATTTCACCATAAGAGCAAACTGTTTTATTTCTTCTAAACTAGATAGAATAACTAAATTTTTTAGTTGTTGCTCTATCCAACTGAGCTAAGGACACTTGATGTATCATTTCATCATTTTTAGACTATATCACATTTCTCATGTATGTCAATTAAAAAGTTTAGCTAATATGAAGCCCAGGTTTACCTACCATCAATTTGGTATGCCAATCATTCCCTTCTCAGAATTTAGCAACAAGGTTACCAATCTCATCGAGCTTGATATACACCCGTTCCAAAAGATATTGTTTATCTTCTTCTACTTCTATATTAAAAACAGCAACACCTGAGTCATCAATATATGAAAATGATGACGAGATGAAATCACATCCATAACCAGAATATCGTAGAATTTTATCAAGCATAATATCGTCGATCTGATTTACATCGACCAAGTTCCAGATATTAATTCGAGCCATCTTAGTATTCCTTTTTAAAGCATTGTGCCAGTAACAGGATCCACGTGGATCATAATACCATCAAATGACGGAAGATAAAACATTTCCCAAGGAATTGATCCATCTTGCTCACGGAATTGGTAATAATAATCACGTTGGCATTCCTCAAAAGAATTTGCCGTAATTCTTATATTCTTGTTCACGTGTTTAATTATGTACATCGGTTTCACCTTTCGATTCGATATACCGAACAAAGAGCCCTTGTTCGCGACCAAAAGCCTCAATTTCCCAGGGAAGATCCCAATAGTTTACCTTTTCGTCATCAATAGTTTCATTGAACCATTTGTGAAGACGACCGCCACCTTTTGCAACATGTCTGAGTTCATTCCTGGCATACTGTTTGACATGCACCATTTCATGGGCAAGCGTCTTAAGTAAAGTGTCAAATTCCATATTGGCGTCAACAGTGATCGTAAACCAACGCGGCGACCGTCCGTCATCCTCTGGGTTCATAAATGCATATTCGCTAGCGCGTTCGTGAAGAGTCGGATCGAACTCGACATCAAGTTCAATATTCTCTGTCAGCCGCGGGCCAAGCAAGATGGTGGAATAGAATTTTAGCGCCGACCGAATATCAGACCGATGGGCCTTGAGCCTATCGGGCAATCTGACTAGTTTGAGCAACATATCTATCTCCACCATCATATATGCATCTTAACCTATTTTTAAAAATAAGTCAATACCTATTTTACACCCAATTCGCGGGCAATCATATCCCATGCCTCGATATACATGTAATCGCCAAGAATTTCATCCGACCCTGACGGCTGGATTATTTCCATGGTTTGGTCGAGATAATCTATAATATCGTTATAATCTTTGATAACAGCATCGGCATCCCGAATTGCTTTCAAAGTAGCATCGGCCAAAGCTTTAACACCGTCAGAATAATCGGTCACACCTATCTCCATTAACATCATATATGCATCTTATACCAAATGCTTAAAAAAGTCAAACCAAGGAAATCAATACGTTAGCCAGGTAAGGTGCCTAACCCATTGATATGATTGAACATAAAAAAGTAGGTTTTCTTAAACTTTTTTCGTTCTAATAGAATCAATACGTTAGCTTAGAAGGCCTGGGACCAGACGTTCTTATGAGGATTCTACTTGCCAAAACCTAATGAAATCAATGGGTTAGGCCTAGGCACGTTTGGAAAAAATACCAATCTTATCAATACGTTAGCTAAAAATGCCGAACTAAGCAGCACTAGAGGTGGGTTTATACCACCCTGACAGCCTTAGCATCGTCTCTCACATAACCCATTGATTCTATTAGAACGAAAAAAGTTTAAGAAACTTACTTTTTTATTTGTAAGGAAATCAATAGGTTAGCGCTAACCTATTGATATGATTAGTTTGACTTTTTTCTTTAATTGGTATAAGATGCATATATGATGATGGAGAGGGATTCTCATGGCTAGGAAAACTATTAATATTGCGGAGCTAACCGCTTCGGTTAACAAGATGCTTTCCGAGAGTACTCTCGGCCCGGAACAACGGCGGGGTATGATAACGGTACTTGAGTCTGTGCTGTTATCGACCGGGAATTATCGTGGCTTTGGGTATCTGACAGAAAGTGAGGTGCCTCCCGGCCATCGGCCAGGTGTCAACATCAGCCCCGTCGACGGGCAGCACATGGAAGACTACGATGCTCGCTTCCATAATACCGACACAACTCGTGTTCACTATTACTAGGAGATATAAACATGGTACCGGTTCGTGAATATACCAATAAGTTGCTCGAAGCAGTCCAAGAAGGCATAGTGGATCGAGATTGGCTGATTGAATCCTTCCTTCTCTGGATGAGTGAGGCTGATGTCAAGAAAATGTGTGAGGCATACGAAATCGACATTGAAACATTTGATTTTAAACTTGAGGATGAGTTCGACCCCACCGGAATTGTTAACGAATAGGAAATAAGATGCGATACGAAATCACTATTAAAAAAGGTCGGAAGATTGTCGAGCGGCATCACCGAGATGACTATCTTGATGCTCTAGAACTTCTAGATCGAATTGAGAATCTGATCGGCTTTGAATACCGTGTGGAATTCAGAGATCGGAAACCTTTTGCTTAATAATGGTTGACAAAATATCCGTTCCGGGATATAATGTACATATACTTGAGAGGAATTGTTATGCCTTCAATGTCTTACTGTGCGTTTGAGAATACATGTTCAGAGCTAAGTCAGCTGAAAGCAATGGTAGGATATGCCATTGATGATAATGAGCCTTTGGATCTTAATGAATATGAAAAGCCTTACTTTGATCGGATCTCCGACGAAATGGCTGAGTTGATTGAATTGATCGAGCAATATCAAACTCAATTTCAGGTCGCTGAATAATGAGAAATAAGAATCGTATACCAGCTTATTGGTTTTCTCTGTATGTTGCGGGAATATTTGCATTATCCGCAATTACAACTGTAGGATATATTCTCAACATTGTCAAAATATTCAGACATTTCAACGACCCTCTTACAACTGAGATGATACTCAGGATTGTTGGTGTTGTTGTAGCTCCGTTTGGTGTTATCCTTGGTTATGCATGAGGCAGATGTGATCCAAATTCAGATACAAGATATGTATGGTCGTTGGAATAACTACACGACCACATCGAACTATCCTCAGTCTATCAGGCAGGGGCTTCTTAATGCTCTTAAAACACAATTAGCGTCTAAGACTAAGAAAGCCAGAGCCATTGATAAGAATGGCGCTATAATTGATATGCAATATGGATAAAACAAAGGTGCAAAGCAGTGACTGTTACTCAAGAAACTATATACGATCACTTTGAAGATACTATAAGCAAGTACCTGGGTGAGCGCATGAAAACTGATGAAGCATTGTGCACTCGTATTTGGTCATCTTTGGCCAATGTTGATTGGTATTATATAAAAAGTCAACAGTTGATAATATGCTCATACTCTTTTCGTGCTGCAGGGATAATAATAGCAGAAATTCGTGGTCAAGGTGATTACATGCATTGGTATTGCTCTGGCCCTTATCAGACAGTAGATGAAGAATTCCGGAAGATAATGAAAAAGGAAGGCTTTATTGCTGACGATATGAATGGTATTTGTGATGAACCAGGTTGTCTGGAGGAAGCAAGTTGTGGATTTCCTACCGATGCTAGGTATCGCTACACTTGTTATAAGCACAAACAAGATTAATGGATAAACATAGATACTATCTAAACACTCTTGCAAAGGCAGCATCTTCAATAGAAAGAGCTGCCAATGCAAGAGTTTGTGCTTGCCTTGTTTATAAAGGGATGATACAAGCATTTGGTATGAATCAGATGAAAAGTCATCCATTTCATGCTAAATTTTCCCATCACGAAGAAGCAATTTATCTTCATGCTGAGACCAATTGTATCTATAATTCTCTTAAATCCATAGACGTTGAGGATTTTAGAAAAAGTACTTTATACGTATGTAGAATTAAACTTATTGGCGGTAAGATTGGTTGGGGTCTTTCAAAACCTTGTTCAGGTTGTATGAAAGCTATAGCAACTTTTAATATCAAAAAAGTTGTATATACTAACGATGGGAGTGACTATTCATTATTAGGTGAATGACATCCTTCACGTTGTCGACCGCAGGTTTATAGTTATTATTATATCGTTTGTTGTAACTTCTGTAATCATAGTAACTCTTGTCTTCTTCTAGAAGAAGTTTCTCGTCTATCATTTTCTCGATAGCAAATGTAAGCTTTCGTGCTAAATCCTCACTCATCCGAGTATTTCCTTGTTTGATCCATGGTGGTCAACAATGACATACTCGGCTTTTTTGTTTAGAATTGAATAAGCATCTAGAATTTCTCTTGCTTCCATAAGTTGCTTATTGCAATGGTCAAGTATATCATGAACTATGGGATCATTATTCCCATCTTGAAGATCCATTAGAGCAGCAAAAATATTACTATCAACGGAATAATCAACTACAAAGACTCTTCCTTGATCATCCTTTTGTGTTTCATAATGTGGAAAGAGAAGCTTGGATATTTGATCCAGCTTCTCTTCAGCAGTATTCTTTTTCTTTTTTCTAAAGAATCTAAACATCCATTACGTTCTCTTTTTCCCCAAGGTATATTTTGATACCAATTCATATTCACTTTTTTCTTTGTAAGTAAGAACCTTGATTTGATTTAAAGATGCTCTAGGTTCTTGAAACTTTTCCTTATTCATAATTTCAAATAATTTCCATTCTTCTAAGAGAGAGGCAATGGTATTACGTCTTCCCTGATCTTCCTCAGAGAAATCAGTCGACTTACCATCTAATGCAAATAATTCTTTAAAATGTGTTATGAAGTAGCGGCCCTGCTTATGAAGAATGTGACAGGATTGATAAAGTTTCTTTTCTTTCTTTGACACAACACCAATACGTGTTAATGTTTCCTTAATTTTAAGAAAATCTTCTTCGTTAGCTAACTTCACCTCCAAAAATGTATCTACAATACTCATACTCGTAAACCCTCATTGATAATATACCTTATTTATTATTTTTTATTCTTGTCGATATATGTATCAACAAACTGTTTCTTTTGTTCCTTGCTCATGAGAGACCAGGCAGTTTCGGCTTTCCTATAGGAATAATTTAGTTTTTCCGAGAGTATAGCAATATATTTTTCCTCGGGGTTCTTTTCCTTTTTAAGCCACTTCTTGTATCTCTTATTTTTGGGAACAGCATGAAAATAATAGTCATACTGCATCTTGGGTGATAGATGTGAGAATGTGTTCATTCTATCGACATGGTAAAGTAATTCAGGAAAAGCAGAAAGTGATTTATTCACAATCCATGGCGCATATTCCTTTGCGGTTTCATCATCAAACATATAATTTTTTGTAGTTGTAATAGAATTAATCATGTCGAAGACACCGACCTTTCGATCGGTGCTCTTTTCCTCGACTTCTTTGTTTACCTTTCCAAATAAGGTGGAAATCATACGAATTGCACCTCGCGCATTATCTCAATTAGAAATGCTAGCAAATTTAGTTCTATATTGGCTACAAAACTACCTTTGTATTGGTATTCGGCAATGAGAAGGATAAGGACAGGAATGGATGCTTTTGCAATATACTTATCACAAATATCATACATGGATCGGAATACTTCATTCTGATCAATATCCGAATTCTCTGTAAGCCATTTCCGAAGTTTATCAAATTCCTTTTCCTTTAGGAGCTTGAATAGCTCTGTAATAGGAATTTCCTGGAAATTGGTAAGGATACCCGTGTCGATTTGACCTGTTGCAGAATAGCGTTGTAGTTCATTAAGAACTCGGCGCCAGTCTGGATAGTACTTTTCAATGACTGCCGCAAGTACCTGACGGTCAAACTTGATATTCTCGGTTGTAAGAATATATTGGGCACGCTTAAGGAATTGAGAAGCAAGTTTAGCAGAATCCTTGCTAGAAATTTTAAAATCAATAACAGCACACCGTGAATGTAGCGGTTGAATGATCCTCTGTTTAAAATTACAAGTTAGAATAAAACCGGCATTCTTGGAAAATTCCTCCATAAAATTACGAAGTGCTGGTTGAGTTGAATTGGCATTCAGATAATCTGCCTCATCTAGAATGACATATTTCCGCTTTCCTGTAAATGATACAGCAGACACAAAATTAAGAATTTCATTTCTGAGTGTATCAATATTACCATTCAATGAACCATTAATGATAATATAATCAGAACCTAGTTCCTCAAGAAGTGCTCGAGCAACTGTAGTCTTGCCAATGCCTGCCGAACCACTGAGAATAAGGTTAGGAACATTATCCTGAGCAATAAATTGCTTGAATGTGGTCTTTAGATCATCGGGAAGAATACAGTCGTCGATAGTACGCGGCCGATACTTTTCTACAAACAAAAAATCTTCTAACATCACATATTCCCATAATATAAAAAATCAAATTAGAAAGTAGAAGAAGCCTCAATAGCAATATAGTATGAAGCCTCAATACCTTGAAAGTATGAAATACCCTTTGAGGATAGTGTCACATCATAATCACCTGCAGTCATCTTAAGGTTTTCCGCCTTGAAAATGGCACGAAAAACCTTACTGGTCTCACCAACAATAATAGAATAATGATTTGTCGATTGATTCTTGGAATCAACTGCCTGAAGAATAATATTGGTCCCATCACCTGTAACGGCAAGTTCTGGCAAGCCAAGAATACCAAGAGCCTTTGTTACATCTTGAATATCCTTATTCTCAAGACGGAACTTGGCATCCTTAGAAGGAAGAACAATATCCTTATCAGGTGGCGCCAGAACAACTGAAGGATCCGCATAATGATATACAATCGACCGATTTCCATCCGAAACAGAAACTGATGAGGAAGAAAATTCCAATTCCGGATTATTAAACATTGAAATACAAGCTAGAAATTGAGACAAATTATAGATTGCAAACATGTTATCAAAAGTATCTGGAATCTCTGCCATGGCCATCACCGTCTTTGTCGGTGAAATAGTCTTTAAAGTAGAACCAGGCTTGATCAGGATCGACGGATTGATTGTTGAAAAGTTCTTTAGAATAGAAACGGTCTTAGGATTTAACTTCATTATATAAACTCCAAGTTATATGTCATTATAAATCAATAGTTGGGAAAAGTCAACAAAAAATGTCGGTCGCGATGGCACAGACATCCACCGACTCTATGATAAGATGGGGATCACAGCATTCAAATTTTACTTCTTGCCAAGCATTCCAGGATCTGCTGTAGCAGGAGCACCAATAGAAGCAAGATCAACTAAAGAACCACCAAAGATATACATGCCACAATGCTGTAACCGCATCCATGGGCAATACCACGTCTTTAGACCAATCTGATGGATCTTATGTGTAAACCAATAATCTTCTGATAGATACCGCTTGGATTCGGGCTCAATTTCAGCCTGGAAATACATCATAATCTCACGAGACCCATCAAAATGTTCTGTCCGAACATGATCAGGCTTGTAATAATACTGAGGATATGCCTCGAGGAACTTCTCGAAGGTATTTCTACGAACCATCATAAAGCCAGTACCAACTTCTGATACTTCCACAGGCTCATCAATCCGAATGGATCCACCACCGCCCTTGGGATTGAAAACATAATCACCAACAAACTTTTCTAGAACATTGGGATTCTCATCTGCAATACCCTTATCTACTGCAAGCTTAATCTTTTCCCAAGAAATACACTTCTTAGGGTAGGGACCTGCAATAACATCATAATCAGAATCATCAGACTGGAGAGCAAGCATTGCCAGAACATCTCGAGGATCAAATCCAATGTCTGAGTCAATGAACAACATATGCGTGCAGTCAGACCGCATAAATTCATCAACGCAATAATTTCTTGCTCTAGTAATAAGAGATTCATTAAAAAGGAAATAACAATTAAGCTTGATTCCATTTACAGCACAAATAGCCGACAAATCTGCAACAGACTTGGCAAACATACCCATACAAGCGCCGCCATACATAGGAACAGCAAGAAAAATACTACGCTGACGTAGCTGTTCCATATCTATCTTAATTTCCATACTATAGTCACTCCTTAGTTAATTTTAAATTAGTCGCAATAATGATCGTTGTATAGGCAAAGTAAGGTATAATGAAGTACTTTCATTAAATCTTGCTTGTTTGTGCCATTTTTCTTTCCATAACGCCATAGATATTTTAAAGCGGTGTTCCGGAAAGTAGGAGTGGCATCACCTAATGCTATCCATGCATCAAAACATTGTAGATCAGAATCTTCTGGCTTATAATGTTCGGTGTATGTTTTATCTATATATGCTTTGAAATCCGAGATAATCTTATCTTCTGAATATTTATACTTGATATTAGAACTTTCGGGTATTCCACATGTATAGCCCGCAATTTGAACTGTGATGTTACCCTTGGTTTCTATACTATTCATTGTATTCATATTATATTCCCTCAAAGTTGAAACATTTCAATATTTGCTTCTTTGAAAAGCGCCTTTGTAAGTTCAAACAAATCTAGCCATTTAGAACTTAAATTGTCGGGATAACACATCACAACACGTTTGATACCAACCTGGATTACACCTTTTGCACAGTCAGAGCATACTGGTAGTCCATACACATAAAGATCAGCATCATTTAGAGATATACCATTTAGTGTTGCGTTGTATATACAGTTCATTTCCCCATGAACTACATACTTATATTTGATATCCTTATTTATCAATCTTTCGGGAGTATCTTCAATTCCACGTGGAAATCCATTGTATCCAGTTGAAAGTATTCTTCTATTCGATCCTACTGTCACAGCGCCTATTTTGGTTGAAGGATCCTTTGACCAAAGACTAATTTCTTTGGCGAGAGACAGGAAATTTAAATCCCATTTACTCATTAATTCTGTATTCCAATTGAATTGATCCAATCTTCTAGATTGTGCTTTGCTGACCAACCTAAAGCTTTGGTTTTATCAGTTACAACTTTGGCAGACATCCTATTACCTTGTCTAGGCTCAAGGAACATTATATCACGTTTAAATAATTTTGCAACGTCTAAAATTGAATATGATGTTTCATTCCCGATGCCATATTCATCACCGTAACCTTTTTCGGCTACAAGAATAAGCCCATCAATAATATCATCGACATGAGTAAAATTTCTTAGCTGAGTGCCGGGAGACACCACAGGAAGAGGTTCAGAGCGTCTTGATATTTCAGCAAATTTAGCAATAAGAGTTGCATATTTTCCTTCTGCAATTTCTCTTTTGCCGTAAACATTATAAAAGTATGTGATAGCATAATCAATTCCATTCCATTCCGCAAACTTTTTTACATATTCTGTATTTGAAGCTTTAGACCAAGCATATGGGCTTTGAATATAACCATCATATTGTTCTGCATATTTAGTTGATGAACCAGCATAAATCAATTTGGCTTTTGTTTTCTTTACAAAATTTAGAACTTGATGTGTTCCAAGCTTGTTGAATTTCCACACAAGATCAAAATCATCAAAGCTTTGTTCCACTCTTGAATATTCACCAAGATGAAATACATAATCTGGCTTGATGAGCGCATAGGTTAGAATATTTTGTGTCGTATCATCAATATACGTGACACCAGAAATATGGTTTTTTCTAGAACCTGTGAAATAATTATCTAATGAAAATACTTCATTATTTCCATCCTTAGCTAAGCGCTCGCAAAGATGTGAGCCAATAAATCCTGCGCCACCAGTTACCAAATATACAGCCATTAGTATTTCTTTCTCCCAGTCGGATATACATCCTTTGAAAAATTCACATCCTCATATGCTTCAGGTGTGTTATAATTCCGAATTAGTTTCATACCATAATTGTCAACTGCATTGACAATTTTTGCATCTTTCTTTAAAATAAGAGGTGTATTTCTTGCAAGAGTCCCATCTTTTGTCATAATGGCTTCAAGATCAACAAGATGGTGAACACGACCATATCGTTCTGCAAGTTGTACTACATCCGGATGCATCTGTAAAAGCATTTCAGATTTCTTGAACGAAGCATCTTCCTGATAGTTATTATAGATTTCAGATGTATTACCACCCTTGATTGTTCCAGTTCTTGCTTTTCCACAAAGGAAGGAATAGAAAAGCATGGTGCATAGACCTTCCTTCAAGACTCTAATCGAAAGATCAACGTCCTCATTGTATCTTCCACGCCATTTGTGTGGGCAAGAATTGTCAATCAAGAAACATGACATAATTCTGGTATTTAGAATATATGGCGGGTAAAGATAATCATCAACACAGAAAAATTTGTATTGGAGTCCTGCAAGAGCTACGTTTTCAAACCGATCTACAAAATCCTCTGCTGCTCTAAAGCATGCCGAACCTTTTTCAATACGATATCGTTTATTATTATGGAAACGCCAGAATTCATAGATATTGTCATCCATAAGCCAATGACGTTTGAAACCATTAGCTTGAGAATGTTCCCAGCACCAATTTCTTGCAGGTCCAGAACCCTTACCATGATTTGAAAAGGGAAGTGTAAGAATCTTTGTTGGCTCGATTACAGCAGCATAGTTATCATATTCTTGTGGTTCAACAACAATATAATATGGAACACCCATCCGTTCTAATGCTTTTGAGGTGTATCGACTATCCCAACGGCCTTTCGAAATAATATAAATTGGATATCGAGTATCATACATCATCTTCAATCCACTTCGAATCAATATTATTTTCTCGTTCCTTCATAGGAATCCATATAACATTTGTTTTTTCTGTAATCTTTTGCTCAACGAGTTCGGCAAAAGCATTACGATCTTCCATCGTTTTAAACTTCACAATAAGTTGTTTATATGGTGACAAATCCTTAGTAACAAATGCTGGCATACCTGCGGCATACCATTGCATATATGGATTTCTCCATTCTTTCTGAAGGTGTTCGTGGTTTTTTGCTTTTTCTTCAATCATTAATCACCTAGGAAATTTAAAATACCATTATCTTTTACTCTTGAATATACAAACTTCTTTAAAGAAGGAATGGGAACTTCATCAATTTTTTTCATAAACTTGATATAGTCTTCTTCATTAGTAAAATTTAGGTATAGATTTTGCCAATCCTCAGGGAATTCTGGATCAACAGGTTTTGGAAGAATTTCCGGTTTGAATTCCGATTCTTCTTTTAGGAAAGGAGAAAGTGATGATGATTTGACCAGTTCCTCTGCTTTGTAACCAACCAAATCATCATAGTCTTTTGAAGTATCTTTAATTTGCATTTTTACCCACCGCAACTTATATAAGTGAATATATCACGGTTGAACAAGTTTGTCAACTTCTTTATTTAGAACTTCTTGCCACCAGACTTTTCACGATTTGCAAGTTGATGATCTGCACGGACTGAATTGTAAGCATGCTTTTCAGCAATCGCAGAACCTAGATCTAGCCCTTCACGACCAGCAAGATCAAAAATACGAATGACAGCATCTGCCAATTCTACTTCAAGCATCTTTCGATGGGTAAGATGATCGTCAAATAAATCCTTTCTAGCACCTTCAAGTGCTTCAGAAATTTCAGAATGAATTAGAGCAAGCATAGTACCAATTTCACGTGGCTTATTATGCCAACCCATATGTGATGCCTGACCATAAAGTCGTGCCTGAATGCTCTGAAGTGCGGCAATTTCATCTTGTGTCAAAAGAAAGTCACTCATTATAATCTCCTATTAAATCTTTGTAGCAATAATTTGTTCAAGTGTGTTTAGACATTGAAGAAGTAAAATTTTCATTTCAAGTTCATCTGAAAGTTCAGCAATCTTTACTGTTGAAATCATATCTTGCAAAAGGTCAGAATATTCTTCTTTTGTGATAGTTCCTTCATCAAATTGAGTCTTGTAAAGAAGTGCTTTTGATGCATTGTCTGAAATGATAGCAGTAGTATTTAGCTGTAACTTTTTAAGTACTGATTGTGTTATATCAATAGTTGAATTACTCATTATTTTTTCTTCCCTTCACTTTTCAGAATCAAAAGTAATGACTTATTGATATTTTGAAATTTATCAATGCAATACGTATTTGTCATAGTAGTTTTTGATATAGTTTCAAAACGTCTAACTTCATCCGAAAGATTTAAAAGCATTTCACTAATTTCAACATCACCGTGACCGATACTGTCGATTCTAGCATATGCAATATTTGTTTTCAATTCATTTAAGGTTGATGCCACATTTTCAGGTTTAGAACAAATGGTTGATGCATCATCAGTTGTTACTGCCATAGTAACAAACCTATCATAATTCTTTTGATTAAAAGTTGGTGTAATATTTGTCGTGCATGAAGATACAAACAGTGTTGTTGTCAGACACATCAGCAACAATAAAAATACACATAGTTCTTCAAAAGAAACTTTATAGTTCATCTAGATATTCTTTAACTAAGGTTTTCATGGATTCAGCACCAATCACCGCACTATACATACGCATCGATGTAGTAAGCATGATACTTGCCAAAGCCAATAAATCATTGGGATTATCACACATCATGATTTGTCGGTCGATGGGTTCCATAAGTTCAATCATTCTATCTGAAATATTATCCTTCATTTTTTACAACTCCATTAGCAGCATCAATAATAGTTTTCATAATTCCAATTTCAGCAAATATAAGCATTGTTTCACGATCCATATCTATTGTAAGAATAACAGATCCATCATCTTTATCTTCTATATTCACAATATCAAATTTCATTGTTCATAATCCATTCTGGTGTTTCACGATTTTTCCAACTATGAATATGTTTCTTACCAACTTTATAATAGTTCCGATAGTTTTCTATTACATTATCTGAAACTATGTATTCCTTGGCCATACAAGATGGTGCTGGGGTAATATTCCATTCTTTTAGATTTAACGGAGGAGATTGAAGAATAAAGCCCATATCAGAACATTTGTGCTTCTTGTTATACCTGTAGGTATATTCATCAAGCAGAGCAAAGAAATGTTCCACAAGCCATGAATAATTTTCAACAGATTCACGACACCAAATAGCACATGGATGATTTACATGTGTTGCCTTATACATTTGTGTTTCTCGTTCATCAAACAAAGACCACAATTTCCGTTTCCGACCATTGATTGATGCTTGGGATTCCTTCCCGTCAAGCAGACGATGTGCTGTTGATAAAAGTTGTGCTGATTCCAGGATCATTTTTACAACGTGTTTATCGACCATCCATCGTGCTGCTTGAACAGGATTTGAATCAAGCATAAAAATATTCATTATAGATAATCAAGCTCATTGAAACCATAGTATTCACGATTTTGATTGGTCTTCCAATTTTGTGCAAATTCTAAAGCACCATCTTCAGAATCAAAAGCAGTTTTAAGATGTTCCTCATCTATAAAATATCTGTGAAAACCTTTTGAGGATTCGTTGTATTCTTGAAAACAATATTCTGTGGAAATTTCACCATCCGTTTCAACTACAATGGATATTGAAACAATATCCATTAAAAATGCTGAAGCACAAAGAACTAGCGTCGATTTTGTATAAATCTCACCATTTACTTCAATTTTATCTACATTCATATCGTTGAAAACACGGGGAAACCACAACGAATTGCCGATACTGTATTTAGTTTTAATTTCCATAATATGATTCCATCAAGTTATTCATAATGTATAATATACCATATTTGAATTTTTGTCAACTAATTTCCCACGCATAATGAAGCGCACAGAAATCTTCAATGCAATTTTCTTCTGTAATAAGTTTAGAATCTTTTCCCATTTTATTGGCCATTCTTTTACGCCAAATTGGATAATAAGTTTCTAAAATATAAGTTTCAGATACCAACTTCTGACCTTCAAGATCATCATATCTGAAAAGTCTTACCTGAACGTCAAAAACTCCAGGGAACTTTTTTTCTTGGCCATATCGAATTGGAGCTTGCTGCATGTTTTCCAAAATCTTTCTCCTTCTAAAAAATCCATATTATGTTGAAATACTCTTGCACTTAGACCTGTAAATGTTTCAGTTCTTATTTCTCCATTTGGTGTAGCAAATCTTACCTTTACATGCTGTGGTCTGGAAACTTTGCAAATAAAATCAGGATATGTAGCTGAAGTTTCCTCAAGAACTATTGTTTCTGCAGAAGGCATCACAATTCTTGGATTATACATAACATAATTTTCAGGTGCACCTCTCATTGCAAAAACTCTATAGGGAATTCCTACCTGAATACCAGCAACACAAATGATATTGTTATCATACACAAATCTTATGAGTTTTTGTGAATATTCAATCGGATCAAAAGGTGGATCGTTAAAGTCAAATACTTTACTTTTTTCTTTAAGAATTGGATCTTTATAATCAACTAATTTCATGCTGCATCCTCCATATGACTAAAATTACTTTTCTTTGAAAATTTGATAACAGTGTTGAATCTATCTAGCATTTGTTCTTTGTGTGATATAACATATAAGTTTGTGTCAGTTCCTTGACTTTGAATGATAGACATAAGTTGATCTACACCAGCGGCATCAATCGAGGAATCAAATATTTCATCTAGGATGAGAAGATTTGTCGAAAGAGAATTCCTCATCTTTGCTATAGCTCTCCAAGTAAAGAGAATAGCAAGATTGATTCTCTGTTTCTCACCTTCCGAGAAAGATGCATAACTAAATTCATCCCGATGACGAGATTTGATGGTTTCCTCAAATTGATTGTTAATTTCAAATTGACAATGGAAATCCATAATTGAAAGATATTTTGTAATCAACTTATTGATAATAGGAACATACTGATTTATGATAGTAGTTTTAATACCAGAATCTTTTAGAAGAATTCCTGCTGTTGCAAGTACCTTCTTTTCTTCTTGATATTCGTTATAGACTGTTGAGGCTTCCATGAATTGCTTTTCATAATCAACTATTCTATCATTTGATTCTGTTTTGATGCTATCCTTAATTGATACTATATCCTTTTTATTTTGAGATATTTGCATATCAGCATGCTTTATCTCAAGGATTTGCATGGAAATCAAACTGTTCAAAGAATCTATAGTCTTTGAAATTTCTTGTATTTCCAAAAGTCTTGTTTCAATCGAAGCTTGTGTTTCCGATAGTTTCTCTAGACCTTCTTTCAGTTCAGAAAGTTTTGAAGTTTTATCTTCAATGGAATCACAACGAAAGTGTTTCTCGATAGATTGCTTACAAGTTGGACAACTTTCATTATTTTCTAGAAACTTGATTTCACTTTCAATGATAGCAAGTTTTGTGTCAATTTGATTCTTGTATACATTTAAGGCTTTTAGTTTCTTTTCCAGAGATGCTTTGTCCTTGATTAGTTCCTCATTCTTTTCAATTTCCATTCTATGCTTTTCAATTACTTCACTTGCAAGAAGTTTGGCTTTTTCAAGATTAGAGTTTTTTTCAACCAGTTGTTCAATTTTCTTTTCATTACTAGAAGATTGTTCACGAAGATGTTCCTGAACTATCTTTATTTTTTCTTTGACCAAAATGACTTTCTGATCTGCTTCACAAATATTTTCAAGATTTTCTTGAATTTGTTCTTTTAATATAATATTCATGGTAGTGAATATCTGAAGATCAAGTAAATCTTCAATGATGGATCTACGTTGTGCAGCAGGTAATTGCATAAATGGAATGAATGAAGCCGAACCTAAAACCACTACCTGACAGAATGATTTGTAGTTAATCTTGAGAATATTCTTCTCAACAATTTCCTGATAGTCACGAACATCAGAAGATTGATTGACTAGAACATCATTTTTATATACTTCAAAGATTACCGGTTTTAAGCCACGAATAATCTTATAAGCATCAGCACCAGAATCAAATTCAACCTCAACTACAGCATCCTTTTTAATAATAGAATTTATAAGTTGAGGTTTGTTAATATTCCGGAAAGGTTTGCCAAATAGTGCAAATGTAAGAGCATCAAGAAATGTTGATTTCCCAGACCCATTTGAACCAATGATAAGTGTCGTTCCATTTCTGTCAAGTTCTAATTCTGTAAATTGGTTTCCGGTTGACAGAAAATTCTTCCATCGAATCCGTCGAAATAGTATAGACATTAGAGATTTGATGCCTTGATATAAAGATCTTCCATTTTCTTTTCGAGCTTCTCTGGTGAAATAGAAGTGGTGTTGATTTGTCTAATATAGTTTTTAAAAATATCCCATGTATTTTCAGCAGAAGTAGTAATTTCCGAATCTTCTATGGTGCTCATATTAAGATGATCATCGACAATTTGCATGTCAGTCACACCTGTCTTTTCTATGCGTTCACAGAACATATCAAACCAATATGGGTTATTTTTATTTTTTACTATAACTTTGCAAATAGTATTTTTATATAGTTCAAAATCTATTTCCAAAAGATTAGCAAGAGTAGTATCTGTGTCATCATATACTACCTTCTCGAACATTTTATATGGATTCTCTATAAATGTCAACTCCCTTTTTTCCGTATCCAATACATGAAATCCTCTAGAATCTCCATAATCGGACCAAGTAAATTGAGCATGAGAACCAAGATAAAATATAGAACCATCACTGGAACGGTGATGATAATGACCAGAGCAAGTAAGATCAAACTTGTCAAACATTTTACGATCATCGCCATGAGTAGCAACACTATCTCGATACATTTGAAAACCTTCAAGTTCGAGATGCCCAAGACAGATTGAAGCTTGTGTTTTATTGATTGCATCATATGTTTCATTCCTATTTTCTTGACATATCCATGGCACCAAAAGTATTTTTGTGTCATCAAAAATTACCTCTTGGGCACTATCATATACTTGATAATCACCACAGAATTCTCTAACTGCATTTACTCTGTTAGTATTTTTAAAGAAACAATCATGGTTTCCTAAAATTTGATGATAATCAAGTTTCCTTGCTCGAATGGGATCAATATAATCTTCTCTCATTCGATATGCAGTATGAGAATTTGTATACTTCCTACGATCCAGAAGATCACCAAGATGTATTACAGTATCAATCTGATGCTTATCTAGATAAGGAAAAAAGATATTATCCAAAAATTTCTTGGTGTTATCAAGAAATGCTATATTATCTGAACGGACACCCCAATGAGTATCCGTAATTAATCCGATCCGCATTACCGACGTGACTTTTTTTGTTCCAAGTTCTTTCTTAAAGCAGTATCACAGAATTCCCTGATGGCTTTCACACGATCCTCAAAATTTGATTTAATAGTAGAATTGTTATTTTCATCTGACATACCGATTACTGCATCAATGACAGCTTGTGGGACAAGATGTGAATTTTTCATTCTGAATCTCCAGACATAAATTTTTCTATACCAGTAGTCACTATAACATTTTTATTGACTTTTGTCAACTGTTTTTCTTCAAAACTACGTATAATTTCGTCCGAAGCTTCATTTGAATCAATTTGAAAAGTGTTATGAACATCAGAAAGCATGAGGTGTTGTAAATTTTTATGCTTAAGATAAGTTTGTTTCTTCTCTTTTGCAATTCTTCTTAAAAAAGCATTCCATGCAATTTGGGTAAAATATGCAAATGGATTCTCTGTTTTTGAAGGATCAAAACTTTTAATTGAAGCAATACAGTTTTCAATCCCATCATCGACCATTTCATCTCTAAAAGTATATCCAGAGAAGTTAGGTTTTAAAGAAAGTCTTTCACAAATTTTTGATATACAAATTCCAATGTAATCAGGAATTTTCGGAAGATCATTTGATTCTTTTATTTTTTCATTATATTTCACCAAAGCATCATATAAATCTCGATTGTTAACGTAGTGCCGTGGGGTAGACTTACTTTTCATATTGACAAATCCTTCACTGATGGTATAATGGTTCCTGAGGAAAACAATAAAGAGTTACTTTAGTTCTACATTATATGTTTTATAGTTGAATTTCTCCTCTGCGTATATTTTAATTCTCTCGATCAGATGAAGGAAAGTGTAATTCTTTTTGGATTTCCATGAAAAATCATCTGCAATATCATAAAGTGTTGCATTGACTTTCTCTGTGGATTTCCGAAGTACTCTCCCGATTGATTGGAGATTCCTTACTCTACTCTTTGAAGGTGATGTAAATATAACATTATGGAGATTGATAATATTTACACCAGTTGAAGTTGTTCCATAACTAGCAATTATAATAGCATTTTTATCTGTTTCGATTGTATGTCTGATTTCTTCTCTTTCATCACCCGAAACATCACCTGAAATAAAATATACTTTTCTATCACCTGCTTCACTTTTAATTAGATCATACAAAGGTTTTCCATGTTTCTCTACAAATTGAAAAAGAACAAGTGTATTGCCTTGAAGGGAAAGTACTAGATTCTTGATGAATTTATTTCTCTTTGCATTTGTAACAATAAAATCAAGTTCTTTTTGATAATCAAACCCTACAACAAGTTTGCGTATTTCATCCGGATATTTAAGAATAATGGATTTAATAGTAAAATCTGCAGCATGTTTCTTCTCGATAAGTTCTGAAGTTGTAATGACTCTATGAACTGGTCCAAAGAGACCTTCAAGAACAAGAGCATTACAGTTTGAACCATCAAGTGTTCCTGTAGTGCCAAACCGATACTTACAGTTGACAAGACCTGTCATAATAGAAGTGAGAGATTTTGCTTTGAATAAATGTGCTTCGTCACCTATTACAAGATCAAAATCTTTAAAATATGCTTTAGGTTGTTTGAAAATTGATTGCCATGTAGAAATGATGATTTGTTTATCAGATGTCTTTTCTACACCACCGACAACCTGATGTATCTCTATATCCGAAGGAAGCCCATAGTCAATGAAATCAGAAGTCATCTGACGGACAAGAGAAATTGTAGGAACTATGATGAGTGTTTTGCAATTATAATATCTAGCAAGAAGATATATGATAAGTGATTTGCCAGAAGAAGTAGGAGAAAGAAGGAGAGCTCTATTTTTTCTTACGCCATGGACAAAAGCATCATATTGGTAATCCCTGGGTGTATGTTTAGGTTTAATGGATTCAACAAAGTTTTTTGCTTCGATGAGAGAAAATTCTGTATCGGCATTTGAATAATCATATTCAATATCATAATTTCTTTTGGAACAAAAATCTTCCAGATTCTTGGTAAGACCTTTATACAAGAGACATGTCATTGGATTGAATAGTCTTATTTTTCCGTCCCACATTTTATTTCTATAAAGAGGTGTAAATTTAGCACCAGGGACATCGAATGTAAATCTTTCGGAAATTTCCATAGCAATAGAAGGATCACAAGATACCTTTACATATACTTCATCCTTTCCTTTTATAGTTACCAAATCCATTACGATGCTCCCTGTGTCCACTTTATAAAGTCAAGTGCTGTTTTTAATAGATATCCTCTGTTGTTCAAAGATTTAATAATATTTTCAAGCATTTCAACTTTTTCTTGTTGTGTTCCAATTTTAAGTGATGCTGAAATAATATCAGGATCGGCATCAATATACATTGGTATATCTGCTTTAAGTATCAAACCTTTATCGGGTAATTCCCAACCTTTTTCCCTGGTCTCCTTGGTATGACCTTGTGTGTAAAATTCATACTTTTGAAGTTTTAGACTTTTGAATTGTGCTTCTAGAACACGAAGCATATTCTTTTCAGCAACATAAATTTTGTAATACTTGGAATGGAGATTTGGAATCTTAAGAGCTTCTTGATCAATCTCAGTTCTATCAAGATTAGAATCCACATCCCATTCGGCAATAATATCCTCAAACTTCATAATCACCTCGAACCAAATAATTCACACTATATCACAAATATTATTAATTGTCAACAACTATATGATTGGATCTATATCAAAAAGTGTGTATCTAAATTGTGCTGAAGCCGAAACATAATTTACATCCTGAGCATCTGATCTGAACTTTACATCTGAAAGGGAGATTGGAATACAATCACGATATGTAATTTGATAATTTGGATTCTTTGTTCCATCAAGGATTGTCATCAGAATATCAGACTTTAGACCTGCAGCAGACATGACTGGTTGTGTTTCAAGATTTGCATAATACTGATATTCTTGTTTACCCAATGATTTGAGCCAGGTAAAAATTTCCATATAGTTTTGAAGATCTTCATCGACCTTGAATGTGATTGACAATTCATTATACATAATATGATCACCACCATATGGGATACGAACAAGTGGTGTAGGAACATTTAAAGGTCTTAAGGCCAAACCTGGAATATTACATTCTTGTATAAAAAAATTCACATGAGGTGCACGTTTCAATGAAAAAACAAAATTTAGTGGTGATAAAAAATTTGGGTTTCCTGGGGTTGAATCTATAGCTGTCATTGCAAAATCCTATGAGTTCTTTATAGATATTTATAAATAAATTGTAAACCGTTTCAGAGAGAACAGGAATATGCTTCAAAATCAATATAATCTGGATATGCAACAAGGCGTCACGTTCAAATTGAATGTAAATGTTGTTGATTATAATAATCAGCCAGTAAATATGACTAATTATACTGCTGCAATGAAGATCAGAACTAGTTATGCTAATTCGATTGCAACTGAATCCTTGTCAACTTCAAATGGTGAGATTTATATTCCTGGTTCTGCAAATAATGGTTGGATGACACTTACACTCCCTGCAAATCGTACTGCAAATGTGTATGTGAATTTAAGTGGCCCAGGTAATCCACCAAAGACTCAGTATGTATATGATCTTACACTTACATCAAATACAAATATTTCTTATAAAGTTCTATATGGAAATATTACTTTTTACGGTCAAGTAACAAGATAATGGGATTCATAATCCAAGATACTGAATATTATGCATGGGTAAAAATACCTGCAACTGAAACCGTAACATCTCATATACCAAAAACACCAACAGCAATATCATGGAATCTTACTGTTCCAAATATTAATAGTGTGAAATATATAATGTATGCACCAGATTCAATAAAAGTTGCTTTGGCAAATAATGTTGTAAATGCTCTTCAACCAGGTTTTGCTGGAGTGTTATACGAAGAATAAAAAAGGGGCAGTAATTGCCCCCTTAAAGTTTGCGGCTTGAAACCGTCTTATGTTCTTTGCCTTCATTGAGCAAGTTCATTGTTATTTATCTTTTGTCGTCTTTTAATCCAAGCAGCTTTTCTAGCTTCTGACTGTTTGGCTTTAAACTCTGGGTCTAACCAGAGCTGCTTGAATTTTTCTGAGTTCTGTTGCTTCCACTCTTCTGTGTGAGGCTTTTTCTTTATTTTACGAAGGGCTGCCTTATGTTCTTCAGTTAATGGTTTACCTTTCTTAGCAGCAGAAATCGCTGGTCCTCGGCTTGGTGGTGCTGGAACACTTTTACCTGTTTTAGAAAATGATATTTTTTGTCCAATAGTTTTTACGGATTCTGGGTATTGGTGCCAAAGGTTACCATTTTTTGTTTGTATATTATAATAACGTAATTTTTTTTCTTCGGGTTTTTGCATATCAAGATAACGTTGCTCTTCAGTATACATTTCTTCTCTATCTAAATTTGTTTTTATAATACGTCTTTTAAAGTCTTCTTTTCTACGATTATATGAATTTCGCATCCATCTAGATGAACAAATATACCCATCATCAATAGTTCCCCAGTGACATCCAACATAATATCTTTTATGTTTACGATCGAACCAAATATAAACAAACCCATATTTTTCCATATTTGCCTCCAAAAGAAAAAGTCAGGAGTTTCCCCCTGACTTTATTTAGTTTATAAATATGAGAAAACGAGTCCTCACATTAAATTATTAACAATTACTCTGCGGTAATAAAGGTTGGTTGTGGTAGTAAGAGCACCACGGCCAACTGTTAGACCCTGAGCAAATGGATTGGCAACCATACCATAGCGAGTCTTGAAGCCAATCTTAGGCTGGAAGGTTGACTGATCGACTGCACGGACCATCTGTAGAGGAACATATGGGCAGTAGAATAGACCAGCATCAAAAGCAGAAGAACCACGATAACCAACAGTTAGGTAGTTACCACCGATTGCATATGGGTCGATGAAAACCTTTAGACGACCATTTAGAACACCAGCAAAGGTGTTGCCTGTATCATCAACCTGTAGGTTGTTGGAGTTTAGAGCAGGAGCATAATCTAGAACACCGGCCATCTGTAGAGCAGAAGCAACATCAGATGAGCAGATAACTAGATTACCCTTGCCTCTACGAGTATCGCGGGCAATGTGGTTAGCTTCACGTTCTAGCTGGAACATTAGACCCTTGAACTTTTCAACAGACCAACGGCCGTTTGAGTCGGTGTCAAGGTCGAATACGCCGGCAGTTGTTGTATTATCAGCGGCGCCTTGCTGAGCAGTGATATTAATTGTGCGGATAACTTCACGATTAATTTCGGCAAGAATTTCAGCAGCTAGAATATTTGATAGTTCTGTTTCAGCATCTAGACCATGAATGGCCTTTAGATCCTGAGCTAGTTCCATTGTATATTCGGCCTTTAGAGCACGGGTCTTAGCTGTAACCGTAACCTTCTCAATGGAGAAAGCCATCTGGTCAAAAGCAATACCTGTATCAGTACCTAGAGATTCACCCTGTGCAGTTGTCATACCCTGTGCTGTGTTATAGTTAGCGGTATTGACTAGAGCAGAAGTGTTGGTCTGACCAGGAATTGTACCAGTGAAGTTCTGGCCAAATGTAGAGTTACCAGATAGGTAAGAAGAACCTGTGCCCTGGCCACCATTTGTAGAGTTAGCACCTGTGGCAGACCACATTGTGTTAACTTCATTGTAGAATGTTTCGTTGTTTGCAGTTGTATCACCGCCACCAGATGTATTAGATGTCTGGTTGCCATAACGTGAACGCATTGCAAAGATTAGACCTGTTGGGCCTGTCATTGGCTGTGTGCCGCAAACATCATAAGACATTAGGTTTGGCATTGCGCGCCGAACTAGAGAAATCAACACTGGATCAAATGTGTCGATACCACCAGCACCTGCGGTTGAGCTTGAAGCGCCCATATTATTAACAGGTAGAGCAGAGGTTGTTTCAGTTAGAGTCTGGAACCCACCATGTGCAGCGGCTTCACGAAGTGCCTTTTCTGTGTTCTCTAGAACAATGGCAGTTGTTGATCTCCGATGTGCATCACGGATAACGCCTAGATCGGGATGATCTAGAACAGGACCCCACTTATTCTGAATTTCTTCATTTAGATACATTTTGCTTTCCTTTCTAAATTGCAATTAAGTATATGTATTTATTAAAATTTACTTCTTGACGGATCTAGAAATTGCCTGAACATATCTAGATACTTCTGGTGAGACGGTTGCGGAAGCATTACTATCATCACTTTCAAAGCTTTCGCTTAGAATATTAGAATCATATCTCTTTTGTTCAGCAAAATAGCTGTCCTTAATCCAAGCTAGTTTCTGCTTGAATACATCTAGGTTACCATCAAACTGAATGCTCTCGGCAAGTGTGCCGAACTTTTCAGCCTGAACCATAGTTAGACCTTCACTTAGTTCTTCAAAAATTTCCTTTCTCTGAACAAAAGTTAGGTCACCCTTTAATTCTGTATTCTCTGAGATGACTTCATCAAGACGGCTTTCTAGCTGTTCAACCTTATAAGCTAGAGATTCAACTACATCAACTTTGGACTCAGGAATGTCAATATAGTGTTCTGTGAATAGATTACGAAGACCATCAATGAATTCTTCTGTTACTTCATTACGAAGTGAAGATTCAATAGCAACCTCATTTTCCTTCATCCAAGTCTCAACAACATAATCTAGATAGGAATCTAGCTTACGTTCTAGAGATTCTGTGATTTCTTCAACTTCTTCCTGAAGACGTGCATCATATGCTTCTTCAAGACGAGCCATTTCGGTTGTAATACGAAGATTAACGGCAGCTTCAAATAGTGTTGAAGCCTTTTCCTTAAATTCTTCTGATAGATCCTGATCAGCAAACATTTCTTCAACGTCTTCACGCATTGCCTGACCAGGTGTGATATTAGCTAGCTTTGGCATTATATCATTTGCAGATGGACCAGCAGTGCCAGTAGCATGTGAAGGCTTCATACGAACTGAAGCTTCATTGCTCTTTTCATTGGCAGAAGCAGGAAGATGTGAAGCTTCCTTTCCAATTAGTTCCATTGCCTTTGTGAACCAAGAAGTTAGATCATCCTTCTTCATAGCATGCATTGCATCAAGCACTGCAGTCATATGTTCGACCTTTGACTTTGGGTCTGGGCCAACAGGCATTGAATCTGGTTTTAATGAAGCTAGAGCAGCGGTTGAATCTTCTTCAATTTGCTCTAAATTTTCATCTAGATGTTCGGGTTTCTTTGACATGCTTAAATGTCTCCTTTCGATATATTTCTAAGATATTTATAATTTTTATCTCTTTGACACCAACAAATTAATATATCCTTCAAAGATGGCAAGTTTGTTCTGTTCAACTTCATTCATTGTCATTTTTCTAATTGACTTCTTGATATTGTGAAGTTTTTCTTCCTTCCATGTACCATGGACTGGATCATAAATCCATTCAACATTTTCCATTACACCATTCACAAATGCACCAGGAGCAGATGGATCAGCAACAATATCAGCAGCAGTAGCTAATTGATAATCTGGTTGAACAACCATTACACCATCTTTTGGTTCCAAAGAACCCATACCTCGAGAAGATACACCAAGCTTAGCACCAGAACTTAAAAGACCTTTTGCAATATTACCCATGGGTGTATCGGTAAGTTTTGCTTTACCAATAAAAGTGTGAGAATCACCATCGCGCTTTAAATCTGTAATAAGATGTGAAACTCTATCCAAATTGATTTGTGGACCTTGAGGATGTCCAAGTTCTCCATAACCGCGACCTTGACTGATATGACTGTCGTGATAAGCCTGAACGGCCTTTTCCATCACATGAATTGGATATGATCTACCGTTGCGATTAACTACCTCTGCTTGCATAAATGGTCCATGAATATAATGGACTTTCTCGCCATTTTCCTTTGCTTCAGAAATATATTCAATTTCCTCGAATAGTTCGGTAATCAGACGCATTTTTTTCTCTTTCTTATTGTTGACATTTACTATTTATTAAGACATAGCTTCCTGTGCAATAAGTGTAGCACCCACGTTAGCAGAAACACCAGAAGGTGTAGAAACAGCAACAGTTAGAATATCTGGCTGATTCCCTCGGATGTTATTATAAAGAGCAAACACGTTAGTCAAATCAAATGTCTGGAGACCAGAACCACCAGCTGGACCGGTAAATGAATAGATAACTTCACCAGTATTAGGTGTCAATGCTGTAGCAGAAATATCTCTAGATGAAAGAGAGTTAAATGAACCAAGTGTATTCATAGGCACAAATGAAGCACCTGTCAATCCAACAGGATTTGTTGCGGTCGATACAATCAATTCTACGAAGCAAGTAGCATCAGAAGAAATGATTAGAGATTGTGGAAGAATCTGACCGCGATTGATTAGACCAATACCATATGTTGTTGCAGTATTGGGTGTATTTGCAATCGGTGCTGTATTGGAAATTAGGTCGTAAAAATAAACGGTGTTTGCTGTGTTGTTAGCAATACGAGCAGTAATATTTGTATTACCAGCACCAAGACCATAGAATGTGATAGCACGACCAACAAACTGATTTGCCGTCCATGGTGTACCAGCAACCTGAATGAATGTTGTATTTGGTGCAGGAGATGCTACAATATTTGCCTGAGTACCAAGAGTCGATACAGAAAAGTAATTATTGGTAGTTGTATTATTAGCTTCTGTTCTGCCCATTGAAAGCATCTGGAAAGATGTAACGGGGAAACGTGTATTAGCTGCAGGAACATTTCGTCTTGGTGCGGCGCCAGACATACCATAGCCATATGTGAAACCACGTTGTGCATCCTGGCGATTTTCTACCATGACTGATACACCGAAATGAACCAAAGCACTATTAGCTGTTGTTGCGCCAATATTTCTTTGTTCATATCTTACGGGTAGATTACCTGTTCTTGACCATGGGAATTGCTGTGGATTACCAGTGTAGTTACCATTGCCTGCACCAACTTCATGAAGAACATAAGGCTCACCATTGAGCAAAATACCCCAACGAATTGTACCGGCACCATACCAAGCATATTCCATCCAAAGCATTTGAATCTTTGTCCAGTCGATAAGTGAACCTACTGGATCACCATACCAATTTTCATAAGAAATCTTTGTATCTACAGGAAGTGATGATATTGGCACACCTGTAGCAAGATTGACTGAACCTGCATCCGAACGAATGACACAATACATGCCTGATGGATTATTGGCTGTAACAGCACCTTGTTCAAAAAATATACCGTTTGAATCATCAAAGAATCCAACACGTTGGTAATTATTTGAAGTTGGTGCACCGAAATTAATTGCTGTGGCCATATACATTGTTTTGCCAGGCTGATAACGATGATATGGACGTGACTGACGGACTGTTAAATCACCTGCATTGTTACCAACAAGCATACGAACACCGCCCATACCAGGAAGCTGAACAATACTTGCAAGACTTCCTGATGAAGCAGTGTTGACCGTATAGTTTTCCCACCGCATTGGTTGTGAACCATATTCAAAGTCTGCTTCATAGATATTCTGTGGCATAGAAATTTTCATTCTACCCACAACATCTCGTACTCTTGAAGGAAGGAGGAACGACTCTGGACGAGTCGTTTTCATTGTATAATTATTAGTGCTTACTGGATATGTAGACATTAGACAATTTTCCCATAATCAACTGTTATACCTGGAAAATCTTGAGGTACTGAACCCGAAGATGTAATATCCATTTGTGAATCTGCTTCTTTTTCTACGGATTGGCCATGACCATAAATCATATAGTCATGAACACCTGAAAGAATTTCCTTAGCCATAGCAATCTTTGCTTGCACCCATGGTTCAATATGCATATCAGTAGGAAGAGACATAAGCATATGCATTGCTTTATTTGCAATAGCCTTTAATTCACTTTTGACCATTGCAATTTCATCCTGAGTGTCATCAGTTTTATTTTTTGCAATATCACCACCTAAAAGTGGGACAGCTATATCTTCTTCCATGTCAATCTGTTCTACTTCTTCATTTCTCTGTTTGGCATAGTAAGCAGCTAAAGCCATTTGCTTACGCCTTTCCTTAGATTTGCCAGCAAATTTCGGATTATCAGAATCAATGAAATCCTTAATCCATTCACCTGCAGGTGTTGATTTTGTTAGAATTTCATTTAGTGTTTTCTTTGACGTTTCTTCTTTAACTGTCTGGCCAGGCGTAATATTCTTGATCTTCATAATGGTCTCACCAACTTCCTTGCCGGTGTTTGTTGGGCTTTTTACTTCATTATAAGCCTTTTCATCATCACCCTTTTTGTGCCCAAAATTCTTCATCTGAGGTGTATCCATTGAATATTTAATTTTTCCGCCGTTATAAACATCTGCATCATTCCCAACTCTACCTGCATGCTTTTCAAAAGTATGAGCTGCAACAAAATCTTGTTCGGAAGGTGCCTTAGGCATATAATCTACACCAGGTCTAGTCCCGAGTGATCCTGGAGTAACAGTGCTACTCTTAACACCTTCAAGCTTACCTTTTAAAACATCCGAGAGTTTCTTGACCATTTTTTTATTCCTCTGATTCTTCTTCATGTGCAAACATAGTCTGTGCAACATTTGCTTTTGCATATGAGACTGCATCTGCTAATTTATCTGTAATAAGTGAATTGAAAGCATGTTCAAATTCAATTGGTTTCTGATTATGACTAAAAGAAATCAAATCAAAAAGTGTATATTCATCGTTCATAGTTTATTTATCCTTCAATAATTGTGGATCATTTTTTGCAAGAATTAAAGCAGCAGATTTAAATTGCGATTCTTCTTGTGTAGTTCTATTCTTTTTTAGTTTTAAAGTATGATATAATGCAGATGCCGCGGCAAAATTTTTTGATTTTTCATCTTCTTCCTGTGGCGGTGCACCACCTTGTTCTGGTGCACCTTGGTCATCTGATTCTTCCCCGGGATTCATTCCATCATCTTCTTGTGGTTGCCACCGAGGATCATTATTTTCTTCTTCAATCTGTTCATCCATTGCTTCAATTTGTTCATCATCTTGATGGAGAACATTCTTTCTGGCCCATTCATGAGAATAATAAACACCGATCATTTGACTTTGCATGAGGTTTGACATGAGATTAATTCTATTTTCAAGAATCTCTGCATCCTTCAATTCGGTAAAGTAATTATCCTTTGAATAATCATAACGGATGTCTGCACAAATATTTTGCCAATCTTCAAGTGACATAACACCCTTTAGAACAATTTGCTTTTCCAAAAGAGATGTGAATAGTGTAGAGAATTTGGTACGAAGTCTAGATACAAATCTATTGAATTTCAATTCATCTCGTGTTACTTCTGTTGCTCTACCCAATGAGAAAAGTGCATCAGAATTGAGTCTATTAACAGGAACATTCAATGTCTGATAAAGTTTCTTTTGGAAATATAAAACGTCATCCATTTCACCCAATGTTTGACCACCGGGAAGTGTTGTAACTTCAGTTCCTTTGCCACCTTCTCTTCTTGGAAGCCAATAATCTTCCATCATCGTCATGAACTTTCGATCATCACGGACTTCACCGGTAGCACCATCATAAATTAATCTATTTTTGTGCTTGACCATAATATCACGAACGTATTGTTCTGCTTTCATTTTAGGAAGAGAACCAACATCAATATACCATACTCTTCGTTCAGGTGCTCTGGATAATCTATAGACTACCACAGCATCTTCTAGAGTACGAAGCTGATTGACTGCTTTAATTGCTTTGTGAAGATATGAAAGGACCATGGTTCCTTGAGTATCAGTAAGACCTGATGAAACGTGAACAATGGAATCCTTTGCAATCTTTAGACCAGTTGTTGCTGGACCAACAATTTTATTTCCGTAATTAAACCCGCGATCATTATATAAGAAATATTCATTTACAATCTTGGGAACAATGGCAGAAGAATCAGTGCCACCAACAACTTTCTTTTTGGAAATTTCACGAATCTTTCGGATTTTCCTAGGATCAACATATCGTACTTCCTTGATGCCATCTCTAGGATGTTTTTCATCAATGATTACGTGATAGTATAACCGCCCATCAACATACCAACGTCTGTATATATCATAAGCATGTGATTGAAAATTCAAAACATTTAAAACAACACCGAATTCCTCTATGATTGCTTTTTTAATTTTGTCGGAAACTTTTAAATTATCAAGAACAATACTGACAATCTTTTCCTCATCAGCAGACATAGTTTCATTTACTATTTCATCTACTGCTGCATCAACCTCAGGCTGCAAAGCCATTTCACGATATTTTGTGACTAATTCAGCTTCAGTTCTGACCGTTCCATCTAGATCAATATATGTGCCATAAGCACCAGAAGCGGCAATAATAACCGCACCGTCATCTTGTTCTTTAGGTGCAAATGACGGTGCGGGATCTACTTGTACTTTTCTTTTAAATTCAAAACCAAATAACTGCAATGCATTATACCTTTAAACCATACTCATTATATATTCAATCTTAAATGACTACACCAACACCAGAAGCACTATTTGTTGGAATCCAGTAATCATAAGCAAATGTTACCTGAAAGCTTTCAAACTGATCCGTAGCATTCCAGCTTAGGTCGACCTGAGAAACATCTACTGGGAACATGTTAACCATTGAATATGACTTAAGAATTGATCCATCCTTGCCATATTGTGTAATTGTGCCAGTAGCAGACTTATAAAGATTACCATCAAAACTTGTGCTTAGAAGATTATTCTGAATTGAATTAATCTGTGTATGCCAGGATTCAATACTATCACGAACTAGGAAATCCTCATCATTCATGACGGTGATAGTCCAATCCTGGAATGTTCTATCACCTGCTAACTTAATCTTTCTACCAAAATAAGGAACTTGAATTTCACCTAGAGAAGAAGCAGGCAACTGAGTGGCATTACAAGTAAATTGTAGTTTGCTTGCAGGTGTGCTGGTATCACCTGAAAATCCTGCAGGGAATGTAATTAATACATCAAAGAGTGATGGTCTGGCGCCACCTAGCGCCAAACCATTTGATGCAAAATCTTGAATATTAAAAGGCATCTTTTTTACTCCGTTCCTTATTTATTAGAATTGTCCGATGACTGTAGAGAAATCAACGCCTGTATTTACAGCCACAAAGTTCAACTGGATGAAGTTGATTGATCTTGCAGGCTGAACATAAATGTCACCAACAAACTGATTAGCATCAATTACTGCAGGTGTATTATTGGTAGTATCACACACAACCTTGAAAGCAGTAATACCACGTAGAGCTTGAATTTGTCGTAGATAACTTGTCACGACATTTGTGAATTGAGCTCTAGTAAAGGCATCATTGAATTCAAAGAGTGAATATTGTGCTGCAGTAGAAATTGCCTTTTCAAGAACAATGAATAGTCTACGAACGTTAATTCTATTGAACGCCGAAGGCTTCAATGTGCCTGTTTTATCACCATATAGTACCGTTCCCTTACCTGGGAATGTTACCACTGGATTGATTGAAGCAGTAGAATATAGAAGATCTCTTGCTGCCTTATTTGGATTATATCTAAGCTTAACAATATTTGCAATCTGACCGCGATTAAATCCTGCAGGAGACCACCAAGCATTATTTGTCTGATCCGTTCTTGCACATAGACCAGCAGTATCACCATTGAGTGGGACATACCGATAAATGTCATTATACCGATCATAAATTTGCTTGAAACCAGAGTCAACAAATTGATATGTTGAATCAGACAAAGCACCATACCAAGCAACAAGTGCTTGAGCTTCTTGACCAGGATATGAATTAACTACACCAAGATCTGGTGAAATAAAGACCACACAATCTTTCCGAATATTTGCAATATTTTGAACTAGCCAATTAGCTAGCTGGAAGTTATTGACATTGAAACCATTGACTACATTTGTGCCACCTAGAGGAACGCCCTGAAGAACCAATGAAATGTCTGCGGCATCCTTATTCACATAAGGTGTATAACCTGCCGTAACAACCCCAAGAGGAATTGTATATTCATTGGCACCGTCTGCACCATTCTGCATTGTTAAAGTCAATGGCAATGGATTGCCAGAGCTTGCAACATTTAGAGAATTTGCAGAAACAGCACCAGCACGATCATTTGCATACCATAGATAATTTGAGGTGTTATTGATAACATTCTTGTAATAGATTGATGCGCCGCCTGTAGTAGAGAAAGCATCAGTTGCACGTGATACATTTGGGAATGTTTCTAGAATAGCACCAGCCACACCAGTAAATGCGCCATTGGCATCAATAACTGCTACGTGAAGTGTATCAACAGCAGCTGTATTACCAAAAGAAGCCACAAACTGTGACTGAACAGGGGCAGAACCAAAAGATGTAGCAAACTGCCAAAACCGTAATAGATTGATAACAGATGAATTACCATTTACTGTATTGGATACAGTAAGATTTGATGACAATCTATAGGCGCCAGCAAAACCAATGTTAAATGTTGAATAGTTACCACCAACAACAGATGGAACACCAATGCTGGTAATCTGTAGATTTTGAATACCGATGGAAGAGTTACCAACAGCAATCAAATCGCCATTTGTAAATGATGCAGCAATCGTTGTGGCATATGCATTTGCAGCAGATACCTGGTTGTTAGAATAGAATGTCAACGTTGCCGTATTGGAACCAATACCAATCGTAAAGCTACCATTGATAGCATTAGAAGAAGAAGTGCCATATAGATTAACATTTGAACTATAAGCATTTACAGAGTCACAAATTGAAACCTGAAGCGAATCACCGATTGAACCAGGATATTTTGCAACATAGTAGACGTTTGCATCAAAAGTGCTATGGTTGTCGATATAATCTTCTGAATTCAAAACGGAAACGGAATAGATGTTTGCTAATGGACCAACATTTGCACAAGCAGATACAGCAAGAAGTGAGGTGTTTGGTGAACCTGTATAAGTTGTCTGAGCAACGCGCGTAACATAAAGAGAACCACCATAGTTTAGAAAACTTGAGGCAGTAAAAAATGTCTGTGCGTTTAAATTTGTTGGTGCAGTAAAATTCTCGATAAGATCATTTTCCGAAGAGGTCATGATCATTGTATTTACAGGGCCCCATGGGAACACACCTGCAATGACACCGGTGGTGGTAGATACTGCTGGAACGATCGTAGTTAGATCAATTTCAGAAACATTAACACCAGGACTGATAGGATACGCCATTATTTTTCCTTTCTATGCTTTATTGAATAAAAATTCTTTAGTTATATTTATATGAAAGGGTTCTCGACGTCCGAATCACTCATCCAATTGTTAATTAAAGGCCTTTCAAATACTTCTTCTATGCTTTCACCAAAGTCAACAAATCCAAAGGGAACAAGATCATTAGCAATTTCTTCTTCAGTTTTTTCTCTTAATCTTGCCAAAGTATTTATGTCAGTAATATCACGGAAGTATGATTGATCTGTAAGCCATCCAAACAGAACAAGTCCCATGACCATATCATCATGCTTACCTGGTTCAGCTTCGTATGAAACACCTTTTCGTGAGAACGTAGATAATTCATATATTGTATCAATATCGTTTACAATAAGTTGATTTTGTTCTATGAGTAATTTTAGAATAGAACAACCGACTGATTTCACAGACTTTGTAGTTCTAATACCTCTATCAACACCAGTACCAAAGCCTGAGGAAATTCTTTTGCCAAGTCTGCCTGCTGATTCAGTGTATAAAACATTATCATATTCAAAATCATAATGAAGTGAATTTGAAATTTGTTCACCCATATCATTTACTTCAACTAATATTGAAGCATTGTTATAAGATTTGGCAACTCTATAAACAATTTCGGCATAATCAATGGGTGTTACCAAATTATTTCTAAATACACACACTTGTTTATAAGGCATAGTTGTAACATCAAGAACAGAAAATGCAGAATGGTCTAGACCTTTTCCTCTTGACACATCGACTATTTGAACATATGTGTGATCTTTGATTGGCTTTTCAAATTCTTTTAGACCATCTTTTTCATGCAAAGGAATTTGATGAACAAGTTGTTTTAATTTCCAACCGGCAATGAGTGTTCCAGAACTACCCATAAATTCAACGGAATATTCTTGATCAAATTTCTGTTGATCAAAATTCATAGCAGAGAGAGTATCAAGTCTCCAATTTTCATCTCTCCCTGGAACATGTTCCCAAGTAACTTTAATGGGTATATAATTATTTCTTTTTTCTTGTGCATTTTGCCATATGGCATAGAAATGATTCAATCCATTTGGTGTTGATACAAGAACAACTTTGGTATCAGAACCTGAAGTAATTGTAGGATACACTGATGTAAAGAATGAATCCCAATTTTCAATGAATGCTGCTTCGTCAATGAATAGAAGATTGATGGTATAACCGCGGATGTTATCAGATGATGTTGCCGCAGCAACAACACGTGAATTATTCTCAAGCCAAAATGAACCTTTGTTCCATTCAACAACACCTTGCTGAAGCCATGTTGGAAGATGTTGATATGCCAACTGAATTTTACTTAGAATTTCTCTGGCAGTTTCACCTTTGTTGGCAAGAAGTGCTACGGTTTTATCTCTATTAAAAAGGATATAGTGGAGAATAAACGCGCAAGTTGTGGTTGATTTGCCTGCTTGACGTGCAGTACCGATAATAGTATATCGGTTTTCATCCATAGTTTTAAGCATTTCTTTTTGATAATCATATGGTCTAAAAGGCATCAGACCATGATTCACATTGATGATTCTCATATATTTTTCACAAAAATATAGAATATCATTTGAACATCTCATGTATTCTTCAACAAGTTCAGGAGTCCAGTTGACTTGAACACCTTCTCTTTTTAAAAGAGGATTGCCATTATATCCTCTAAATTTAACTATTGGATTTGGTGTGTTTATTTCGGTTGACATATTTCTAATTCCATGGTATAATCTCTATGAGTCTATGATATTACTTCTTCATATTCTGGATAACAGATAATAGTTCAGATGTCGATCCGACAAAGAGATTGTTTGTTACTTGTTTGGCATCCTGATTTCTAGGTTCCATTAACTTCTCGATATCCTGTAATTTCTTATGAGTGTCCACAAGTTTATCAGAGGCATTCACAACGGTATCCATTAATTTAGCAAGTACTTCAAATGCCCTAGGATTCTGAGATGAATCTGCTATTTGTGCTAATTTTTCAATAGCATCATTTGCATTTAAAATAACTTCTTTCAGATTTGCTCTAGTAAAAGTAAAATCTTCATTGGCAGAATCATTGAGTGCATCACGAACTATAGTTGTGACTGCTTTACTTTTATCTTCTAGAGGTGGAATCCCTAAGGCTTTTCCAATTGGATCATCATCTTCCATTAGTGTTCACCCGTAATAGTTTCAATGAAGCCATAATCTGAAGTGACAGAAATTGTATTAGCTGGAACTGATTGTGCTGCATTTGATGTTGGTTGACCATTTGCAGTCAGACCAGGTTGAACCGTAGTTGTTATGATTCTATTTGTAGCACCAGTAGAGTCTGTAACATAAAAATTTGTATCTGCAAATAGAATCACACCAGTATTTGCAACTGGACCGTAAATATTTGCTTTAAGAGTGAATGTAAGAGTCCAGATCAAAGCTCTTCGTTCCTTAAAGGAACCTTCGTATTTGTCGTCTAACTCTACTTTATCAAGGACAATAGGAACATCAATGATGATATTTGTTTCGGGTATTAGATTTACCTTAAGTGTATAGTCAGGTGTAAAGTATGGAAGAATTTGTTCAATGATCTTTAAACCATCTTCTGCATTTTTTACATATACATGAAGTGCATATCCGATATTATATGGAACTGGTGTATATTGTGAATTAAAAACATTTGTAATAGAAGATGGAACATTCATTCTATTTGTTGCAGGTAATTTTCTGGCTCCATCGTATTCCATTCCAATCATTTCAAATGACATAATTGGAAGTTGAATTGCCGTCTGTCTTGAAATATTTGGATCTTGTTCAACACGAGCAAGCATCTTATCTCTGGGCCCATATGTAATAGGAACTTTGATAAGATCAACCATACTACCAGATGAATCATTTCTGATGATTCTAATATCATCAAATAACGAACCAAACAGAACTGTATATTTTCTAATGGACTGGAAGTAAAAAGGATCGTGCGACATCAATTATTCTCCAAAAGGATTTGAATCCGAGAAATCAATGAAGCCATTTGATCCGGTTTCAAAGTTTGTGGTGCCATCAGGGAGAACATCATTCTCAGAACCTTTTACAACATTTCCCATGATAAATGGTTCTACAACCAAATAATCCTCATTTTCATCTTGTAATTCATGCCCAAATTCATCAAGATATGAGAAGTCAAGAATATTGGTAGAAAATTGTTTCTGAAGAATATCGACTTCTGGAATACCAGTATTGATGATTTCATCTGAATATTCAAATAGTTCACATGTCATTTCCCAAGTCTGAAGGGAACCCATCTGATAAAACATTTCAAATTTATTTGTATATTTAATTTGAAAACATTTTTGGTTCAGAGGAAAATAGATAAGATCACCTTCATTTGGTCTAGGTTGATTTGTATAAGAACCAACACATTGAGAAAATATTCTTTGTGAAATAGAAAATACTACCTGATCTCTAATTTCCACACCAAATTTAGACATGAATTCCTGGTCACCAGTAAAGCCATCTACAGACTTGATGTATATACAAACCAAATAAGGATTGGTGTAAGATGATAAAGCATCTTCGCCATAGACATTATCCTCATTCACAATGTTTCGAGGAATATAATACATCGACTGACCGTAGATAGCTATGGCTTCTGTAATAAGTGATTCAATAAGGTTTTGTTCACCAAATGAATTATAGTTATTAAAGAATAGATTGGTACCACCGGTTAATGAATACGACATTATTTTTTACTTTTTCCAAGTGGTAATTTTATTAATTTTTATGGAATCAGCATTATAAGGAATATATACGTTATGCCTTTTTGCATCCATATTGTCACCGCCATTATAACGAAGCCCATCATAGCCGTTTTTTATAAGATGATCTCTAGCCCGAGATGTGCCACCCAAAGCACGTGAAAGACCATTGAAAACTTCATGACCTTTTAAGTTTGCAGAACCTGTTTTTAATTTTGCCAATATATCATACTTGTCTGCACCGAGTTTTAAAAGACCAGCACCTCTAGCAAAATCTTCATGTTTTGATGGATGTGGTAATAGTTTTTTCAATTTTTCACCAGAAAACTTATGATCAACATCAAATACATTGTTCATTTTTAAACCAGTATGATATAGATAAGGTGTATTTGTCTTATGGTATTTTGCCATATGATTTGCATAGGATTTACCGACATCTTTATCATCAGTGAAATATCCTACGCCACCGCCCATATGATCGTGTTCAATTCGAGCATGTCTTTGTTCAAACTTTTTAAACAATTTCCCAGAACCATGATATGTATCAACATGGACTGGATTTGTTTCTGTATCGGATTCTAGGAGATATTCTTTAAACGAGAGCATTTTTACCCAATCATGTCAGTTGCAGGGAGACTCCAAGAAGTAAGCATTTCTTGTTCAAGCTCCGCAATTTCTTGCACGGCATCATTATAAATCTTTTCACCGTTGAATTCTACATTTCCGGGTAGTTTCATTCCAACAAACTTTGTAAGATTGGATCCCCATTGTCTCTTGATAAGAGCAGTGGCATATCGTTGAAGCCAACGATCAGACCAGACTCGGGTATATTGGTTTGGATCAACAACCTGATAAGCTTTGATGATGAGCCAATCACCAACATTTACGATTGACCAATCCATATCAATAAAAACTTTGTTGATATTTCTATTATATCTAAGTGGTTGCTTACCTACCAACATTTCTTCAAGAAATTGAATGTGCTGAAGTGCCATATAATATGGAACCATCGACACAGACGTAAGAGTATATAGATCGTTTAGAGCAATCTGATACCTAATATTGAATAAATTGTTTGTGTTTAGACCTTGACCAATCGGGAAAATATCAACGGCGCCAATCACATTATCAGGCATTGTAATATATTCGTTATCAATATCTTGTTGTGTTACCTGATACTTGTAGTAAATATCCATAGCACCTTCAAAGTGATAATCGGCATAATAAGTAAGTGCATCATCAATACGATCTTCCACTTGATCATCATCAACATTGATTTCAATTACTGGAGCTCCAAGTTTCCGAAGGCAGTAATACTTGAATTGTTGTCTAGAAGTAGGAAGTGCCATTTTACTATCCGCGGTTGTTTATAATATTTATATTATGAATTTGTATTAATAACAGCGGAAATTTTTGATACAGATCAATATTACAAATCAAAAATTATGCCACCGGAACTATGGTAAGTGCGCCCTGGCCCACTAGAACCAGGATGTTTTGGTAGTCGGTGTTTGCCGGATCAATCGGGACATAACTTGTGACATCGTTAATATCAACGCGAATTGAGCTAACAACACCGCCATATCCAATAACATATTGAGCGTTTGAATATGTGTTCATAGTTCAGCACTCCAAGCAATATAAGCATTTGTTGTGTTATTAGCGTTCAAAACAATGCTCTGACCACTTGTGTAAGTTCCAGTCAAATTAACCGTCATCCAACGACAGTCCGAAGAATATTGACTTACAGGGTCGATTGCAGATGGCGTTCCGCCTCCAGAATCATTCCAATCTGATAGTGCGGAATAAGAACCAGTAGGACCAGTTCGCATAGACACCGGAAGCCCAATCATCGCTTGGGCGTTTGTGGTAGAATATGCCCGACCCACGCCAGCGTTAGCAAATGCAGTTGCTGCTTTTAGCTTGTAATAATACCGTTGGCACAACGCCAATTCTGTTCCGATTTGTCGCCGTTCAAACGGCGTGGCGACAGACCCAGCTTCAAGTTGGACGCCGGTTATATCTAATGTGCCAGATGTAAAAGCACCAGCATTGTTAGGCAAAAAAGAAATTGACAACCCATATGCCGCTTGCGAAGGCAAGGATATTTGCGCGGAAAAAGTTTGAGCCGAGGTTGTAACACTAAACGTCCCTGATGCAAAATTTGTTTGAGATGTCCAAGTATCTCGTGATGGTGGATAAGCTATTCTCCAAGCAACTGTTTGTGCACTTGAAGCTAACATTGTTACTGATAATGTAACTGTTGTTCCAGCAAGATCTGCAATATTATAAGATTCAATACGTTGCGTAATTTGTGTTTGCGAATTTCCTGATCCGCCAGCAATTTCAAGAGCATACTGATAACCAGTTACCCCGGCCGGGCCACTTGGCCCGGCAACCTGAGCAATACTTCCCGGAGAAGCCGAAGTCCAATTTACAAACCATCTATCTAATGTATATGAACCATTTACCGGTGAACTAAAACTTGTTCCCCGCTGCGCGATCTGCATTGCACCATTGATAATACGATTTCTTAAAAATGAAGAACCCATGGCAACAGTGCCAGAAACATATGCATTATTAAATGTCGGTGAATTACTAGTACCTAAATTTTGATTAATAGTATATTGTGTAATATTATAAGCATTGCCATTAATATTATTACTATTGGTTGAATTGGCAAAACCATAAGGATTTGTTGTTGGATAATAAAGTGCGGCCGCATTTGCTACAGCATTTGAATATGCAGTACCTGCTATTGTTGCGGCATATGATATGGCATTTGAATATGCAGTACCTGCTATTGTTGCGGCATATGATATGGCATTTGAATATGCAGTACCTGCTATTGTTGCGGCATATGTTGTGGCATTTGTATATGCCGTTGCCGCATTTCCTGTAATAGCAGTATTAACAGTTGCAATATTTGATGCTAATTGAGTTGCAGAATATGTTGTGGCATTTGAATATGCTGTTGCAGCATTACTTGTAATAGCAGTATTAACATTCACGGAACCGACATATACAGTGGTGGCATTTACAATGCCACTCGTAAAAATGCCTGTGGAATTAATTACATCAGAGGAACCAACCTGAATAGATGTAGCATTGACCACACCTGTAATATACATGCCTGTGGAATTTGTAACAAATCCATTGCCTTGAGTTGTTGTGCTATTGGCAATGAATATGCCATTTGCTACAATACCATTTTTTGCATTAAAAGATAGATCAGCCATATTCGGTTCCCTTTCCCCGATATTTTTCTTTTATTTATCCATATACGTGATTGCCGATATGATATAATTTAACCCATGGTGCACCATATATCTTTCCACCTGCTTCTCTCCACATCTTACAAAAATTGAAATCTTCATGAAGGAAGATATTTCTTTCTGAATCTGTTGAAGTAAAGAAGAATTCCTTATAGGATTCATCCTGTTCAAATTCTACATTTGATTGAACTGGTGATACTAGATTGAATGATTTTACTTTATCACTGAGTGTTTCAAATACTTTTCTACTGATAAGCATCATACCAGTTCCAGCACGTTCTATTTCAATCAAACCATCTTCAGTTGGTTCAGAGTTTAGCGATGGTTCAAAGAGATATTCATTTGATGCACTTTTCAATGCTTCAGGGCTAAGTGTAGATGCCATTGATTTGATTTTATACCAATCAAGTTTCTTCTTAGGATAAATTCCACATACCAAATCTTTACCAGTCAGTATCATATCAATTACCTGATCAGCATTAAACTGAATATCGGAATCAATGAATAATAGATGAGTAGCATCAGATTTGAGGAATATATTTGCACACATATTTCTGGCATATGTTATCAAGGCTTCATTCAGACCATACATGAACTCAATTTCAAACTCATCATAGATAGCGGCTTTTTTAAAAAGTTCAATCATTGATGAAGTATAACCCATAGTGCACATGCCACCATAAGCAGGTGTTGCAACCAAAACATTAATCATTATATAATCCCATTAAGAAGATGTTGTAGTGTCAGTATTTGCAGTTGGATCGTATGGTGGAGTAGAAATTAGATTCCAAGAAGAACCACCCCAATAAAGATATAGATTATTAGGATTATCTGGTGGAGCAGTTAGCGTAGTGCCATATGGAATCCCATTGACGTGATTGGGATCATCTGGCAACGTAATTGTTCCACCATAGTAACCATTGTCCTGTATTATATAGGCAAACATCAAATACCTCTTTACATAGCTGCTTTAATAAATGTGCTCTGAAGTGGTTGCGAACCAACGGTAACAGTGCCAAAGGCACCCTGACCAGTAAGAGCAGGAACATAGAAACTTGTTGCCACATTATAACCTACTGCATTTGCACCAACAGCAACAGCTTGTGTTGTAACTGTTGGTGGATTGGTAGATGATGGTTGTAGAATACCATTATTGTTGATAACTGTTACAGTGTATTGCTTAGTATTTGCAACCGTAACATTGTATTCTGGTAATGTTGTCATTAGTTTGTAACGCTTGGTGTGACTGTTACTAAGCCTTGAATTACTCTTGAAATATTACCACTCTGATCTGTTACATCAACGTCATAAACATATCTACCAGGCCATACAGTGCTGGTTGTTTCAGCATTCATCGAAAGTGTAATGACACCATTTGCATATGCATTAGCAGTAAATGCAAATGAATTACAAGACATATATGACTTTTTAAATACGGAATTTGCTGTATAAGTTGATAAATCAATAGGAGTCCCATTGATATCCACAATATTAAAAGATGCCGAGAACGTAGTGCCCTGATCTATTACTATATTGATATTCTGAGCCATAACGCTTCCTAAGTAATTATTTTATTTCTATTTATTATACCGTTATAGCAGTTCTTGTAAATTTGCACACAACATTCGCACTATTTGGTGTGAGTTGTAGTGCAATATTACCTCCGTTGATAATTGCAGTAAATGTTCCAAGATTGATATTTGAATACACTGTTCCATATTCCGTGATATATGGATTTGTTCCGTCAGACAATACAAGGATTTTTGTAAGATGATAACTTGGAGTTGGTAAAGTAGAATCAGTAAGTTGAACAAGATATTCTAATGATCTAAAAGAAGATACTGATACAACATCCACATTTGCAGGAGATGAATTTGAAAATGTTCGAGAACCAGTTCCAGATTGTGAAATTGTTCCAGAATTAATATTATTAGAGAATGTTACAACATTAGAGAATGTTGCATTTCCTGTCACTGTAATGATATTAGAGAATGTAGCATTCCCAGAGACAGAAATGTTATTAGAAGATAATGTATTATATACCGTTATGTTATTTGAATATGTATTGGTTGAATATATTGAAGCCCAAACATATGAAGAATTACCTAGAAGATAGAAACTATTTGCAGCAGGAACAAGATTACCCGTTGCAGTACCAGATGATGAATAAGTCAAGGTTCCGTTGATTGTTAAGTTATTAACTACCAAACTACCGTTAACAGTGCTTGTTGCAGAAGTATTTGCAATATTAAGTGATTCTACATTGGCATGACCAGAGGAATATAATGTTACTGTATTGACACTTGTTCCTGTTACAGAAGTAGCATTGACTAGTGATGAATTGACAGTTGTAGTTCCAACGGCAATGGTAGTTGTATTGACTACAGTAGTCCCTACAGTAACAGAAGTCGGGTTGATTGTTACAGTATTTGTAGTATTGGCAACCTGAATGGATCCACCAGTATATACAGAATTTGCGGTAGTATTACCAACAAACAACTGTGTGGTTGTAAGCTGAACATTTGCACCAATATATACGACATTAGAGAATGTAGTATTCCCGGTAATTGTAACGGCATTAGAAAATGTTCCATTCCCCACTACAGAAATAGTATTAGAGAATGTAGTATTCCCGGTAATTGTAACGGCATTAGAGAATGTTCCATTCCCTGTTACAGAAAGTGTATTTGCAACAGTGACAGTATTATTGAATTGAGAAAGTGTAGTGACTACAAGATATTGACCTGTAATATTTGTGTTGTTTGAAGGTGTTAGATTAATTGAATTCGGAGATAATGTAACACCAGAATTGGTTGTATTAGAACTAACTGTTAGAATGGCATTTGTTGTCGTGTTATAGAATACAGTATTTGATAGCATGTAAATGCTATTTGCCGTCGAAATATTACCACCTACAACACCATTCCCGACATGAATATAAGAAGCACCTAAATGACCGGTAACATATCCGTTACCAGTGGTTTGATTGCCACCTGAGGTGCTATCAATGGATACAGTATTTTGTGTAACAGCATTTACAAGCTGATTGGTAACACTCAACCAACCACCGAACGTTGAATTATTAGATACTTGTATGATGCTGATGGCCATTACTTCTGCCCTAATAGTTGTTTTAACATTGATTTGATTTCTGATACATCATTCTTTAAATTTTCAGTATCTTCAACCACACGTAATAATTTTAATCTTGTTTCTCTTTCTTGTCTGTATTTATTTAATTCTTTATCATTTGTATTTAAAATAGCACTTGACGAGACTTGTCGAACAAGATCTGGATTTTCTCTGACCTTATAATATTCTGGTTCTGTCATATTTAAACCTGCACAGCAATAGCACGCATATTTGATACTCTGGGAACAATCATCGACGCATTTGCAACCATGACAATCTTCACGGCAAAATTGATGAAAGTATCAAAAGGAACATCATTATAAGTTACATATCGAGCAATACCTGAATTATTTGCATATTTAAATGCACCTGCCTGAGATTCTAGACCTGGGATGATACCGATGGCAGCATTTGTGGATCCAGTAGTTGTATTACCGATTGTAAGATTTGATGAAAGAACAAGTGTATTTGCATTTGGAATAGCAATAACTTGCCGAACATTGAATGTATTTGAAGCGCCTGTATAACCTGTGTCTGAGATATACACGAATTGACCTAAGGAAAATTGTGCAGTAGTCTGACCTGCTCCTAGAACAACATTAGCACTTGCACCAGTTCCAGGATTTGCATTGCTAGTTGTTACACCAGAACCATATACCTGAACAGATGATGGAAGATCATACTGAAGTTGAACATAATCTGTTTGATTTACCAAACTGCTCTGTAGTGCAGGAGATGATGTTTCGGGTAGTCTAGACCAATCATTGTTGGCAAATGGATTTGAATCACCAGTAGAGGAGAATTTACCATATACTCTGAGGTTTGTTCCTGGTGGTCTATATGCAGCAAGATATACCAAAAGATCTTCTGAATTTTGACCTGTTGCAAGAATTACATTCTTAGAGATATACCGTGATGTTGTATGGATAGCAGCATTATTTGCTTCATTGAAGTATGAAACAGTTGTTGCAACAACACTAGAACTACCATTGCTTACCGTTGCAGAACCATTTGCAATAAATGCGCCAATATTATTAACATTTGATGATACAATATTTGATACCAAAATTGTAGAAGAATTGGATGTGATAACAGTACCAGACGTTGTTACAGTTGAGTTTGATTGAGTAACAATAGTACCAGCACCAAAAATACCAATATTATTTCCAGTAATTGCATATCCTTGAAGATTTTGATCAGGCGTAACAACGTTATATGTCATTGTTGCCGTTGTTCTCAAATTATTAATATATGGTGAAATAAGATTATTAGACGTATTCAAATTTGCCTGAATGTGAAGTGAACTAGCACCAGACAAAGCGGCTTGTTCCTTACTTCTAGAAACCAATGTTCTTTCTTCATCAATAAACTCATACGGCAAATCTGGTTGCAATACAGTGTTTGATGTATCAAGAACATATGTATTTGATGTTCCAGAGAATGACCAAGTTGCTGAAGTCTGTGTTGGAACAATTTGTGTAAACTGAGATGTGATGCTATCATATACTCTATTTCTAGTGTCCACAACCAATGATGTTGCACCAGAAGATAGACCGATTAGATAACTATTTCCGGAATCAACAAAATTTGAAGCAGCATTAGAAGTTACTGAATCCAAAATAATCTTAGGATTTGAATTCAATTTTGTGATTGATGAAAGATATCCATATAAAGCACCATCACTCTTTACCCGACCGATGATTGTGTTTGAATCGGAAAATTTTACATTTGCAGAAAGTATCAGAGTATTTGTTGTAGCATTATTCCCTACAATCTGAAGCATCTGAGCATTTGAAAATGTATTTGTCGACACAAAGATATAATTGCCGTTTGCAAAATCAGTGTATGTGATAAACGGCACCGTAACGGTATTTGACGATGCGGTAGCACTTATTGAATTTACAGAAGCCGTGATTGTTGATGATTTGCTAGATGATGTACCAACAATAGTAGTATTACCAGAATTGACAAAGGATCCTGTAACATTAGACAAAAGAAGAACAGAAGAATTTGATCCAGTATATACAGTGCCTACAGCAGTATTGGGACTTGAACCTGATGATGTCTGATAGACATATTCACCTACGGTAAAAGTATTTGCGCCAGATAATGAAACTCTGGCAAGACTCAATACTGAATTGGAAACTACAATTTTCTCACCTTCTGTAAATGTTCCTACAACAGATGAAATCTTAAAGAAATCTGAATTTGAATTCCGATATACGGCAGTGCCAGAACTACCGGTAAAATTTGCAACTCTTAAGGTATATTTCATGCTTTCTAATTGACTTGGAACATAATTCAAATCATTAGACGAAAGAAACAAAGAACCTAATTGATTATTATTATAAATTGGAACGCCAGTTGTAATATCATTTGCAGACAATACACCTGTCCAGAGAGTATAATTTGGATTCCCACCAGAAGGCAACACAACAAGAGCATATTGTTGATTAGTCTGAATGACTATTGGTGTTGCAAATGTGAATGTTGTGGGAACCGATGCATTTGTACTTGTTGAAACTTGATTTGCAGTTAAATATGCAGTACCGTTTGGAACAGTATACGCAGTTGGGGCGCCATTCTCTGTTGTTTTAATCTGAAGTTCTACACCAAAGACAGGATCACTAGATTGAAAATAAAGATCAACAGATGTAAGATATACAGCACTCACACCATTTGTTGGCTGTGAAACAAGAAACGTTTGAGCTAAAGGCATATTCTTTTCATTCCGTTAATTAAAGATTTTTCCAAAATTCATTGAGCTTGGTATATTTATTCAACGTATTTTGATCTTCTAGATTTGCACCCTCGATTGCACAAAGAGCTTTAAATTTATCCATTGGTATTGCTAATTCAACGTCAGAATTTCTCAACTGAAGCATTGGATTATCAGAACCAATGTTATTCTCTAGAGTATCAGGTCTATTGATCTTTGAAAATACATCCGCATACATTACAGCATCAAAACCTAACACAGACATTAAATCTTGTTTGGTTTCTGGTGTATTCTGTAACAATGCTTCAGAGAAAAATTCTGTTCCAAAAATGGAATGAATTGCACCACCTACACAAATATCAGAATCTAGATTTTTATTTTTCAAAAGATCATATGTATTTAACAGATGTGCCATGAAGTTGGAATGACTATGTTTTATTTTATCGGCACCGAGTTGAGTAAGTAAAGTTTGAACTTTATTTCTTGTTAAATCAACTTCAGTGCTTGTTTTAAACATCAACGTAACTCTTAGTTGAGGGCAAATTCGTGTGACACCTCGAGCAACATGTTTCATCTTAGATGGAAACGAAAGCCCTCTATTATATGATGGAAGTTCGGAATGAATAATTCCATTTTCATCATATACAGTTGTTTCACCACCCCATTCATCTTTCCAATCTCTATTCAAATATACAACATATGTACGATCATTATTTCGTGATGAATCTCTATGAGGATATCCTTCAATGCCATATGTATGTGCATTTGCATAACATCTAAGAAGAATGGAATTTTTGCAATAGTTTTCTTTTACATGATTCCAGGCAGAAAGAAAAGGTTCTGGAAGTGTATCAGAAATATCAATTCCATTCTCAGCACGTGCAGGTGAAATCAAACAATTCCAATGACCAAAGCCCATCTTATTATTTGATAACCATCCGTATTTCCATCCTTTTTCCTCGATTACTTCGATTAAACTGATTCGAAGATCCTCGGGGAAAAAGTTTTCATATGTTTCAATTTCATTCATCATAAAGTATCCTATAGTTTAGATATATTTAACCCGCACCACCATCACCACCACCGCCACCACCATCACCACCACCACCGCCACCACCATCACCACCACCGCCACCACCATCACCACCACCACCGCCACCACCATCACCACCACCGCCACCACCATCACCACCATCATGATCTCCAGAAGGAATAGCATGGTCACCACCATCAGAGCCATTATCACAATAACTATTATCTTGAACAGAAGGAATAACAGAAGGAACTGATGGTGAAATGGAATCGTAGAAAACTGAAGAGAATGGTGACTGTTGAATTGATTGCTGTTGTGCTACCTGTTGAGCATTAACCTGATTTGATGTTACCTGGAACTGTGCAGTCCCAAGTTGAACAGAAATTGCGCTTGCATAATATGTTGCAGAAGCCTGTGTAGTAATTGCGTTTGCACCTGTAACAAGATTTGGAACATCATTAATAACAAATTGCAATTCACCATTCGGGAACACACCGGGAGGAATGATGAATACACCATATAGATTTCCTGATGAATCAGTCTTTAAAGTTCCATATGTTGAATTATAACCGTATTGATTCCCATAAACATCCGTATAAGAATGTGAAAGTGAGGAACCACCAGAATTCCATGGTGTAAGCTGAATGCAGCAATTAATAACAGGAACGTTATCAAAATAAGCATACACAACTGTTGATGGTTTCAAACCTGTAACAGAGAACATAACAGGTGTTGAAGGAATATAGGTGAGTAGATTTACACCTGTTACAATATTCCCAATCGTTACAGTAGAACCACTCTGTTGAACTGTAATCTGATTACCTACAGATTGCTGAAGTTGTGTAGAAGTGGATGTAGTCTGTGAAAGGAATGCTTGTGTGATAGTGCCATCTGGGTTTGTAACGGTGCCAGCACCAGTTGTAGCATTGAGACCGTTTGGAACACCAACACTAGTCCAAGCACCCCATTGTGTTGGGAAAGCATTTGGAAGATTAGCAAAATTTGAATTTTGATTTAGATTTGAAATAACCGCGGGGCCCTGAGTATAATCAGGATTGACAGTTCCCTGAGGTGAAAGAAGCATTCTACCAGAATATGTATAGAAAGCACTTTCCTCACAATTTCTATATTGCGAAGCATATATCTGTGTTTGTTGAACTGCTGACGTATATGGAAGTGTAATAATATTACCAGTCTGTTGAACACCAGTTGATGAATTTGGATCAAAATAAAGTTGTGATCTAAATGGAATAAATGCAGGTCTTAGAACACAATTATTGGTATCAATAGAAGCAAAGAAATGTTTATCTTTTGTATTACAAATTGTAAAATCCTTGAATGGATCAACAAGGATGCCATTCTGGAATTGATTCTGACCTGTAACAGATGATGTCATTGTAAGTGAAGCAGTGGATGCTTCAAGTAAACTTAGAGATGTATAATATTCAAGAGTAGAAATACGATTTGCAAGTGTTCCAATATCAGACATACGATAAGTCTTGGTCTGTTGAATTGTTAACTGAACAGCATAATCGTAACGCTTATAAGTCTTGGCATCTGAAGGAACAAGTGAAGGATATGCAGGTACTGATGCAATGCCGATTGTCATTGTCCCTGGAACTTCATTTGGTGGTTGTGGATTGGAACTAGATAAACCTTCTGTTACTAGAAGTTTGCCACCTGTTGTCAGAGCAATTCTATCCTGCCGCGGTAGATAATATTCTACAGCAGATTGGAAATTTGTTCCTGGAGAAGGTAGATGAGAACCACCAGAAGGAACATGGAACACAAGATTAGCACTTGGATTCAATGTTGCGGAAGAAACATTTCCTGCATTATTAGCAACTGCTGTATTTGCGGCATATGGTCTAAAATCAACCACATCACGAAGATCAGTTGTGGTCTTTGAATTGATAGAAGTATATTGAGGAATTTGATATGTTCTGATTGCATTGGTATTTGCTGTATTGGCATCATCAATAGGATATGATGCGGCAGTAAAGAAACCAACACCCTGAGATTCAGAATATGTGAAATTGTCAACAGATACTAGAAGTGTTGCTGTATTTGGTAAAGGATGTGTTGATGAAAGATATGCTAGACCATAGTATGAATCTCGTTGACCATTATCAAGAATAAATGATCCTACCTGATCTGGATTGTTTGTTGAATAACTACCAGATCCTACGTAAACATGATTTAAATTTAGAATATCAGGAATACCCAAACACCATGGGCCAGATGGACCGCCAGGGTTTGTTCCAACATTGATTTCAATAAGTGTATTTCTATTGATAATCTTAGATGTTGGATAAGTTGAACTTCTTAGAATATCAACATATGCAGAAATACCAAATGCTGCATTGGTGGATTCACCCAAGGCAATTACAGCATTTGTTGCCGTAGCTGTAATTGTTCTAGTAGAAGAAGACATATTAATAGGAACACCTGCTGGATAGACCTTCTGTGAAACAACACCAGAAGTAGACCCAGAGAAATTGCTATCAACTGTGAGACTTGTATTATTAGAAATTGCAACAATATTTCTGGTATTCCCTGTAATATAGATGTAATCACCAACATTATAATCCGTGAGGAATGATGTAGATGAACCTGTTACAGTAGTATTTGAATAGATTGATACAGTACCAGTCTTGTTTGCAGAATAACCATTTGCCGTTGGAATGATAATGTAACTATATTCCGTAGAAGTAGGAAGTGATCCTGTATAGTCAAACTGTTCTGTTGCCGAACCCGTAACAGAAGGAAGTGTAAGAGTAGAACCACCGGCAGTATTCACAGTGGCAGTAAGTCTATTTCTATAAACAAACTGTGAAGTGGATCCAAATCCTGCAGGATCAATTCCCTTTTGACCAAAAGGATGAACCATTATTTCATTGATAGTATCTTGGATCTGTGGAATATAAGAAATGGTTCCAGTGGCGGAAGTATAGTACTGAGTAGGAACTATATCTGCTACAGCATTAACAGTATAAGACCCTGATGTGCCTGAATTGTAAAGAATGCTTAGAACCTGATTGAAGTTATAACCAGAATTCATCTGAACATCAGAAAGATAAATGTAATACTGTGCTGTAGCAGTACCAGGTGTTCCAGAAACATACTGAACACCGCGGCAATATGCAGTACCAATTTTTGTTGCGGAAGAGAATTCACCAGACACACCAGAATTTAGGAATGTATGATTTGAAAGTGCCTGATTTGCAACAGAATGTAGTTCTAATTGAATAAGATTCTGGTTATTGAAATCACCACAGAATTGATTTACGATTACATAGTAACCATAATTTGCCGTTACAGATTGTGATGCTACAGAAGCAGTGTCTAAGCCCTTTCGAAGATTCACAATATTATTATTGATGAATTGAACTCTGTAACCTTGGACGTAACCGACACCAGGTGAGCAAACAAGATTCAAATAATTTTGTTGATTGGGATCTTGTGAACCCTTATTGGTTGTTGACAATAAGAATGGTGTAGTAACATAGTTACCAGATGTTTCAAATGTTCGTTGTGCAGCCTGTGCTGTCACAGCAACTAGTTGTGGATTGTTATTGATTGTGACAGGAAGACCATTCACAAAATCACAAATAGAGAAGAATGAAGAAGTATTTGCAATGTCTGAAGTTGCTCTAGTAACCAACGTTGGTGTTAGTTGAAGTCTATCAGCACCTGGTGCAGAATAGTTTTGAGCACCTGCTGCATTGTCATAAAGAGAAGAATCAGAAAGAGCCGTAACAATAGTCTCTGTTGCATCAAACCCAACTGAAATATTATCAGGAACATTTGAATACTTTGAGACAACAAGTGTTTGTGCTGCAACGTCAATGAATGTTCCTTTTTTAAAGATAACACCATCAGTCACAGTAAAGGCATAACCTTGACCAGAAGCATTTACAGAAGTAGGATTTCCGTATACAGATACAGTTCCGATTAAAACATTTGCAGATGAAGTAATAGAAAGAGTATCATTTGCAGAATATGTGCTCTGATTATATCCATTCGATAATGTAACAGAATTTAGATACTTGATGTATAATGTATTTAAATTGGGATATTGAGACTGGTAACCAGTTATAGCATTTACAACTGTTGAATTTAGACCATTCTGATTTGTTACGTAATCGCCAATAAAACTAGACACAGAACCGATTGCAGTGCCATTTGAATAGTTATCATTAAGCATTACATAATTATAAGCATTATCAAAGGTGATAGCACAACCTTGAACAACCGAACCTTCACGGAAAACGTTTCGACCAAATTTATTGATCTGATCCTGAAGAATACTTTGTGTCTGGTTTAGTTCACGAACTTGAACAGCAGTAGCTGGCTTATAAAGAATTCTGTAATAATTCTTTGTCTCATCATAATCATCAAAATATGGAGACGTAGATAGGTTTGTTTGAAATTCTTGCGTCATTTATTCCTCTAGAATTGAATAACCAGCTGCACTTGTTCTTGTGATGTTCTTGTTATTGTAACAGGATTTTTTAGATTTTCGTAATAAATCACAGTACCTGAGTTCCTTACCAAATCTGGATACAGAATAAGATTTGCATTATTACATATCCCCGTTGAACCGGAAGTTAATCCTGTTATTGTTAATGGTGATACCGCAGAAGCCTGGAAAGGTTCTGGACCATCAATGTTATTTAGGAGTAATACTGGAAGGGTTGAACTAATTGTTGCAGAAGCACCAACAGCTGTTGAAATAGTTGCACCAGGAGTAAATGTTCCTAATACATTTGTTATCATCAAATATGAATTGTTTGAATACTTAATGTAGCCATTTGCAGAAGAAGTACTTACATATTGACCATTCGAGAATGTGCCTGTGACAGATGAAAGAGAAACATCGACTTCACCTGTCAATGAAAGTATTTTACCAGAGGCATTTGTAGTGCTCTGAAGCACTGTTTCATATAAATCAAATGGTGCGGTATTTGAGGTAATAGTAAGTCTGGCAGTTTGATTAAATGTTTGACCAAATGATGATGTAGCATTAATCAGACCGTTTGATGTGTAAATTGAAGCAATGGTTGCATATGAATTTGTTGTAGCATCTACAATAACATCATTTGAATCAAATCTACCAACAACGTTTGTCAACTGAAGTTGTGTATTGTTTGCAGATACACCATCAATATAAGCAGATGCACCAGAAGTCACCTCTGAAATGAATTCAATACCTGATGTAGAATTGATCTTGAATGTTGCAACATTGGCAAGTGCAATATTTGCATAAGTTCCTGATGAAAGACCATACACAACATTATTGGGTGAGACATTTGAGAATGATCCAATAACATTCTTTAATTCAAGATATGTTGAATTGGAATATACACAAACACCAGCAGCATTTGATACGGGAACAGAACTTCCATTCGACGAAGAAATAACAATTTCATTTGTTGCAAATGTGCCAGAAGATCCCGTAAGAGTAAGTTTTACTCTATCAAAATCATTGATATTTACTAATACATTTGTATAAGAAGGTGTGTTTAGAATACCCAACTTATTATAAGAAAGATATTGATAGAATGGATCTGTATTGGTAAAAATTTCTGAAATGCAACAATAGAAACCACCAAGTTCAGTCACTGCATCACCACCATGACCACCAATTGGAGCAATAATTGGCATTAGATTTGCACCTGTTCCGTAACTAGAATTTGCAGTGACCGTAACATTTGCATAAGTATATCCAATGCCAGGATTGATTGTAAGTGTTCCATATATGGAATTTGCAGCGTCAACAGATGTATTGACAAGTGCAAGTGATACCGAATTAGTACCATCACCTGTGACAGTAATAGTAGGCGCAATCGTATATTGTGTAAGACTATTAGGAACGGTGGTTTCTGCAATAATTGTAGCATTACCAGTGCTTACACCAGCAGTTTGGAAATACACTGCCTGGCCAGAATTAAATTGACCTACAGGTTGTGACACAGTAATATTAGGAACAGTCAGAACAGATGAAATGGTTGATCTTAGTTCAGAAGAAGTTCCTAAAATGTAATAACCTGAACCTGCTGTCCATGATCCTAATACATTTGAAAGAATAACAGAGGTACTGTTGGCATATGCAACCGTTCCATTTGCACCAATAGCAACATTTGAACTATTGACCATAATAACACTTTCACCAATAGTAAATGATGAACCAAGAATAGGAATAGTATTTGCAATACTTAGTGTTACAGAATTAATATTGACCTGTGAAATGGAACCTTCAGCATATACATCAGTGATTGAATATGGCTCGATAGCATTTGGAATTGTATAATGATTTTGCGCATGATTTGTGTAATTAAGTAATGAATGAACCTGACCAGGATTTGTTGTTGCAGGTGTTAAAGCCAAATTAGCGCCATTCCGTGTTGATGCCAAGGCCAACACTGTAGTATTTGAGAATGAAACATAATAATAACTATTTGCAGTAAGACCAGGAATTGCCGTATTACCTGCAGGCACTGAATAGTAGATATAATCGCCAACATAATAGTTTGTATTGGCATTTGAAATAGCAATAGTATTTGACACAACATATGCAGAATTGGCAATAATACTTGCTGTATTTGTTACTGATACAGAGAATGGAATGTCCGTAATGATTACAGTTGTATTAGAAGAAACTACTCTTCGCACATTGGTATTAGCATTTGTTCCTACTCTTATATAAGCTCCTGAGGGATACACTGAATTTGCTGTAAACCCTGAAGCAAATACGTATGTGTTATTGTTGTAAATTATTGCAGTGCCACTATTGAGAACACCAGCTGAAACTGTATCAACAATAGGATAATTGAGAGAAAAATCAAAGCCCGAAGATGTTTTGGTAATATCAATATATGTTGCATTTGCAGCAATTACGTATCCTGTGATACCAGTATCCGTTTGAATAACTGTATCACCTGTATTGATATAACCTGAGGGATAAACATAGTTGATATTATCATATGCTTGATAAGCAGTCTGACCAACTACAGGATTTGCACCTTGAATATTACTTAATTCAATATAAGCATAATTTAGGAATGGTGTTTGATTTGATACAATTACTTTCTTGGTAGAACCAGAATAAGACTGAATTTGTCTGATCTGACCCGGACCAACACCAGAGTTCAAATAGATTGATGAACCAGTATAATAGTTATCAAGTGAAGAAGAAGTAGAAGGTAGTTGAATTGAATATGCATTAATAAATGATTGAACTAAACCAGTTTCTGTAATATAACCAGAACCACCATTTGCAACAAAAAACGAGTCGATTGTTCCTGTAACAGCATTATTCTGAACTGCTGTATTGGGAACTACAGGAATGAAATTAGTCGATGTGAAATATGAATTGGAAATGGAATCAATAGTATACATGTATTTCCACACATATCCATCACCTGTAACAAATGTGCCTGAGGTTGCTTTCAAAGATGGTTGAATTGTCGATGGTGCACCATTGTTATTGTTGATGCACTTATAAACATCATACGTATTTGTTACTACATAATAATTGGTGCTGTAGAGATTATTTACATTCTGATCGTAACGAGCATAGACTGTTCCTGCTGTCCAAGTATGTCTGGGAACAACATTTTTGATATTAGAAGAAGTAATTAGTTTTCCATAGAGAATATCATTATACACATTTTGTTGTGTATTGGCAACAGAATTATCGGGACTTGGAGCATAACCTGAAGAAAACTCGGTTGAATATGCTGTATATACATAATACGAATTCTCTCCGCTTTCAACACTATTAATGAAAGCATTGGCCATATTGATGTTATACTTGGTTGTCAGAATAGCCATTTTGTCTCCAAATTACTATATAGGTATGGTAGTAGTGATGAATGTATTCTGCTGGCCTACAACAGTAAGAGCGGTTGTGTAACTATTATTGCTTAATACTATATTACTTGGTGAACTTACAATAGTCCCTGGTGTATATATCATAGAATAAGGAGCAGTAGTCATCGACGTATTAGCAGTTGCAGTCACGGTTTCACCCAATTCAGAATCGGTTTGATATAGATAAATGCCCCAAGCAGTATTATTAGATGATGTCAAGGATCCATCGGCTGGCACTTTTATAATCAATGCATTCCCGTTAAAATCATTACTATTATCTACAACATAACCACTTAAAATAACGGCACCGTTATAATAAACCGCATTGGATCTGGTAGGTCCTATTTGTGATGAAGGATATGTATATCCTTGAATTGAACCATTTGAAGAATATGGTAATAAACCGTTAGTAAATGCAATCGAACCAGATGTATTCATTTTAGCAAATGTGGTAGAACGAACACTATCGCTTCCTACCAACCATATGTTATCACTTTTATCTATAGACACACCGGTAAATTTTATACCACTTGATTGAATGTCCTCACACCAAACTATAGTTCCACTTGAATTAAATTTAATGAGTTGATTATTACCACTGGAAGTAATCACCAATGCATAACAATTACCTTCATTATCAACATCTATGGAACTAATTAAATAATTATCCAATTTTATTGAAGTTATATCAATAGACCATACAAAAGATCCTGAAGTATTTGTTTTGGTTATAGTATTGATTAAGCTACTATGTTGTCTGTCTGAACAAGAAGTGTAAATGTTTCCTGATGCATCAACTGCCATACAGAAGATAGGATTGTTATTATCATACGTATCAAGAATATACTCCCACAATAGATTACCTGAAGAATCATATTTAAATAAAATGTATTCTATTCCAGAAGAATTACCATTGGTTCCTGATAGATAAATGTTATTTAAGGCATCGACACACACCAAAACATTAAGATATTGGCCCAGAAAAGCAATATTTAAATTTACACGTTTTTGCCAAAGAATATTTCCATTAGAATTTAGTTTTAAAATGAAACTATTAAATGGACTAGCTGTTTCAGACATTGTTATGATAATATTATCATTTGAGTCGATTGCAATACCACATGCATTATCATATGAACCAACATAATCATTAAGAATATATTGCCATACTACATTTCCAAGAATATCAAATTTTGTAATGAATACAAACTGAGATGTAGAAGTAATACTAGAACCAACAATATATGAATTGCCTTGACTATCGACTAATACACCTTGTGAATAACTAACATTATTTTCAAGAGGAATGTCGCCATATTCTACAATCCAATAAGGGCTTGCATATCTACCTTGTGTAAGTAAAATACTTGATGGGGTAGGTGCATTATTTGCTTGGGTATCTTTGTATCTATATTTCCCAAATAAAGCAATACCAGCAGGATGGACAATATCTCGAACAAATTTTTCATACGTTGAAAGCATCCGTTCTGCAACAATTTCATATGACATATTCTGATATAGATAACTATCTTGTATGAAGTTAACATCAGAGACAAAGCCTTGATTATTCAACCAACTTCCTGAACCAGTGCCGTCCAAATTAAGAACGGCCGTTCCAGTCACTACAGTTTGATTGAGTGTATTTGCTGCCGAAAGAGATAATAGTTCACCTTGTGTATGACCAAATCCCGAATCTTGTAGATGAACGGCAGATACAATGCCATTGGCATATGTTGCTGTGGCCGTAACAAGTACGTCCTCACCAATAATACCACCAGAACCATCAGGAAGTCCGAGGGAAGCAATATATGGTTCTATAATTGTAACGGTTGGATTTGATGAATATCCAGCACCTGGATTTATTCTTGTAAGATAACTAACGGTGCCTGCCTGGATATTTTCATACGATAATACTTGACCAATCTGTGTATTTAAATTAGCAGATACACCAGCAAAGAATCCAGACCAATTTGGATTGTATTGAAGTGAATGTATTTCATGAGAAGTACCAGAAGGTGTAAGTGCAATATTAGCGCCACCTAGAGAAGATGAAAGTGCAAGAGCAGATGAATTTGCAAAAGTAACATAATAATAACTATTTGCAGTGAGGGAAGGTATTGCCGTATTCCCTGCAGGGACTGAATAATAAACATATGTGCCTACAGGATAAAGTGTATTTGCAGAACCAACAAGAATGGTATTTGCCGCAGCATTTACAGATGTTGTATTGGCATCAATCGTTGTATAATTTGAGAGAACAGTCGATGAAAAGTTATTGACTTGGTCTATATTCACAACCCATGTTATAGCATCTTGAATAGCACCAATCTTAAATGTAGCACCAGCGCCTGATCCACCTGAAACAACAACATTTGCATTTAAACTAATACCCTGACCACCATTCACAAGTGTGAATACTACTTCACCATTTAAATCATATGTCGAAGCAACAGTTGCACGTGCACCTGAGCCCGAACCCAAAACATTTAATTCATCGCCTACTTTAAAATTATAACCACCTTCTACAATCGAAATGGTCGTAAGTGAACCTGTAATGACAGGTGCATTTTTAAGTGTTATTTCTGGAACAGCTTCACAAAGGATCTGCTCGCCATATTTGAATCTTCCTTCAAGAGAGGAAAGATACAGGACGTTCACAACCTTATTGTTTTCAATTTTTTGATAATAGTTTTCACAAGTTGCAAATGCAGACCCAGAAGATGAATATATTCTATTTCCAATTAATTTGGGAAGATATGGATTGTTATTGACTTCAATATATTTTGGAACTTGCCAAATACCATCAGATGGTTTTAATAAGTAATTATTTGGAATATAAACATCAATATCCTCATCAAATAAAAGTCGAAACAGAAGTTCATACGATCTTCTTGAACCTTTTGACCGATATAGATCAAGAATATGTTTGACAAGTAACTGAGGGCTTGATATAATAGTTTCTGGGATAGAGGTTAAATATGTATTCTTAAAGTGACTAATGAATGCTTGTTCTGTATTGTCAATGTCTGTCAAATCATAAAGTGATCTTGATTGATAACCAATGTTTGATGGTTGTTCAAGCCATTCATAATATGCCTTCACAAAGGCAATGAATAATGCTTGACCATTATTCTGATCCCTATAAAAACTAGGGAATTGTGCAGGAATTAATGGTGAAATAAATTTATTATCAAGCATTATTATACAGTCGATGTGCTAATGGTAAGGCCTGTTTCAATATCAATCTCTAGGATAGTATTCCCTGTCACAAAAATATTTTCATTTACTGGTGAGGCATAAAATACGACACCAGCTCCACCCATAAAATCATTAATAGTAATATTACCAATGCTGATTTGACCATTTTCATAATTAACTGTTCCTATAGCTGCATATGATTGTTGATTTGCAACAGTAATATTCTGAAGGTAGAGTTTATTTGAAGTATTTATGATTGAAAGTCCAGAGGTTGACTGTTCAAATTGGAATGTATTATTATTAGGATTGTAATCAGTAAATGAATATATCTGACCATTTGAGGTAAATTGTGATGAAAGAATAGAGCCAGGCTTAAGTGGATTCTGGAATGAAACAGAAAGAGTCTGAGAAGTATTTAAGGATGGTGATACAGACTGTTTCATCACTACAGACATTTCACATGATGAAATGCATGGATCCTCATTATTGATTGCTTGTGTAAGTTGAGAATATTTAAACTCTGTATTGAAGTCTTCTAAGGAAGAAGAATTATAAGCAACAATAGTATTCGATGTAAGATTCTGAATATCAACAGAAGTATATGAAGTCTGATTAGGATCATATTCTACATTTACATTCAAATCTAGATAGATGTATTCAGGATCAATCATCTTAGGTGTAATGCCAAGAGTTACTCTATCAAGAAGGAATGCTTCAATATCATTCTTTTCACCATTTGATAGATTATAACCTGCATTTGAAATGGCAGAAACAAATACAGTTCCAAAACTTACAGTGTTTGTTGTTTCACCGCCATATGCATAACATGCACGAACATCAGGGAAATTGGCAAGAACTAGTTGTTGAAAATCATTTACAGTGACTGCACGTTCCTGTGTCTGAAAACTTCTTGGGGCATTAAATCGGATTGACTCGATTGTTTCGGAATTAGCACCACCAAATGAATTATTTGCACTAATAGTAGGAATGATTGCTCCACCGTAACCATTGATAACACCTATATTATCAACTAATGTAAAGTTTGAAGCTTCATTCCCATCAGTACCAGATGTGATGACGTAATTTGCAATAATAGTAGAACCATTGGTTGGTGCTAAACCAAATACACCATCACCGAATTGTAGTTGATAATAACCATTTGCAGTGGCTTGAAGGAAATATACAGGAGATGTATTACTTACACCAAAGAGACTTGAAGCAGGTGTATAAAGAACATTGCTTGAACCTGAATTTGCAACGACATTTACAGTGATGCTATTTGTATCAACATTTTGATTGCTTAAGATAAACTGTTGATTCTGAATGGTAGAATCCACAACATAAGCATCTGTAACATACTTACCTTCAAACACCTGAAGATTGGCAAATGTGAAAACACCACCTGCAGGATATTGCACTAATGCTTCTTCTGTAACATACTGAAATGTTCCATTCTGATTTTTACCAGCAAAGCGTGTTCCCCGAGGAAGTTTTAATACAGAAAGATTGCTCTGAGGAAATACACAAGTCAAAAAAGCCTGTGATGAACGATATGATCTTGGAACGTAATTGAGTTCTTTTGCTTTTGAAATGACCGAACTTAATAATTGTGCAGAATCAAGGAATGATTCAGAAATTGCCATATTTAAATAGAATGCATTTAGATATGTATTATATGAAAGAACATCCAACAGCACAGATAGATTTGAACCGGAGAAATTATAATCTGCAAACTGTGGTTGACTCTGTAAAAATGAAACTAAGTTCGACTTGAGAGTGTCGAAATCAAGTGTAGCTAAAGTGATTGATGTATTTGATGCCATGATTTGTTATCGAACTCTCTGAAGATATACTGAAACAGATTGAACTTCCACACTATTTATTATTGAAAAAACAATATTTACATATACATAGTCATTTTGAACATCTGGCGTAACAGTAACACCAAGAAGAATAATTCTTGGTTCATTCTGTGTAAGTGTATTTGTGATATGAAATTGGAGATCCTGTTGAGCTATAATATCATTTGGTTCAAAAAGAATTCTATTCACGTTCGAACCAATAGTAGGTTGAAATAGTCTTTCACCGTAATTAGTAAAAATAAGATTTTGAATAGACTGTTTAATTGATTGACTATTTGTTATTCTACCAATATCACCCGTTGCAGGATGAGGTGTGAAATCATCAAGAAAATCTGAATAAACTACAGGAGTTTTCTTTAATTGTGTTGCATAATCTGATCTTGAACCTGACATTTTCTTTATCCGAATATGAGTGGTTTAATTATGATTGAAAGGTGAACCTGTAATACTGTATACACCGGAAGAAGTAGTATTTCCAGTTGAACACACAAGAGTAAAAGGACCATTTGGAGTATTAAGTGCAATGGAATTTGAATTGATAGTAAATGGACCATTTGGTGTATTGAATGTAATAGATTCTGCATCAATAACAAAATTTTTACATTTGATATGAAAAGAACCTGTCATATTCAATTCAACAGAACCAGATGAAGTAACAAACCAATCAGATTTAAGAATATCAGCCTTTACGCCATTGATATTAGTAACAGAATTCTGTATTATATTCTCATATTTAGAGCCTTCAGTACTAGTAGAGTAATCACCACCAATCGTTTCATGCATATCTAGTTCTGTATGAACATAGTTGTGACCGCCGATACCAGTCTGAAGATTCCCTGAGATACCTACATACTTATTTCCGTTTACCTGTTCATTCATTGAACCATCGACGTTTGTGTTTAGAACACCAGCAACCTTCACATCTTTATGACCATCAACTGTTTCGGAAATTCCATCCTTATAATAGTCGTATGCTTTTCCTACAACAGTCTTGGTCCAGTTACCAAATTTGTCGATTTCAACATATGTTCCTGCCGTATGTGCAACTTTTAACGATTGATTGTTATCTGCATCATTGATATGGAATTCATGACCGCTTCTGGTAATTGTTGCTTGATTGTAGGGATATGTCGTTGCAAAAATGGAATCCGGATGTTTTGCATTGAAATTATCTGATAAATCTGTCATTAACTTACACCTACACCTATTCTCATATTTTGCATTTGTCTAGAAAGCATTAGTTGTTTACTTGCAAATCCATCAACAGCAGAGGAAATATTTCCAGTATTTAATACTACACTTTGCTTAAGCTTAGGAAGAAAATTTGAATTGATATTATCACTAATTTTAGGAAGAAACTGAGATGCAAGAACAGCAGCACCTACAATAGCAAAACCTTTACCTAGATTATTTGAGATAATAGATCCTGCGGCATGTGAAATAGATGATGAAAATATATTAGTAAGAAATGATGATGAAAGATTTCCTGAAATTATTGATGTTTCAATTTGATTTGTAAAATGATTTTGTGTTGAAAAGAAAGATGCTTGATCAGCAGATGTATAATTTGGTTCACCATTTCTTTCTGTATATACTGGAGGATTAACACCAGTAGGATCATTCCACACAATGAAGCCTGGATAAGGATCATTAGTTGAAAATTGTTGAACATAAGATGATGGAACATTAGAGGAATCAATTACTGCTGGTGGTATAGCAGATGTTGCTGTTTGAACACTTGCAAGAGGTTCATTGACTATAGTATCAAAAGCACTTGACACTACGGATGAAACAGCATTTGTTACGGTATTTACAGCACCAACGGCAAAACTTGTAAGTGAATTCAAACCATCTAATACTTTTGCAATAGCAAGATTTGTCTGATCTATTGCCTGCTGGTTGATTAAATTCACACCGCATATTTTTATATTTGCCAAAGCATTAAGTGCTTGACCGACTTCTGCTATTCCTGCTGCCGCGGCATTGATTAGACCAAGAACTTTAAAGACACCATATTTTTGAGCAAGACTTAAAATAGCATTCTGTATAGAACGAATTACAATACTTTCAAATTGACCTGCAATTTTCTTAATCATTGCAAGTGCAGAATTAAGAATATTTGTAATATTAAACATTGCCGAACCAAGGCATGAAATAGAAGCATTCAAATTATTTGGATCAACAGTTTTAAGTATAGTTAGAATGTCAGAAGTATTGTTTTTATTTGCATATGCTACAGTTGGTGTTTTGGCATTCTTCATATCCTTTTCAACTGCTTTGGTAATAATAGAACCAAGAGTATTTGAAATTGACGGAGGAACACCAGTGGAATCCAAAGATGCAACAGAAGCAGCAGATGAATTTAATTGTGATCTATAATTGACTGCTTGACCTTGTGCTCCGGGAGGAATACTTCCTACTGTTGTGTCGATTGTTGGTGCGCCGCCAGATGTTTCACCTTGAACAAGATCACCAGATTTTCCAATCGAACCTGTAATAATTGGATATTGAAAATCTGCATCAAGCCAGAAACCAATGACCTGAGAACCTTTCATAAGTCCAACAGGAGCAGTGCCCATTCTTCCTACGGCAGCAGATGTTACGGATTGTTGAGGAAGTGCCCAAGGTAATGCTGAATCAGGAATGTTTGTTGTATCGTCATGTCTTCCGTATACACGAATTTGAACACGACCAGATTGATGGGGATCCTGAACATTTACAACTGTTGCAATAAACCAAGCAAATGGTGTTTCTCCCATATTATACATCATGAATTATAAGTCCCCTTAATTCCTTCTATAATGCATGTATATCTAGGTTTTTCAATTACCTGACCGATACGATGATGAATTCTTGTAATCAAAAAATTACCTGAAAGTAACGGATCCATTTTCACAGACCCAGTAAGACCTTGTTTATTTGGTATTAAACAATTTATCATTGAACCAGCAGTAAGAACAATATCACCTGGAACTCTAATTTTAATAGCATTTTGAAGAAGAAGTGCAATATATGCTTGTTTATCAGCAAGAGAACCAGGAATATTTGAATCTGGAACCTGAGAATAACTCATAGGTGATAGTGTAAATCGAGGATTTTGTGTATCAAAATAAGTATTCATGAATGAAGTAGATATACTTTTGGCAGATGAAATGCCTGCCGTATTAAATTTTGTTGTCGATGTTTGTGCAACATTTGATGTGAATTGCTGTGTTGTGAAATTAAACACAGTAGTTCTTCTTGGACCTGCAAGATCAATTAGATCAATAGATGATAATTGTTTTGGAACAGTATATGCTAAAATATTGTTATCTTGTTGAGCAAGAATATTTGTATTGATAGCATCTGATTGTTGGAATTTCTTTACAGCATTGCCTTTGAATAATGATTCAACGGTAACAAAATTGAATTGCTGTTTTCCATTATTTCTGGATTCAAAATATACGTATGAAGATGATTGAGTATTAGCAGATACTGCTCTTTTCTTGACAAGATTGATTGCTTGATATGGAGACTTATGAGGAACTGTGATGGTCTGTGGCCCAAGAGTATCCTCGACCGTGAGTGGTTTTTGACTGTTTAAAAAGATGGAATTAGTATGAATATCTTTCACGATATTTGCACATGTATCTGTATAACTCTTTTGAATATAATGTGTTTTGGCAAACATTGCTTCTTGTGAAACACATTGAATAGTATACATCTTTGACTTTTGAGCACCAGCGGCTTTTACATCCGTAAGTGTATATAGAGCAAAAACAAAGGATGATTTAGTTCCACCTGGTATTGCACATGTAAAGGTAACCATTTCATCACCTTGGATTTTCAAGGTTCCAAGTTGATCCTGAGTATCTAGAACTACAATATCTGCAACCATACCTGGAGTAAAAATACTTTCATATATTGACATTGCAACAAATGATGTTGTAAGATCCAGGATGCCTCTTTCAGACATCACAATTAGTTTTGATACTTGAAGATCACCAGGTGTATAATTTGCCATGCTAACTCGAAAGAAGTGCTGATAATTGGTCCGAAATGGAATTCAAATAAGTTGAATTGAGAACTTGTATTGATTTATTTGCTTCATTTAGTTCAGTTTCATAATCATAGTAATATACAGGAGTCCAATACACAACTTCATCAGAAGGTATAGTAGTGACCAAAGATGAGGCAGAAGTAAATGCAGTATTTGTGAAACTTTGTTTGCCATAGATATAACTTAGACTGCCGATTGTTCCAGTGGTTACAATACCAGATGTATGTTGAATATTTAAAACAGATGAGTTTGCAAAACAAACCTGACCATGACCACTGTTATTAGAATCAAATACCACATTTACAGGTTCATCTTGAATAAAAGTAGAACCATTGAATACGTTATAAGAAACAATTTGATTTGTTGTAACAATCTGATCTGATTGCGCTCTGATATAAGATTGTGGTGTTAATGACTTATATTGGTCGACATACAATGGTTGATAGTATGTTTGGAGAGATGATGAAAGATTGTTATAAACTGCAACGGAAATTGGATTCTGATTGATATACCAGTTGTTTCTGTAGTATTTGATCTTACTTTGTGCTAATTGGACTGATCCATATTTCTTGGAAATATAAGCATTGAAAGTGTCCTGATCCATATACCATTGATAATACGGATCTACTATATTATTACAGAGATATAATACCCACGAAGCATATTCATCTTCGTAATATCTATCAGAAATGTTGTCTGGTCTTTCACTATTCTTAACATCATATTGATAATACAAGTTGGGATTATTATATACACTCTGAAGTACTGCAGCACGTTCAGTAATGTTAATAACATTCTGCCCTGCATAAATGATGATGGGAAATTTAGAAAAATATTTTTCTGACATGATTATTGACCGGAAACTTGACCAGGAACTGGACCAGGGACTGGACCAGGGACTGGACCAGGGACTGGACCAGGGACTGGACTTGAATTGTTTGGTGTAATGTTATTCACAAGTTCAGACAATATAGATGCATGTGATGTAGATCCTCCATAATCCAATTGTGTCCAAAGTTCAATTTCTTTGCATTGCATATTCAGACTTACTGCTGTAGGTGCATTGGTCTCACTAAAGAACGATGGTGTGCCACCGGCAGCATAATTGAATGATAAACTTTCTATTACTGCCGGTTTAAAAGAATATGTATATTGTGATACAGGAGAACTAAGTTGAATTTGAACAATATTTGGATAGGTAAAAAACAAACCATCACTTGAATTTGGAACACCGGGAAGTGAATTTTGTTTTAATACAGTAATAATTTTCTGTAAAGTTTCTGATTCTGCTTTATTTGAAGGTGTAAGAAGCCATTCAAAAGAATGATTCTTGAAATTTACATTTTGAAATAATACTGTTTGGAATGGATTGATTGCAAGACCAGAAACAGCGCTAACAGCACCTGCTATTTGTGTATTAGCACTTTGCAATTTACTAATGGCTGATCCAGCAGCACCGGCCGCAACTGCTCCAGCCCCTGCTTCTAAAGCGCCTATACCTTTTTCAAAAGAAGAAAAAGAAGAAGAAGATATTCCAGATTGTGACAAACTTTGAACTGCTGCACCAACTGCTGAACCTAAATTTTCTGTGCTATAATTTAAATGGATAGTATCCATCAGATTTTTGGGTATGGGTAAAATTATATTTGACCCGGTAGATGTCAGAGAAGCATTTGAACCAATGGATCTTTTCTGATATTGCATGAATCTTATGGTCATTGTATAGTTATCTAAAACATCACCTGGAAATATAAGAGAAGCACCAGGAAATCCAGAACCTTGTCCAGCAAGTTTTGCTGCGGCCGCAAATGCAGAAAGTGCAGAGACTGCACCACCTGCCGCGAAAACACCACGACCAATTCGAGCTAAATCGGAACCTGCTGCGGATAAATATTGGAAAACTGAAGCCATATACACTTCTCTATAAATAGTGTTTTTGATATTTATATAAAACTATGGCATATTCCGGAAAATTTAAACCAATTAATCCTTCTAAATATAAAGGTAACCCCACAAATATAATTTATAGGAGTTTGTGGGAATGTAAACTTATGATGAGACTTGACAAAGATCCAAATATATTATGGTGGGGATCTGAAGAAACCATTGTCAGATATAGATCACCAGTCGATGGTAAGATACATCGTTATTTCATAGATTTTATTGTCAAAACTAATCAAAACAAAATTCTTCTTATAGAAGTAAAACCTAAACATCAGACTATACCACCAGTCATTACAGAAGAAAAAAAGAAATCAAAGAAATATTTGAGAGAAGTAATGACGTGGGGTATAAATCAAGCAAAATGGAAAGCAGCAACGGAATACGCAAAAGACCGCGGATATGAATTTGTGATCTTTACAGAGAAAGAACTTGGGATTTAACAATAAATAGTTCACAACTTTATTGGATTTAACTTTTGGCCAACGAATCTTATATCTTCACACAATTAGCACGGAAAGGCCGTGCAGAAGGTATCACCGACGATGTTCGTCAACGTGATACAAGATCATGGTTTAGAAATGCAGCAGCAACCGTTTCGAGTGTAAACAAGAATCGGATGATGAATGATAAGGAAAATCTATATTCAAAGATAACAATGAACGATATTGGAAAAATGTATATGTATTTTTATGATCCCAAGCATAAAGATACACTTCCGTATTATGATACATTCCCGCTTATTTTCTTGGTAGGTTTTACCCATGGTGGCTTTCAAGGTATCAATCTCCATTATCTTCCACCAATTCTTAGAGCAAAACTAATGGATAGACTTTACACCATTTCACAAGATACAAAATTTAATGCCGATACAAAATTGAAACTATCATATGAGATTTTAAATAATGCTTCAAAATTTAAATATTTTAAACCATGTTTTAAAATGTATCTACATGATCATGTAAGAAGTAATTTCTTGAATATTCAACCTAGAATGTGGGATGCAGCACTTATGCTTCCTTCTGCTCGTTTCAAGAAAGCATCAAATACAACTGTCTGGAAAGAATCACAGGAAATGGTAGGATAATATGGCACTTACACCCATAAGCACGGATCAAACCATTAGCGCAGATCAAGGGTTTAATATATCCAATTTTACGGAGCATTTAAATCAAACTGGCACAATTCAGACTAATAGATATTTTTGTAATTTCATGCTCCCTGCATTATTTCAGAAACAAACTAGATTTAAATTTCAATACCCATTGGATAGACTACTTCAATTTAGAGCAGAGCAAGTTAGAATTCCTGGTATTACATTGGACACTATTGACAATCGCACGTATGGTGTAGGTATCAATAAACAATTTACAACAAATGCTAGATTTAGCAAAATGCATATTACTTTTCTAGAAAATAAAGCAAGTGATATTTTCAAACTTTTTTATCTTTGGACTACCTCTGCGTTTGATTATACCGGTATTTTTACTGGTGTTGAAAGTCAACCACAATATTCTGTGGCATATAGAAATGATATTGTGCAAGATATATCCATTACAGTTTGTGATAATCTTGGAAATATTTCCAAGAATATAAAAGTTATTGAGGCATTTCCAACAGCTATAGATGATACAACGGTTGATTGGAGTGATACTGATAAACTTTACAGAGTATCAGTAGAATTTTCATTTAAGAGATGGCAACTTATACAATAAAAGAGAGGCTTTAGTATGTTACCTAAACTGAAATATCCTATGAATGATATTTGTATTCCATCGACTAAAAAGATGGAAACATTTCGACCTTTTCTTGTGAAAGAAGAAAAATTACTTCTTATGGCAAAAACAAGTTCTGATCCAGCTGATTATTTCAAGGCAATCAAGCAAGTAGTAAATAATTGTGCTATTTCAGATAAATTTGATGTTGATATTCTTCCCATCTTTGATCTTGAATATCTATTTTTACGTATCAGAGCATTTTCGGTCTCAAATATTGCAAAGCTTGCCTATAAGGATAACGAAGACAATCAAGTATATAATTTTGAAGTTGATTTGAATTCTGTAGAAGTTAAATTTCCAGAAAATGCAAATAAGAATATTAAAGTAAATAAGGATGTTGGTATTCTTATGAAATATCCTGCAGCATCACTTTTTGATGATAAGGACTTTCTAAAGAGTGGTGATAATTCATTCTATGAATTGATTGTCCGATGTATTGATAAGATTTACGATGGTGATGAAATTTACGATCCAAAAAATTATACACCAGAAGAAATCGAAGAATTCTTGGATAGTCTAGGTGTATTGACATATCAAGAAATTATAAAATTTATGGAATCGACTCCAAAACTATATCACAAGCTTGAATACAAAAATGCAAATGGAAAGGACAGAGTGATTGAGCTGACTACGTTATCAGATTTTTTTACGTTGGGTTAAGCCATAATACACTTGAAAACTTTTACCTTACTAATTTTTCACTCATACAACACCATAAGTATTCATTGAGTGAAATTGAGGATATGATGCCATTTGAACGTGATTTCTTTGTTGATATGCTTCTGAAATATTTAAAAGATCTTGAAGAACAAAGAAGGAATTTATCTGGTGGCTAATGAGGAGACTTCTCTCCCAAAACAAAATAATACTCCTGGATTTGCAAAATCTGCTTTGAAGCAAATTGGCGGTGCTACTTTTAGTGCATTGTTTCCAAATCTTAATGCTTTAATTTCTAAAAATTTGGATACCCTTGATACTGAGGAGCAAGGTGAGGAACGAGAAGAATATAATATTGAAAGAACATTTACGGGTTCTGTTGAACGTGTAGCTTCATTGATTGAGAATAGCAATTCCTTGTTGGAACTTGCACATTCAAATATAGTCAAACAGAATGAAATTCTCAATCATATTATTTCGGAATATGATTCTGGTTCTGCTTCTTCAAATGCTGGACTGATTGATGCTTTAAGAAGAGTTAAACAATCAAAAGCAAAAGCAACTGAGGAAGAAGAAGCCAGAAGAAAAGCTGAGGAAGGGAAAAGAGTTGCAGAAGAAGAAGCAAGAAGAAATGCTCAGAAAACAGCTGAGCAAGAAACACCTGAAGAAAATCTTAAAAAACCTGTTGAAAAGAATCCGAACAAGCCATCCAAAAAGATAGATTTAAAAGAAGAACGAGTAATTTCACCCGAGGATCTTCTAGATAAAAATGGTAATGAATTAAAAGGTTCTGCAAGAGATGCTCGAATTGAGAAACTTGAACGCGAAGGTAAAATAAATTTATTTGATAAAAATGGTAATGAATTAAAAGGTTCTGCAAGAGATGCTCGTCTTGAAAAGATTGCACGTTCAAGAGCAGAAACAACACCAGCACCAGAACCAGCACCTGTAGAGACTCCTGCTCCTTCAACAAAAGTAGAAGCACCCAGACCTGTAGAAGCACCACCTGAAAGTTTTTGGCAACGAACAACAAGAACACTAGGTAATGTTGCGGAATCAGCCAAATCTGGTATTTCTTCTGTTGCAAGTGAAGGCGCTGAAATTGGAAGAAAAAGTTTAAAAATAGCTGGTAAAGCCGTCGGTGCAGTTGACAGTGCACTTGCTGGCGCTGTTGAGACTGTTGCAGGTAAGGTGTTAATGCCTGCTCTAATTGCAAAGACAATATATGATGGTTTTGTTGAAATAATGGAATTAGATTCAAATGATCCAAATTATAAGGTAAATGTTACAAAAGTTATAGCACATTTAGTGGATCAATTTGGTTTGGCTTGGGTTGGTGGTGTTATAGGAACATACATTGGCGCTATGGCAGGTTCTGTTGTTCCTGGATTTGGGAATTTAGTAGGTGCTGCGGTCGGTCTTATTGGTGGCTTTGCAGGTGGATATGTTGCTTCGGAATTTTTAGGTAAAAGTGTTGATGATCTTGTTGATTCAATTATAGATCAAATTGCTGCAAAAACTTCTACCACAGCAGTAGGTAAAGATAAAGATGTTCCAGAATTATTATTTACGCCTGAAGGTATACCTATCACCTTACCCAAAGCCGTGAATGAAATTGTCAATAAAAATGAAGGTGATTCAAAAGTGGAAGCTTTGAATCTTGATGCAAAAAAGATTGTAATTGATAGTTCCGATGGTAGTTCCGACAGTTTCTTTTCTAGACTTGGTAAGTCACTTGTTTCGGGTGCTGAAGCCGTTGGTTCTGGTCTATCATCTGCGGCATCAGCCGTCGGAACTGCTGTATCATCTGCTGCCTCGGCCGTAGGTGATTTTATTGGCTTTACTGCTTCATCTGGTGTTCAAGCAATTCTTGATACTATCAAAGGTCGAGAATCCGGTGGCAATTATAAGATACATGCTAAAGGTTCATCGGCTTCTGGTGCATATCAGTTTATTGATTCTACATGGCAGAGTTTAACAAAGAAATTTGGTGTCGGAACAGAATATAAAAGTGCAGCAGATGCTCCACCAGGCATTCAAGATCAAATTGCTGGTAATTTTATTTCTGATATTTTAAAAGCAAATAACAATGATGTGTCAAAAGTACCTCTTGTTTGGTATACTGGTAATGCTCAAGGGAAAATATCTGAAGCGGCATTAGCAGAAAATCGTGGTCTTACTCCACAACAATATCAAGCACATTGGATGCAAGATTATGCTAAGCGTTCCGGTCAACAATTAGCACAAGCTTCTACAGCAGATCAAGCAGCAACTACAGCACCTAAAAATATAGCCGCAAATGTTCCTGTTCCAGTTCAACAAGGTTCTGGCACTACTCCTTCTTCAGCACAAGCAACAAACACAACAGATATATCAATAAAACAACGACTAGGGCAAGCATTGGCAGCATAATATGGCAAAGAAAAATTCTTCATTTAAAGTTACTTCTTCAAGTTCTGGTGGTGTTACACCTGAGGAATTAGAGAATTTTCAAGCTCTTTTAAAAAGACTGGCTGAAGAACAGAATTTAAAACCTGAAATCCCAGAACCAACTGAACCAACAGTTGAATCTGTTGTTGAAATGGGTATTGAAAAGAAGAAAAAAGAAAGAAAAACAAAGTCAGATATTGGTTCTCGAGATGATATAGTTGTTGTTGATAGAAATACAGGTGAAGAATCAAAAATATCACCTGAAGTTTTAGCAAAACAAGGTTTAAAGAATACATTAAAAAATGGTGGTTCTTCTGCTTCTTCTGGTGATACATCATTTGGCGGTAAAGTATTTGACTTCATGTTTCCTCAGTTGTCAAAACTTATTAATGCATTTGAATCACAAAATAAAGCAACAGAAAAAGGATTTGATACTGCTGAGAGAAAAAAAGCCTCTGAAATTGGATCTGTGGCAATTCAAATATCAAATACAAATAAACTTCTTACAGAACTTACAGATGAACAAACTACCACAACATCTCTTCTTGAAAAACTTTTAGAAGTAATCAAAAAAGGAAGTCATGGATCTTTAGGTAATATAGGTGATATGGTTGAAAATTTACTTGCTGAATCAGGTACTTCTTCACTTTTAAGTAAAGGTAAAAATTTAATTTCCGGCGCTGCAAGTGGTGTTGGTGGATTTGCAAAAAGAATTGGTTCTTCTGCACTAGCAACTGGTGCAAATATATTTTCAAAAGCTGTTCCATTTCTTAGTAGTGCTGGTTCAGCATTAGCAGAAGCAGGTGGTACCGTTGCGGAATTTGCAACAAGTGCAGCAGGTGGTACTATTGCTGCAGGTGCTTCTGTTGCTGCATTAACTGGTCTTGGTCTTTATAAAGCAAGAAATACACCTGAAGGTATTGCAGAAACACAACAATCATTCAGAAATCTTGAGCAAACTGCAAAAGGTGAGAGAACAACACAAGAAGCATTTGGTGATCTTCCATCTCCTTCTTCCCCTGACGTATCAAGTTTATCTGAAGAACAGGCAAAAGCATTAATACAATCTTATGCTCCATCTGAAGATATTATGAAAAAGTGGATGGATGCTTGGAGATTAGATTCCGATGCAGAAAAAAATAAAAGAATTGATGCATTAGTCAAAAGAACTCTTTCACATATGAAACTTAGTGATGACGATGAAGCCAAAGAAGTTGCTTATGGTTATGCAAAACAACACAATTATGGTTCATCTTTTTATCAACAGACTCCATCTATGCTTGATTCTCTAGAAAATCATTTAGCATTGAATATTAGACAAAGTTCGGCTCAAAATTTTGCAAAACGTATGGGTATAGAAGACACAGATAATTTACAATATAAAATGATTGGTAATATACCAGTATCTATTAATGGCCAAGAAGTGCCTGATGATTTATACGATGATCCACAACGTGCTCATCTGAAAAATATGAAACAATTTTCGGATGCACAATCTTCTATGCCACAACCTGCTTTACCCGAGCCAGGTGATATTCCACCTTCCGCAATGCCTTTATCAAAAGAATCACCTTCAGCATCTTCTTCATTATTACAAAGTCAAGGTAATAATATTGATGTGAATGTTGAGGATAAAAAAGTAGGTGTGAAAGCAAGTGAAATTAAATTTTCGGCAGATAATATTAGTTTTGAACAAAATGGAGTTCCTCTTGAGGAACTTCAACCAAAACCTGCTACACCACAAACTTCAGAACCATCTACTGGTGCACAAGCCATAGTTGCATCAACGCAAAGTGAAATGTCTGCAAGGTCTAATGCCACACCTAATGTTTCTGTTAATCCTATTGCAATGCCATCGGCCGAACCTATGCCTGGCTTAGGCTCTGTCCAATTTCCTTTGAGTAAAGATGATCCCGGGAATCTTGAACCAGCAGATTCAGCCGAACGATATAAAAACATATTTGATTTATAGGATAAAAGAAAAGCCCTGAGTTTCCCCAGGGCTTTCTTTATTAGTCCTTTGAAAGACGTTTGAAGAATTCTAAGTCATCATCTTCATCATCTGACGTAGAAGACTGAACTGCCGCACGTTCAACCTTAGGTGGTGTCCATGGTAGTTCATCATCCTCAGGCTCAGGTGTCTTTGTCCGAGCCTTTGTAAGCTTAGATGCATCATCAAGTCCCAAAACCTTATCAAGCTTCTTCTTGAGTTCTTCATAACTCTTGAAGTTGCTAGGGTCAAGGAATGCTTGCAGAGAATGTTGCTGATTCCAAACCTTCTCCATAGCATCGTCATCATCAAATAGAGGGCCAGGTGTTGCAAATTCTGACTTATCATAATTGCGATACCCTTCAACATTCCGAATCTTGAGCTTGAATGTAGCACCAGCCCAGAAGTCAAAAGGATTCATTGGCTTTTCATCTTCAAACTGAGGATTCATGACCTCATTTAGCTTATCAAAGATTTTCTTGCCATACTTAAAGAGAAAAACCTTTCCGTTATTCTCTGGATTGGCAGAGTCTTGGATAACATAAATGTTTGAGATATAACTTAGCTTACGCTTTTGTTCTCGTGCCTGCTTACGACCAGGTGAATTTTCATCAGATGATTGATTCCAAAGAACGGAATTCAATTCACCGACAGGATCATTCTTGCCGATAGTAGTTAGAGAATTTTCAAAATACCAAAGTCCAGTTGGGCCTTTGAAAGCATGTTCAAACATACGAATGAATGGAACATCTTCATTAGCAGAAGGAGGTAGGAATCGGATCATAGCAAATCCATTACCTGCCTTATCAACATTGGGATACCAGAAGCGAGTATCCTTAGATGATTCAGTACCAGAATTTAGCTTTGAAAGTTCTTGTGTCAACTTCTCCAAGGAACTCTTAGAAGAAGATTTTAGTGCAGAAAAAGAATTCATATGTAACCTCGTATATATTAGTATATTTTAGTATGTTAGTATATTGGGCCCGTTCTGTTTCTAGGTGGAGCCCATACCCAATGAGGTTATGCCGCTAGGGCAGTTCCCTCAAATGCAACATTATCGTTGGCATTTATAGTTTTTGAACTGATTGTGAGTCGTGTCTTACTCATTGCCTACCTCAACCCTTACCACAGCTGATCGAACCTAGTCACCCCCATCATAAACACACGACTTGCATCCAGTGTTCTGACATACCGTGTGCTTATGGTGGAGGTGGGGAGAGTCGCACTCCCGTCTCAGCAAGTCTATTTGATTGCAATCAACAGCAACATTTATATTTATACACCATTTAAATGGTATTGTCAACAAAAAATTACCATCTCAAATCTTCTATAACTTGACTCCAAATAGGATTCCAAATTTGACGAGTATAGTTTTTTTCTACCATTTTAGATCAATTCTAATTTGCTCCCATAAAAGATATTTCAAATTTTGATATACGTCTTGTCCAGTAACATCCCACCAAATTTTATTCATAACGGAATCAGAGAACTCATCATGAAATGTATTATTAATTTGAAGTATTGTGCGATCAATTTTATTTCTTACCATCTTAGATCATCCCAGATTTGAATCAAGACCGGTTCTATGACCTGAAACCAAACCTGAAACCAAACCTGATGCCCAAACTGATGCCCAACCTGATCCAAGACCTGTTCCCTGACATGATCCAAGACCTGTTCCCTGACATGATACCTGACCTGATGGGTGATCTGATATCTGACACTATCAATATCTTTCTTTACCATTTCAGATCATCCTCGGCCTGATACCTAACATGAATTCTGATGTGATCCCAAACCTGATCACTGACCTGATCCCAAACCTGATTTCTGATCAGTTCATTCGTATAAATCCAGTGCTTATCCCGGACTTGCCATTTGGCTTTGTTAATATCACTCTTTACCATTCCAACTGATCCATCATTGCCCATAAAAGATCACAACTAAAATTCCAATAGACTTTAATCATCACATCATTTCTCAATGAAGCAACCTCCTCATAAGCACTATCACTTATGAGGAGGCCACAGTCCCATGATTTAAAGATGTGATCCTTTACAGTCTCAGGTACGAACTTCGAGCTCACGAAGATCTTCCGGATTGAGACCAAAAGTCCAGGCATTGGCTTCTAAAGCAGTCTTCATATCAGGAGGTACTGGGATTGCAAAATCACGACCAGTCCCGCACTTGACCATCAAAAACTTTTCCTTACCGGCATCAGGCAAATCAACCTCAACGAGAGTGCCGATCTGTTCGTCCTCGTCCTTTTCAACAACAGAATAGTTTAGATCCTCAAGAATTTTGCTCCATCCAACAATTTCACATGCTGCACGACGCATCTCGATATTATCTTGACCCAGAGCCTTTGCAGCAGTAAGCGTTTCCTTTTCCATGATCCATTCACGAGGAACACGAAGACCATGCCAACTATAAACAGCAAAGCCATCGCGATAGAGAACAGATGGACGATCCTCTGCATGAAGAACATTGTTCTCATCCATACGAATATGAGAAGGACGATCCATAATAATGGCAAGATCCTGTGAAACCCAGACCCAACCCGAACTCTTGGCAAGTTCAATCAGACCATTGGCCTTGTTAAGATCAAGACCAACAACTTCCTGGAAGTAGTCAATGTAAGAAGCCCAGTCAGCTTCGTGACCACCGAAGATGATATTGGAATTGAATTCGTCCCAAGTAGCGTTGGGAAAAGTCTCACGAAATACCCGAACCATATCCTTGGGACCAGACGCAAACAAAACCGTCTTGGGAGGAGCAAGATCTGCAGCCTGATAAGCCATATTCAATGCTGCAACAGCAGCATCACGATCAATCGTCTCAGTAGAGAGACCAATGTCAATCCACTTGTCACGGTAGATCGGCATCTGATCCTGCTGTTCCTTGGTAAGTTCCGTAATCATTTTAAGTTCCTTTCACAGTGTTTCAATAAAGGCATAATACCATTGGTTGCTGATATTGTCAATGGTTTTTTCACCATCTTAGATCATTTTCAAACTGCCACCTGACCTGATCCCAGACCTGATTCCTGACCTGATCCCAGACCTGATTCCTGACCTGATTATAGACCTGATATCTGACCTGATCCCAGACCTGATCCCAGACCTGATATCTGACCTGATTATAGACCTGATTATAGACCTGATATCTGACCTGATTCCTAACTTTCTTAATTCTATTCATTACCATCTTAGATCATCCTCGACCTGATCCCAGACCTGATCCCAGACCTGATACCAGACCTGATCCCAGACCTGATATCTGACCTGATACCAGACTGGATGCCAGACATGACGATTGACTTGATCCAAGGCCTGATTTGTGTTCATACGCCTAATCTCGTTCTTTACCATCTCAGATCATCCCTAACTTGATCAAATATTTCAATTAATTGAAATATGACTTGTTCTATGATCAAAAACACCTTCGTTGACTTTTCCCCATACTTGGAAACAAACATGACACCTCACAAAAGCAAAGTCAAAGCAATTATCCTTTAAGAAAGTAGTAATAGTGAATGCCATCATTGTATCTACCAAACCTTTCTAGCACGGAGCAGAAGAACCTTTTAGATAAAACATAACATCTGCAATTTCTGAAGTTGTAAGAGGCGCCTCAAATGGCGCACCCTGATGCATCAGACGATTTGCAAGTCTGGAAAGTTTCACAGACTCACGGTCATCTGGTGTAGTCTCAGCAATCCCCATAATATGGGAAACAATCGCGGAAATATTCTTGTTCATATTAAACCCCCTTCGTGCAGGTGATCTTGACAATTTTACGCCAATTGGTCGCATTTGTCTTACGGATCTTACCAATTTTAAGAACCATACGGAGAGAAAGTTCACGCAATTTGTTGTGATTATCCTCGACGTATGCAAGAACATCAGACTGACCAGTTTTATCCAGACCGATATTCTCGAGGAGACCATCGCGCACGACTTGACGAATACGGATCAGGTAATCGCGTGTGGTTTTCATGGCAAGGTCGATATAATGCGCGCGAGACATCATGGCCTGCATATGAGGCGCACGTTTGTCACCGCGGTCGATCATTGCATCGAAATCGTGGTTCGTGATGAAAATGATCGTGCCGTCGAACTGAAAGCTCTTGGGCAGAAGTTCGGCAGACTCTTCGTCGACCAAAGCACCTTCGGTGATGTATGATACGATACGTTTGTCGTTGCTGTCACACACGGCCTTGAGCAGATTAATCGAGACGTCATCGAACCAAATGGCGTCAGCATCATCGAACACAAGCACTTTGCCTGCCTGACGGTGCTGATACAGCAGTTTGAACAAGCCAGGGGCCCGAACGTAACCCTTCACGATCCGATGATTAGCCTCAGACGGATCATGCAGCTCGAGCGCCTTTTCGACGGTGAATGACTTGCCTAGACCAGCCGGACCAGACACAACCAGGGCACGAACGTCACCGGCGATGGCGGCATCCGTCATCATCGAAAGGACGTCAAACCGTTCTTGCAGCTTGACCTCAATATCAGAGTCAGACTCGACGACCAGCGGTTCGGCCGGAACGTCAGATCGCACGGTCATCATCCGAGCAATGTTATTCTTGGTATTACGAAAACCAGACTTAGGAACGCCACGAGGCATTAGAAACCCTTTCAAACCATCATATATGCATCTTAACTTATTCCGAGAAATAAGTCAACCCCATACCGGTCAGTTTTTAAACAAAAGTTCGAAGAAGATGGGCAGGGCGTTAGCCCCACCGTAGCGCAAAGCGGCGCAGAACACCGCGGCCGAGAGGGCGGCGCCCAGGAGGGCATCGCGGCAGGTAAAGAAAACCAGGTCAAACATTTGTCGCTTCATCATCATATATGCATCTTATACCAATTAAAGAAAAAAGTCAAACCAAGGAAATCAATGGGTTAGCACTAACGTATTGATATGAATGGGAATAAAAAAGTAAATTTTTTAAACCTTTTTTCGTTCTAATAGAATCAATAGGTTAGCACCTCGACCTCGTCGACGTTCCTGGGAATTTCTCAAAATTCTCCAATCATATCAATACGTTAGGCTATAGGTCGAAGCCAGAGAATACTAATAGAATCAATACGTTAGCCGGAAGTGCCCAATTCTAACGATACTAAGCATGCTAAGTGTGGGTTTATACAGCCTAGAAACCTCTAGCATCGTCTCTCACATAACGTGTTGATATAATTGGGAAATATTTTTTTTAAAAAAGTTGAAAATATTTTCTTAATAAAATCAATGGGTTAGCACTAACGTATTGATATGATTAGTTTGACTTTTTTCTTTAATTGGTATAAGATGCATATATGATGATGAAGCGACAATTGGTTACCTTCGAGACCCTCCTTGTCCCAGGCAATGAAACTGCCAAGGGGTGGTGTATCCTGGGCGGTGAATATCGCCCCAAAAGCCTCTGCTCGGTGGAGTATATCTCCGACGAGTACCTGGTACCTGGCGGTAAGGATCGGAAAGGTCGCCCTCTCGGGCCGATCGCCGTCCGACGGGCCCGGATCACTATGCCCGAATGGCTGGCCAAAAAATAGGGGTTGACTTATTTTTAAAAATAGGTTAAGATCCAACTATGATGTTGAGAGGTTCTTAATGATGTACTACGTTGAAATTGTACTTAATGACGGCCGTGTTGCTCGGCGCACAAATCTTAAGAAGTCAGTAGCGCAAAAAATGCATGATGACCTAGTTAATGAGTTCATTTTTTTGACATTAAAAAAGTTACATGGGGTTTGATGAAATAATTAAAAAACGATTGACTTATTTTATTTTATATGATATATTTGTTTTGTAATTAACAACTACAGTGAAGGGTTAAAATGGCACACGAACTTGAAATTAAGAATGGCAAGGCCTCTATGGCTTATGCTGGACCTACACCTTGGCATGGTCTGGGCACTTGCGTCCCCGATGACCTGACCCCCGAGCAGATGCTCGAGGCAGCAGACCTAAATTGGAAGGTCGAGAAGATCCCGGCCTTTGCTAACGTCGGCGGTAAGGACGTTTCCGTCGGTCGGTCTGCTCTGGTACGCACCTCTGATAATACAATTCTTGACATTGTTTCTGATGACTGGAATCCCGTTCAAAATTCGGAAGCATTTGAATTCTTCAACGACTTTATTGCCGAAGGTGACATGGAAATGCACACGGCAGGGTCGCTGAAGGATGGCCAAATTGTCTGGGCGCTTGCAAAGGTCAAGGACGGCTTTTCCCTTTTCAAGGGTGATGAAGTGGAATCGTATCTTCACTTCTCGAATTTCCACAAATATGGCTTTTCTACCGACGTTCGGTTTACCCCGATCCGTGTGGTGTGTAACAATACCCTGACACTTTCCTTGAATACCAAGGTTGAGCGGATGGTCAAGTTTTCGCATCGTCGTGAATTCAACGGCGACTCTGTCAAGCTAATGCTCGGTGTTGCCGCCGACAAGCTTGCCAAGTATAAGGAAATGGCTCAATTCTTGGGTCAAAAGCGTTACACAAACGAGAACATGGTTGAATACTTCAAGCGTGTGTTCCCGGTTGCTACATCTAAGACGGATTCCAAGAAGGAATTGTCCAAGCCCGCTAAGACAGTTCTTGAAATTGTCGATACTCAGCCTGGTGCAGAATATGCTCGTGGTACCTTTTGGCAGCTATTTAATGCCACTACGTATTACACCGATCATCTTGCCGGTCGGAGTCAGGAAAACCGTCTGCAATCGGCATGGTATGGTTCTAATCGGAACCTGAAAACCCATGCCCTTGAAACTGCCATTGAAATGGCAGAAGCCGCCTAATTTAATAGAAAGGAATTAAAATGAACAATATCAGAGTGACTCTATCATTTGAACGTCTTGACGATAAGGAGCAGCATATGCTTGAGAATTATTCTCATACATATTTTGCTTCAGATGAAGATACGTACGATGTTCATCTGGAGAAATTCGAGCAACTTCTTACTGCTATCGGATATGTTTTAAATACAAATAATCGTCATCTTGAGCTTGTTGATGAAGAAAATTTGAAAGATAGCATTGTAAACCTAAATTAACCCTTGACATTTCCTTTTATTTGATATAATATACAATATACGCTGATAGAGGATATATCATGGCTCGTCGTCCAGTACCTAGTCTTGCTGCAAAGAAGATGAAAAAAGTAAAGTTAACCTTTACTGAAACACAACTCATCAATTCTAAGTACATGGGCGATGAGCCATTATTCCAATCCACTTCTTTTCTTGATGATATTGCTTATGGCAGAGCACAGAACTGGTATCACTATATGTGTACTAGGGATGATGCTCGTAAGTATCTGGATGCATATCTTCGGAACGTAAATCGTACTGAAGATGCCAAGAAAATGAAAAACGTCTCGGATACTTGGTTCCCTGTAAATGCTGGTTGGATTGCCAGGATGATTACACGTGGCGCCAAGCTCCCTGAAGTTCGTTATGAACAACTTGATAGGTATATCAAGGAAAGTTATAAGCATCTCAAAGATAAAGAAGAACTTAAATCAGAAGAAGTAAAAGAAAAACCTTCAATTCAGGATCGTATTACTGATCGTGTTTCTGATTTTATTGCTATGTTTGAGAAAATGATCGACACATCTGGTTGGTCTGTATCAATGTATGAAACTCTGCAGAAACATGAATTGCCGCCTAATTTGGCACTCAGAGTCGCAGAATATTATAAACCTATTGCAGATGAGGCAGTAATCCTTGCATCTAAGGGTTGTCCTGCATCTCTTGCAGAAGGTTATTCATACACGAAAGAACAACATAAGGAACGGTCGACATTCTACACTTCCGTTGTATCTGATGCAGAAAAATATTCTTCAAATACTAAAAAGAAGAATGTTCAGATACGAAAGCCCCGACCAGTTTCTTTGGATAAAAAACTTAAGAATGTAAAGTATCTTAAGGAAAGCAAGGAATTTAAATTGGTTTCTATTGCTCCAGAGAAATTGGTTGGTGCTCAGGAATTCTGGCTCTTTAATACCAGATATAAAACGGCTACCGTATTCTATGCACTAGACCGCGGAGGATTGGACGTTAAGGGAGTAACCATCACGAAATATGATGAGAACAAAAGTAAAACGTTCCGATTCGGTAGAAAGGCCGATGACCTATTGACAAAATTACAAAATGGTGGTAAAAGGGTTCTAGACAAACTCATGAAGGAATTGAATGTTGGTGCGCTACAAAAGCGGATCAATGAAGATACCATTCTACTTAAAGCAATATAGGAGATTTGATGCCAGTTTTAGAACATAATACCACATTCATATCTGATATAGAATCCATTCGGCTTGAGAAGAAAATGGATTACATTGATGCTGTAGTACATTGGTGTGAGAACCATGAACTCGATGTTGAATATGCTGCTGCTCTTATTAAGAAGGATTCTATTATTAAATTAAAGATACAAGCAGAAGCAGAATCTTTAAATATTCTTAAGAAGACCGCACAGCTACCTATATGACACCGTTTGAATGCTATAAAGACTATCTTGCTTTGAAGAATCATTTTCAAAGCAAAACTTATGATTATCACAGATATTCTGGTAAATCATCTGCTTCATTGGATAGTTTTAATAAAAGAAAAGATAAAATTTTCTTTGAAAAGTTATCAAAACATAAAGATCCACACGATTTGATGCTTTCAAATTTTGTAGAAAAAGATACTGCATGGGTTAAAGATATAGTATACTCCGAGGAAGCTGAAACCATATATAGTGAATGGATCAAAAAAACTCAATCACTTACATATCTTATAACAAATGACTTATCAAAATTTAATGATGATTTTAATTCGAATTTTGCTGTAATTGATAATCAACCACCATATATTTTTAATTTGTATTTGGGTAAACAAATCTCCTTAGAAACTATATGTGTTCTTTCTGATTTAACAGGATGTATGAAATATTGGAATAAGATGCTCAAGGACAATCCAATATGGGAAACATTCTCTCTTAAGTTTAAGAAATACACACCATTTATTAAATACGACAAGGAAAAGATTAGGAAAATAATTGTTGACAAATTTTCCTAATGTGTTATAATGAGACTATAAACCAATATTGAAAGGATTACAAAATGCGTACTTTTACTAAGATGGCTGCCCAGGGTGATTTTGTTATCATTAAGATTGCAGAATTGCCTACTAATATCAAGGCTGTGGCTCCTGAGCAAGGCCAGATTGTGGTTGCTCACTCTGAGACGGGTCACAATCACGTGATGGAAGCTTCTCGAGTCAAGGCATATGAACTTGAGGTTGATAGTGGTCAGGATATCTACGAATTGTTCTTGAATGTGGAAGCACCTACTCCGATTGAACATCTGCGGAGTTATCACACCCACGAGTCAATTATGGTTGATCCTGGCATTTACCGTATTCGGCGACAGCGAGAATATACGCCAGAGGGATGGCGAAAGGCTGCCGACTAACATTGAAGAGCCGGGGAGAAATCCCCGGTTTTTTATTGAAGGTTTTTGATATGAGACAAAATGTTATCCAGCAAGCAATCAGAGATCAGATTTGGGACCAAGTCAAGTATCAGGTCAGGTATCAGGTCTGGTATCAGATCTTGGATCGGGGCTGGGATCAAATTGGAGATGATCTAAGATGGTGAAGAATAGTATTGATAGCGTCAGGTATCAGGTCTGGGGTCCGGTCAGGTATCAGGTCTTGCATCAGGTCAGGGATCGGGTCTGGGGTCCGGTCAGGTATCAGGTCAGGGATCGCGTCTTGAATCAGGTCTTGCATCAGGTCAGGTATCAGGTCAGGGATCGCGTCTTGAATCAGGTTGAGGTTCAGATTAAAGATAATCTAAGATGGTGAGGAAAAGTATTGATATAGCAATGGTTAAAGTCTATAATCAGGTCTTGATTCAGGTCAGGAATCAAGACTATAATCAGGTCAGGAATCAGGTCTGGGATCAGGTCTATAATCAGGTCAGGGATCAGGTCTGGTATCAGGTCTGGAATCAGGTCTGGTATCAGGTCAGACGACAGGTGAGGTATCAAATATTTGATCAAGTTAGGGATGATCTGAGATGGTAAAAGAAAATATTAACCAGACCTGGAGTCAGATCTTGGATCAGGTCTATATTCAGGTCGGCGATCAGGTCTGGAGTCGGGCCTGGAATCATGTCAAGGGTCAGACCTGGGATCAGGTCCATATTCAGGTCTATATTCAGGTTGGGTATCAGGTCAGGGATCAGTGTTGGGATGATCTGAGATGGTGAAGAATAGTATTGATAAAGTCTGGTATCAGGTCAAAGATCAGGTCAGATATCAGGTATCGACTAGAGTATGGTATCAGGTCAAAGATCAGGTCTGGGATCAGGTCAAGGATGATTTGAAATGGTAAGGCAAAGTATTGATAAAGTCTATAATCAGGTCAGGGATCAGGTCAGGAATCAGGTCTATAATCAGGTCAGGAATCAGGTCTGGTATCAGGTCAGGAATCAGGTCTGGGATCAGGTCTATAATCAGGTCAGGGATCAGGTCATCCGACAGGTCTGGTATCAGGTCAAAGATCAGGTCAAAGATCAGGTCTGGTATCAGGTCAAAGATCAGGTCTGGGATCAGGTCAAGGATGATCTGAGATGGTGAAGAATAAGATTGGTAAAATCAGGTATCAGGTCTGGGATCAGGTCTATTGTCAGGTTGGGTATCAGGTCTGGTATCAGGTCAAAGATCAGGTCTGGTATCAGGTTGGGTATCAGGTCTGGTATCAGGTCAAAGATCAGGTCTGGTATCAGGTCAAAGATCAGGTCTGGGATCAGGTCAAGGATGATCTGAGATGGTGAAGAATAAGATATGGCATTACGCCCGAAGTAGATTTGAATATCAAGTCGGATGTCTGATAAAGGAACAAGTCAATGGTCAGATCAGAGGTCAGGTTCATAATCAAATCTGGGATCGGATCAGACACCGTATCGAGAATCAAATCTTTTTTCAAACCCTAGAGGAACTGAGATGGTAGTCCATAAAATTAATGGTGTTAAAGGCAAGTGTTTAACACAAATTATAGCTGATGTAAAAGACGATCTAAATGTTGATCTAGAAGAATGGTATAAATGGTGATAATGATACTATCTATTATTATAATTTAAATGCATCATCATACAACTCAAAGCAGCACCAGACTTTGCAAATTCGCTCATATCCACGGGAACTACTTCTAAATTAAGCTTTCCCAATGTTTTTTCTAATTCTTTATGACTATCATTTACTGGTGAATATAAGATCTTATTTTTAATTCTTACTATATTTGTCCAATCATCATATTTGTGCTTTTCGGGTACTGGAATAACTTCCAGTACCTTTTCTAGTTTTTTGATGTCTTTCTTAGAAAGAGAAGAAGTAACAACCAAAGCTTGAGTTTCATTGAGAGGGAAAAAAGAACAATCAAGATGATAAAGATTAGGATCAGGTGTTTCAATATCAATTATATGCATATTGAAATTATTTTCCATCCATGCATGACTTTCCTTAACAGTTCTAGCGCCATAACAAGAAACATAGATGTTATCTCTGATATATTTTAAATCTGCCTCACCTTCCCAATAATACGGTGACTGATATACATTATAACGCATACTTTCAAAGAATTTTTGACCAACATAATCTTCACCGATTCTTGGTGGAGATTGAAAATTTGCTAAGAGTATAGTATTATTATTTAAATGAGGGAGGTAACATCCAAGATTAGCAACGTAGAATAAATCTTGAAGATCTTTTTCACTGGGGAGTATATACACGAGGGCGTTGGCAGTCACAATTTTATAAAGAGACATAAATTGAGAAAATGCTCTTTCGTAATTATATTTTTCTGAAAATTTATTCATGAGAACATTATTTGGTTCTCTGTTATCCACTGTAAAAGGAAAATTCATTAAAAAAGCTGATTCGGACAATTCCGAAGGTGTTTTTTTAATCATTTTTTGGGATAATCTCCTGCATCTCTTGTGATGAATTTATGGCCTATATGCTTAGGATTGAAATATTTAATCACTGTTTGCATAGCTTGTTTAGGATCATAAGATTTACAAGAAAAAATGTCTAGATATACTGACATTTTTTCATCATCACCGTGAAACGTGATAGAAGAGGTGGTAATAAGTTGTATTGCCGAAAGACCTCGACCATCTTCACCATCAACTTTTGCTATTAAAGGATCACCAATTGGTGTCATCTTTAATTCTCTAATAAGCTCTTTTAAGAATGCTCGAACAACATTTTCATTGTCTATGTTTTTATTACACAGACTCATATCCAAAAGAAGATGATACCCCCAATGTAACTTGCGATTAGGTTTTCTTGGAGCATCATCTAATTCTTCAGGTTTTATAAAATCAGAAAATTTTTTAAATTTTTCCATAAACAATCCTTCTTTTTCTTATTTATAAGAATTGTTTTAAGTAAAAATTTCTAATACCTTTTCAACATAGTCATCACGATTTTTTACAAATACCTGTGGTTTCTCATTGTCAACAGCAATGATGATTACTATTTGTGGAACCTTTATGGAAGGAATACGTTCTTCTGCCATGAGAGAATAAGTAGTGGCTTGAAGAAAATATCCTTCAATCCATTCTTCCTTTTTAATCTTCAATGAAGTCTTGAAGTCAACAATCGAGAGTATACCATTATACTCTGCTAGAAGATCAGTTCTTCCGGCAGTCTTTAAAGTATGTGAATATAGTGCTAATTCAGATCCTAGAATTGTGCCGATATTTTCATTTAGAATTGGTCTAATATCTTTGAATGTAGCTATATTGATAGGCATAGAACCTTCAGTATAGTTTGTTTCATTTAAAAGATATTTTTCACAAAGTTTGTGAATGGCAGTGCCTCTATTTCCTGCCTGAATAAGTATTTTCTTTGCCTTTTCTTCTCCAACATCCTTTTGCCATTTGAGAAGACCAGACTTATCAAGTTTTCTACCTATTACAGTTGTGACCGATGGATATATCTCTCCAGTCGGTGTAGTGTAATACCTACCATTCTCTGTAGTATTATCCTTTAAATCTTCACAATCAAGTAGGGAGAGGTCAAAAAACCTCTCCCTTTTTGGCATCATATTAAACATATTATGTGATAATTCCTAACTTATCCTTTTCGATGATATAATCCTTTACAAGATCAGACCGAAGGATATCTTCTTTTGTAAAAGTAATAAATTCAAACTGTTTTATTTTCTTGATGATACGAATGAATTCATTGATGCCATTCTTATCACGATCGTAAATAAAATCAGATTGAGTATAATCACCCGAAAAAATGATCTTACAATTATGACCTACGCGTGTGATGACTGAGTCACTTTCATGAAGTGTAAGATTTTGCATTTCATCCACAATTACTACACAATTACTCAATGTAATACCGCGAACAAATGACGTTGAAATAAATTCAACTAGGCCTTTTGATTTTAGATATTCATATGCATCTGACCGATCAAAAAGTTCTGTGCAGATAGCATAATACGGTGCTTCATAGACTTTGGTTTTTTCTTTATTGTTACCGGGGAGAAATCCCATATCTCTAGTAGGAACAACTGATCTGATGATATACAGTTTTTCATAATCTGTATTTGCATCTAGAACATCCAACAGAGATAGATACATTGATAAAAATGTTTTACCAGTACCCGCAATTCCATTAAGCATCAAATTTTTACCACGATCATAAGCATCAAAAGCTATTCTTTGATTGTCTGTCTTTGGTTTGACTTCCATAAGTTCAAAGTTTGGAGCTTGTCTAGAATTCCCTTGATCTTGATTGTTTCTTCTTCTTTCTTTTCTTGATTGCCGGCGGATAGCGGTTGAAGTCATGTAATTATCTTTCTATAAAGTTATTGACGTAAAGAATGATGTTTCTTTACCTCCTTTCCCTTTGTTACAAGGGTATTTATAGAATGATGCTAAAACGTGTTAACTGTGGATCTTGTAAGGCCTCTTGAATGTTCTTTTTTGATATTCTTGAGAATATCTCTGAACCCAGAATCTGGCTTTTTTGAAATACCGGAAACAATAGCAGGTGCCGAAAGAATCTGCTCAATATTTGGTTTATCCTTCAGGTATTCCTGTAGTTCACTATAACTCATATATTCTTCAAACACTTCATCTGTGTAGATATTTCTAAGAGTATATGTAGGCATTAACATTCATCCTCTTCAAGTTCCATTAGAAGGTCAATATTTTTTGATCGGAGAATATTTGTCAATCTTTTATTTTTTCTATGATTGAAATCTTTAATGTTTGGAGTATATTCTTCATCTTCGTAATCATAATCCCTAGCCCGGGGATTCTTTGTTTTACTCATGTCGGCAGTAATCCTGGAATTGCTTCGTTGACTAGTTCACGGGTAATGCCCTTGTATGGCATTTTCTTATCTTTAATCGCAATAAGGAGATTGGCATCCTTGGGGTCAATAGTCTCTAGTAATTCAACATATAATTGCTCACGTCGAGTCTGCTTTAATGAAGAATGACCACCTTGAATGAATAGATACATCTTTCTACATTCTGCATAGAATCTATGTTGCTGGTCTACCAGGTCATTCGGCTTATATGGAGGTGCACCCTCGGGCAATGCCCATACAATGGTAGGATCAAAAGCACCTCTCAAAACTGTCTGCAATGCCACAGTATTATTAGCCCGAAGCATAGCAATCTTTTCTTCTTTGGTTCTTAGATTTGAAACATTTTCTAAAATTTCCGCCACACCTAATTTCATACAAACTCTCCGATATTTTCCATAAGATTTTTTAGACGATGAGACATAAAGTAATTCATCAGATCATTCGACTTCTTATTCTTTTGACCTTCAAAACTTTCAATGACCCTATTATATATATCATTTGGAACTTTATCAAGATCAATTAGTTGTTCATTTCTCCGATAGTTTCTAAGCATAATCTCTGTGCAAAATAGTGTAGGATCCTTGTCCATCCATTCCTCAAGTTTCTTAGATGACACACCTTTTTGTCGTTCACCCACAACAAGACAATTATCAGCTGAGAGAAAATTAGGAATTCCATCGCCAGAATCACCGCGAAGAATGTGTTCACGAAGGTAATTTTTAGGATTGGGATGAGTAACCTTTTTCTTCTTTACGGGATCATATTGTTCAACATTCTTGTATTTTTGAAGTTGAATAAAATCGTGGTCACCTGAAAGGATTAGGATCTTTTCAACATTTTCAAATGGAAGATATTCATCAGTAACGCCATATTTCCTGCAAAGAGATGCAATGACATCATCGGCCTCTGCTGTTTCAATGTCAATGACAGTATATGGGAAGTGATCCTTCAATTCCTGACGAATCTTATTCATACATTCAAATATTTGCTTCCAATTCAATTCAGACTTCTCGATATTCTTCTTTCGATTGGCCTTATAATATGGGAAGATTTGTTTCCGCCAATAGTTTTTATTATCACAAGCAATAACAAATTGGCCGTATTCAGAACCAAATTTATTTTTATTCATACGAAGAGAATTGAGAATCATATGCCGTAGCATATTTTCCTCGACCTCAGTATTTGTATGAGTCCCAAGTTGTGCCATTAGATTTGCTAATACTACCTGGGATAGATCCACAATAATCACTTAAATACTCCTCAGAAAAATAAAGAATACATTATTAAAACAAATGCTACCAAACATACTACAAAGTATGATATTACTGCTATACTTATTATAGTTTCAATCAAGTTTTTTGTCTTTGTCTTTACTTACCTTAATGTTAATATCGGCATTTTCCACTAAATTGAGATAACCATCTTCATCCTCAATAAAAAGTGATTTGGCAAATATTTGAAACATATGATTCATATCACATTTACTACAAAGTAATGATCTAATTGCCTCACAGATAAAAGCGCCATATCTTAGATCATCATCATTTTCATCATCTAGATCAAAACCTGCCATGTTTAATCTATCAAATAGAAAAGGAATGACGGTCTCGATTGTTTCTTGAATATGAAACTGTTTTACAAATTCAATATTATTTTCAACTTCCTCTATGTTTGTTGGAGAACCAAAATTAGGTTTAATTGGAAATCGAATGATGTTGTTTGATGATTTTGCCATGGTGTTATTCTATCACATTTTTGAGGTTAAGTCAATCATTTCCGATGATTGTACTACCATTAAAGGTAAAGTTAAAATCATAGATTTTGCAACCGGTTCCATTAGTGATGGCAATCGCAACATCTCTTCTGGAATCTGGTGGAACATAAAAGATGAAAAAACCACCGCCACCAGCACCAAGCAATTTGCCACCAATAGCGCCATTTTGAATGGCTTTATCATATATATCATCAAAAAAAGTATTCGAAATATCTTTTGTTACTTGTTTCTTATCCATCCATGCTCTATGAAGAAGATGAGCAAAATCTTCTACCTTATTTTCACAAAGTAGTTTCATTCCTTCATATGCTTTATCACGTGAATTGGCAACTAACTGAAACTTATGAGAATCTGTCATAGCATCATTTTGCTTTTTAAGAATTGCATTGGCAGACCTAGGCTTTCCAGAATATACAAGGAAAAGATTATTTTCTAATTTCCTAAGAGCCTTTTCAGGAATAGAAGGAGATGTAATATCAACACTTCCGTCAGTATTAAACCTATAAAGATTAAAGCCGCCATACGCCGCAGCATATTGATCCTGCTTGCCGATAGGAAATCCACATTTTTCAATTTCAATTTTACATGCCTCTTCAGCTAATACTCTTTTATTATCATACAATTTTGAAAATTTACCAAAAGTATTTTCTTGACTTTGTTTCAGACAATTAAGAATACCTACAGTAAATGCAGATGATGAACCTAAACCTGAACCTTTTGCTATAATATCAGAAATTGATCCAGTAGTAACAGTATCAGTCATACTGCTCATGCCATAGTATTTTAATGCTTCGCGTGTAATATCGTGTTGTATATCATCAAGTGATTCATAAGTCTGAATATCATCATACATTGTTTTGAAATTCATATGACGAGACTGATGAACTAGGGTGTAGATATATTTGTCAATCGTGCATGAAAGAGCAGCACCAGGTTCCTTTTTATAAAAGGATTCCATATCTGAACCACCAGAGAAGAATGAGATTCTGAGAGGTGTTTTTGAAATAATCATCACACTGTCCTATAGACAAATGTTTCTGATGGTTTCTTTCTACTCTCGGGTGTAGGATATTTTTCCAAAAGTCCCTTGAGCATATGCTCCCATTTGTTCTTGATGAGATCAATGTTATACCGAGTATCAACAAAAGCCTTATTCAACTGAATCATATTCTTATGTTGCTTTGTTTTATAAAGTTTGATTGCTGCATCTAGATGTGATGCAAAAATATTTGCATGAATTACCTTATTTGAATCACCGTGATACATGATATTTAAACCACCAGATGTTTCAGGCAAAGCACCATAGTCAGGATGTACACAAATAAGTCCAGCAGACATTGCTTCCAACATAGCTCTACAACTAGTCTCAAGCCATATAGAAGGATAAGCAAAAATATGAGACTTGTTTAGATGTTCCTTAAGTTCTGCATTTGGAACAAATCCACGATAGGTCATATTTGGATGTTGTCTGATCCGATTATACAGTGGTTCAAATGCCTTGTCTGATTCTTCCCAACCATAAATCTTAAAAGATGAAAATACATCAAGATGAATTTCAGGATGAATTTTTGATAACTCTTCTACAACAGGAACAAGAAGTTCTAGACCTCGATTTGGGGTTGATGTATATACAAGACGAATGGTTTCATCATCACGATCTTGTAATTGTGGCGCTGGTTCAATACCAGTTTCCAGAACAATAGACTTCTGGTCATATGCAAGACCATGAATAAGATGATATCGTTGATATTGCCAATTTGAAATAAATACAAATTGATGAATATCATTTAGAAAGTTATTATTTTTAAATTTGGAAGATTCCGGGTCTTCGGGCAAGTCGTGAGCCCAAAATATTCTAATCTTATCCTGTTTTAGTTCTCTAGGTCGCGACGAGATAATCTGAAAATGTTCCAATAGATTTGGATCAATAATACTAGCCAACTTACGTTTGGCAATTTCAGTTCCACCATTTGCGTTTACTGAAATTTCATTTTCTTCAAATGACATAATATATCCTTAAATCTTGTATCCAGATGCCTGAGCATCATTGTAAAACATCTTTACGGTCTCAATAGAATAGTCATCTAGATTTTTTCCTAGAAGAGGTAACTTCTTAATGAGATCGGGAGTCATAGTAATAATATCAGAGAAACAATAGTCGGCTTGAATAACATGATTTACTTCACGTGTTGATGCCCACAAGAGTTTAATATTTTTTGAAGGCGGATTTGCACCCTGCCAATCCTTAATCAGATTCTTTGCATTTCTTCCGGAATCCTGTATTCTTCCTGCAAAAATTGAAACAATACCAAAGTTGGTTCCTTCTAGATCCCAAACAGCACGTGAATATTGCTTATTTGTAAATACAGCAGTAACATTTACAGACACACCTTCGCGCGTAAGAGTTCGAACTACATTCCCTGTAGTTTCACCTTTTGTATCAATACAAGGAATCTTGACAAGAACAGGATAGCCATAAGTCTTCGAGAGAGCATCAAGCTTTAGAGCTTGGTCGACCATTTCACCGTGATCGTCTGAAAATACTTCAAGACTGATATTGGTATCAGGACGGAGTTCCTTGAGCTTTGGAATAATTCTATTACAGAATTCCATATAGTCTGTGATACCAGCGGCGCGCATAAGTGATGGATTTGTAGTAAAACCTTTCACGATGGGATTCTTTGCCGCCTCTAGAATTCCATTTTCATCAGCGCCATCAGCATAGATGTCGACATAATAATTCATTATATAATCCTTTCAATAAGATCAACAGCTTCTTTAATATCTCTAGCAATCATAGTAGGTTTAATATCACTAAATTCCGCGGATGTCGTGTAAGTTTCACCTAGAAAAATAGTAGTTAGACCACTTCTATGACCACACACAATGTCTTTCCATCTATCACCGATCATAAAACTTTTGATTTTATCAATTCTATATAAGGTAATATATAGTTCTACGTGAGCATTATTTGGCTTATATTCTGGTGTATTTCGACCCATAGAGGAATGTATATTCAATACACCCATTGAATAGATGACAGCATTCATTTTCCTTAAATCTTCAAGGGATAATTTGCCGTCATTTACGTCGGGTTGATTTGTTACCACAATAATACTATAACCCATTTTGTGGATTTTGTCAATGGATTCTTTTACGTTTGGAAGTAATTCAAATTCCTCAAAAGACCATGGAGCAGTTCTTTCTCCGTTTGGTCTTTCTACAAGTTTATTTATTACGCCGTCACGATCAAGGAATACACACTTCATTACCAGGTAGTCTTTCTCACTTGTAAATAAGGATTGCTAACAAAGCAATGCCAGATGATACTTTGGAATGCTTCAGAGTGTGGGGTAATTCTATCAGGATTTACAGAAGGAACAACCAATGCAATATCGGCATTCTTAGCAATATAGCCATCGGCTTTACCTACGATGCCAATAGTAAAAGCACCTCTAACTTTTGCTAGATCAAGAGCATTGATTAGATTTACAGAAATTCCACGTTCCTTTGAACCACCACCGACTGATAAGAATAAAACGGCATCGGTATGATTTAACTTTGAAGTTCTAAGCCACTCAGAAAATACGGTCTCAAAACCATCATCATTGGTTCTAGCAGTAAGTTCCGAGACATTATCAACAGGTGAATATGCTTCAATGCCACAAAGTTTTCTAAGATCATTGACCATGTGTGATGCATTGCCAGCAGATCCACCTACACCAAGAACAAATACACGACCCTTTGAATCCCGCACATCCCATAAAAATCTACTGATAGAACTTACCTTAGCAATAAATTCTTTATTATTACAGAGTTGTGCAATTTCAAGTACTTCTTGAAAATATTTATCGGTGTGTGGTGACGGAAGCATCATGTATTCTCTTTCTCAATTCTGTTGAACTATAAGAATGATTTCTAGTATTGTAAATAATTTCGGTTCCCACTTGCATACAGACTGTTGTTCCTGTAAGTGAAATTCTCATATATTCAACACCAACAAATCGTTTAGTAGGCCTTATGATACCGATCAGATTTTCTAAATCCTTTTCAGTATCATAAGGAATAATCTTGTCAATATACTTACAAGCTTCTAGTTGAATATATCGTTCTAAAATTGATTGGATAGGCTTATTCTTGTGTTTTCTATCAATGGAAGGATCTGTTTGGAGGCCTACAACAAGATAGTCACATTGTTCCTTACATTCCTTAAGCATAGCAATATGACCTGCATGGAATAAATCAAATGCAGAACATGTAAACCCTACAATCATTGAATCACCATATACGTATTCTTTCCATCCCATGGTGTTTCTGAAAAGACTGTAAATGTAGGATCTCTATCCTTGAACATAGTTCTGAAATATTCATCATTTACTTCCTTTCCAAAAATCTTAGCTTGATACATGACAAGCCAATTCTTGGAGTCGATGATTGTAGGCATCAATTTCTCACGGTATTCCAATGGAGTTTCCGAAAGAGACCATGTTGCAATAACCAAATCCGCAGGTTCTACATCAGTAGATTCAAACCTGAAATTTGCATTGATACCTTGCTTCTTTAAATAGTAATCCTGAATTGGGCTAATTTCTGGAATATCAATAATAGTATATTTACCAGTAAACCCCATTTTATGAACTACAGAACACATGTCACCATATCCAGCACCAATTTCAATAATGCTTTTATAACTGGACAATCTTTCTGGTGTAAAGTCTGTAATGACCAAATGACCGACATCCTGAATTCGTTGAATTGATGTATCAAAATCACTCAGAGCACGAAATACTTCTGCCTTTTCAACAGGGATGCCAATCCAATTTTCTTTTAACGCTTCTGCTACAATAGGGTTTTTATATGCTTCCGAAAGAGCAGCAGCATAAAATTTGCCTGTTCTATATTGAGTTACAAAAGGAACATTGTGAACACTTGCCCAAAGCCTAAAGCGAGAAAGAGGTAAATGCTTGCAATCATATTCAAAAACTTCACGCATTGTTGGCCAATATTCAGGCCCATTTACCTGTTTAGCCTTAATCATCTTTTGTGAATTGAGTGAATTATGATCAAAATCAGACCAAATAAACATCATTCAGCTCCACTTTCATGAGCTGGTGGTGTTTGCAATATTGCTTTTCGTTCAATAAAACCAGTCCGAATTGTCTTAGCATTAAAATACTTGACCATCATATTTTCAACAATTCTTACATCATATGGCTTGCATGAGAATACATCTAGATAGACTTCATCATTTTCATCCACAAAATGAGCGCAAATGTTTGAAGTTTCGATAAGTTGAACTAGAGTATATCCAGACTTATCTCCTGATCCAAACTTTACAATCTGTGGTTCACCATATGGAACCATGTCAATTTCCTTGACCAGTTCCTTTGCAAAATTATAGATATTATCATAATCTGTAATTGAATTGTGATTACAGCCTGCAGCATCCATAATACAGTGCCAACCCCATGGGGTTACCTTATCAGTCACATATAACATTTTATATCCTTTAGTGTGCTTGAACTTCGGCTACGTAACTTACCGTATCAATACGGAATGAGCGCCAACCATTATTTTGAACATCCCATGCGCGGATGACTTCTTTATTTTCCCGATGAAAAGTCTTTTCACCTTCGGCTTCCTCTAGATACTTAGCAGGAAGTCTTTCGGGCTTTAGTGTGCAACGAAGAGTTCGTTCCTCACCATTCATCTTGGTAAAAACAACTTCAATAACCTTCGTACGAAGATCATTTAAAATAGAATCACGTTCATACATCATATCAAGTATTCTCCGCCAAAAATTTCATAGTACCGGTTCGTTGTTCTTCAAGAAGAACCATTGTCTTGAACTGTTCATATCCACCAATCATCATACCATCAATAACAATTACAGGATATGTTTTGATTGTAGGATACTTTTCTAGTAATACTTCTCGAGTAAAATCTTCATTCAGCTTATATTCAGTATAAACTATATTCTTGTTGGCCATAAGTTCCTTGGCCTTAAAGCAATAGCTACATGATGGCTTCGTGTAAATCTCAACTTGCATAATATAAACTCCTAATATTACTTCAATGCTTCAGTGGTTGAGGTGTTGAGAACAATATATGCCTCTGAAGCATTATTCATTGAAGCAAAATAAGCTTCATACTTATCTACCGCTTCCTTTAAATTCTTTGCCCAAACAAGTCGTGTCTGCTTTGACTGAACTGAACTTGCACCTGCCTGTAGTGGCTGTAGTCTAACCTCACCTTCAATCAAGTATAAATTTACTACTGGTCTAGCCATATTATATCTCCATAGTTTTAGTTTGTCAACAATTAAGTTAATGATAGACTCTTATCTTTCATTGATTTCTGATAAGCATTCATCTTATCAAGAATACCCCTATTTCTAAGTTCTTTGAAAATAAGATTTTCCCGTGAGAATTCACCTGATTTTTCAATACCGGCTGATCTCATGTCTCTCAATTTCTTCTTGAGAATATCAAAAGTATTTATATCCATCTTATTTTTAATCATAGTATTGATAAGATGAACGTAATACATCACTTTTCGTTTCAACATAGGATCAGCAGAAAAATTGTAATTCCCATGTTCAGGCTTTTGGATCCATACATCATCTTTAAGTGAATAAACACCTTGACCAGCAGGATATTTTTCTGAAATATCTTGAGCATATGGCTCTAAAGGATATCCTAAAACTCTTACGTTATGTGAAAGAGTCCATAGCATTTTCTTGTCTTGTAGAATGTCATCAACTTGTTCTCTATTGGAACCTAATTCATTTCTAACAAGGACAATGTGAACATCAATATCTGATTTGCTTGTATAATTATAGTTTGCATTGCCACCAGTCATAATTACATCTTTAATCAATTCTGACTTGATATTGGCAAACTTTGCCCAAGTATCTGCAAATCTTAAAAGAACTTTTCTAACTTCTGGTTTTAATTTATCATCAATCCACAAAACAGGATTTAAGGTTGTATGATATTCAAGACTTACTTTTGTCTCAGTTAGAAAGTTCTTAAAAGATTGCATTGATACCTTCGTTTTTTATTTATTTATTCTACAAAATTTGTACTTGCAATTTTGTTACTCCCACAATATTCATACCAAGCATACGAGCACAACCCAAAGTTACATCAAGAGTTCTGTTCTTAATAAAAGGCCCACGATCATTCACACGAACTATAATTGATCTTCCTGTTTCGTTGTTTGTAAGCCTTAAAAGAGTTCCAAATGGTAATGACCTATGTGCAACTGTCAAACCGTATGGATTAAATCGTTCTCCGTTAGCTGTTTTCTTTCCTTCTTTATACCAAGAAGCATTAGTAGTATATTCCTTATGAAAGGAATCTTTTCGTGTTTCTCCAGAATGTGCAGTCGTTATGATCATCAAAAATATTACACACAAACAGAGAAACATCTTAAGATGCTTTCTCAAGTTGTATCTCCTTAATGGACATTCGAGGAGTAGGACCTCAGTGTGCCCGTTGTTAAAGCGGGTTCGCTATGTCATTAAATAATAGAATCTTTTTATTTATTACCGCTTACGATTGAGAGCCCGAGCTCTCCGCTTTGACGAGCCGATCTTCCGTCGGCCTTTCTTCTTTGGAGCTGCCATGTTCTTTTCCTTTCTTCAAATGTGAACGTCGAATCCGACAAGATATCCATGCATTATAGTAATCATCACGTTCAAGGACTCTTTCTTGAAACTGGTAAAGAGCTTCAATATAACTACATTCACCTTTAGTTTTGCAAAGAGCAAGTATCTCTCGTTTAAATTTGTTTGTGCCGAGAGCTTGAACATCCTGTTGTAATTCAAGATTGGATCCATAATAGGTTTCCCAATCAGAATCTACAACATATTTTTTCTTTTTTCCTTTCACCATCTTTGTTCGTTTGAACTTCAGAAGTTTTTTACCAATATACATTTTCCCATTGGTAAGATTGGTTATCTTATACACATAACCAATATACACCATAAGTTGGGTTTTGTCAACTTCTTTATTCTCATAAAGCCACATAAAAGGTAATCCATAATATTACCTTTTATTTATTACTCTAGAGTGAAAGAGAACTCAATGACTCTGATGTTACATCCATCTTAACTGCACCAATAGTATAAGAGGAAAGTTCTACTTCCTGTGGTGCTACCTGCACATTCCCACCAGAAATCCACTTTTGCGTCCATGGGAGAGGATTGGTTCCTGTTTTAAATTGTGGTGTCAAATCAACAGCAGACAATCTTCTATTGGTAATCCATTCTACATAATCAGAAAGAAGCTTATAGTTTAGACCAATCATTGATCCATCTTTAAAAAGATATTCTGCCCATTTCTTTTCCTGATTTGCTGCTGAAATAAACATGTCAATACATTCCTGATATGTATTTTCTTTAATTTGAGCAAAGTCAGGATCATCCACTGGTAGAATTTTTAGAAGATGTTGCGTTGAAGCAAGGTGAAGGTTTTCATCTCGACAAATAAGCTTGATGATCTTGGCATTACCTTCCATCTTCTTTAATTCTGCAAATGCCCATGAACAAGCAAACGAAACATAAAATCTAATGCCTTCAAGGATATTCACAGACATCAAGGCAAGCCACAGTGCTTTCTTATGAGCATATAAATCATCTTTTGGTGCAAACAATGTAAGTTCATTATTTTTATAAATCAAATCATCGTAGTATTTGCTAATATCTACTGCACAATCAAGGATTTCTTGAATGTCAGTAATTTCATCAAAAATCCTAGATGGATCTGGATAGATATTCCGAATGATATGAGTATAAGAACGAGAATGAATAGTCTCGGAAAATGCCCATGTTTGAATCCATGTTTCAAGTTCTGGTAGAGAACAAATCGGGCTAAATGCCGTAGTAGGTGCTCTACCTTGAACTGAATCGAGAAGAATCTGGCGTTTTAGATTTGATGTAAAAATATGCTTTTCATGTGATGAAAGAGATTTGAAGTCAATCGAATCCCTAGTAACATCAATTTCATTTGGTCTCCAGAAAAAACCAAGTTGCTGTTCGGTAAGCTTGTCAAAAATAGAATATTTCTGACGGTCATACCGTGCAATCGTTACAGAATCATCAAGGAAACATTTTGCTTTTAAATGATTTTGATTGTTGATTGTATTGAATACAGACATTTAAAATTCCTTTAAATAGTGCATGAATCACATTCATAATCATCTTCAATCGAAGCTTCAAGTTCTGGAAGATTTACATCTAGTTCACCAGCACCATCATATGTATTGAAATAATACAAGGTCTTACCACCAAACTTATAATGCATGATCATATGCTTAAGCATATCAGTCATTGAAATTTTTTCTTCAGCATAATGCTTTGGATTATAGCTAGTATTCACGGAAATTGCTTGGTCAATAAATTTCTGAAGAACTGCACAAATTTTGAGATATCCTTCAGGTGACTTTTGATCCCATAAGAGATCATATTTATTCTTTAATTTTCTAATTTCCGGCACTACCTGTTTCAGAACACCATCCTTAGATTGTTTAATAGTAATAAGTGATCGTACTGGTTCAATACCATTTGTTGAATTTGATACCTGAGCAGATGTTTCTGCTGGCATCAGAGCCATGAGAGTAGAATTACGAATACCTGTAGAACAAAGTTGATTCCTTAATTGTTCCCAATCATAATTATATACAGGTTCAACCAAACTGTCAACATCTTTCTTGTAGGTATCAATGGGAAGAATACCTTTTGAATACTTGGTTTCAGATGAAAGAGGGCAAGCACCCTTTTCAACGGCAAGATCGGCACTTGCTTTGATTAGATAATATGACCATGCTTCAGCATATTGATGAAGTTTCTGAAGACCTTCATTACTAATATTATCATATGATAAATCATTTTTAGCTAACCAATAAGCAAGATTGATAATACCTACACCCAAAGGCCTTCTATTCATAGTGCCTTTCCGCGCCGCCAATACAGGATAGTTTTGATAACTTAACAATTCATCAAGTGCTCGAACTACTAAGTCACATGGCTTTTTAAAATCATTTGGATTCTTAATCTTTCCCCAGTTGATTGCTGCAAGAGTGCAGAGAGAAATTTCACCATTGGGATCATCCAAAGACTCAAGTGGTTGGGTAGTAAGTGTGATTTCGCAGCACAAATTGCTCATACGAATAGGAGCTAATTCTTTAATAAAGGAACCATGATCATTTGCATGGTCGACATTCATTAGATAGATACGACCTGTATCTTTTCTTTCATTCATAAACTTGGTGAAAAGTTCTAGAGCAGGAACAGATTTCTTTCTAATATCCGGATTGTTTTCTGCTTCCTCATAGAGAGTTCTAAACTTATCGACATCAATAAAAAATGCTTCATAGAGTTCTGGAACATCATGTGGTGAAAATAAAGTAATATTTGAATTGGTCAATAGACGTTCATACATTACTTTATTGAATTGAACTCCATAGTCTAAATGTCTGATCCGATTTTCCTCGACACCCTTGTTGTTCTTTAAAACAAGCATATCTTCAATTTCAAGATGCCAAAAAGGATAGTATAGAGTTGCGGCACCACCACGGACACCACCCTGAGAACAAGACTTTACGGCAGACTGAAATAGTTTATAAAAAGGAATTACACCAGTATGTGATGTATCACCATTTCTAATCTTTGAATTGATAGCGCGAATTCGACCTGCACCAATACCAATTCCTGCTTTTTGTGAAACATAATTTACAATCGAAGATGTTGTGGCATTGATTGAATTTAATGAATCATCTGTTTCAATGAGAACACAGGAACTAAATTGCTTGACGGGTGAACGAAGTCCAGCCATGATTGGTGTTGGAAGTGAAATTTCAAAGTTCGAGAGTGAATCATAAAAATCTCGAACCCACTGTAGTCTAGTATTCTTTGGATAGTTTCTGAAAAGAACCATAGGAATGAGAATAAAAGCCATTTGTGGCGTTTCATAATATTTCTTGGTAACTCTATCCTTGATAAGATATTTGCCGCGAAGTTGCTCCATTCCTGCATAGGAAATATTGAAATCTCTCCTATGATCTATAAAAGAATCAATTTGATAAAATTCTTCCTCTGTATAATGACCTAAAATTTCAGAATCATAATATCCTGCCTTCACAACATTCTTTACGTGTGAATATAGATTAAGAGGTTCATGATTATTATAAACCTCCTTCCGTAGTTGATAATTGATAAATCTTGAAGCTACATATTGATAATTCGGTGTTTCTTCAGAAATAAGTTCAGAAGCAGCTTTGATAAGAGTTTCCTGAATATCAGTAGATTTGATTCCGTCATAAAATTGAATTTGAGTTTTTAATTCAATTTCTGAAACTGATACACCGGTAACATTGTGGCACCCGTGCTCTACCATTTTATGGAATTTATTTAGATCAAGAAGTTCCCGATCTCCGCTTCTTTTCTGAACATAAATTGTCATTAATATATCCTATTAAAACTAAGGTGTGTAATCAAACACCTTAAAATTACTTTCATAATCCTCAACTATGGCCGTGCAAGATTCTACCCAATCACCGCAATTAACATAGAGTAAATTATTTATAGACCCATTATATAAACTTAAAGTAGTTTGTCAACTCTTTATATGCAGATTCCGCTACTTCCTTGTGTTCTTTTTGAGTGCCGTTTGATCTACGTAGATCACAATAGTGGATCCACGATCGAAGAGTTCCTGCCATATACAACTTGGAAAGAACGAGGCCTTCAGGAAGAACTGCTCGAGCTTGTTCCTTAGCAATACCATGTTCAATGGCCCACTTATATGCATCAAGTGTTGCATTCTTCACAACATTTTGCATGGCCTCCCAATTCTTGTTGAGTAATTCATCATCCGTTTCAATAGAATTTTGTCTATTCTTTGTATCTTGAAGGCGTGCTTCTTTAGTAATAAAACCAAGATCCTTAGTTGGATCGGCATAACGTTGAGAGAATTCTTGAAAAGAGAATGAGCGATGCCGAAGAATTTGTCGAGCAATATCACGAGTGGTATTAATTTCCATTGTGACAGACAACATTTCGAACGGGGACCAATGTTTGTTTTTAATAAGATACTTTAATAACTTATCAGATGTTTCAGAATTCATTTGATTTGATGGATTTGAAACTCTTGCACAATAAGCAATAAATTCTTCTGGAGTTAGATTAACAGAGTCAATCACAGGTTGTGTAATTGCAACAATTTTAGCTGTATTCATACTTGTTTGCCTCTATGCATTTTAATAAAAGTTCTCATTTGTTGCTTTATTGATTCAATATCTTTCTCTGTTCTAATTCTTTGAGGTTCACATTCATCAACCTCGTAGCAGAGCATTGAAATTGTCAATCTTCCTATAGTATTCCCTAATATATTAACAGTGTTCCAATATTCATCCATTACTTATTCCTCTTTATCTTCAAAGATATCTTCTTCATACCAGAAGTAATCTTTTATATTTTCAACAATAGTTCTGTATGGTTCATGAACAACCATTTTGGGACTTGGATCAGAATTTATAACTATTTCCATACACATTTCAATGATTAATTCGGCAAACTTTTCTAATTCATTATCGACATAAACTTCACAGTCACGCCCTTCCTTGATAAGGGACCCATCATATTCATCAAATCCTGCTTCTTTGGCTAATTCTTTAATAAATTTATTCATAGATATACACCTGCATTTTTCTTGTCTTTCATAATGTGGCATTGCATATCCTGTCGGAATTTTTCACGACCTTCAGCACTTTGTGTGGTGAAATTTATCATGTAAGCCAATGTTCCGCTTGATCCAAAATACACACAAGCATGAGTATGAGTTTGAACTATCACTGTGTATGCTGGTGTCATTGCAGCACCACCCATGCCTCCATATCCCAAAGAAGTGTTTCCCCACACCTGGGGAAACATGATCACTTCAATGTCTTTTTCATATGGGCGTCTGGTTTTGTCTATTCTGGGAGCCAATCTATCGTTTTTCATAGATTCCTTTTTCTCAGTTTCAGTCATTTTACTCCACAGTGACCAATCCCGACCTTGATAATGTATATCAGGAAGATCGCGATAAATGGCTGCAGCCACCGATTGAT
>Ga0316218_1000089_pt1 | contig 134057 bp, 123 predicted proteins | sample TBH18003metaG_FD_203634 | JGI IMG/M metagenome (GOLD analysis project Ga0316218, IMG submission 203634) | Freshwater microbial communities from Trout Bog Lake, Wisconsin, USA - TBH18003 | ecosystem: Environmental > Aquatic > Freshwater > Lake > Hypolimnion/Profundal zone | place: USA... | reverse complement strand
ACTAAATACCATACAGGCTAATCCGGCAACAGGGGCAGTCATCTATTTCCATTTGCAGAATAAAGACTCTGCTAAAAATCTGACATTGGAGATACTGGATGCAAAGGGACAATCGATCAGAAAATTTTATGCAGAAAAGCCAAAAACAACTACCAGTAATAATAGTAGTGACGGCGATCCGAAAATAGAAATCAGAACGGGGCTCAATCGTTTTGTATGGGACCTGCATTATCCGGATATGCCCTCTATTGCCAATGTATTTATTGAAGGAAGTAATAGTGGCAGAAAAGTAATACCCGGAACTTACCAGGTAAAGTTGACGGTGAATGATAAATCTTATACAAGTAATTTTGAATTACTTCCCGACCCAAGACTACAGGTAAATATTGCAGAATATGCATCGCAGGATAGTTTGTCAAAAGCTATTTCAGATGATGTTACAGATATCCATGTATCAGTAGTGAAAATGCGAAAAATTTCTGAGCAATTGCAACAATTTACGGAAAGGGCTGCCAATATAGATTCTATGAAATCCTTGATAAAACAGGCGGATACAATCAAGAAAAGTATCCAGGAATGGGAAGAAAAATTGATACAGCCCAAATCACAATCCAATGATGATGTAATCAATTTCGAAAACAAACTCAGTGCTAACCTGATATTTGTAAAGGGTGAATTAGATGGAACCAGTTTTCCAACCGTAACGCAGGGCGAACGTTTACGTTTTGCAGAATTGCATAAAGAGTGGCTGGTATATAAAGCGCAAATGGAAGGGCTATTACAAAACCCGATCCGTTCGTTTAATATAGCACTGAGAAATCAAAACTGGGAGTATATCGGACAAAAAGATTAGCCCCTGTAATAGTTACAAGGGCTAATAGTTTTTCGATACTTTAATATAGATAATCCATTAAAACTTAGCAGGCGTTCCAAATTTCGGAATCGACCTTTTGATAAATGCTCGTAAGTTATCATTGCTTTTAGAGAGGTCTTCTTTACGCAGGTACATCATATGCCCGCTTCGGTAGCCTTCCCAGGTCATCCTGTCCTGAATCTTTCCGGATGGATCCATCTGCCACATATTGTATTTGGCATTGAAATAATCACAGGCTCCATCATAATAACCTGACTGAACCAAGAGATGCAGGAAAGGGTTTTGCATCATGGCCTGGCGCAAATCATCTCCTGCATGGTTATTGGTATTATCCCAGGGATGGGTGGGGCCGAATATATAATACTCAAGATCAGTTTTATAACCCAGCTCATCCCGTAAGTACATATTAATGGCTGGTGTAAATGAATGCTCCCAGGAAGTTAATTCGGCATTATAGTCCGGGCCATCACCTGCATCAATCTTGTCGATACCAATATATCGCGAATCTAATCTGCCAACAGTTTTTCCCTGTTCGCGTAACAGTTCTTTCCAGAAATAATCGAATGGAATCTCGAGACTATACTGAGTCACTTCTTTTTCACCAATACCAATATAGCGGGAAAGTTTTTTAATGATTTCTTTTTTTCTATCGCTATTGATAGCGCCACCCTGTGTAATAGCAGGTAATAATTCATTGACAGTAAAAGCCTCTACTTCGGGCAGATAGGCAGTCAGGTCTTTTGATTGCAAATCGGCAGGAAGTTTTTTATGATACCAGGCAGTAGCAGCAAAATATGGAACCCGTAATGCAGCACTAACCGGTCCTTCTCTTTTAATACCAAGATCGGTAGGGGAAACTAATATCACACCATTGAGGTACATCCAATGTCTGTTTTGTAATTCCAATGAAAGTCCGGATACACGTGTAGTTCCATAACTTTCGCCAATCAGAAATTTAGGAGAAGCCCAGCGTTTATTGCGTGATACAAAAGACGTGATCCAATCTGCCAGGTATTTGATGTCCGCATTTACCCCAAAGAATTTGCTGGTAGGTGTCGCTTTATCAAGTATTCTCGAGAAACCAGTATTTACAGGGTCTATATAAACAATATCAGCCGCATCAATAATTGAATTCGGATTGTCTTCAAATCCATAGGGTTGAATAGGATAGCCTTCTTCATCTATTTTCAATTTCTTCGGGCTGGTATACCCTAAATGCATCCATACACTCGCAGTACCCGGACCACCATTAAAGGAGATGACCAATGGGCGTTCATTACGGTTGCTAACATCAGATCTTTCATAATACACATAGAAAACACCGGCAATCGGTTTTCCATTCTCATCCCAAACAGGAATAGTTCCTGAACTTACTTTATAGGGAACCCTCACACCCTTTACCGTTACTTCTCCCTTTGATTCAGTTTTGGTTTCCAGTAAAAGCTCATTTTTAAACGAAGGATTTTTGTCATCAACCGTGTTTCCCATTTTCATAGCCTGTGGGGCAGTATCTGATACTATCTTCTGGGCATTCAATAAACATGTGTTTGCTAAAACGGATACAATCAACAGCGTTTTTTTCATGTATAGGACTTGTATGGTTAATATTGGAAGCTAAATATACAAACTGTTAGGGTAATAAAGATACTGTACCATTCAGTTATGAGTAGCAGTCAGTTAGCCAATAGTGGCGCCCTCTAAACTAAAAACAAATCGTAAAGTCTCCCTTATGTTAACTTGGATTCAATCTGTTAAACGCCATTTTGATCTCTTCGGGATTGGCTTTTGCCATAGCGGTACTGAAGCCAAAAGTAATTTCAGTTTGGCCCTCAGCTAATTGTTGAAATACCGATTCAATAAAATCACTTACCGGCGGAGCCGTATCATGTAAACCTTTGCCACCCAAATCGGTATTGAGTGCCGGTGGTATCAGCTCAATCACTTCAATATTTTTCGATTTCAGCAAATGCCTGGAAGCCAGCGTAAAAGAATGGAAAAATGATTTGGTAGCACCATATACAGGTGCTTTCGTTAAAGGCACAAAAGATAAACCGGATGTTACATTCAGAATGGTTGTCAGTGAAGGGAGTGTAACAAACAGTGAGGTTAAGTGTACCGGGGCTTCAATATTGGTTGTAATCTCTTCTTTGGCTCGTTGAAAGAAATTATCATCGGTAAGGGCCATCCATTGCTGAATACCTGCATTATTTACCAATACCGATAAATCGGGATGGTTTTCTGCCACCCAATGATAAAGTGCTACTCTTTCAGCTTCAACAGAAAGATCACAAACTTTGGTGATAACAGAGGGAAACTTATCGGAAACTTCTTGTAATGCCGATTGCCTTCTACCGCATACGATTACGGTATTGCCTTCCTTAATAAATCTTTCGGTTAGTCCTAATCCAATTCCACTGGCACCACCGGTAATCAGGATTTTATTATTTGCTAGTTGCATGAATATTATTTGATGTGAAAGTATGGGTTATCATTGAAACAGGTGGTAGAATAACTATTGATTTTATACTAGTAAAGGCAAAATCGTATCTATTTCTATAATAGATTCATTCAATGGACTAAGGGTTTTATCTGCCAGAACAGTTCCTAATTTTCTAAAATTAAATTTATCACTGAATTGCGTATAAGCAAAACGAATCATTTTTAATAATTCCTGCCGGTCAATCACATCTTCCAAATCAATCACATAAGAATTCTCTCCTACATACTCCAATACCAGTTCCTCATTAATAGTAAACTGACAGGTAAATCTACAGGCAATACCCTTTTTGGTAGAAGCTCTTTTTCTCATCACATCGAAATTGGTAAACGATTTTATGGAAGCATCCTTGGTTACAGGTAATGCCGGGGGATGATAATGCCAGGTAGTTACCAGCATTTCTGTTTGTTCAATCATAGCGATAGTATTAGAAATTACTTTGTAATGGCGGCTGTAAATATTTCAAATTTCTTATAAATGATATTTTTGTCTAATGGTTTAATTGTTGAATGGCTGATTTCTATTTCTGTTCAGTTGGATATCTGTCACCTTGTATAGTAATTTTTGAAACCGCTTGCCCTAATTTATTCCATTCTTCCTGCTCAATTTCCACATCGGCAGAAGAAAGGTTTTCAAGTAAATGCGCTTCTTGGGTTGTACCCGGAATCGGAACAATCCAGGGCTTTTGAGCAAGTAGCCATCCAAGTGCTACTTGAGGAGGTGTTAGACCGTTATGGTTGCCAAAATCAACAAGGGTCTTCACCAATACCTGGTTTTTTTTAATGTTCTCCGGTGTAAAACGGGGAAGTCCAACACGATTATCATTGGGTGCAAAAAACTCCGTTTTCTCGTTGATGGCACCGGTAAGATAGGCCCTTCCCACCGGGCTATAAGGCACAAATCCGATGCCTAGTTCTTCCAGTACTGGAAATATTTCTATTTCAGGTTCCTGCCACATCAATGAATATTCACTTTGAATAGCCGTAATAGCCTGCACGTCATGCGCACGGCGAATGGTATCTGCATTTACTTCGCAAAGACCAAAATATTTTACTTTACCTTCCTTGATCAGGTCTTTCACAGTTCCGGCTACCTCTTCAATAGGTACTTTTGGATCAATACGATGTTGGTACAACAGATCAATGGTATCTATTTTTAGCCGACGAAGTGATAGTTCTACAGACGTTCGGATTTGCTCTGGCCGGCTATTGAGACCTACTCCTTTTCCATTTTGAATATCGAAACCGAATTTTGTACAGATAGCTATTTTGTCATAAAACCCGGAAAGCCCTTCACCCACTAATTCCTCATTACTATAGGGTCCATAAATTTCGGCAGTATCAAACAAGGTTACACCACAATCCACTGCTTTGTGCAGTAGTGAAATCATCAGTTTTTTGTCAGGAACAACTCCACGATGATAGTTCATACCCATACAGCCAAAACCTAATGCGGAAACTTCAAATCCTGCCCCTAGTATTCGTTTTTTCATTTGCTCATTTTGCTTTATCCATAAATGAAATACTACCCATAATACTAATCAGTAAAATCCCTAAGAAAAACAGGAACAATCCTAATTTAGTTTTAGCATTGATCTTACTCACCCTGAAAAGTAAATAGCCTATAACCAAATTAAATAGCGCCCATAAAACATTCGTTAAAGGGGATGAAAGGCCTTTGCCTGGAGGGTCAGCAAAAGGGGTCGGAAATGCATTTCCCGAAATTCCATTAACAAAATGTGGTACCACATTGGTAATAAATGCCCCTGCAAAAAAAGATGCAACGTAATGATACCATTTCATGGGTTCTGCGGACAAATTTTCTGTTTTTTCCATATTGTAAAGATTTATTTGTTTTCTTTCTCTTCTTTCATCTGCCATTTTTGTTGGGGTATAAATAACCTCATAATATGCTTTCTATTACACTTTGGTATAGAAACGGAGCAGCCCAAAGGAAGTCAGAATTATGTGTAATCTAAGTTTTAAGCAAAAAAATTGACAGTATTAATGTACAAAATAAAATGCAATTCTCTATATGGCTTATATCTTGTATAAAGGGTAACCCTAAACTAAGGTGTCTATGAATAGCAGTCTTTTGTTATTTTTTTTGCCCAAGAACATACAGAAAATAAAAGAAGGCTTTTTGTAAATCATTCACGAATTGTCATCTAATTAACAAATCTTTTCTAAATATAAAATAGCAAAGGGTATAACTTTATGAAAAATAATTCATGAAGAATTATTTAATTGTAATCATCATTTTTTTAAGCCTAAATGGTTGCTACAAGTCTGTAGAGAAGGACCCTCTTTATCCCCAATTACCTGCAATTTCTGATCAGGGTTTAGACATAGGTGGTGTTATGATAAATGATACCGCATGGGTTTTTGAAAAGCCTCAATTTGGGAGGATATTTAATCCAATGAGTATTATCAGCTACCCCAATGGTGATTCTATCATAGTGTTAATGGAAGGCAGTTCTAATTACCCTTATAATTTATATTATACTCAGATTTATTTTGTTTTGAAAAATATTCAGATAACTAAGGATAGTGACTTGGTTAAACTAAATGGCATGACTTTTAACATTGATAGTCAAAGTAATTATGCAGGAATGGGAATGGCATATCAAAATAATATTAGGAATAATGGAAGGTCTTCGGGATCAATTTCATTTAATAAAGTTTATTTAGATAAACATGGGGTAATCATTGGGGATGGCTCACCGGGTAACCCTTTTCTGATACCATTCGTAATGGCGGGTGTTTTTAATTTGAGTCTAACCCAGGAAAGAAAATATGATTTAAAGGCTGGAAGATTTGACAGGACAATATATAATACAGATGGATTTGTTGTTGTTCCTTAAATACTATCTTAAATGTTGAATATAAAATCACTTACGGCACGTCTTTAAATACAATTATCAGCCGCACTAAATGGTAAATATGGCAAAGTAATATGGAATTTCTTATTTAACTTATCTTATTAATAATAGTAAAAGATAAATTATGTCCATTCTTCGCATAAAAAAATTTATCATTCTCTTGCTGTCAATCCTCTTTTTTATTCAGTGTAAAACGATGAAAGAAAATAGAAGAGAAATCAAACAATTCAAATCTATTTATTTGGCTCAATTTAAGCTAACCTATACCCGGAAATTACTTCAAGCAGGCTTCAACCATTCCCCTGCTATAAACAGTATTCTGGAAACAGACCCAAAAGGATTTACTGAGCCTATTCTTTCTGATGCAGATTATCAGTTAGTAGATAGTTGGGTATATATAGATAACTTAAGTATGAAGACAGACTCAACGAGAAGAATCGGTATGGTAGCAGAAGGATCAGAAGGTAAACATGTACTCAGGTATCTTATTGACAGATATGAAACCAAATGGCTTGATAGTTTGGCAAAAGCCAGATATAAAACTTTGGGAGTAAAAAAATTTTGATTAAGAAGCCCCCCCCTTTAGTTATACAGTCTGTTTTATAAATAGCCTGCAAAATAAAAAAACTTGAAAGTCAAGGTTCCTATTGAATCTGTCGACCATGACAATCATATTTTTAGCCGTATACTAAATTGAAATTCATTTAGTAGTCAACCTCTTTTTACTCATATACAGGTAATCGTTTTTCTACTTGCTTAATTCCAATATGTATTCGCCTTTAGCGGGTATGGTTATAGCATTTGTCAGGGCAAATGATTTTGCGGTGATTACATCCTTGCCTGTTATGTACTTTGCAATGATATCACTAAAGCGATCCATTTTTACCGTTTGGTCTTTCAAAGCACTATTTAGAATCACCATAACGGTATGATCCCCCTTTATACGTGCATATACATAAATCCCGTTATAAGGTGCATAATGCATTAGTGTTCCCTGTTTAACGGCAACACTTGTTTTGCGCCACTGCAATAACTTTTGCATGTAATCCCATGCCTCATTCTGCATATCGGTACGTCCGCTTTTTGAAAACTGATCTATTTTATCATCAGGCCAACCTCCCGGAAAATCCTTTCTTAAGTTACCATCGCCTTCTTGTTTATTGCCTGTCATTAAAACTTCGGTGCCGTAATATATTTCGGGTATACCGCGCATAGTCAATAAAAATGCAAGGCCCTGTTTGTAGCGTAACAGATCGCTGTCCTCTTTCCTTACAATCCGGCTCATATCATGATTGTCTAAAAATATCAGGAGACTATAGGGGTCGGGGTAGACAAAATCCTGCGCTATATCTTCAAAAATATTATTTAAATACCCATTGTCAGTTGTGCCGCTAAAAGCATCATTTTGCATAATAAGCGTTAGCGAAAAATCCATGGGTGTTTTTAAACCGGGATTTTTTTTGCTAAGAATAGAATTTTTTTGCCACCAGGCTGATGAGCTGGTTTTATTATACCAGGTTTCGCCGGTAATATTGAAATTGGGATATTCGTCATAGACCTCTTTATTCCAACGCGCCAGAAAATCAAAATCCATATAGGAATAAGTATCTTGTCGGATGCCATCAATACGGGCATATTCTATCCACCAGATACTGTTTTGTATTAAATAGGTAGCCAGATGTGGGTTGCGTTGGTTCATATCTGGCATTTGACGGGCAAACCAACCATGTAAAAAAGTATTTCTTTCAGTAGGTGAGGCATGAATATCCATTACTGATACAGTAGCATGATTGGTTTGCATAAAAACACCATTGTTGTTTATCCAATCTTTTGAGGGAAGATCTTTCATCCACCAGTGTGAACTTCCACAATGGTTTAGAACCATGTCCATCACCATTTTCAAGCCTTTTTCATGGGCTGTTTGTGTAAGCGTTTTAAATTCCTCATTGCTCCCAAAACGAGGATCCATTTTATAAAAATCAGTTATGGCATATCCATGGTATGAGCCTCCGGGCATTTTATTTTCCTGCGTAGGATTAAGCCATATCGTAGTAATGCCCAGGTCTTTTAAATAGTCCAGATGTTTCGATATCCCTTCCAGGTCACCGCCGTGGCGAGCGTTTGCATTTTGACGGTTAGCTTTCACGCCCTCAAAGTCATCATTAGCAGGATTTCCATTCGCAAAACGATCAGGGGTAATCAGGTATAAAACATCAGAAGGGGTAAAGCCCATGGCACCGCTTTTATCAGTACGCGCTTTTATAGGATAGTGATAAGTAAATGTATCCTTACCATCTGTAAAGTGAATGGGCAATAAGCCCGGTTTTGTACCCTGAGAAATAGTTAGATACACAAAAAGATAGTTTGGATTTTCAACCTTAGCGGCTTCTTTTAGGGTAATACCCGGATAATTTATGGCCAGTTTGGCATTGCCGATATTGGGCCCGTAAACCAGTATCTGGAGTGTTTTATTTTTCATACCAATCCACCAATTTGCCGGCTCTACACGGGTTATTTGGATAGCTTTTACAGAAGGCGCCAATAAAATAGTAAACGCATAAAACAAATAGATAACTATCTTACTATTCATCATCGTGGGTTTTAAAAAACTTCGAGAATAATTATTTGAAATATTTAGTAAAGTAATTCTTGTAATTCAGGTAGATGAAATAATAAATCATTCCACATATGTAAGACAATTCTAGGCATTTTCAGAGTGTATCCATGAAAAGATTGAAATTGAAAGAAGCTTACAAATGATTCCCAAACTTCCTGTGTGTATTCTAATGGAAGTTTCACAAAAGGAACGGATCTATGAAACAATCATGGTTTGTCAATTTAGCTGTAATAGCTACTACTTAACCAACAAAAAATCCTGTACTGTCAGATCAAGTAGTAGCTATTACATTTTATTGGCACAACTATATGGAACCTTATTACTATTCCAAAACCAAGATTAATTTGCAAGTTGGCTAACTCGTCCTGCACAAAACACGTAGTTATTTGTTGTTTATAAACCTTATCCATTAACTTCTGCAAAATTCCTTTGTACAAGATATAATCATTTTTCATTTCAAACTATCCTGGGTATATAATTTATGCATTCTGCTGCACAGTTTGTTAACCGGATAATACAAATACCTTATACTTAATAGAGGTTACTAAAACAACAAAACCCTTACTGGGTAAGGGTTTTGTTATAAAAGTGGTCCCGACAAGATCTTAACTTTTGAGAAATATTCAATTCCACAATACGTTTTGATGGTTTCTATATTACTTAGTTGTCTCATTAGTTGCATAAACTAAGTAAATGTAACAAAATCTTATAAATGGGGTCTTTTCGGTGTAAATATTTTTGGAAGAGTAACTTTGTTTTTTAATAATAAATCTACCCATTTTATAATCTGGTCTTTTTTGTATTTGTTGATATAACCATTATAAACACCGAAATTAATCCAATCCTTTATTTCGTCTCTAGAGTATTGTCTATCTCTTCCTTTATATGAATCATTTTTCATTGCACTTTTTTAAATAAATATCCATATTTGATACACAGATAAAACAAATAAAACATACCTCAAAAACATCCAAAAACAACAAAACCCTTCATCAATAAGGGTTTCAAGTTAAATCGTGGTCCCGACAAGAATCGAACTTGTATCTAAAGTTTAGGAAACTTCTATTCTATCCATTGAACTACGGGACCCTAAAGGTTTATTGTCGTTGGTTTATTGTTTAGAGTTAAGATGTAATCTAGTAACCCGAAAAGCCAAACACCAAAAGCCAAAAGCCAAAAGCCAAAAGCCAAACCTTCCAAGGCCTGCAAAAATAATAGATTCTCCCATTCCCGCTCCAATAGTTTTCTTACGTACATTCAGTGTAAAATTGCTTTATGAGAAGATATATGCCAGGTATTGCCTGTTTATTGCTGTCAGCACAATTGTTCTCTCAAACAAAACCTAAGGCGCAACTCAACCATGTGGCCATTTATGTGGTGGATGCACAGAAAACGGGTACTTTTTACAAAGATTTCTTCCAGCTAGATACCATTCCCGAGCCTTTTCATGATGGAAAACATATCTGGTTCTCTATTGCCCCCGGTGTGGCCATGCACGTAATACAGGGTGCCGACAAACCCAAAGAATATTTCCAAAATAACCATATCTGTTTTAGTGTACCCTCAGTAGAAGCTTTTGTACAGAAACTAAAAAGCAAACAAATGAACTGGTATAACGCAGTCGGTACCCTCGGCGTAATCACCACCCGGGTAGATGGCGTAAAACAAATCTGGATCACCGATCCGGATGGGTATTGGCTGGAAGTGAATGATGCGAAATTTTAAGGTAAGTAATGGCCGAATGGCTGAATTGTTACAGGGTTATTGGTATGTAAAACCGAATAGTCAGACTTATTAAGTAAGCTGACACCATCAAACAATTCAACCATTTAGCAATAAAACCATTAAGCAATGTAACAATCAAACAAGGCAACCATTTAGCAATATAACCATTTAACCATACTTGTTCCCCCTTTACCTCTTATATTTGCCCTCCGAATAAAGCATCTATGAAATTTTATAATATATTAATCAAATACCGGTTCTGGTTAGGATTATTGTCTATTGCACTGGCGGTTACCATTAATGTAACCAGCGGATTCTGGCCTTCTTTTGTTTTGTATTTTATTGGGGTGATAGCATTGGCCAGCCATTTTTTTATCGGACCAATGCGACTGATCCAGGAGCCCATGGAAGCGGGAAATATTGAAGAAGTGGAAAGGATCCTGGCTACTATCTGGTATCCCGGACTTTTATATAAACCCGTTCGTTCTACCTATTATACGATCAAGGGCAACCTGGCCATGATGAAACAGGATTTTACCTCTGCAGAAATGCACCTGAAAAAAAGCTCCGAACTGGGTTCACCCATGCCGGAAGCTGAAGGGGCAAATAAATTACAATTGGGCATGATGGCCATGCAGCGTGGCGATCTGAAACAGGGAGAAAACTATATCCGCGCAGCCATCCGTGCCGGAATTCCTGATAAAGAAAGCGAAGCCGTTGCTTATCTGAGTATGTGCCAGATCTTCATGAATAAACGCGAATTCAAAGCAGCCAAAGACTTCTACCGAAGAGCCAAAGCCTGTAAGCCCAAAACCAAACAGGTACTGGACCAGGTAAAAGAAATCGAAAAATACATATCCAGAATGCCAGGATAAGGCTTTTTTTGGTTTCCCTTTCCGAATAGACCCCCTCATTTTGGTATCCCCCCTTGTGCCTTGGTGTGCCCCTCTTGTATGCCTCACCGTTCTTCGCATTGCAAAAAATGAGCATTCTCCTTATTTCCTTCGTATTCGACTCGTACTTGCTTCGTGTTTCCTTCGGTTGCAACCGAAGCCGCTTCGATTATAACCGAAGAATCTTCGATAGTTGTTCGGTTACAACCGAAGGAAACACGAAGCAAATACGACGCAAATACAAATAAACCCCGTCCTGCCTGACCAAGATCATAAAAAAATAACCCCCGCAATCCCTAGATTTGATAAATGAATAAAAGGGGTAAATTGCAAAAACTGGTGCTTGTCTGTCTGATCTGCGCAATGATTGCTTTCCTGATCACATTGGTGGCACTGGGGATTACCAAAAAATAAAACGACAAGTATGAAAAAAAACATGGGAAACCTGGACCGCGCCCTCCGCGTTCTGGCAGCAATTCTTTTTGGGGTACTCTATTTTACCCAAATGGTAACTGGCACATTTGGTATTGTTCTGGTAGTATTGGGAGCCATATTCCTGGCAACATCAATGATCAGCTTCTGTCCGTTATATACAATAGTAGGAATGAATACCTGCGATAACAAAGGAAAGAATTCACATAAACATAAATAAAATTGCTTCTACCCCTCTCTATTCGTAGAGAGGGGTGACCAGCGCAGCGAAGTAGGGGTGAGTTATTCCAGGGCTTGATAAACAGCCACTTTAAATTTCTCCGCGATATCTCCATGACTAAACGGATATTGCTGCAATACAAACTGTGCCACTATTTTTTCTTTGGGATCTATCCAATAAGAGGAAGCAAACATACCACCCCAGCTAAAACTGCCCGGTGAGGCAATACTCTTGGCAGCAGCATTTTCGGTTACAATCTGGAACCCAAGTCCAAATGGAATTTGCAGCGATTCGGGTAATTGATTGGTGGTCATCATAGTAACTGAATGTGGACTCAATATTCTTTTCCCATTATATTCCCCTTTGTTGAGCATCATCTGCATAAAAACAGCATAATCATAAGCAGTAGATACCAATCCACCACCACCCGAATAGAAACTGCCTCCATCCAGATTAGGATAATCGCGGTAAAAAGTTCCGTTTACAGAAATTACTTCTGGCGTATTTGATACATGTTTGGTATCATCATCAGAATGCAACATGGCCAAACGACTTTGTTTTTCTTTTGGGATATAGAAATAAGTATCCTTCATACCAATTGGTTCAAAGATATTTTTACGCAAAAACTGGTCGAAGCTTTGTCCGCTCACCACCTCAATCAGGTATCCCAACACATCCGTATTCAAACCATAGGTAAATCTTTCCCCGGGCTGGTGTACCAATGGAAGGGTAGCCAGTTTTTTGATATTATCGGCCAGCAATCCTCCTTTCAAACCAATGCCGCCAACCACACCGGCTTTATAATAAATGGCATTCATGGTTTCACTGCCTATCTGTGCATAGCCAATTCCCGAAGTATGGGTTAACAGGTCACGAATGGTAATTTCTCTTTTGGCTGGAATGGTGGTATAGCTGGAATCTGCTTTATTAAATTTATCCAACACCACTGGTTTCTTAAATTGAGGGATGTATTTGGAGATAGGATCATCCAATAAAAATTTACCCTGCTCATATAGGATCATTACGCCCACACTGGTGATGGCTTTGGTTTGGGATGCAATCCGGAAGATGGCATCTTTCTGTAATGGTTTATTCTTTTCCTTATCATCATACCCGATGGCTTTATGGTAAACGATATTCCCGTTCTGGGCCACGATGGCAATAGCCCCGGCAATCCAGTTACTGTCAATATACTGCTGAATCAGTTTATCAATACGTTGTAACCGCGCAGCAGAAAAATGGGTCTTTTCAGGACTGCCTGCTACCAACACAGGTCCTTTACCGGTTTGCGCATATTGGCTGCTAATGCAAAATGATGCAATCAGCAGTAATCCGATGATTTTTCTCATATGGGGTTATTTGGGATGAGTAAGTTCCAAAACAAAAGAAAGACGACAAAATTTATTTGGCTAATTAAAGCAGCATTCAGGAGACGATCTTTTCGATCTCAACCGGGAAATGGGCATGTTCTAATACATGTATTTTCTGCGCCAGGGTTTCAGGGGTATCCTTTTCGTCAATGGTACAGATAGCCTGAAAAACAGGTGCCCCCTCATCAAAATGTTCATTTACATAATGGATGGTAATCCCGCTTTGCTTTTCGCCAGCCGCAATCACTGCCTCATGAACATTCATCCCATACATACCCTTACCACCGTATTTAGGTAATAAGGCAGGATGAATATTCAGTATTTTTTGCGGATAAGCTTCAATCAAAGCAGCAGGAACTTTCCATAAAAACCCCGCCAGCACAATAAAATTGATACCATATTCTTTCAGAACCGGCAAATAAGTATCTCCCCTGAAAAACCGCTCTTTCTCAATCAGTAAATAAGGGATCCCATTCTCCGAAGCAATCTGCAAAACCCCCGCTCCCGGTTTATTGCAAACCACCAGGGCAACCCTTACAGAAGGATGATTTTTGAAATGTTCAATAATTTTCTGCGCATTGGAACCGGCACCCGAGGCGAAAATGGCCAGTTGGGTTTTGGCTTTTGGCTGTTGGTGATTGGTTCTTGGCGATTGGCTCTTGGCGATTGGCTTTTGACTTATAACCCCCAGCTTTCTCAACAAAAGCGCTTCGTATTTCCAGAAAAACGCCCATTGACCCAGCAAAGCCCCATAGCCCAATAAAATGAATTGGTATCCAAAAACCAGCATTCCCAACCTGACAAGTAGTTTCCATACCCAAAAACTGGAAGCATCCATACCCAGCCAGGCAGTTACATAACGGGTAAGTATGGCCGTAGTGGTGCCTGTAAGGCCAAAAACAATGAAAATGATCCAGAACTGGCGATGACTAACCCCCCATTTCTGCTGTAATTTTTGGAACATGGGTCAAAAATGGGATAAAAATCTGGAATTATAAGGCAGTTGGCTGTTGGCTTTTAAGACTTTGGCTATTGGCCATTGGCTTATTTTCATACCCTATTGCGAATTCTGAAAATTAAAATGATCAAAGCCATTAGCCAAAAGCCAAGTGCTAACTGCCAACAGCCAATCCCCAAACGGCCAAAGTCCAAAAAGCCCAAATTCCAAACCAAAACCATGACACTATTTGATTTATCCACAGGCCAATCGGCTGAAACTCAAGCCAGATAAGGATAAAAAAATTTTTTCAAGGTTTAGTTTTTGTCAGGTTCCTGTCATATTTTTGCAGCCGTTCACGGATATTTTTCCACACCAAGAACCACAGTTTGTGAATATGATATCTTTTAGACGTTTCGCCAAAACCTGCATCACCGGTACCATTCTTTTCCTGGGTCTTTCTCTGGGTAATACAGCAAATGCACAAGACGGAAAAGCGCTTTTCCAGGCTAACTGTGCTGCTTGTCATGCTGTTAATAAAAAACTAACCGGTCCGGCTTTGGCTGGCGTGGAAGATCGTTGGCCTGATAAGGCCAAACTGCATAGTTGGATCAAGAACAATGCTGCCGTTCTGAAATCAGGCGATAAATATGCCAATGATCTGTATGTAGAATACAATAAAACAGCGATGAACCTGTTTCCTAATATCACAGATAAGGAAATAGATGCTATCCTGGGATATATTAAAACTGTTCCCGCTGCCGGTGCTACCGCAGCTGCTGGTGGCAATCCTGGTGAAGTAAAAGGTGCTGAAAGTGATAATACTCTTTTATTCGGGATTCTGACCCTGATTCTCGCAGTAGTTGCCCTTACCTTATTACAGGTAAATGCCAACCTGAAAAAGCTGGCTGATGAAAAAGAAGGTCTGCCTGCTATTGAACCTGTTCCTTTCTGGAGAAACAAAAGCTATATCGCTTTTCTTACGGTAATTCTCTTTATTGTAGGCGGATACCTGACTTCCAAAGGTGCTATGGGCCTGGGTCGCAGCAAGGATTACCAGCCACAACAACCCATTTACTACTCACATAAAGTACATGCCGGCATTAACCAAATCAATTGTCAGTATTGCCATATTGGTGTTTACCAGGGAAAACAGGCAACTATCCCTGCAGTGAATATCTGTATGAACTGTCATATGGCCATTAATGAGTACAAAGGCGAAAAAATCTATAATGAGGAAGGAGATGAAGTAAATGGTACAGCAGAAATTAAAAAATTATACAAATACGCGGGTTTTGAAGAAGGGAAACCATGGGATGCTACCAAAGCAACACCTATCGAATGGACCCGTATCCACAACTTACCCGATCACGTTTATTTTAACCACTCACAACACGTAAAAGCAGGCCAGGTGGCTTGTCAAACCTGTCATGGTGAGATCCAGAAAATGGATGAAGTAAAACAATTTGCCGACCTGAGTATGGGCTGGTGTATTAACTGTCACCGCGAAACCAAAGTGCAGTTTAAAGAAAATGGATTTTACAGTATTTACGAAAAATACCACCAGGATCTGAAGAGCGGAAAATTAGACAGCACCAAAGGAATTACAGTTGAGAAGATTGGCGGTACAGAGTGCCAGAAATGTCACTATTAATTGATTTGAAAATTTGAGAATTTGAGAATTTGAAAATGAACATTTTTAAATTCTTGGTGAATCAAGGTTTCAATAGGTAATAAGTAAACAGTCTAAATGAATTCGGAGAATTGAGAATAGCGAATGGATCATTTGTCAGACCATTTTCAAGTTTTCAAATTAACAAATTTTCAAATTAGTATATGGATCAAAAAAAGCACTGGCAAAGTTTTGGAGAGCTGAATCAGTCTGAAGCTTACAATAAAGATGTAAAAGACGAGTTCAAAGAAGAACTTCCTTTTGTAGCCGAAGAGGGTAGCAGCTTTTTAGAAGCCAAAGCGCCAAGAAGAGATTTCCTGAAATATTTGGGTTTTAGTACTGCAGCAGCAGCCGTTGCAGCCAGTTGCGAAATACCCGTTAAAAAGGCTATCCCTTTTGCTAATAAACCTGAAGATGTTGTTCCGGGTATTTCCAAATATTACGCAACTACCTATGTACAGGATGGGGATACCGTAAGCGTTCTGGCCAAAGTTCGCGATGGTCGCCCCATTAAGATTGAAGGAAATGATCTTAGTCCGCTTACCAAAGGCGGTACTTCTGCCCGTGTTCAGGCTTCCGTATTAGATTTATATGATACTGCCCGTTTACGTTTCCCAACCATTGATGGTAATGAAGCTACTTTCGAAGCCATCGATAAAGCCGTTGCAGCTGCTATTTCTGGTCCGGTGGTTATCCTAACCAGTACCATTACTTCTCCAACTACTAAGGAAGCCATCAGCCAACTGATTGCTAAATTTCCAGGCAGCCGCCATGTAACTTATGATGCGGTTTCTTATACCGGTTTATTACTGGCTAATGAAGCCACTTATGGTAAAAAAGCCATTCCTTCTTATCATTTCGAAAATGCAAAAACGATAGTAAGCCTGGGTGCCGATTTCCTCGGAACCTGGTTAACACCGATCGAATTTGCCAAACAATATGCTGCCGGAAAAAAATTAGATGAAAAGAACCCTGAAATGAGCAAACACATTCATTTTGAAAGTGTGGCCAGCTTAACAGGATCTAATGCCGACGAAAAATATTTACACCGACCATCTGAAACAGCTGCGGTGGTGCTTGCATTATACCATGCCGTTAGCGGTCAGGAAATTTCAGGGATTGCCGATGCAAAACTGAAATCCGGGATCGAAAAAACAGCGAAAGCATTATTAGCCAGTAAAGGCGCTGCTCTCGTAGTTTCAGGCAGTAATGATGTAAATGTGCAGATACTGGTAAATGCAATCAACGAAGCAGTAGGAGCAGGTGGTAAAACCATCGACTGGTCTGCTACCGTTAATTACCGTCAGGGTATTGATGCAGATTTTGCCAAACTCGTTGAAGAATTGAATGCAGGGTCGGTAAATACATTATTAATTCATGGTGCTAACCCGGTATATACCTGGTTTGATGCGGATAAAGTAAAAGCCGGACTGAAAAAAGTAAAAACCACGGTTTCCTTCAGTTCTAAACTGGATGAAACGGCTGAACTTTGCAAATTTGTAATTCCTGATCACCATTACCTGGAAAGCTGGGGCGATGCCGAGCCAAAAGCCGGTTATTTCTCTTTCCAGCAACCTACTATTTATCCTTTATTTAAAACACGCCAGTGGCAGGATAGCCTGCTGAAATGGAGTGGATCTTCCAGCGATTATCTCGCTTCTTTAAAATCTTACTGGAGTGCGAAAGTAGGAGGAGAAACCGGTTGGGATAAAGCATTACAGGATGGTGTAATCAACCCATCTTCTGTTGCCGGATTAACCGGAGCTTCTTTTAATAGCAGTTCTGTTGCAGGGGCTGTTACTGCATTGGGCTCTGCTAAAAAAGGCGGAAAGATTGAGCTGGTATTGTATGAAAAAATAGGTATCGGAGCCGGTCAGGGTGCTTCAAACCCATGGCTGCAGGAATTACCCGATCCGGTAACCCGCGCTACCTGGGATAACTACGTAATTGTATCTCCTGCATTGGCCAGAACCTTGCTGGATATTGATTTGAATAATAATGGCCAGGCCGATTCATACGAAGTAAATCCACCTAAAAAAGTGGTGAAAGTTACCGTTAACGGTAAAAGCGTTGAATTACCTGCTTTAATCATTCCCGGAACACAACCTGATACCATTGCCATCGCTATTGGATATGGTCGCAGCGAGAAATTAGGGAAAGCGGTGGTAGGTACCGGTAAAAATGCATTTCCTTTTGCATCCATTAGTGGTTCTTCTGTAAGCTTTACACAGGCAGATGTTACCATAGTATCTACAGGTGATACGTACCCTGTTGCATTAACACAAACCCATAGCCGTTACGACACTAAACAAGGTGTTCGTACCGAGGTAATGAAAGAACTTACATTGGCTGAATATAAAAAAGAGCCTACCGGTATTCGCGATGACCGTGAGAAAGAATTGAAACCATGGGGTGGATTGGAAAAATTTGAAGGACAGGGTACCATCTATCCTGTTTTCGACAGACCAGGTATCAAATGGGGCATGAGCGTTGATTTGAACACCTGTACCGGTTGCGGTGCCTGTGTGGTAGCTTGTAATGCTGAAAACAATGTGTCTGTTGTGGGTAAACCAGAAGTATTACGCGGACATGAAATGCATTGGTTACGGATTGACCGCTATTTCAGTGGTGATATGGATAACCCGAATGTGGTTTTCCAACCGATGATGTGTCAGCATTGTGATAATGCACCTTGCGAAAATGTTTGTCCTGTTGCTGCTACCAACCATAGCAGCGAAGGATTAAACCAGATGACTTATAACCGTTGTATTGGTACCAGGTATTGCGCCAATAACTGTCCGTATAAAGTACGTCGTTTTAACTGGGCTGATTACTCAGGTGCTGATAGCTTCCCTGATAACCAGAAAGGCATTGTAAACGATGTGGTACTGGATATGAATGATGATCTTACCCGTATGGTACTGAATCCGGATGTTACGGTTCGTTCACGTGGGGTAATTGAGAAATGTTCTTTCTGTGTTCAACGTTTACAGGAAAGCAAACTGAAAGCGAAAAGAGATAGCCGTCCAATGGTTGACAGCGATATTAAAGTGGCTTGCCAGCAGGCTTGTCCTACCAACGCTATCAATTTTGGAAATGCGAATGATAAGAATAGTTCTATCACCAAAACGCGTAAAGAAAATCCAAATCGTCAGTTCTATGTATTGGAACAATTGCACGTATTGCCAAATGTGACTTATATGGCGAAAGTGAGAAATTTGGAAGAAGAAAAAGCGTAATGGCTGATTAGCGGATAAAGTGTTGAAGTGAGTGACACAACGAAGTTGAAAAAAGAACAAAAGCTGAAATAATAAAAACTTGGTCCATTTGTAAAAGATTGGGCCAGCCAAATACCAAGACCAGATGCATTTAAAGTACGAATCACAGCTCAGGGAACCATTGGTGAGTGGTAATAAAACCTACCACCAGGTAACAGAAGATATCATTCGCCCGATAGAAGCCAAACCAAGCCGTTTATGGTATATAGGTTTTTATATCGCCGTGGCCTTATTGTGTTTTGGTATCTATTCCATTTACCGGGATGTAACCTATGGTATTGGTCAGTGGAACCTGAACAAAACCATCGGATGGGGTTGGGATATTACCAACTTCGTATGGTGGGTAGGTATTGGTCACGCCGGAACCTTGATCTCTGCGATCCTGTTGCTGTTCCGCCAGGGATGGAGAACGGGTGTGAACCGTGCGGCAGAAGCCATGACTATCTTTGCGGTAATGTGTGCGGGTCAGTTTCCTATCTGGCATATGGGTCGTGTATGGATGGCTTTCTTTGTATTGCCTTATCCAAATACAAGAGGTCCATTATGGGTGAACTTTAACTCACCATTGTTATGGGATGTATTTGCGATCTCTACGTATTTTACCGTATCTCTTTTATTCTGGTATAGCGGTTTATTACCTGATCTGGCTACCGTACGTGACAGGGCTTTTACCAAACTGCGCAAACGTTTATACGGTATCGCTTCTTTTGGCTGGTCGGGTTCCACCAAACACTGGCAGAGACATGAGAGTCTTTCTCTGGTTCTGGCCGGTTTAAGTACACCACTCGTATTATCAGTACACACAATCGTATCCTTTGACTTCGCCACATCGGTTGTTCCGGGTTGGCATACTACGATCTTCCCTCCTTATTTCGTTGCCGGTGCCATCTTCTCAGGTTTCGCCATGGTGCAAACCCTGATGGTGATTATCCGCAAAGTGTTTGAAATGGAAGATTATATTACCCTGGGGCACATAGAGGCAATGAATAAAGTAATTGTATTAACAGGATCTATTGTAGGGATCGCCTATTTAACAGAACTGTTCATGGGTTGGTATAGCCAGAACAAATATGAAGGATATACTTTCTGGTATAGCCGTGCTTACCTGTTCAGTCCTTATGGATGGAGCTACTGGGGTATGATGGCTTGTAACGTATTGAGTCCGCAGATTTTCTGGTTCCGCAAAATGAGAAGGAATTTATTTGTTACTTTCTTCATGAGTATCATTGTAAACATAGGTATGTGGTTCGAGCGTTTTGTGATCATCGTTACCTCATTATACCGTGATTATCTTCCATCCAGCTGGTCTGTTTACTACAGTCCTTCCATTTGGGAGATCGGTTTCTATGCCGGTACTTTTGGATTGTTCTTTACCTGTTTCTTCCTGTTTGCGAAATACTTCCCGGTAATTGCGGTAGCAGAGATTAAGTATGTATTGAAAACATCAGGAGAAAGCTTTAAAGATAATATGGGACATATTGAGGCCGAAAGTCTGGAGACTTTTGTACACGAACAGGCACATGCTCATTAATTAAGAAATGCTGCTTCTTTGAAGAAGTAGTGGTTTGAATAGGTTGACAATTAGTAAAACGGATTGCAAAACAATCCTGCAATATTAAAAGCCAAAGGCCAATAGCCAACCGCTAAAAGCCCCAAGCCAAATGCTCAAAATATGGCAAAAAAGAAATTCGTAGTTGGCTGTTTTGATGATGAAGCCGTTTTATTTCCTGCCGTGAAAAAAGTTCGCAGTGCAGGTTATAAAATTCATGACGTGTATACACCCTTTGCAGTGCATGGGTTAGATCATGCTATGGGCCTGAGAGAAACCAGTCTGCATACTGCCGGTTTTATCTACGGTATTACAGGAACTTCCACTGCCTTGGGTTGTATTAGTTGGATATTGGCGAAAGACTGGCCACTGAATTTTGGTGGTAAGCCGCATTTCGCACTTCCCGCCTGGATACCGATTACTTTCGAGTTAACGGTATTGTTTGCTGCTGTAGGTATGGTACTTACTTTTTGCTATCTCTGCCAGATCGCACCTTTTGTGAAGAAACATCATTTTCATGCAAGAGCAACTGATGATCTGTTTGTGATGGTGATAGAATGCACAGAAAAAACAAATGTGGATGACCTGAAATCATTCCTGTCAAATAACGGAGCCATTGAAACAGATGTACAGATAGCAGAAGCCGGATGGTGGCTGGGTCGTTATGATCAGGATGAACTGCCTTTTGAAAACAAGCAAACCGTTGCCGCTTAATATTTAGAACAAGAGTAAGATGAAGAAATTATCAATCATAACTGTTTTGTTTGCCGCAGCCGTTATAATCAGCTGCAGCGATGTAAAGCGTAGCCCAGGTACTGTATATATGCCGGATATGGCCTACAGTCGTGCCTACGAAACCTATGCTGATCACAGCAATCTGGCTGAGAAAGGCATTAATTACAATAATATGCCTGTGGCCGGTACTATTTCCCGCGAGGAAGAAATGCCTTTCCATATTGCTAAGGATGTTCCCGGCGATACCAGCCATTATACTGCTGCCAAACTGGTGAAAAGCCCGATCGATTCTTTATCTGCAAAAGACGGAGAAGAAGCGGAAAGATTATACCTGGTGAATTGCGGTATTTGTCATGGACCTAAACTGAATGGTAATGGTCCATTATATAAAGACGGAACAGGCCCTTATCCTGCAAAACCGGCCAGTCTGGTGGGTGATGCTAAATATGAGGCAATGCCTGAAGGACAGATGTTCTATTCTGTAGAATATGGTAAAAACCTGATGGGCTCTTATGCATCACAATTGAGTCGTAAACAGCGCTGGATGGTGATCAGGTATATCAAGAATAAACAGGCAGAAGCAAAGGCGAAAGCCCCTGCTGCAGAAACAAAATAAGAAATAACCCATTTTCCTCCTGTATAAAGGGAAGAAAAAATTATAACTGATATAAAAGATTAACGATGGCATCTATCAGAGAGCAATTTGAGATTCCCGGAAAGATGAAAACCTGGTCACTGGCTTTGATCGGTGTGGGTTTAGTGGCACTGGTGATCGGATTGGTAACAAAAGGATTCAGTACAGATGAGCATGAACAGGCTCATTTCTGGGGTACCCTTATGTATAATACGATCTTCTGGACCCTGGTATGTAATGCCAGCATGTTCTTTATTTGTGTAACTACACTGGCCATGGGTGGCTGGCAGCAGTCCTTCCGTCGTATTCCGGAAGCGATCTCTACCATGGTGCCTATTTTTGGCTCTATTACTTTTGTGGTATTGATTTATGTAGTAGTTAGCGATAAACATTTTATTTATCATTGGTTAGATACAGAAGCTGTTGCCAAGGACCCGATTCTGTTAGGTAAATCCGGCTTTCTGAATCCTAAATTCTTTATTATCTGGACAACCCTCGCTATCGGTCTGTGGAGTATTTTAGGTTGGAGAATGCGCCAGATCAGTCGCGAAGCGGATGAAGCGCCAATGGATAATGAATCAGGAGCTAAATTTATTTTAAGAAATACCGTACGTGCTGCTTTCTTTACAGTTTGGTTTGCCTTAACCGTGGGTTCTACCATTCCCTGGTTATGGATGATGAGTATTGATGCACACTGGTATTCTACCATGTATAGCTGGTACACCTTTGCCAGTTCTTTTGTATCAGGTATGTCACTGATCGCCTTATGGGTGATTTATATGAAGAACAAAGGCTATCTGGAGTTAACCACACAGGATCACCTGCATGATATTGGTAAATTCATGTTTGCCTTCTCGATTTTCTGGACCTATCTCTGGTTCTCACAATACATGTTGATCTGGTACGCAAATATTCCGGAAGAAACGGTTTATTTCAAACACAGGGTACAGGGGCCGTATAAAGGCATTTTCTTCCTGAACCTGATCATCAACTTTATCTGTCCATTGTTGATACTGATGAAACGTTCAGCCAAAAGAAATTATACATTGGTAACTTTTATGGCGGTTCTGATCCTGTTTGGTCACTGGCTTGATTTTTACCAGATGGTAATGGGAAGTCTTTCCAAAGAGACCGTAACACTGGGATGGTTGGATTTCGGAATTCTCAGCTTGTTTGTAGGATTGATGATCTTATTTGTGGGACGTTCACTGGCCAGTAAGCCGCTGATTGTGAAATACCATCCGTTCCTGAAAGAAAGTATTATACACCAGGTATAATCTTTATTGAAGAATAATTGTTAGACTAAGTAATAATAGAACATAATATGGCAATTTTTTTAACCGTAGCAGTCATTGCACTGATTTACATCGTGATCATTCAGATCGCCAAGGCAAGTGAATATGTTTCAGTGCTGAAAGGAGAGGATGTAAGCCGTAAGCAGAACAATAAAATCAATGGGTTCCTGATGGTGGTATTTCTGGTACTCGGATTGATTGGCGTTTGGTATTGCAATAACCTTTACCTGGGTAAAACATTGCTGTCTGTTGATTCGGCAAGTGTGGAAGGTGCAAGGGTTGACTCCATGTTATGGATCACCATTGCCGTTACCGGTAGTGTTTTTCTGGCAACGCAAATCATTTTATTCTGGTTCGCATATCGTTACCAGGAAAAGGAACAACGCAAAGTTTTCTATTTCCCGCATAATAATAAGCTTGAGGTTTTATGGACCATCGTTCCGGCTATCGTTTTAACGGTATTGGTGGTGATTGGTTTGCGTAACTGGTTCCTTTTTACAGGCGAGCCTCCCAAAGATGCCATGGTAGTGGAAGTGACCGGTAAACAATTCAACTGGATCTTCCGTTATCCGGGTAAGGATGGTGCCCTGGGGAAAAAATATTTCAGAAATATTGATGACGCCAATAATAACCCGCTGGGTATTATCTGGGATGATCAGTTGAGTCATGATGATGTGGTATTCGACAAACTGATCCTGATTAAAGGCAAACCCGTAAAATTGATCATCGGTTCAAGAGATGTGATTCATGATGTAGGTTTATCTCAGTTCAGATTGAAAATGGATGCGGTTCCCGGTATTCCAACTACTATGTGGTTCACGCCTAAGTATACGACTAAGGAAATGAAAGAACTGACACATAACCCTGATTTTGTATACGAAATCAGTTGTGACCAGATGTGCGGTAACGGGCACTATTCTATGAGAGGAGTGATTGATGTGGTTGACCAGGAAGAATTTGATCTATGGATGGCCAAACAAAAACCGCAATACCTGGTGGCCTTCCCTGATAAAGATCCATCCAATATAAAGAAAGACACCGTGAAACTGGCTCTGGCTCCTGTTGAAACAGCCGGAAAAACAATAGCAAAAATGTAAAACAAACGACAACCTTGCTAAAGCAAAGTTGTTATTCAAAGAATAGAGAACTATTTAAAGAATCAAAGTATGAGTAACGAAGCGGTTATCCACTCACCTGTTGAAATTGGGGCACATGAAGAGCATGGTGAACACCATCATCATCATGAAACCTTTATCACCAAGTACGTATTCAGCCAGGATCATAAAATGATCGCTAAACAGTTCCTGATTACAGGAATGTTCTGGGCTGTATTGGGTGGTTTGATGAGTGTATTGTTTCGTTTGCAACTGGGTTATCCCGATGCCAGTTTCCCCTGGCTCGAAACCATCCTGGGTAAATGGGCAAAAGGTGGTCATATTACCCCTGAAGCGTATTATGCATTGGTAACTACGCACGGTACTGTTCTGGTATTCTTTGTATTGACTGCCGGTTTGAGCGGAACATTCGCCAATTTCTTAATTCCATTACAGGTAGGTGCACGTGATATGGCATCTCCTTTTATGAATATGCTTAGCTACTGGTTCTTTTTCGCAGCCAGTGTGGTAATGCTATCTTCTATTTTTGTTGAAACTGGTCCGTTCAGTGGTGGCTGGACTGCCTATCCTCCTTTAAGTGCTTTGGGTGATGCTTCACCGGGTTCTAAAACAGGGATGGATTTGTGGATCGTATCGATGGCATTGTTCGTGGTATCTTCTCTGTTAGGCGGTTTGAATTATATTGCTACGATACTAAACATGCGTACAAAAGGGATGAGCATGACCCGCTTACCATTAACTATCTGGGCATTGTTCTTTACCGCAGTATTGGGTGTATTATCATTCCCAGTATTATTTTCCGGATTTATTCTGTTGATATTTGATAGAAATTTTGGCACCAGTTTCTACCTCTCTGATATTTTCGTGAATGGAGTAGGTGCTTTGCCTAATGAAGGCGGAAGTGCCATTCTTTATCAACACTTATTCTGGTTCCTCGGTCACCCCGAAGTATATATCATTTTGTTACCAGCCATGGGTATGGTATCAGAAATTCTCTCAGTTAATTCACGCAAACCTATTTTCGGATATATGGCCATGATCGGCTCATTGTTTGCGATTGCAGTACTGGCCTTCCTGGTTTGGGCGCACCATATGTTTGTAACCGGATTGAACCCATTATTGGGATCGGTATTCGTACTGTTAACTTTATTGATTGCCGTTCCATCGGCTATCAAGGTATTTAACTGGTTAACCACACTTTGGAGAGGGAATATCCGTTTTACTCCGGGTATGATGTTCGCGATTGGTTTTGTGAGTTTATTTATTTCAGGTGGTTTAACGGGTATCTGGCTGGGTAACTCCGCACTGGATATTCACCTGCACGATACGTATTTTGTAATTGCTCACTTTCACATAGTAATGGGTGTGGCGTCTATGTTTGGTATGTTTGCGGGTATCTATCATTGGTTCCCTAAAATGTATGGCCGCTATCTCAACAATACAGTGGGATATATTCACTTCTGGGTAACCATCGCAGGTGCCTATATGATCTTCTGGCCTATGCACTACGAAGGTTTGGCAGGTATGCCGCGCAGATATTATGATTATAGTATTTGGGAAAGCTTTAAACAGTTTGCAGAACTGAATCGTTTCATCAGTACAGTCGCCATGATTGTATTTGCCGCACAATTACTGTTCCTGTTCAATTTCTTCTATTCTATTTTCAAAGGAAGAAAAATGACTTCATTAAATCCATGGCAGTCCAATACGCTTGAGTGGACTACCCCATTGCGTCCGGGACATGGTAACTGGCCTGGAGAAATTCCGGAAGTACACCGTTGGGCGTATGATTACGGCAAGGATGGAGTTGATTTTATTCCTCAAACCACACCGGTAGGAGCAGACGAGAGTCATCATTAATTGATTTTGCCGGATGAACAGTTAACATGTTCATTCGATACAATACCATATCAATGCTCCCGATATTCCGGGAGCATTGTTTTTAACTTTGGAGGCTAAAAGGATTGAAATAAAATTTGCTCTTGCATCTCTTATTTTACTCGGGAACCTATCATGACAAGTACACTGAACACATCATCTTCTGTTTCTTTTTCGATTGCTTCGAAAGTGAAGGATTATTTTCAGCTGATTAAGTTCACGCTGAGTTTTACAGTTGTGTTCTCCTGCGTAATCTGTTATTTACTGGCACCGAATGTAATTTCCTACGACTGGTATATGATAGGGGTATTATTTGTAGCCGGCATGCTGGTTACCGGTAGTGCCAATGCCATTAACCAGGCAGTAGAAAAACATACCGATGCTGTGATGAAACGCACTTCCAAACGCCCGGTGGCCGATGGAAGAATGAGTCAGCAGGAAGCTTACCTGTTTGCCCTGATCACCGGTGTTACCGGCGTATTTATGATGGGTTGGTTCTTCAGAGGAGATGATAACGGTTTTAACTGGAACGCCTCCTTACTGTCTGCTTTCAGTCTTTTTTTATATGCGTATATCTATACACCCTTAAAAAAAATCAATTCTATTGCAGTTCTGATTGGCGCATTTCCCGGAGCACTTCCCTGCCTGATCGGCTGGGTAGCGGCCACCAATGTGTTTAGTCCCTTTGCCACCGTAACAGCCGGCGGAAAAGTATTTTCCAATGCAGGTGGATGGATATTATTTGCCATCCAGTTTCTCTGGCAGTTCCCGCATTTCTGGGCCATTGCCTGGGTATCGCATGGAGATTATAGCAAAGCAGGTTTCAAATTATTACCTGCGGATAAAGGTCCAACCCGTTTTACAGCGGTACAGGGAATTATGTATTCTGTATTAATGATACCAGTAGGTATATTGCCTTATTACTTTGGTTTATCCGGACAACTGAGTATGTGGATTCTGGTAGTAGCGAACCTGTTCATGGTGTTCCAGAGTATCCGATTATACAGAGAAATGAATGCAAAAGCTGCCAGACGGGTTATGTTCAGCAGCTATATTTATTTACCGATTGTGTTATTGGCTTTGCTGGCGGATAAAATAAGGTAGAAAGCAATTAATAATTAGTGTGGCATTAATTATAATATTAAAAGACAAAATATAAAGTGATGATGACAACAGTGCAGAATACACCGGACAGGAGGATACATCCTCAGAAATTCACCCTATGGGTGGCTATTGGAAGTTTGATTATGATGTTTGCGGCGCTTACCAGTGCTTATATTGTCAAAAAGAACCAGAGCAGCTGGCTGGAGTTTCCTCTGCCAAGGATTTTCTGGTATTCTACGGGCGTGATTATCATCAGCAGTATTACAATTCACCTGGCATTAAAAGCGTTTAAAGCCAGGGAAATGGGTAGGTACAGGCAGTTAATTACGGTTACTATGCTCCTGGGGCTCTTATTTCTTGGGATGCAGTATGCAGGGTTTATGGACCTGGAGGCAAGGAATATTGCTTTAACCGGACCAAAAAGCAATTCAGCGGCTTCGTTTCTGCTGGTTATTACCGGATTTCATATGGCGCATGTGTTAGGCGGGATAATCGCTTTATTGGTCATTTTTGTTCGGGCGTACACCAGCCGGGTAAAGAATTACAGCAGTTTGCCTATTGAATTGATCAGTACTTACTGGCATTTTGTAGACATACTTTGGATATATTTATTCATCTTTTATAACTGGATCGGATAGTTTAAGAAAAAGTTGGGCTTTATTCACCTTTTTTGAACGGTAGCCAATATTTTTGTAACGAAATCTTATAGTAAAACATGTCAACAGCAACAACGGTTACACCCACCAAGATGTGGAGCGGCGGAAAAAGCCCTTTCAACGTAGAATACGGGAAATTGATGATGTGGTACTTCCTGATGAGTGATGCCTTCACTTTTGGCGCATTCCTGATCTCCTACGGTACCATCCGGTTTTCTACCAATGGATGGCCTGACCCCAATGAAGTATTCAAAAGCTTTCCATTTGCTCCGGAAGGGGTACATGCGCCGTTGGTGTTTGTGAGTGTTATGACTTTCATCCTGATCATCAGTTCGGTTACCATGGTTTTGGCTGTTCATGCCGGGCATAATATGGATAAAAAAGGTGTGGCAAGAAACCTGATCCTGACCATCATCGGCGGTATCCTCTTCCTTAGCTGTCAGGCCTGGGAATGGAATCACCTACATGCAGAAGGTGCCTGGTGGGGACATAACCCTTTCCTGAACCATGATGGTACGGCTTCTTCAACTAATTTTACGAATTACTTCTTTACCATCACGGGCTTCCATGGTTTTCACGTATTCTCCGGAGTGATCATCAATATTATTATGCTGATCATGACATTGACGGATAAATTTGAAAAGCGTGGCCATTACCTGATGATCGAAAAAGCCGGCTTATACTGGCATTTTGTGGACCTGGTATGGGTATTTGTATTTACCTGCTTTTACCTGATTTAATTTTACTTAACTAACTATCTCAATACAATCCATATTATGGAACATACACATACAATTGAAGCAGAACATAATGAAGATGGCGGAACCAAAGAGATCTGGAAAGTAACCATTATTCTGAGTGTTCTAACCCTTGTTGAACTGGCCTTAGGTTTCTGGATGATGGGCATGCCATTGGAAAGCAGTCTGCGTTTAGCAGTAAAAGGAGCCATCATCATCTTAATGCTGGCCAAAGCTTTTTATATCGTTGCTTACTTTATGCACCTGAAACATGAGATCAAGAACCTGATCATGACCATCGTGGTTCCTTTGGCTTTGTTTATCTGGTTTATCACAGCATTCCTGATTGATGGTAACTCTTTCAGACACCTTAGAAATACCTACGACCCGCATTTTAAAGAACAGAGCACCATTAAAGTAGAAAAGAAAGAAGAGAAGAAAGAAGAAACCAAAACAGAAACAAAAGAAGCTAAGCCTGAAGAAAAGAAGACGGTGGAATAAGACGTACTGAGATTTTTTACAATTCGTATACAAACCATCGCTTCATGGCGATGGTTTTTTTATAGTCACTTATCATGAATAAAAAAGCATTATTAAGTCTGGCGGTAGCCCTGCTATTACCTGTTATCTGTTACCTGATTTTAAAGCAGGCAAGTGATAAAGCAGTGGATATGCCCAGGCGCTATTTACTCGATACCGTAATCACCCGGATCGATAAGGGAAAAGAAATCAATGACAGTATCTGGCATACAACGGCCAATATTCATTTGACCAACCAACTAGGCGATGAAGTTAGTTTGTACGACCGCCCGGGAAAAATAATGGTGTTGGATTTCTTCTTTACCCACTGTCATAGCATCTGCCCCAAGCTAACCGCCAATATGGCTAAACTACAACAGTCGTTTATCAAAGGAGGAGATCTGCGTCAGAAGATTGATAGTTCTATTGTACAGTTTATTTCTTTTTCAGTTGATCCGGAGCATGATTCTGTAAACGTATTAAAAAATTACGCAGACAGGTATGGAGTTAACCACGATAACTGGTGGATGCTCACAGGCAGTAAAGATTCTATCTACAATTTCGCCTTCCAGGAACTCAAAGTAGATAAGTTCAGCGATGAGCCCATTAGTCCAGATTTTGTGCATACCAATCGATTTGTACTCCTTGATAAAGAGTATAAAGTACGCGGCTATTATAATGGCTTAGATTCAATCTCTCTCGCTAAACTGGCCAAAGACATTGGCTTATTGATGCTTGAAAAAGACAAGAAACAGAAAAGTGAAGTATTCCAACAAATCATCGATCTAAGCTGGCTTTGGCTGATTATCGTATGTATGGTAACCTTTTTTGTAATCTACATGCGCAACCGCCGAAAAATCAATGGCTAAAAAAAGGAATAACTCCTGACAACTACCAACCCTAAACCATCAATAATCCTAAACACTAAACCCTAAACTATAAACTAGTTATGTTAGTTCCTTCCCTCACCAAAAATGATCAAAAAGCCAACTGGCTGATCGGTATATTTTCCGTAGTTGTATTTTCAGCGGTGGTTTTATTAAGTCGCTTTAAACTCGAACTAAACCTGGGGTTCAATGTACATATTTTTGCCACTATCAATGCGTTTATCAACTCTGCTATTGCTGTATTATTAATTGCTGCGCTGGTAGCAGTTAAGAATGGTAAATACGGGTTGCATAAACGTTTTATGATGACTGCACTGATATTGTCGATACTTTTTCTGGTTTCCTATATCGCGCACCATTTATTGGCCGGGGAAGCAAAATTTGGCGACAGTAATCATGATGGAATTGTTTCGGATGATGAGAAATCAGCAGTAGGCGGTATCAGGATGGTTTATTATTTTATCCTGGCAACACATATTTTTCTGGCAGCCATCATTCTTCCTTTTATTCTTTTTACGGCTTACAGAGGATTAACAGGGGAATATGGCACACACAAAAAACTGGCAAGAATTACCTGGCCTTTGTGGTTGTATGTAGCGGTTACCGGACCGGTAGTATATTATATGATCAGTCCCTATTATCACTAATCATTCCTATCAATTCCGGAATAAAAAAGCGCAGCATGGTAAATTGCTGCGCTTTTTTAGTAATCAGTTAGTTTAATCGAGTGATAGCTCAATTGCCGGGTCCCAGAATTTTTTGTCAAAATCAACGATAGTATCGTCAACCACTTTAATTTTTTCTTTTTTGAGGAGTTCTTCCATTCGGGTAGGGGATGCAAAATGCATTTTACCGGAAAGCATTCCATTTCTGTTAACCACCCTATGTGCCGGAACGGGAGGATTCAAATGAAATGAGCCGTTCATCGCCCATCCCACCATTCTCGCACTCATTTTAGTTCCCAGATAAGCGGCAATAGCTCCATAGGAAGTTACACGACCTTTGGGTATCTGCCTTGCCACATCATATACCTGCTCAAAGAAGGAACTGTCTTTGTTGCCGCTTGGTAGTAGAGGTTTTAGTTTTTCGGAAGATTTTTTGTTTGCCAATACACAATGTTTATGGCTACAATTTACGTTTTCGGGACTGATTACAATGAAAACAAAATACAGAATTCCTTTCAGGAGCTTTGGCTTCCTTCCGGGTTTGTTTTCTGGGATTGCTGTAATAATAAACTGCGATGGGGTTCAGGAACTGATTCGTATTGAAAAGGGCAGTGACGGCAGCCATTTCCACAGCAATGGCCTTTTTCGAGATGGTATTTTTCTGTGAATACGGTATAGCCGTGTTCAAAATAAAAATCAACACCTTCAATCATTTTCTGGCTCACTGAGTAATTGTTTTAAGATTTCGTCTTTTTCTACAGGTATGGGTTTGTCCAGTAAAAAGCATAGATAATGTATACGGTTACTTTGTGCAATATCCAGGCTTTCGTAATGGGTTTTGATGAGCAATTCAGGGTTGCTGACTGCTTCAGCATATAAATCTCCTGAGTTCTCTAACAAAGTAAAACCGAATAAGTTGATGACAGCCAGGGTAAACCTGTACAGATCCGGGCTATCCGTTTTCAGGTGTAATTTGCCACCGGATGCCAAAAGCGGCTGGTAAAGCCGTAAAAATTTAGGGTGGGTAAGTCTTTTTTTAGCCCTAGATCCCCTTAGCTGCGGATCGGGGAAAGTGATCCATATTTCAGCTATTTCTCCTTCGCTAAAATAATCCCGGATCTTATCTATATGCGAACGAATAAAAGCCACATTGGTTAACCCTTCATCAAGGGCCGTCTTGGCCCCACGCCAGATCCGATTCCCTTTAAGGTCCATCCCAATGAAATTCCTGTTTGGGTAAAGCCTTCCCAGCCCAACAGCATATTCCCCCTTACCGCAGGCCAGTTCTAAAGTAATGGGCCCGGTATTTGTGAAAAAATCAGCCCAATTACCCTGCATATTCTGCGGGTATTCCAGCACATTGGCAAAATGCCGGATCGCTTCAAAACGGATAAGTTTTTTTTGGCCCATATGGGTGCAAATGTAAAATCTTAGCGGGAATAGGAATTTTATTTTTAATCGCTTAGTAAGGCCACACTAAAAGGACAGGGATAAGAGTTGAAATGTTTAAATTCTATCTACTTCTTTCTTTTTGTAAAGTTTATACTACATGTTATTGACCCTATTGACGGTTCAATGCTTAAGATTTGATTTAATTTTTTTCTTCTGTTAAACTCTTTCTAAAATAACGGGTCTAGGAATTGATAGCAGCGAATTCCCCCCGCAGGCTGCATTCTGTTGAATTCTATGGTCTTACTATCATAGTTATTTAATTAGTTAAATACCTATTAAAAATATCTTTAAATGACCTTAACTAACCCACTAGCCTATATTGACCCTGGATCAGGCAGTCTGCTCTTTCAGGCGATATTATCATCTCTGCTTACTGGCCTTGTTTTCTTTAAGAGAATATCTAATTATATAAAATCAGTTTTTCGAAACAAGTTTTTCTTAAGAGAGAAAAAAGATTCATAAATGGAAATGATCAAACCAATTCCTGCCTCCTTTAAGGATCCAGATGGTTTTATATTTAACCATAATAATACCCTGTATCGCCTGGTAACAGACAACTATCAGGAATCTTATCGTCATTTCATGGATTCAGGGCTATATCAGGAATTGATTGATAAAAATTTATTGATAGCCCATACCGAAGTTGCTTCACCAGTTACAAATGATATACACGCATTTAAAATTCTTTTGCCGGAGCAAATTTCATTTATCAGTTATCCCTATGAATGGGGATTTGATCAATGGAAAGAAGTGTTATTAAACTTTTTAACAATCAATCGTATTGCTTTACAATATGGAATGATTCTGAAAGATGCAACACCATTCAATTTTACTTTTTATAAAGGAAAACCCTTATTTATTGATTCGCTTTCCTTTATTATTTATAAGGAAGGAGATCCTTGGATCGCTTACAGACAATTTTGCGAATCTATGTTGGGTCCATTTGCTTTAATAAAATATAATGGTCCCAACTGGGTAAAACAGTTCAGTTCATTCATCGATGGCATTCAGCTTTCTTATATAAGCAAAGAGCTTCCATTTTCCAGCAGGTTTAACATGACAGTGATGATTCATATTCATTTGCACGCAAGTTATGAGGGTAAAGAGGGGTATGGAGCTGCAGCCTACTCTGTATTTGATAAGCAAAAACTAAATGAACTATTTCTGCTAATTGCCAGCTCTCTACTGAAATGGAAACATCCGGTTGTAAAAAAAGCTCATTGGATAACTTATTATGATGAACAGGTGATTAGCAAAGAATACCTGGCAGAAAAAGAAATGCTAATTGATGAATGGCTGATTGATTTGGCCGGAAACAGACTGACTGATTTGGGGGCTAATAATGGCAAATTTTCCTTAATAGCAGCAAAATATTTTAAGGAAGTAATTGCAGTAGAATCAGATGCAGATTGTATTGATGATTTATATAATCAATTTGCAAAATCAAATATAACGAATATTACTGCAGTATTGGCAGACCTTATGCAGCCATCACCCGGGCTAGGGTGGAACAATGCTGAACGTGAACCCTTGCTGAAAAGATTACGTGCGGACACGGTATTGGGACTGGCTTTGATTCACCACCTCTGTATAGTGCACAACCTGCCCCTGCGTTATTTTGCATCGTTTATCAGCTCAGTTACCAACCAGTATGCGATTATTGAATTTATTCCTAAATCTGATCCGATGGTTAGTCATATGCTCCAGGCCAGAGAGGATATTTTTCATCTGTATACCGAAGAAGAATTCAGGAAATGTTTTGAGGAATATTTCACCTTAGTTAAGGTACAGCAACCAGCTCGGGTAAACCGGAGTGTTTATTTATGGCAAAAGAAATAAGAAAATTACTTGAAAAGCCCTTTTACCCATATTTGTTCGGGGTCTTTTTTATACTATATAAGTCTTCGTCTTATTTTTTATCTTTTGACATAGAAATTTTTCTTGCGCTGCTGATATTTCATTTTATCAGTTGTTATCTTCTCCTGTATTTTTTAAGTAGGATTTGCAAAATTGAAAAACCCGGTTTTGCAGTATTACTACTTTTTATTGGACTTTATTTCTCTGATAAGATCATTTATAATCTTGAAAACTGTATATATTTTTTATGGATACCTAATAAATATTATCTGGTAGGATTATTTATATTTTTTTTCCTGATCATATTTGTTGAAAGCAAAAAAAAAATTAAACTCTTCATAGCAGGCTTGTCACCTTTGTTAAATGTGTTTCTAATTATTTCCTGCCTGGTAACAATTATTAGTGGCATAATCGCAGCCAAACAAATTAAAAAACCAGAGAGTTACACATACCAGAGTCCATTGCAAAAAAGACCGGATGTTGTTTGGATACTAATGGATGAATATGCTTCTTCCAGTATATGGAAACAATACTTCTCATTTCAAAACCCATTAGATTCTTTCTTAGAAAAAAGACAGTTTGTTTTACTGGATCAGATAAGGTCAAGGTCTAAATTCACCGTTTCTTCTATAAACAATATCCTGAACTACGATGATAGTAGTACCCAGAGAAATTACCTGGAAACTTATCATAGCCTGGTTAATAATCATTGGTCTGCAGACCTGGGCTATAATCACTATGTTATCATAAATCTGGATTATTTTGATTTAGGTAAGGTAAAAAAAGCGGAACACTTATATATTTACCCAACCAGCTATTTTGAACAAGTACTAGTTGAAACTATTTTTTATAAGATATTATATACACTATTCAATAATGTTGATGACTATAATCAAAAAATGTTTTCATTGCTCAGAAATACATTGAACAGTCAGGCAGGAAATCCATCCTTTATCTGGGCTCATCTGATGATTCCACATGGTCCTTTTTTTAGAGATAGAAGCGGACAAATTCTAAAAAATTATGCTGTAAACCTGAAAGACACGCAAGAGCTTAAGCCGCGGATACTGAGTTATCTGGAATATGGTAATTCACAATTGATTACGATTCTGAATTCCTGCCCCGATTTGAATAATAAAATTGTAATCATTAGTGGTGACCATGGGTTAAGATACCCGTTTGTGAAAGACTCTGATGATTATAAACCCTATTGTGCGATACATATGCCAATTTCATATGATACTGCTTCTTTAAAAAATATGAAATTCATATCTCAGATTCCAGGGTTTATCATGAAACAGCTGGCTCAAAAAGAGTAAATGGGAATAACTCATTTTTCGATGATCTTATAGATGAAATAGTCCAAAGCCACTTGTAAGTCAAGGCTAAAATCATGCACAATAATTGTCTACCTTTAATAGCCAGACGAATTAAACCGAAATATTTCAAATTTTCCTAAAAGACTGCTTTATGCCATTCAGAAAAACCCTGCTTGCCCTATATAGTTGTTTACTGCTGGTAACAATCAAAGCGCAGGAACTCCACCTTACGGAGATCAGTATGAATAATATTAGATTGAGTGTGTCAATGAATGCTAACGGAACTCCGGTTTATTCAGTAGCGTATAAAAATAAGACCATTGTTTCCCCTTCGCAATTGGGATTTTCTTTGGCGGATGATACCAATTTTCATTCGGGTTTTGAAGTAATCGGCTCCGAGATGAGTTCTTTTGATCAGACCTGGCAACCTATTTGGGGTGAAGTAAAAAACATACGTAATCACTATAAGCAAGTAATCATTCATCTAAAACAAAAAAACGGTAATCATCGATTACTGGATATTGTTTTCCGGGTATTTGAAGATGGGGTAGGGTTCAGGTATGTATTTCCAAAGCAACCCAATCTCAAATATTTTGTAGTTACTGATGAATTGACGCAGTTTAATCTTATTTCAGATAATCAAACCTTTTGGATACCCGGGGATTATGATTCTAACGAATATCCGTATACTATTTCACGTATCAGTGAGATTGATAATGCTTCCATGGTGGCTAAAAGCACGGCCATTGCCGTTCGGATAGCGCCTGATACAAAAGCGGTGCAAACGCCCTTGATGATGAAGACCCCGGATGGTGTCTATATCAATATTCACGAAGCGGCATTGCTTAATTATTCTGCTATGCAATTACATGTAGAGAACAGTAATTATCATTTGACTGCCAGTCTTGTTCCGGATGCGTATGGGAATAAAGCTTACTTGCATGCACCATCACATACACCCTGGCGTACCATTATCATCAGTGATAAAGCCACAGATATACTAGCCTCTAAAATGATTCTCAACCTCAATGAACCTTCTAAAACCAGCAATACTTCCTGGATCAGGCCCATGAAATTTGTGGGTGTATGGTGGGAAATGCAAACAGGCAAAGGCAGCTGGAATTATTCTGATTATCCCGATAGTCTGGGTAAAGATGGGAAACTGATACCCAATGGAAAACATAGTGCCAACACAACCAACGTTAAAAAATATATTGATTTTGCGGCAGCCAGCCATATTAAAGGAGTATTGGTTGAAGGATGGAATAGGGGATGGGAAGATTGGTTCGGTAACTGGAAAGAAAATGTATTTGATTTTGTAACTCCTTATCCGGATTACGATGTAAAAGAGATTGTTCGGTATGCCAAATCAAAAGGGGTATCCATGATCATGCATAATGAAACATCCGGGTCCGCTACTAATTATGAAAGACAGCTGGATACAGCCTACCGTTTTATGAACCGTTTTGGGTTTCCGGCAGTAAAAACAGGATATGTAGGTAAGATCATTCCCAGAGGAGAACACCATGATGGCCAATGGATGGTCAATCATTATGAACGTGTTGCCGAAAAAGCATTGGAGCATCATGTAATGATCGATATGCATGAACCCATGCGTCCCACCGGTGTACAAAGAACCTATCCTAACTGGATGGCCAATGAAGCAGCCAGGGGTAATGAGTACAATGCATTTACGGATGAAGGAAATATGCCCGAACATGAAACCATCCTGCCTTTTACACGATTAATGGGCGGACCAATGGATTATACACCGGGAATCTTTAAGTTAAAAGGGTATGCGGAATATGCTCCGGAAAGACAGTTGCATTCAACATTGGCCAAACAACTGGCTTTATATGTTACTTTATACAGCCCCATACAAATGGCGGCCGACCTGCCCGAGAATTACCTCGCGAAACCAGATGCTTTTCAATTTATTAAAGATGTGGCGGTTGACTGGGATGATACCAAAATACTGGAAGCAGAGCCTGGAGAGTATATTACCATGGCCAGAAAAGAGAAAGGAAAAAGCAATTGGTTTTTAGGAGCGATTACCAATGCTAACGGGAGAAGTACCGATATCAGTCTGCAATTTCTTGACCCCGGAAAAAAATACATTGCCACTATTTATGCAGATGCAGTTGATGCAGATTATCGAATAAAGCCGGAAGCTTATCAGATTACAAAGAAAGCCGTAACGGTAGGTTCAACAATTCATTTGATATTAGCCAATGGTGGTGGAGCAGCGGTAAGTTTTATTCCGGTGAAGTAATGTTTTAATAAAATTACTGGGACACAAAAAAATAGGGCTTATTGTTTTTAATAATTGTATTTTTTCTTCAAGGCGAGGTACTCCAGCACGAGAAGATTATTGTATGCTTCAGATATATAATAAAATTTTCCAACATAGGAACCAACAATCCATTTTTTCCAAGGATTAGGGAGCATAGAGCCTATATTCCCTATATAAAAAGCGAATGAATTTTCTTCTATCAGCGATTCAAGACTTTTCGGAAAGCGTATTTCCTTAACAGGGGGCTTAACCCCCCATCTGAGTAAGGAGGTGCTGAGTATTATCTGATCCATGAATTTGTTAGTGTGAGCAAGGGCATCTTGTGCTTCTTTAATCAGTTGAGGTTTTAATTTTTCAAGGGTTACTATTGGCTTAACCGACATCAATCTTGCCAGGTGATACAGTATAACAGGGGTTCTGCTATAATGAGGAGAAACATATTCTGATGTTTGGATATATTTCTTTTCCGTTACTACCTTTTCAATAAATTCTAAACTGGCACTATCTGCTGCTGTCCAGTCAAGATGATATCTTTGTACGAAATATAACACATTGGACAAAACACAAACGTCAAAATCAATTGGCATTTTTACACCAAACCAGGTAGAATAAGCACCAATGTGCTGGTACTCTTTAAACGTATTCTGAATCTTTTTTTCAGGGCGATTGGTAAACTGTTGCATCAATGTATGAACCTTGGTGGCTGTTGAGTCTGCGGCATTTAGCGCCAATAACATGATTACTGTATCATCAAGGTCATCAGGTAATGATTGCTTTTTATCTAACAGATTTAGCCAGCCACTATTGGGAAAAATTTTTGGTGTATCTGTTGGCCAGAAATTATAAGTAGGCCTTCCTCTTTTGTTTTGAAATTTAGAGAAAGCTGGTAATGTAAGTTTGATAATTTGTGATGCCTGATTTTGTTGGGAACCGGTTAATTGTGGCCAGATATCTTGCAGTGTCATATCGATCAGCCCGGTAAAAAAAATATTAACATCTGCTTTTTCCCGGCTTTTATGTAAAGCATATAAACGATACGATGGGAAAATGCCCTTAGGAAATACGCCGGACTCCTTGCATTGCAAATCGGCCACCCTTTTCAATAACTGGCCCATTATCAACGTATCATTTGCATAGCAAAGATTACATGCTAACAATAATATGGTAAGCCAATATATATGTCTCAGGTATTTCATAAGCCAGGATTACGAAAATACAAAGTAAAACTGAACGATTGGGTTTGAGTTTGGGCGGTGTCGAAAAACAGAATGTCTATATTCTGAATTTCCCTAAATGATTTCTTTTTGAAAAAAAGAGAATAAATAACTAAGTTTAGAAAGCGCGATTTAGAAATGATACTTATTTTTTACTATAGCAATCATGTGCATCAGTAATTTGGTATACTACTAGTTTGATAAATTACTAACCAATGATATCCAGAAGAAAATTTATTCATCATACAGCAATGGCAAGTGCTGCCAGCGTTTTATTCGGCAATGGGTTTTCACGTATACATTCTGAAGCCAATACCGATTTTCATTGTTTTGATTTACATGCGCACCCGGGGTTGTTCCCCAATAAAGGAGGAAAAATGTATCCCGGTGATCAAATGGTATTGAAAACCTTTCATGATATGGAGCAGGGACATATTGCCGGCGCTTTTCTAGGGTTAGTTGCCGATGGACCATTATTGGAAATGACAGCAACAGGAATGAAAGTGGTCAGATCCTATCAACCCGGGGAAGGTGCCAAAGAATACCAACGGCAAAAAGAAGTATTGCAGGGTTTTCTGAAAGACCTGAATATGCAGCTCGCCACCACATCAAAAGAACTTACCAAACATGCTACAGATACAAAGCCTGCTATTTTCCTCTCATGTGAAGGCGGCGATTTTCTGGGAACAGAAACAGACCTGCTCGATCAGATGCATGAAGAGGGTGTTCGTTCACTCCAATTGGTGCATTACGCGCCCAGTCTGCTGGGAGATTTACAGACCGATGCCCCACAACACAATGGTTTATCCATTGCCGGTAAAAATGTGGTCAGGAAGCTGAACAAGCTAAAAATGGTAGTGGATGTAGCACATGCTACATTTAAAACGGTACAGGATGTGGTAGCCATTACCGATGCGCCAATCATGTTATCGCATAGTATACTGGAAATGGAACCAGACAGGCCTATTGCGAAAAGATCCATTAGCTTGGAGCATGCCAAACTGGTGGCCTCAACAGGAGGTATTGTGGGTGCCTGGCCCTCAGGTTTTAATAAGAGTTTTGACGAATATGGCGATAATATTCTTCGACTAATCGATGCCATCGGCATTGACCATGTAGGAATTGGTACAGATATGGACGGTAATTTTAAGCCAGTATTAGGTTCTTATCTGCAAATGCCTGGTTTGGCTGCTTTGCTTCAGAAAAAGGGACTTTCTGATAAAGACATTACCAAGATTATGGATGGGAATGCAAAGAGGGTGATTCGGAAAGTGTTGGGATAAGAAATGTAAATTTTTGCCCCTAATGCTCTCTTTTTAATTTTAGAAGCCATTCAGACTTGATAAGCGTTGCAACAAGTTTATACGTAAGCATGTATTCCTGCAACTAATGCTTTTTAATTATTATCCCTAATGGTATCCTATTGTAACAGTAATGCAATAGTAATGCTATAGTAATGGTGTAGACGTATAATAGTATTGTTATAGTAATCCTATAGTAATCTAGCCTGCATTTACACCCGATCTGGGGAGTCCTACAACACAAAGCAGCAACTTGCAAAACATTAACAAATATGCTTACCGTAAGCTGAACAGGTACAACGTAAAAATAAAAAAGCCACAACAAATTGATTAACAATTCATTGTGGCTTTTTTAAAGCTGTAGGGGGAGGGATCGAACCTCCACGAGGCAGTTAGCTATAGCGCAAAGTTCAGTGGTCGACCCTGGTCGCTCCGGTATTGCTACCAAAACGGCTCTACACTACGTTTATCCTGTTATCCTCACCCCCGAGACAAGAGGGCATGTCTGCCAAAAGTTTCATCACCCCACAGTATAATAAGAACTCATTTGATACCCGCCCTCGGACTGATTGCCTTGTTTGGAATACAATATTAGGGTAATTCCATAATTAGTTACAAATATTTCAATAAAAATTTTATTTATATTGAAATTATTCAATAAATTTATCTAATTATTAGATTTATTTTAAAAAATGATCCAAAATGTCTTCTAAATTAAATCTTGACAAACTTGATTTCCAGATCATCCAGGAAATGATGGAAGATGCGGAAATTTCCTATGCCGATCTGGGTAAGAAACTCTTTGTTTCCGGAGGCACTATTCATGTGCGTATCAAAAAACTGGAAGAGCTAAAAGTGGTGAAAGGTAAAAGATTATCTGTAGATCTCAAATCCCTTGGCTATGATGTGATTGCTTTTATTGGGATATACCTCGAAAAAAGCTCCCTCTATGATTCCGTTGCCAGGGAACTAAAAAAAATTCCACAGATCGTCAGGCTCAATTATACCACCGGAAATTATAGCATGTTTGCAGAGATTGTTTGCAAAGACATACAGCAACTCCGCTTTGTATTACATGACGAACTTCAAAAAATTAAGGGGATTGAAAGAACGGAGACATTTATTTCACTAGAAGAAAGTCTGGATAGAAATGTAGTGGTAGCTACTCAATCCTGATAAAGAATAAATTGTATTTTCATTATTTATGCAGAACTCACTTAACCTGGTAACCCTTATTGCGGCCTTACAAAAGCAATGGAAGATCATTATCGGATTTGTTATCATTACGGGTATTGTAACATCTGTTACCGTGTATCTGGTACCACAATATTATCGTTCTTCAGCGATCATTGTTTCAGCTAATCCCCTGCTGGCTGATAAAGCCAGTTTATTTAATACCCAAATACAGGGACTCTATTCCTATTTCGGAAATGGGGATGATCTTGATCGGATCTATGGAATAGCCGATATGGATACTACTTACAAAGCCTTAGTGGATGAATTCTCAATGGTAAACTATTACCAACTGGTTGATGATAGTCTGCCAATACTTAAACGCAAAGCCGTACTGCAATTACGAAAGGACTTGTTGCTGCAAAAAACAGAACAGGGTCAACTAAAGATTATTGCATGGACAAAAGACAAACAACTTTCCAGCAAACTGGTGAACCGAATGGTAGCCATTTTACAAGAAACCGAATCGGGAATCTGGCAGAAAAATTATTCGCGGTCCATTACTGCTATCCTCAGCTCTATTACATCAATGCAAAATGAATATGCTGCACTGGCCGATCGATTATCAACGGCTAATTCTGTTCAACATGAACTTATCGTTACCAAAATGCAAACCCTGCTTGAACAGATCAAACAATATAATAAAGCCGAGGATGAATTTAAACTGGCTTTGGCAAACCGGCCAGATGTTTTATATGTAATGGAATCAGCAGTACCTGCTGCCAAAGCAGAAAGACCCGATAAGCCTGCCATCATTTTGATTTCTTTGTTGGTAGCTTTTGTATTCAGTTGTTTTTTGGTATTGGTGAACGACAGAAAAAATATTGCCTGATATGACAGCGTTAGAAACGCCATATCAACGTTCATTCCTCCTGCCTTTTTTTGTTTTCCTGATAGCCCTTATACTATCCGTAACATTTCAGGAGCCCTGGCTGATGACTATCCCTTTTGTATGGGTATTGATCCCCCCTCTATTTAGCTATTTCATTTTGCATACAGAACAATTGTTCTGGTTATTATTGCTGACGCTTCCTCTCTCTACGGAATGGAATATCAATCATTCCTTAGGTCTCGATTTTCCGGATGAAATTTTTATGTTGCTGCTTACAGGTATTAGTATCGCTAAACTGGTTCATATACCCAGGTGGTTTCCCCGTTCACTGGCCATACATCCCTTATTTTTTATTCTGTGTCTTTATTTTTTCTGGTTGATGATAACCGTTGTGTGCTCGGTTGAACCTGTTTTATCTGTGAAATTTGTATTGGCCAAAACCTGGTTTATCATTCCTTTTGTTATGCTTCCCCAGATCCTGCTTTTTTCCATGGATCGTATTCGCAAAATGGCATTGTGTTTAGTAATTCCCATGTTGCTATTAGTGGTTCAGGTATTAATCAGACATTCCTTCTACCAGCTTTCATTTGAAAGTATCAAGAAAATTATGTTTCCTTTTTTCAGAAACCATGTAAACTATTCATCGATGTTGGTTTCCTTGTTGCCGGTTGGCTGGTGTTTCTGGAAGCTTACTCCAAGAGAAAGTAAAAGAAAAAAATGGATAACAATAGCTTTGATAATCGGACTGGCAGGATTGCTCTTTGCTTATTCGAGAGGCGCCTGGATGGCTTTGCTGGCGGGTGTCGGAGCGGTTTGGTTAATTCGCAAAAAATGGATGGGGTTTTTGATACTGATTTCCATTTCCGCTATCCTGGTTTCAACAGCCTGGCTGGTAACGGATAAAAATTTCATGCGCTTTGTTCCCGATCATGACCGAACGGTGTATAATACTGATTTTGGTAAACATATGATGGCCACGGTTGCTCTCAAAGATGTATCGAATGCAGAAAGATTTTATCGTTGGGTGGCAGGGGCCAGAATGCTGGCCGACAGACCCATCACCGGATTCGGTCCCAACACTTTCTATCTTCATTATCGCCCATATACCGTAAATCGTTTTCAAACATGGGTAAGTGATAATCCCGAACATTCAACAGTTCACAATTATTTTATACTGGTTGCTTTAGAACAGGGAATCATTGGCCTCCTGCTTTTCTGCCTTCTTTATTTTGGAATGCTTATGGCCGTTCAAAGAATCTATCACCAGTTACAAAGTCGGTTTTACCAAACCGTTACCCTGGCAACAGGAAGTATCTTGATCATGATTGGCGTAATCAATTGCTCTAGTGATATGATTGAAACAGATAAAGTTGGCAGCCTTTTCTGGCTATGCCTGGGTATGATCATTTTACTAGACACCAAACTAAAAGAAGAAAAATCAACCCTCGCAAATAATCAATTCTCACCTATAACAACAACTATATCTTGAATCAACCCCCTAAAAAGTCCTTCCTAATTCAAAATTCATTATTCGATATTCTTACTCTTTTACACTCAACGCATCTCTCAACCCATTTCCCACTAAATTAAATGCCAGCACCAACAGCATTATAGCAATACCTGGTGCCAATGCCAGGGCAGGATTGTGTGTAATGATAAAATTGTAATTTTCTTTGATCATCAATCCCCAGCTGGGTTGCGGAGGTTGTACACCAACACCTAGAAAACTGAGCCCGGCTTCTATCACAATCGCGGAAGCAAAATTACCTGCTGCAATTACCATGACCGGTCCAAGTATATTCGGGAGAATATGCCTCACAATGATACGTGTATTCGAATAACCAAGAGAACGTGTGGCTTCTATATATTCCAATTCACGAACAGCCAGCACCTGTCCCCTTACCAGTCTGGCCACATTTACCCACATGGTTAAGCCCACTGCAATAAATACCTGCCAGAAACCTTTGCCCAGGGCAAGTGTAATGGCAAACACCAATAATAAGGTGGGAATGCTCCATACAACATTAATAAACCACATAATCAGTTCATCTACCCAGCCACCAAAATAACCAGCGAGTGCGCCCAATACCATACCAATGGTTAATGAAATCAATACGGCAATCAATCCTACGCTTAAACTAACCCGAATACCAATAATCAGGCGACTGAGTATATCTCTTCCAAAACCATCGGTACCCAAATAATAAGTGGTGTGAATTACGGGCATATCTGCCGCGGTCGATCGTACAATGCTTCCTGCTTCGGCAATGCCTTCGTCAACAAATTTTTGGTAATGAATGGTGTCATTTTTTATTTCATAGTGTGTAATTGGTATATATTGATACAACTCCTCTGTCCCATTCATAAGCCGATCCATCCAGCCATGAGAAATTACCTGCTTGTCTCTTTTTATCCTGAGTAATAAAATTTGATACCCCGGCTTTTTACTCCCTATTTCCGGGATCATACGGTTGGCATTGGGGGAATTATCGGGAATAATAAAATAACAGAGAACAGCGAGCAATACACTTAGCAGAATGAATAGTAATCCAAAATAAGCTCCTTTATTTCTGAGCAGTTTTTTAAGAAAAAAATGTTTCTGTTGGTTTTCTAACACAGTTGAAAAATAAGAAATAAAACAGTTGAATAGAAATATATACTTTTAAAAATGCTTTATTCAATGATGATTCACAGTATACGAAGGCCCTTATTTTACAGTTCTGCCTTTCCATTGATAGGTTCCAAATTTACCCAACCATCCTGCCACTACTGTATAAAAAATATGAAATGGCTGCATCAATGGAAACCAAAATAGTGCTTTTGTCTTACCATAAAAGCGGGCAACCGGCAACATAAAACTGAGTTCTACTAAAGTCTTTACACCCACCTGTATCAGCCAGTTAATAAAACCATGATGAATAAACGGACTGGTTACTAACAAAACAAACAACGAGGCATTTAACAAATAAACGAGTAAAAGAATCCAATAGATGCTTTTGTCTTGATAACTACTTGCTTTACTGGCCCATCTTACCCGTTGGTTAAAGAACTCTTTCCAGGAGCCCATGGGTGCAGTAAGTACAATGGAATCCCGGCTATATAAATATCCGATCTGATCAGGGTATTGTATTTTGATTTTATGCATCAGCAACATATCATCTCCACTGGCAATATGATCGATACCAGCAAACCTGCCAACTTTATTAAATACATCTTTGCGATAACAGATATTAGCCCCATTGCACATACTATGATAGCCTGCAGATACCGCAGCGGCTGTAATACCCTGCAGACTAAGAAAATCCAGCAGCTGAAAAACAGATAAAAAGGAATGATCGTTAGTAAACATGACAGGGGCTGCAACGAATACCGGGTTTCTTTCCTGGATATACTGATCAAAATTACTCAGCCAATTAGCTGTTACGATACAATCCGCATCGGTAGTTACTATCCAGTTTCCCTTGCTTTGTAATACCGCCAGTTCAATAGCCTTTTTTTTATAGGCAGTTAACTGTTTTTCATCAAGATGATCTTTCAGGTTCAACAGAAAAAGATTACTGTACCGTTTTTGAAGCGAAAGGACAATATTTTCTGTTTCATCGGTTGAATGATCATTGACAATAATTACTTCAAAAAGCTCGGGGGGATAGGTTTGTTGTAAAATAGATGCTAAACAGTTCTTGATATTGTTTTCCTCATTTCTGGCAGGCACAATCACCGAGAAATGGATAGCAGGTAATCGGGTATTGTTCTTATGCGTAAAAACAGGTAGCTGAATCAAGCATTGCCTGTACATAAGTAGTAAACAGCAATAGCCGATCAATAGTATGGTTGTAATAATAAGTGCAAACCCGTACATATAAACAAAGAAAGGAATATTAGTTAGTAATTACCAATTAGTAAGTAACAATTCATAGTTGAAGTGCGTATTCACAAAACATTTATGCCAATAAAAACCCTGCAATTTGCGGAATATGTTTTTCTTTGAGTAACAGGTGACCGGATGCAATTTCTGTTACAGTAATCAGTTTGTTTGCGTTTTTACTAAAATGATAGCCATGTTTAGGTAAGATTACCCTGTCAAATGCACCGAATATTAGATGGACCACTATTTTACATTGTATAATTTCTTTTTTGATAAGGACCTGATTGGGTTTAAAACGACGCATGGTGGTCCAGCGCAGATATAATAATTCTCTTTCAGTTTCTTTATCCAAGTAATAATGTACAAACCTGAGCAGGCTTTTATTAAAGAATCCCCATTTTGTACCCGTATCTGCTAAAAAAAGCATCGTAGCCGGTTTTTGCATGCAATAGGCGAATAAGCGGTTACCTGCTTTGGTTTGTGTAGCCAGCCATTGCCATTTGTTCTTGTGTAAGCCATCCGGGGCTACTAATACCATTCTCTCTATCTGTTGCGGAATCATACCCGCCAGCTGAAGTGCTACCCGTCCTCCCATACTATACCCCAACAGGCTAAAGGAATGGCTTGCAGGTTTGATCAGATTGATTATGGCTACCAGGTCGGCAGGATCAAATAAAAGTCCCTCACGCCACTCAGTATGCCCATGAAACGGGAGATCAATGGCAATCATTGTGTATTCATCTGCCAATAAAGGAGCAAATGGCTCAAAAGACTGACTGTCTTCTCCATACCCATGCAAACAAAAAAGCCATTTCCCCCCAGTTCCCCAGGTTTGGTAGGAAATATCAGAATTCCGGTATCTGAGCAAATGCGTTTTCATGTATTGGGCAAAATTTAAGCATTTATTCTTGGTGGTGTCAAAGAAACGAACTTATTTTGAAATTAGTTGCATAACTAACTATATGCCAAACAACCAATTTAAAAGAGGAGAACTGTATAGCGTCATCAATGGTATGGCATCCACCGCTGTTGCCCGGAGGCTCCAGAAAAATTTTCGGTTGGCCGGACTTGAAATTACGATTGAGCAGTGGAGTGTGTTGTATCATTTATGGAAAGAGGATTGTTTGAGCCAGCAGGAACTTTGTACCCGAACATTTCGAGATAAGCCCAGTATTACCCGTTTGATTGATAATCTGGAAAAACAAAAACTGGTAAAAAGAATGGCTTCCAAATCCGACAGACGAATCAACCTGGTTTGTTTAACGGATGCAGCCAAGGTATTGCAGGACCAGACCATTGAACTGGCTAACCAAACCATGAATGAAGCCCTGATAGGGGTAAATAAAGAAGAAATCGAAACGGTCAAAGCTGTATTCCAACGCGTATACGATAACCTTACTTAACTCGTAACAACAAACCCGCAACCCGTAACAAATATTTTATGGAACCCACTACACAAGCAACAGCCTTAAAAGGCGGCGAATGGATTATCAAAGAGAGCAATCCTTTCGAAACATTTATCCCTGAAAATTTTGATGAAGAACAGAAAATGGTCATGGATATGTGTGCCCAGTTTCTGGATACAGAAGTCATCCCAAATATTGTACGGATAGATAAGATGGAGCCAGGTTTAATGCCCTCTTTACTGGAAAAAGCAGGCGAACAAGGGTTGCTGTCAACTTCTTTCCCTGAGCAATATGGAGGATTGGGAAAGGATTTTATTACTTCATCTATCGTGAATGAAGGATTAGGTGGCGGATACTCTTTCTCTGTTGCAGTGGCTGCCCATACGGGTATTGGGTCGTTGCCGATTCTTTATTTTGGTACCGATGCACAAAAGGAAAAATATATTCCAAAATTGGCAACAGGTGAATGGAAAGGTGCTTATGGTTTAACGGAACCCAATAGTGGTAGCGATGCGCTGGGTGCTAAATCTACTGCCAGACTGAGCGAGGATGGAAAATATTATTTGTTGAATGGGCAGAAATGCTGGATTACCAATGGTGGATTTGCAGATGTGTACACGGTCTTTGCAAAGATCGATGGCGATAAGTTTACAGGGTTTATTTTGGAAAGAGGCTTTGAAGGATTTACACAGGGCCCTGAAGAACATAAGATGGGTATCAAAGGCTCATCTACTGTACAATTGTATTTCCAGGATTGTAAAGTGCCAGTAGAAAATGTGCTGGGAGAAATTGGCAAAGGACACCTGATTGCATTCAATATCCTGAATATTGGCCGTTTGAAACTATGTGCCGCCGCCTTGGGTGGAGCCAAAAGAGCCGCCACGGTTTCTATACAATATGCAAAAACACGCGAACAGTTTAAACTACCCATCGCAAAATTTGGAGCTATCCGACATAAAATGGCTGAAATGGCCATACGGATGTGGGTTTGTGAAAGTGCCTTATATCGCACAGCTAAATGGATCGATGATAAAGAAACAGAACTACAGAAAACCGGAAAAAGTTTTGCAGAAGCATTATTGGGCGCTGCTGAAGAATATGCTATAGAGTGTTCTATCTTAAAAGTATTTGGCAGCGAGGTACTCGATTTTGTGGTAGATGAAGGAGTACAGATACATGGTGGCAATGGATATAGTGATGAATATACCATCTCCAGAGCTTATCGCGATAGTCGCATCAACCGTATTTATGAAGGCACCAATGAAATCAACCGCCTATTAACGGTGGATATGGTATTAAAACGTGCCATGAAGGGTAAACTCGATCTGATGGGACCTGCTATGGCGGTTCAGAAAGAGCTGATGAGTATACCTGATTTTGGTGCAGAGGACGAAGGAGCATTTGCGAAAGAGCGTAAGTATATTACGAATTTTAAAAAAGCAATATTAATGGTAGCAGGGGCTGCCGTTCAGAAACTGATGATGCAACTGGATAAAGAACAGGAAGTGCTGATGAATATTGCAGATATGGCCATCGAAGTATTTAATGCAGAAAGTGCGCTATTACGGGTAATGAAACTGTCTGATAGTAAAGGGGCAGAGCAGGTATCCATACAAACAGATATCATGCGAACCTATCTCTATGATGCTGCCGATCGGATCAATAAGGCCGGAAAAGATGCCCTAAACAGCTTCGCAGAAGGCGACGAATTGCGTATGATGCATATCGGGTTAAAACGTTTTACCAAGGCAGAACCCTTTAATACCAAGGATGCCAGAAGAAGGATATCAGATAAACTGGTAGCTGATAACGGGTATCATCTGTAATAAAAAAGTTGGCGAAAAATTAGCAAGTGTCATAAATTTTGTTAATATTTGGAAACTATTTTACGATTGCTTGCTAAAACAAAGCCTCATTGTTGTCAAAAGCAATGAGGTTTTTTATTTTCTGCCACAGATCAGCACCTGAAAAATATCATTCAGAGCATGATGATTCAAGAGCCGGAAAGAATTTTAAGATAAAACCCGTTTTTGAGGTGTTTTAACATTAGCTTATTCTTTTTCTAAGTCATTTTGTGGTCAAGTACCTGGCAGCATTTAGTTTACCCATTTATAAGGCCCTACCATGAGAAAAATTGTTATCATACTTGATGACACAAAAGAATTACAGCTTTTGCAGGATTACCTGGCCATAACCCCTGGTGTAAGCCTTGCAGGTAGTTTCTCCAATATCGAGCATGCCAAACCAAAACTTACCGAAGCACATTGTGATATCCTGATGGCAGATTTATCAGTATTGACAGCTTTGGTGAAAGAGAAAAAAGGATTGCCTTTACTGGTTTGTATAGGTAAGGAATCAGATATGCAGACTTCTACCATTCATAAAAATATCTTTTCTTATCTGCAAGCACCATTTAGCCATGAACGGATATTTTCTTTGATACAAAATATAAATGCGTATATGAAAATGGTTTCCAATCCTTCGGATACTAAACGGGAGTACATATTTATTAAGTCGGAATATAAACTCATTAAAATAAATCTGGCAGATATATTGTTTCTTTCCGGACTTAGGGATTATACCCAGGTATTTTTAAAAGGGAAACTCTCCCCACTCACTACCCTGCAGAATTTAAAAGATTTTGAAAGCAAATTACCCTCCAGTGCTTTTATAAGGGTGCATCGGTCGTATATTATCTCCTTGGGACAGGTAGATTATATCAGCAGGAATGAAATTACGATTGGCACCAATACCATACCTATCGGGCATGCCTACCGGCAATCGCTGGATGATATGATAACAAAAAACTCTTAGTGAATACTAAGAGTTTTTTGTTATCATATCATTATAATCGTTATTTACCGGACTATTTGTAAGCTGTCCAAGTCAGATAACAGTATCATAGGTAATTGTAATTTGCTATTTTTCATTTTAAATAATGCCAGGTCACCAATCTTTTTTGCATCCGCTTCCGTTGCAAATCCTTTTCTTCCTTCTACTGCCGGCATGAATTCCTGATGAACATACAATCTATCATTCTTAAATATATCATATCCCCATCCTTTATCTGTATGAAAAGTCTTCATTGAAATGTCAACTTGTTTCAGTGTTTTTTTCTTTTCTATAAACTGCCTATAAACGAAAAAACAAACTGCGAATATAAAAAGGATGAAAATCCAGTTTTTCTTAATCGTTTGCATTATAAGTAACATTGGGTTGCCATTCGTCTATATCATCAAAATAATAGGTACTATTCTGGCCGGTTGTTACAAAAGCTCTTCCCAAAAGAGAGAATGAAACAGCACCAATTCTTTGCTGACGCTCATAAGGTGTTTTACGTACCCATAAATCCGTAGGAAAATCATATTCCCAGGTCTTTTTGGTATAAGCACCATTTTCTCCTACAGCTACATATCCTTTTGTTCCAATCACCATACCAACTCCATTATCTCTTACAATATCAGTATAATCGTCATCATAGCTATCTGTGCTGGTATTGGAAATATCTCTTAACTGAGTCCATGTAGAAGTGGAAGGATCATAAGACCAAAAATCATACACTTCTACACCATTATTAATACCCGTTAATACATATCCTTTATTGTTATAAACCCAAGCAATCGCTCCTGAACGTTTGCTGCCACCAAGACTCACTTTTTGTACCCAGGTTCCATTCGCACCGGTTGTTGGTGAAAATTGCCATAAGTCTTTGGTATACCCACCATCAAACCCTGAGCAAATGTATCCGTTTGTACCAATGCCAAATGCTACTGCACCATAGCGAGGTGTACCGGCAAAATCTGCTTTTCTAGTCCAGCTATTCGAAGCTTGAGAAAACTGATAGGTATCACCTAACATATTTAGCCCATCATAACCTGTGGCGATATATCCAAATGTTCCTATACTGAATCCTACAGCAGAATTGCGGGCTGATCCGGGAAATTGAGCGTGTTGGGTCCAGAAATTTTGAACGGGGTCATATGCCCAGAAATCAACATAACGGTTGGTTCCATCGTATCCAGTACCTAAATATGCGGTATCGCCTATTACGAAAGAAGCCGCTCCTGTGCGTGCATTTCCATCAAACTCGGAACGTTTGAGCCAGTTACCACTTGTGTCTGTATTAACCGAACTGCTTTTAGCACAGGATATCAGTATCAATACAATACTTACCGGTAAGAAAAAATAATACTTTAGTCGCTTCATGTATGAAATTTTGCCTGAAATTATCTGCCTGCGCTTACCCTAAATCGTTAAAATGGATTTTCGCAGTTTATTCAAAGACGAATGTACGATTTTTATCTGCGAATGTTTTTTTCAACCCCATTTTTTATTGCTAGACAGAAATATATTAACTTTGAAAAGCAAATTTTGGAATTTTTTTCGATTTTGAAGACAAATATTATTTATTCATCGTTAAAATAGTCCTGATAATCCATACTAACAATTCTGTAACAGGGCTACTGTCTATTATTGTGCGTTCTAATCAATAATTCCTTGTTTCTGATAGTAATACAATTGTATCCTGATGCCAAAAAAAATAATTATTTTCTTTCTCTTGGGTTTTTCTATAGTGTGGTTTGCCTGCACAAAAGTTGATATTCAGTTTGGCCAGCAGTTTCTGGATAATGGGTTTACCCAAATTGTAAAAGTAGATACATTTACCCCAAGAGTTACTACTGTATACGTTGACTCATTCATTACTTCTGCAAAAGGAGTATCCTTGATAGGGGGATATGCGGATCCGGTTTTTGGAAAAATCAATCCCAATACCTATTTCGAGGTAGTTCCACCTGCTTATGTTGACTCTTTTCAAACCAGCACCTATGACTCACTGGTACTAATCCTGGTTCCCAATAAATCATATTATGGAGATACTACCCAACCGGTTCATGTAGATGTCAGCCGGGTTACTTCTACTATTACAGGGTATGATAATAACCTGACTAATATTTATAATGTAAAACAATTTCCGGTAAACCCTACACCCATTGGGTCTAAAGATTTGACCGTCCGCCCTACCAGGGGAGATTCCATTTTTATCAGGCTCAGTGATAACCTAGGTAATGAACTGATGAACAAGCTTAAGAATCCTAATGATATAGACATAAAAACCAATACTGCTTTTCTACAATATTTTTTTGGTTTACGTCTCAGCTCACCTGTAAACAGTCCAGCTATTTATGGTTGCAAAGACAGTGTGGTTATGCGGATGTATTATACAAAACCGGGACTCTATTTACAAAGTAAAGTATTGGATTTTACGCTGGCTAATAAAAATCACCATTTCAATAATATTATCGTTGACAGATCGGGAACCATTTTGCAAAATATTGCTACGCTGAAAAAAATACCCAGCAGCGCCCTTAACAACATGGCATTTACCTCTTATGCGTCTAGTGTAATGGCCAAAATCCAGTTTCCATCGGTTAGAGATATACTTAAGTTGAATAATTATGTAGAATTACTATCTGCAACCCTGGTGATACATCCAATTCAGGGGAGCTTTTTATCTTATCCATTACCACCGAAACTGAGGCTTTCCAATACTACTACCTTAAATCAAATAGGTGCAGATATCACCAGTACCGGAGCAACGGCCGCAGTACAAACGGGTAATCTTTTTATTGATGGAATATCAGGCACCAATACCAATTACTCTTATGATTTAACTGGGTATATTAAGCAGTTATTACCCTCCCAACCAAATAATGATAACGGGTTATTGCTTTTACCACAAAGCCCGGCATTAGAAACCAACTTTAACAGACTAATTGCAGGAGATAAAAATAATCCCATTGGCCAACAGATGCAGTTAATAATCATTTATGCGGCAGTTGCAAATGCTCAATAAAATTCGAATAAGAAAATGAGAAGAATACTATTTTGTGTATTGGGTTTGTTTTTTGCAGCATCGGCCAGCTATGCCCAAAATAATACCTCTCCCTATTCAATTGTAGGGATCGGGGATATTGAAAGAAGTTCTTTTGACAGAACTTCCGGTATGGGGCATGCAGGAATTGCACTTTCCTCTAATCGAACTTTTTATCAGGCAAATCCAGCATCCTATAGTGTACTGGAAGATCATTATTTTTATTTTGAAGTAGCTACCCGCTATAAATCAGTAACCTATTCCGGAACACCTGTAACCGACATATCCAACAATACTTCAACAGATATCCAGTTTAAAAAATTGGCTTTTGCAACAAAACTTAAGCCACGGTGGGGAATTAGTTTTGGATTAATGCCGTTTAGTACCGTTAACTATTCTTTTAGCGGACTTAAAACTATTCAGGGTAGTAATTTTGTTGAAAATGCTACCTATGTAGGCAATGGAGGTACTAACCTTTTTTATGTAACTAATAGCTTTATTGTTAATAAGCATTTATCAATTGGATTACAGTCAGCCTATTTATTTGGTAATATGGATGAAACAGAAACCCTTTCCGGTCAATTAACCGATAGTGCTGTTAGTACTGAAAGAAATATTTATATCGGCAACCCTTATTTTAAACTCGGTTTGCAATACCACACCAAACTGAATAGTAAATGGGATATCGCTTTCGGGGCAACAGCTTCCTCTAAAACCAAGCTGAGGGCCAATTATAGTCTGCTTGTCAAAACAGGTCTTACGACGCTGGTTAACAACGAATCATACCAATCAAATTATTTCACCCTTCCAAATACCTATACGGCAGGATTAGCAGCAACTCTCAAAAATGCGTATACTTTTGCGGTAGATTATAATTACCAGGGCTGGAAACCTCTTAATTATAGTGGAATTGGTTATACACTTGAAAATAGCCAACGTATTTCTGTAGGAGGCGAATACTCAAAAAAAGGTTCTTACCTAAATAATATTCTCTATGAAAAATATTTTTTACAGGCAGGCTTTTTTTATAGCACTTCTTACCTTAAAATGAACGGAGAACAATTACAGGATTACGGCTTAACACTTGGCGCAGGAACAGAATTATCGAGAATGGTGTTAAGCGGATTGGCTATCCATGGTGCATTAGAGATTGGTCAGCGTGGAACTACTAATAATGGCCTTATCAAAGAAGGCTATAGTCAATTCAATATTACCCTTAGCTATCGCGATCTCTGGATATCCAAAAAAATGAAACGTTACGATTAAAACTTATATCATCTGGAAAGCCCGGTTGGCCTTATGGGTTAACCGGGCTTTTTTATGCTCTTTGCAAAATCAGTCTGGCAATATTTTTTTGCTGTAAGCAAGTACTATCTGATTTATATTTTTACCTTCAGATAATGAAGACCCCCCTTTTATGTATCTGTATGGCATGGATGATTACCTGCCAGTTATCTGCACAAACACCCGTACCCCATTATATACTTGCCAGATCAACCGGCAAACTGCCTTCTTTTTATTATGGACTTGGCGATGACAGGCTCGGGGGCGCTAAAATGGGCTATATCGATTCGAATATACTGTTGCATATCATTGATTCTACTAGGGATATGTATAGTGTGCAACTGTCTAAATACCATACGGCATATATTGAAAAAGGGAATGTAAAACCGGATAGTGCGCAGAAAGAGAAACCTTTTTATCTCACCAACTCTTTTAGTGTTAAAGGCGATTCCTTGTTTGATTATGTAGGTATTAATATGGATGAACGCCTGCCATATAAGAGTGTAATGGAGATTAACCCATCCAAGATTGTAATAGATATTTATGGAGTACAGAGTAATACCAATTGGATAACACAATTGCGCTCATTAAAAGAGATTAAAAATATTTATTACAACCAGATAGAAGATGATGTGGTTCGGGTAACCATTGAATTATTGCATCGCCAGCATTGGGGATATACCATTGGATACAAAGGGAAAATATTAGTGATCAGGGTAAAGCGCCAACCTGAAAAACTCGATATACGCAATATTGTCATTGCTATCGATGCTGGTCATGGCGGAACCAATAGCGGTACAGGCGGTGTGCATGCCAAACATGAAGAAAAGGATTACACACTAATTTTTGCAAAAACATTGGAAAAGCTGTTGAAGAAAAAAGGGGTGAAAAAAATTATTATGACACGTACAACCGATACTACGTTTGATAATAAAGACAGGGTGCTTTTTCTACAACAACAAAACCCGGATATCCTGATCAGCCTGCATCTTAATTCAAGTGCCAATGCACAGGTGAGGGGAGTGAGCACTTATTATAAACATATCGGATTCCGTTCTTTAACCACTTCTTTACTGACCAGGATGCTTGACCTGAAATTGAATGAGTTTGGAAATGTGGGTAATTTCAATTTTACCCTGAATGCGCCTACTGATTTTCCTAATAGCCTCGTAGAAATTGCATTTCTGAGTAATGAAGAGGATGAGAAAAGAATTATTAACGCTGAATTTCAGGCCGCAGTAGCCCAGAAGTTATATTTAGGAATTGTGGATTGGTTAAAACTGGTAAAATAAACGCTGAGATGATCTTTTCATAGATTGAATGCCAGTTGGTTCTGTTTCAGCAAAATAAAAAAGCGTTATTGCAGCATATTCACTGAAATAACGCTTTTATTATGTATTGGCATTTGATCAATGCGTAATATACCTTTCAAAAAATTCAATGGTGCGTAACATCTGATCAATACGTTGCCGGTTATTGCCACTGCGTGTTAATTCATGGGTGCCTCCCGGGTGACGAACATATTCTACAGGGCGCCCTAATATTTTTAGACTCCTATACAGCATTTCTCCCTGGATGGTACCCGTTCTCAAATCATTCTCTCCATGAAAAATAATATAGGGGGTATGAATATTTTCTACATAAGTAATGGGTGATTCACGAACAAGAATGGCCTTGGTAGCAGGTTCCCATGGGTAGCCGCCAAAATAATTGGGCACCAGTCTCCAGGCATTTCCCTCTCCAAAAAAAGTTGCCAGATCATACACACCTCTTTGTGAACAGGCCGCTTTAAAGCGCTGGTCATGACCTATGATCCAGGCTACCAGGTAACCCGCATAAGAACCACCGGTAACTGTTAATTTAGAACTATCAATATATCCTTCAGCTACTGCTTTATCCAGATAGGTAAGAACATCATTGGTTGGCCCGGTTCCCCAATCGTTGATATTGGCTCGTAAAAAATCAGCCCCATAACCGCCCGAACCGCGCGGGTTTCCATAAACCACTGCATAACCCTTGGCACAATAATATTGAAACTCATGCCACATGGAACTTTCCCCAGGCCCCCACATAGCAGTCGGTCCCCCATGAATATCAAGAATGGCAGGATATTTTTTTCCGGGTTCATAATTAGTGGGCTTCATTATCCAATATTCTACAGTTAACCCTTTTTCGTTAACAAAGGTTCTCTTTTCGGGAAAACTGAGTTTTTTGTTGGCGAGCCACTCATTATTAAAACTACTAATCCGCAATTCATTTTTACAATTGGCATCCGCAGCATATAGCTCGAAAGGGTTGACAACTTCCGTTTTTACAAAAACGAGTTTATTTTCTTTCAGATCGAAACCACTTATGCCCGCATTGATGCCCGATAAAGCTTCTGTCTTTTGTGTTTTCAGATCTACCCGGTAAATAGGCGCTCCACCGTTGCTTTGCGCCAGAAAATACAAATGTTTTTCATCGGCACTCCAGGTAATATTAGACTTGGCTCTGTCAAAATTTAAATTGATTATATCCTTGGCACTTCCGTATAAAGGCATAATGGCCAGCGTTGGAATATCTACAAAAGAAGTACTGCCGTATTGAAATGCCAGCCATTTGCCGGAAGGGGAAAGCTTGGCACTTGTATAGGTTCTTCCTTTGGCACCTAATAATAATGTCAGGTTACTGCCATCGGCATCTGCTATCCATATTTGCGATTCCAGGGAACGATCGGGGTGCGTGGTTGAATCGATATCTCCGGTAATAATTAGTTTTTTACTATCAGGAGTAAACTCGGCAGCGCTAAAGCGATAAAAGCCATGTGTAACAGCAACAGGTTGAGAACCTGGCTCGGCAGACATAATAAAGAAATGGCTGAAAGAGATTTCTGAACTGGTGGTAGCTTCTTCCTGAAAATTCAGCTTATTTATTACTTTGGCCTTTTTATCTGTTGCATTGTTTTCGAGATAGGCCCTGATTTCTTCGATATTTCCATCGGGATCCGGCTTGGCATTACTGGCAATCAGCTGGGTGTTTTTTTCAAAACCGGGTTTTTCGTATGGCCAGGCGGGTATTTCTTTTTTTGGATTCAGCTGAACATCTTTCAGAAGTTCTTTTAGTGTTATGCTGGAAGAGAAAAGGATTTTTTTCCCATCCGGGCTCCATTTCGGTGAGATGGCCCCGTAACGGAATCGGGTAAGTTGCAGAGGCTCTCCTCCATCAAATGACAGAAGAAATATCTGTGGCTTTCCTTCTACGGCCCGTACAAAAAGTAATTGCTTGCCATCTGGGCTCCAGGCGGGTTGTGATGCACCTTCCTTGGCCGTAAGCATTCTGGGTGCTGAAGAACCATCAGTAGGTACCAGGTATAACTGGTTATTATAACTGTATTCCCATTTGGTTTCCCCTTCGGGTTCAATAGAATTAACGACAAATGCAGCTTTTGTACCGGTAGGATTTACAGTAACACCGCTTAATTGCCTGATCTTAAGCATATCGGTCACCTTGATCAACTCATTTTTGCTTTGAGCTGATACCTGAAGAACAGACAGACTGATCAGGGAAAGAAATAATAAAAAATACTTTTTACTCATAATAACTGATTTGAGAACGGAAAATACAAACAAAAACAGCCATTCAGTAGGTGCTTTTGTATTTTTGGCACCTAAAATCTGAAATTATGAGTGAATTAGTTAAGGAATTCAATTCTTACCGGGAAAAAATGAATGAAGTGATCTTAAGTAAGAATAATCTTGTGATGAAACGTTTGTGGAACCTGGATACCAATACCTATGTAGAAGGTGCACTCGATAAAAAGACCAAGGAAATGCTGGGTCTGGTAGCCAGTATGGTACTTCGTTGCGATGATTGCATCAAATACCATCTTGGTAAAAACTTTGAATTAGGGGTAAATACCGATGAGATCTATGAAATTTTTGCTGTTGCCAATATAGTAGGGGGAACGATTGTAATACCTCATACTAGGCGGGCGGCAGAATATTGGGAGGAATTGAACCAATTATAGTGCCCGGTGTTGAATAATTCAGAATTAGTAATCCATATTTACTAATTATTTACGATTTTTGCAGGAATTAGTAATTGGTGATTCGGTTCTATTACTAATTATTAATTGATCATTACTAATCAAGTTTTATGTCAGAGACCCTTACTCAAATTGCCCCACAGCTTACTGCTAAAGATTTTGCAACTGATCAGGAAGTGCGCTGGTGCCCTGGTTGTGGCGATTATTCCATTTTAGCCCAGGTGCAAAAAATTATGCCGGGTATCGGAATACCCAAGGAAAATATTGTGATTATTAGCGGTATCGGATGCAGCAGCCGCTTTCCCTATTATATGAATACTTATGGAATGCACTCGATCCATGGTCGGGCTACAGCAGTAGCCAGTGGATTGAAAGCAGCCAGACCCGAATTAAGTGTTTGGATAGTTACTGGTGATGGGGATGGCTTGAGTATTGGGGGTAACCATACCATTCATTTACTCCGTCGAAATTTTGATGTAAACGTATTGTTGTTTAACAACCAGATTTATGGTTTAACAAAAGGGCAGTATTCACCTACTTCCGAAGAACATAAAATTACCAAGAGCACACCGATGGGAAGTATTGACCATCCCTTTAATCCACTGGCATTGGCCATGGGCGCTGATGCAAGTTTTATAGCAAGGAGTATGGATCGTGATCCCAAACACCTGCAATCCATGCTTACCAGATCTTACCAGCATAAAGGATCTTCTTTCTTAGAAATATACCAGAATTGTAATATTTTCAATGACGGTGCCTTTGAAATATTTACAGAAAAAGGAACCAAGCTGGAAGAAACTTTATTCTTGGAACAAGGCAAACCGATGGTATTTGGTGCCGACCGTAAAAAAGGGATTAAACTGGACGGGTTACATCCGGTTGTGGTTGAATTGGGCAATGGTGTAACAGAAGAAGATCTTTGGATACATGATGAAAATGATTTTTATAAAGCACAGATACTGGTACGAATGTTCGATAACCCGAATAAACAGGGCGGACATTTTCCAAGACCATTCGGTGTATTTTATGAAACCCAGCGGGCCTGTTATGAAGATGTAATGACTATGCAGATTGAGGAAGCCATTGCGGGTAAAGGCAAGGGAGACCTGGATAAGCTTTTACATGGCAGAGATGTGTGGGAGATAAAATAAACAGAGCCTCGTATTTATTCAATGTCATTTCAGATTTGTACAATCTGATTCCTGATGGCAAAAGTAACAAGGCCAATTCTGGAAGCTACCTGTAATTTTTCAAAAAGTGAATCGCGATAGCCATCAACCGTTCTGATACTGACGCACATGGCTACCGCGATTTCTTTATAGGCTTTATCTGTACAAAGCCATTGTAAAAACTCTTTTTCCCTTTTACTCAAAGCAATTTCTTTTAAATATCCTTCATCTGTCTGTATAGGAGGATTATGATAGATGGTAGGCATTACATGGGTATATAACAGCCTGTTCATATAAATGCCTTTATCAATTACTGTTTGTAAAGCAAGCTGTAATTCTTCCGGCTCAGCATCTTTTGTGAGATAACCCCGGGCACCGCTCCTAAGCATCCGTATAATGGCAGTTTCATCAGATACCATGCTTACCACAATAATCTTAATTGGTGGATGATGACGGCTTATCCAGATTGCTGTTTCAAAGCCATTCATTTCAGGCATATGGATATCAAGCAGTACTAGTGCTGGCAATTGCCGGGTGTTTAACTGGCTGATAAAATCTTTTCCATTATTCGCCTCCAATATTACCTGGTATCCCGAAAATGTATTGATATGCTTGGCAAGTGCATATCTTATTAAAATATGATCATCTACAATTGCAATAGGTATCATAAATAACCATTATAAACATCATCCGGGTTAAGAAATAGCTGACCGGGCAAATTCGTTAATTATCCTAAAAAATAAAATAGGTATTTGCCGCAATTTTATGCTGCTAAAATACCCGTACCGGAATAGTAGTACTAACGTTTTTTGTTTCTACCGTCCTTTCTATTTTGTGCCTATAAAACAGTTTTGAGCGGCTGTTTTAAGAATCCAGGTTTCATAGAGGGTTACAAACAAAAGGCGGCGCAAGGCCGCCTTTATGTTAATATAAAATGCACTGGATTTGTCGGCAAAAAAAGAGTAGCTTATTTTTAAATGAATGATAAGAATCTATCCATGCAGATTAGGTTAGCTGTTATTAATATTTTCATTTTTGCTTTTTCCGGTCTACTTTTAACCATGTTCTTGCAAGTTCATCCGGATAATCCTAACCCCCGTCACCTGAAAACAATTGTTGATTGTTTGTTATCAGGGGGAGTAATCATCTACCCAACAGATACTATTTATGGATTGGGTTGTGATATCTACCAGCCAAAAGCTATTGAACGTATTGCCAGAATCAAACAAATTGACCCGGCTAAGGCACAACTCAGTTTTGTATGTTATGATTTGAGCGATCTGAGTAAATACACAAAAAGTATTTCTACCCCACTTTACCGCTTACTAAAAAACTATTTACCCGGCCCCTATACTTTTATTTTACCTGCCAGCAAAGAAGTTCCGAAGATTTTGCATAGTAAAAAAAATACTATCGGTCTTAGGATACCCAATAATACTATCGCCAGAACCATTGTGCATGAGCTTGGTCATCCATTATTATCCGCTTCCCTACCCGGTGATATGGTAGAAGAGTATACTGACCCTGAAAGGATATATGATAGTTTTCATAAACTGGTAGATATTGTTGTTGATGGGGGTATCGGCGGAATGATCCCTTCTACCATTATTGATTGTACAAAGGACAGTTATGAAGTGATCAGGGAAGGTGCTGGTAAATGGGAGGAGTAATTGTGTAGAATACCGTCTTTGCTTTTTTATTTTCTGAATGTATGCAATCCGCTTAAAACAAACTGCTCTCAGCCGGATTGATACGATAGCTTTTTCGATGATACTTACATAAGCCATATTTTTCTATGGCAAGTCTGTGTGCTAGTGTTCCATAACCTTTGTTTCGATCCCATCCATACATTGGAAACTCTTTATGTAACTCCTGCATATAACTATCCCGAAACGTTTTAGCCAGTATACTCGCCGCCGCAATACTGGCATATTTGCCGTCGCCTTTTATAATGCAATGATGCGGAATATTCTTGTAGGATTTAAAACGATTGCCATCTATTAATAATAACTCCGGTTCAGGATCAAGCTTACCAATCGACAGGTGCATGGCTTTAAAGGAGGCTTGTAATATATTGATCTGGTCAATCTCTGTATTATCTACTTTGGCAACGGCCCAGGAAATTGCCGAGGAACAAATCAGTTCCTGTAAAAGGGATCTATGTTTTTCGGTTACCTGCTTGCTATCGTTTAATAATGGGTGATAAAAATTGGCTGGTAAGATGACGGCTGCTGCAAAAACCGGACCTGCATAACATCCTCTGCCGGCTTCATCCGAGCCAGCTTCAGAAACACTGTTTTGATAAAATGGGGCTAACACATCGTAAAATTCAACAATAGTTTGAACAGAGGCAAATTCATTTATCCATACAGACGTGTTAACACTCAGTCAACTGTAAATCGCAGGTTTTACAAATCCAAATTAAATCCAGAAATGAGCAATGCCTACCCGGATAATATTGGAATGACACTAGTACCTTTGCCTCAATTTCGCAAACGATAGATATGGGTATAACAGAAAAATCATCCAGACAGGTAGCTAATTGGCTAATGCTGGGTGTGGTTATGACGATTATACAGATTGCATTGGGAGGCATTACCCGTTTAACAGGAAGTGGATTGTCTATCACCCAGTGGGATGTAATAACGGGCGCTTTACCACCAATGAACGAACAACAATGGCTCAATGAATTTGATAAGTACAAACAAACGCCCCAGTTTCATTTATTAAACTTTGAGTTCTCCCTGGCTGATTTTAAATTCATTTTTTTCTGGGAATGGTTTCATAGGTTATGGGGCAGATTAATCGGGGTGGTTTTTGCTTTTGGGTTCATTTACTTCTTTATCAGAAAACAATTCAGGAAAGAAATGGTGATTCCTTTTGTGACCTTATTTTTTTTAGGGGCATTGCAAGGGGCTATAGGTTGGATTATGGTAGCGAGCGGACTAACCGGCGATGCGATTTATGTAAAGCCTACCCGTTTATCTCTTCATTTTATTTTTGCATTGGGATTATTGAGTTATACATTCTGGTTTGCGCTCCGGTTAAGGATTGCGGATGGGCAAATCAGTAGAAACCACTCTTTGCGGAAATGGAATATCGGTATACTTATTTTAGTGGTATTTCAATTGTTTTACGGTGCGTTGATGGCGGGTCATAAAGCCGCGGCTTTTGCTTCCAGCTGGCCCACTATCAATGGAGAATGGCTACCCAAGGATCTTTTTAAAGATTCTTCTCTTTGGCTTAATTTTATAAATAACCGATTGTTGATTCATTTTATCCATCGAAGTATTGCCTATCTTTTATTGGTACTTATTTTGATCTGGTCAGTAAAACTGTTCAGAACCAAAGGAAGCTTTTTGTTTGAACGGATTAAATGGATTCCGTTGGTTATTGTTTTTGTTCAGGTAATACTGGGTGTTAGTTCTTTATTAACCAGCAACACCATTGTTCCGGGTCATTGGGGCGTATTTGAATGGATAGCACAATTACACCAGTTAACCGGAATGTTGTTATTATTGTCATTGATTGCCATGCTGTATGTAAACAGGCATACTGCTCAACCCAGATAACCTGATAAAGCACGCAGCGGGACTATCCAAAATTGACTCTTGTAAATATGAAGAAATACCTGACAGGATTTTGGTACTCTATGCCTTTGCAATTATTTCTATTGCATTTTCGGAAGTACCAGGTATTTCTTGTTTTCTGGTATATTTTATTGGCTACGGTTACGGGAAACTTTATGCGGACTTTTGGAGCTGATTCCCTGTTTCTGGCGCCGGAATATTTTGGAGATGTAACTGCACTAAGCACTGCCATCGTTGGGTTTGCCGTAGGCATCTTTATGATGAGCTGGAATATCACCACTTTTATTTTGCATAGCAGAAGTCTTCGCTTCCTGGCAACCACTGCACAGCCTTTTTTGAAATATTGTATCAATAATGCCCTTCTACCTTTGTGTTTTCTGGTCACCTATTTGATTGCTGCAATACACTATGCGCGTTACCAGGAATTGGTTCATGGAATGAAGCTATTTTTATTGGTAGGCGGGTTTACCGGCGGAATCATTCTGTCGATAGCTATTTCATTTATTTATTTTTTTGGGGCGGATAAAACGATTTATTATAGTATGTCGGCAGTAATTCAGAAAGCCAATTCGAGATATGCCGAGATCGTACAAACCAGTGCCCTGCCAAAAGAAAAATCGGATTTTACCGTAAGCTGGTTTTTTAGTGCCAGTTTTCGTTTACGGAAACCCAGAGATGTAAGGCATTATTCAGAAGAATTTCTCGATTCTGTTTTTAAGCGTCATCATTTTGCGGCTGTAATCGCCATTCTTATAGCTTTTATTTTTCTGGTATTGGTTGGATACATTTCTGATGCACGTCTTTTTCAACTACCTGCTGCTGCCAGTATCACACTATTCTTTGCGATCCTGATTGCTGTTGCCGGAGCTGTCTCCCTTTTCCTGCATAGCTGGAGTATTCCTTTATTGGTGATTGTATATCTGGGTATGAATTTTCTTTACCAAAAAGAGGTGATTGATCCAAGAAATAAATTATATGGGTTAAACTACCTGAATAAGGAAGAACGGCCCTTCTATAGCAGAAAAACCATTAAACAACTGGCAAGTGATAGCAATATTGAAGCAGATAAAAAAGAGTTCATTGCCATGCTGAACAGGTGGAAAGCCCGGCAAAAAAATCCTCGCCCTGTACTCTATATAATCAATACCAGTGGGGGTGGAACCCGGAGCGCTAATTTTACCATGAATGCTTTGCAAAGACTGGATAGTATTTTTCATGGGCAGTTAATGCAACAAACTTTTTTAATCAATGGTGCTTCTGGTGGAATGTTAGGAGCAGCCTATTTCAGGGAATTATATTATGAGAAGATTAGTGGTAAGTCAATCAATCTTCAGGATAAAAAATATGTAGCAGATATATCACGTGATCTATTGAGCCCTTTATTCTCATCATTTGTAACCCGGGACATGATTGGTCCCGTTCAAAAATTTACGCTGAACGGATATGAATACGCCAAGGACAGGGGATATGCATTCGAACAGAAACTGAATGAGAATACGCATGGCGCGCTGGATAAAACACTTCACGATTATGCAGATCCTGAGGCAAAAGCAATGATACCCACCATGCTATTTAATTCAGTCATCAGTAGAGATGGCAGAAAAGTGATTATGGGTACACGGCCAGTTCGTTTTCTAATGCGCCATCAGACAGATACCAGTCATATTACTCCGTATGATCCGGATGCTATTGATTTCAATTCTTATTTTGGAAAACAGGGTGCAATGAATGTGACCATTCTCTCTGCATTGCGTATGAATGCAACATTTCCCTATGTTTTGCCCAATGTATGGCTTCCTACCAACCCGATTATTGATGTGATGGATGCAGGAATCGGGGATAATTATGGGCAGGAAACTTCGCTTCGGTTTGTGGAAGTTTTTCGCGACTGGCTAAAAGAGAATACCAGTAAAGTGGTTTTGCTACAGTTACGCGACAGAAGTTTGAGTGATTGGGATAAGCCAACAGAAACCAATACATTGATTAGTCTGTTAACCAAACCGTTTCTTGTATTGCAAAATAACTGGTATAAATTGCAAGACTATGCACAGCATGACCAGCTTGAATATCTGTTTGAAGCGTATGGGCCTCAATTTTACCGTGTCTGTTTTCAATATGTTCCTTCAAAGAATGATGCCCCGGCCAGTTTAAGTTTTCATTTGACGGCGGCAGAAAAAAGAGATATTGGTATGGCATTGGACAATGCAGCCAATCAACAGCAATTCGCAAAACTAAAACAGATCATGGAGTAAGGAGTCAAGCCTGTATCAGATCAAAGCAATCCTTTAATATCTCAATCGTAAATTCTTCTGCAGTTTCTCTGGGCTCTCCATCAATATGCAATGGGGCAAGTTTTAAATTTTTAATGGTAAGAGAGGGCGTTTGAAAATATAATATGTTTTTATGGGTCATATCTTCAACCAATTGTTGTAGTTTATTATTTCCGCGGATATGTTTCAGAATGGCAAATGGAAGTTTGGCTTTATTCATTTTTTGTACGATCACTATATCTAATAATCCATCACTTAAACTTGCCTGTGGAGCAATGGTAACATGATTGCCAAATTGATTACTATTGGCAATGCTAATAAAGAAAGCATCTGAATAGAATGAAAAATTGTCGAGAATGATTTCAAACTGATAGGGATGTGCTTTGAAATAATTGAAAATGCTTTGTTGCGTATACATCATTAGTCCACGTGTTTCTTTTGTAGCAAAATCATGGGCTACCTGGGCATCAAAACCAATACCGCTAAGCATGCAGGAGTATTGGTTGTTGATTAGAAACGCATCTACTTTTCTTGACTTGCCTGCAAAGATGATAGAAAGGGCATGCTGTGGCTTGGTAGGTAATCCCGCAGCCAAAGCCAAACCATTACCTGAACCGAAGGGGATGATACCAAAACGGACTGTCAGGTCACGCAAGGCATTCGTTACTTGGTTAACTGTTCCATCTCCTCCTATCATTACTACATCCGTAATTCCTTCCTTCTGTATCTTGTCTTTCAACAGATCGTAGTCGCCATTCGCGTTTGTGGAATATATTTCGAATGCAATACCCTGAGCAGTTGTTTCTCTTTCAATTAATTTTTTAATACCCTGTTTCTTTGAAGTGCCGGAAATAGGGTTTACCAGATAAATTATTTTTCTTTCGCTCATCAACCAAAAATTCAACAGTTAAAATATTTCTTATTAAAAACAATAAGTTTGGATGCTACCATTTTAATAAAGCACTGGCCCAGGTGAATCCACTGCCAAAAGCAGCCAGACAAACCAGGTCGCCTTCTTTAATCATCCCTTTTTGCCAGGCTTCACACAAAGCTATGGGAACTGAAGCTGCTGTAGTGTTACCGTAATGTTGAATATTATTATATACCTGATCATCGCGCAGTTTTAATTTTTGTTGCACAAACTGACTGATCCGCAAATTGGCCTGATGAGGAATCAGGAGATTGATATCGGAAGGATTGTATCCATTCTTATAGAGTGCTTCCATGATTACTTCCGGAAATTTAACAACTGCTTTTTTAAATACAGATTGCCCATCCATAAATGGAAAATTCTGGGCTTGATCAATCATTGCATGACTCATAAACATCTGACCAATTTCTGCCTTATCAAAAGCAGCATAATTTTTCTCTGCCCAATGATTGGCATGCGTACCGGGGTTATACATAGCCAGTATTTCAGCAGATTCGCCATCACTATGTAAATGGGTGCTTAATATGCCGCTTTGTTCATTTTCGGTGGCTTGCAATACTACGGCTCCCGCTCCATCACCAAAAATCACAGAAATATTTCTACCTCTTGTGGTAAAATCAAGTCCAAATGAATGCTTTTCACTACCCACCACCAGGATATTCTTATACATGCCTGTCTTAATAAACTGATCCGCAACACTCAGGGCATATAAAAACCCGCTGCACTGGTTACGAACATCAAGGGCGCCAATCTCTTTCATTTTCATTGCCCGCTGTAGCAGTACACCACAACCTGGAAAATAATAGTCTGGAGATAATGTGGCAAAAACGATAAAATCAATATCAGTAGCGACGATTCCCGCTCTTTTGATCGCTATACTGGCAGCCTCAACTGCCATAGTAGTGGTGGTTTCTTCTGTGCGATGCGCATAATGACGTTCCTGTATGCCGGTTCGCTCCTGTATCCATTGGTCATCAGTCTCCATATATTGCTTGAGATCATTATTCGTAACCACTTTTTCAGGCACATACATTCCAATACCGGCAATTTTACTTCGGGGCATAAGCAAATCGTTTAATTAGAGAGAATGAAGGTAAGGAAACTGCTGAGATAGTTATTTGCCCGATTTTCTGCCTAAAGCAAATGATATCTGAATACTATGTGTACTGATTAAGAGAAACAACTCACTTCAGAACCGGTTTTAACTGAAGAACTGTTTCCAAAAAAATGGCGGTTTCTTTTTCAACCTGAACAATGTCCTTTGAACTGATGGGAGAAGCCAGCACATGTCCGCCTGCCCCTGGAATGGCCACCATCTTTTTCTGAGCTTCAGGTGTGCCCAGTTGTTGCATCATATCTTTCATGGCCGATACTTTTACTACCGGATCCTGGTTCTTCCGGTCTTTATAATAATATAAAGTAAGCGTAGGCTGTTTTACTTTACTGAAAGTACCTGGAGTCATGGAAGTTTCTAATAGTTCTTCCAATTGTGTGGTTGCTTCCAAACGGTAAATATGGTTCCAGTATTGGTTGTATTGAGGGGTACCACTTCCTGCAGTATTCATTTTTGAGCCCTTTACTAATCTTGCAATTTGTAAACCCCATGGATTGTTGAGCAGCCAGGCATTGGGATCATTAATGGCAATATTAGGAGAATATAATACCAGACCGGATATCTCAGGGTTATCAGCAGCCAATTGTAAAGCCAAGGTACCACCTGTAGAAGTACCCATCAGGATCACTTTTTTTCCGAGTTGTTTACCTATGGCATACGCTTCTTTGGCAGACTCCCATAAATTATCTGCAGTCAGGTTTATCAGTGCATCTGTTGTATCGATACCATGTTGTGAAAGCCTTGAGAGGTAAAGATTACACCCAAATTTTTTTGCAATATTCCGGTGAACGGGGTTGCCTTCTTCCTGACTGGCACTGAATCCATGAAGATATACTATGGCATATTCTGTTTTTTCTTTTACTGAATCATTTGCCCAAACTATCCTCGCTTCATTGCCTGGCTTGATTTTATGTTGCGCTTCCTGTTTCGACACATATTTCTCAAGTGAATCCGCAGTTGCAGGAACTGATGGAAGACCCGAAGTATACAATGGAATAGAAGGATGCGGCCCCAGCAGGTAAACAATGGTAACTATAAGTAATACCGCAAGTAATCGTTTCAGGAAACGCATAAAATATTTTTTTTTAAATCTACAGAATTATTTCCTGCACCACCAAGCCCAGGCCAATAACAATGGATGAATGGCAATTAAACGTAACCAGCCCACCCAATGCGGAACGCATAATCCTCCCGGAATACAACTACCTATATGGATAAAGTATATATGGGAAGGTATAAAAGCGAATAACATGAGTATGATTCCATAAGCTGACCGTTTACGATACTTGGGATGCATAAGTCCAATCCCCAATAAAATCTCTGCAGTACCAGCTATGATATTGAGTGTTTCCGGAATAGGCAGATAGGGAGGTATCATGCTGAGGTATGTGCCGGGACTTCGGAAATGATTTAGCCCGGCCAGAATATAAAATAAAGATTCAACTATCAGGGCTGTCTTTTTCATGCAATAATATACGAATAAAACTATGGGTATATCTGTCTTTACGCTAAAAGAAAATAAGTATATTCGGTTTCTGCAAAATCAAATGCCATGTCATCTAACCAACGATTTCTTGCCCTCGATGTTTTCCGAGGTCTTACCATCTGTTTAATGATCATCGTAAATACATCTGGTGATGGCTCTTTGACCTTTGCCCCCTTACAACATGCCAAATGGAACGGTTTTACACCTACCGACCTGGTTTTCCCATCATTTTTATTTGCAGTAGGCAACGCCATGAGTTTTGTGATGCGTAAATGGGAGGAGAAAACACGGGCAGAAGTACTGGGTAAAATTTGCAAGAGAACCCTGATCATCTTCTTATTAGGATTTCTTATGTATTGGTTCCCATTTTTCAATAATGATGAAGGGCATTGGTCTTTATCACCTATTTCACATACCAGAATATTAGGGGTTTTGCAAAGAATTGCCCTTTGTTATTTTTTTGCATCCCTGCTTGTTTATTTCCTGAAGAGAAAAACAGTAATCGTAATTAGTGTTGGCTTGCTACTGCTATACTGGGGTATCTGTTTCTGGTTTGGTGATCCGAATGACCCATTAAGCTTATTAGGCAATGCAGGATTGAAATTTGATCTCTGGCTGATGGGTGAAAATCATTTATACCATGGAGAAGGGGTAGCATTTGATCCTGAGGGTTGGCTTAGTACCCTGCCTGCCATTGTAAATGTGGTTGCCGGATATTTTGTTGGGTTACATGTACAGAAAAGCGGAAAGACCTACGAAGGGATTACTAAGTTGATCCTTGCCGGATTTGTACTCGTAATCATTGCTTATTTCTGGAATTTTATTTTCCCGATCAATAAAAAATTATGGACAAGCTCTTTTGTACTGCAAACAGTTGGGTTGGATTGTATGATTCTGGGCGGGGTTATTTACCTGATAGATATACAGCAAAAGACAAAGTGGGCAGGCTTTTTTGAAATAGCAGGAAAAAATCCGCTTACTGTATACCTGGTTTCAGAGTTACTGGTTACGGTATTATACATGATTAATATCGGGGACAAATCCCTTTTCAGCTGGATCTATCAAAATATATTTAATCATGTTGGCGATTACTGGAGTGCTTTACTATTTGCCGTTTGCTATATGCTCCTATGCTGGACTGTGGGGTATTGGATGGATAAGAAAAAGATTTATATAAGAGTGTAAGTTGGGTTTCAGGTTACTGGTTTCGGGTTGCGGTTCTATGAGGAAAAAGTAGAATACAGATCACCCGTGCAGTTACCTGCCAGATATGGTTAACCCCATAACGTATCAACCGTCACCCGTCACCCAAAACGCACAACTCTTCCCCCTATCCCCCTGTTTTCCAGACTCTTATGTCATATTTCTGTTAACTCTTTGCCCTCCGGCTGTAAAGTCGTACCTTTGCACACTTAAAATTTTACATGGAAATAAGAAATATTGCCATTATTGCGCACGTGGATCATGGTAAAACAACACTGGTTGACAGGATATTACAAACAACAAAAGTGTTCAGAGATAACCAGGAAACTGGTGAACTGATCATGGATAGTAATGACCTTGAAAAAGAAAGGGGTATTACCATTTTCAGCAAGAATGCTGCAGTTACCTATAAGGATGTAAAAATCAATGTGATTGATACTCCCGGGCACAGTGATTTTGGTGGAGAAGTGGAAAGGGTATTAAAAATGGCAGATGGTGTTATTTTGTTGGTGGATGCATTTGAAGGACCCATGCCACAAACCCGTTTTGTATTGCAGAAAGCCCTGCAATTGCATCTTCGTCCGATAGTGGTAATCAATAAAGTTGATAAACCAAACTGTCGCCCAGATGAAGTGCACGATGCCGTTTTCGAACTTTTCTTTAACCTGGATGCAACTGAAGAACAATTGAATTTCCCTACTTATTATGGTAGTGGTAAAAACGGTTGGTTCAACGATAGTTTAACTCAAACAGAAGATATATTCGCTTTAATGGACGGGATCATCAAACATGTTCCTGCGCCAAAAGTGAATGAAGGTCCATTGCAGATGCAAATCACATCACTGGATTATTCTTCATTCCTGGGACGTATTGCCATTGGGAAAGTAACCCGTGGTGTTATCAAAGAAAACCAACAAATTGCATTGGTTCAGGCCGACGGATCAATTAAAAAGAGCCGTGTAAAAGAATTATATGTATTTGAGGGAATGGGAAAACGTAAAGTTACCGAAGTAATTGCTGGTGATCTTTGTGCGGTAGTTGGATTAGAAAGCTTCAATATCGGGGATACGATTGCAGATACAGAAACGCCAGAAGGCTTACCGATTATTAGTGTGGATGAACCCACTATGAGCATGACCTTCAGTATTAACAACTCACCTTTCTTTGGAAAGGATGGTAAGTTTGTTACATCACGTCACTTGCGTGACCGTTTGATGAAAGAAACAGAAAAAAACCTGGCCTTACGTGTTGAAGACACGGATAGTGCGGATAGCTTCCTGGTATTCGGACGTGGTATTTTGCACCTGGGTATCCTGGTAGAAACCATGCGCAGAGAAGGATATGAGTTAACTGTAGGTAATCCACAGGTTCTCGTAAAAACTATCGATGGTAAGAAACATGAGCCTTATGAGAACCTGGTGGTAGATGTACCAGCTGATTTCAGCGGTAAAGTAATTGACCTGGTTACGCAAAGAAAAGGCGAAATGCAGATCATGGAGAGTAAGGGAGAAATGCAGCACCTAGAATTTGAGATTCCTTCCAGGGGCTTGATTGGACTTCGTTCACAAATGTTAACCAATACAGCTGGTGAAGCAGTAATGGCTCACCGTTTTGTAGACTATAAACCTTGGAAAGGACCAATCCCCGGAAGAAATAATGGAGTATTGATTGCAAAATTCGGTGGAACTACAACTGCTTATTCTATCGATAAGCTACAAGACAGAGGAAGCTTCTTTGTTGATCCGGGTGAAGAGGTATATGTAGGTCAGGTAATTGCCGAACATATTAAACCAGGTGACCTGAATGTGAATGCAGTGGAAATGAAAAAACTGACCAATCACCGAGCCAGCGGAAGTGATGATGCGGTACGTATTGTTCCGAAATTGCAGTTTACACTGGAAGAGTGTATGGAATATATTCAGCAGGATGAGTGTATTGAAGTAACCCCCAAGAATATCCGTATGCGTAAAGTAGTGCTTAATGAAGATGACAGAAAAAAGAGTAGTAAGAGCATGCAAAGTGAAGCAGTAGGATAGATTCTGCCAATAATAATACTGAATGATCTCCGGTGCCATAGGTGCCGGAGATTTTTTTTGGAGGGTAGTTGAATTGTCTTAGCCTATTCTTCCGGGTTCTCTAATAGTTGCTCGGATAAGCGTGTATCCTGATTGCGGAGCAGGTGATTGGTAGAGCAATTGTCACCATCACAACAGGGAAGCGCATTGGTAAAACATATCGGACATTGGTAGTGACCATGTACATGAACCAGCTGAACTATCTGGGCACAGAATAAACATTGCTGCATTTCCATATTGTGAAAATAATTTGCCTGATGTAATAGTTACAAATAAGTTTTCAACAGCTTTTCTGGGTAGCCGAAAATAAAAACTGCTATTGATATATCAATAGCAGTTTTATAAATGGAGTTGTAAAGGATTATCCCTTGCTTACCGTAACATCTTCAACAACACGTGTATTGATGTTTACATCAAATTTTTCTTTAGAACCTTGTTTTGTATCCTCGATCACAAAAGTTACTTTGCTCACTTCAGATTTTGGCAATTTAAAGGTTTTGTCAAAATTCTTATCTCCATAAGAACCTTTGAACAACTGGTCTCCATTCTCATCCAACACTACCAGGTTAAAAGTATTACCGGTAGGGTTACTGTACTTAACATTGAATGATAACAGGTTATTTACATCTAAACCTGTATACTTTACTTCTACTTTCTCAGGAGAAATAATTGCAGAATGTCTGGTATTTGCACTAGCTGATAAAAATAAAGCAGCTACTAACAGGTTACCTAAAAAAAACCTTTTTGCGATGGTGTTGATTGATTGCATTTTCATAGTTATTTGTTTAATGTTTAATAATCAAATGAATACTTAAAATCGTTGATGGCGCGCAACGGATCTCATATGAAGCAAGGCAATGTAAATGGGAGCAATCGGGGCTTTACAGGGAGAAACCGTAACGGTTTAATGAATTGGCTGATTCAATAGTAGATGTACTTCAAATCCTGTAAGTATACTGTTAATACTGAGAAAGCACAAAGGTAACCCTGATAATTTGGGGTCAAATGTTAAAAAATCATGAACAGGAATAGGAAAATGACAAAAAATTGACAAAAGTCAAGTAAAAAATAAATATAGAATTATTTATAATTTAAGATACAGGCTTGTTTAATGTCTGCCAGAGCAGGTCTTTAAGCTCCATCAGGCCCGTATTGGTAACCGAAGAAATAAATAAATGAGGTATTCCCTGGGGTAATTCTTTGGTAATGGCTTCCTTTAATTCATCATCCAGCATATCACTTTTACTGATCGCAATAATAAAATCTTTCTGAAGCATTTCCGGATTATACTCTTCCAGTTCATTCCTGAGTATTTCAAATTCTTTTCTATGATCTGCGCTATCTGCAGGGATCAGGAAAAGCAGGATAGAATTTCTTTCAATATGTCTCAAAAAACGATGCCCAAGTCCTTTACCTTCTGCAGCACCTTCAATAATACCTGGCAAATCAGCAATACAAAAAGACTGCTGGTCGCGGTATTCAACCATTCCCAGTTGGGGTATTAATGTAGTAAAAGCGTAATTGGCAATTTTGGGTTTCGCCGCAGTAATCACGGATAGTAATGTTGATTTTCCGGCATTGGGAAAACCTACCAAACCCACATCTGCCAATACTTTCAGCTCCAGGTTCTTCCATCCTTCCACTCCGGGTTCTCCGGGTTGTGCATGCTCGGGCACCTGGTTGGTAGGTGTGGCAAAATTGCTATTCCCTAATCCACCCCTGCCTCCTTTTAGCCAAACAATCTCCTGGCCATCTTCCAGTATCTCCACTTCTTTATTACCCGATTCTTCATCCCTCGCAACAGTTCCTAATGGCACATCAATAATGATATCTTTTCCATCATGCCCTGTGCAATTGTTCTTACTTCCATTCTCCCCATTTTCTGCCAATACATTTTTAAAATATCGTAAATGCAAAAGGGTCCATAAATTGCTATTACCTCTGAGAATGATATGCCCGCCCCTGCCTCCATCACCACCATCCGGCCCGCCCATGGCAGTTAATTTATTTCGCATAAAATGCTTGGCACCGGCGCCACCATGACCACTTCTTGCAAAAATGCGGATATAATCGATGAAATTGTTTCTTTCAGACACGTATCAGGTAATTATGCGGATGATCAGATAAACTAGGTTTTGAGAATTGTTGGCAAAGGTACGTCAATGTTATTTGCCGGAAGGAGCTGATTGTTCTTTCCAGGTTTTATATAGAGATTCCTGCCCTGTTCTCTCTGCCGGAATTTCTCTCAAAGGCAGGGTTTCTCTCCAATACTCATTCATTTCTTTGGGTAATGCCTGATAAAGCCGGGTGCCCTCCGTTTTCCATCCAATCATTTCATCAGTCACTTCTTTAATTTTTCTCGCCGGGTTACCCGCCCATATTGTCCTGGGTTCTATGATTTCACCCGATTTTACAAAACTCAAAGCACCAATAATACACTCATCGCCCAGTACAGCCTTATCCATAATCACACTATTCATCCCTACCAGACAATTTTTTCCGATACTAGCCCCATGAATGATGGCCCCGTGACCAATATGTGAACCGGCTTTTAATAATACAGTAACCCCGGGAAACATATGTATGGTACAGTTTTCCTGCACATTAGATCCGGCTTCAATCACAATACCACCCCAATCACCTCTTATAGCAGCGCCCGGCCCTATGTATACATCTTTTCCAATGATCACGTTTCCAGTTACTGCCGCTTGCGGATGTACAAAAGCAGAACTATGTATTACCGGAATAAAATCCTTGAATGCATAAATCATACAGGAAGATTTTTTTCTGTTTTATAACAGGTTCCTTTAAATACTGCTATCAATTCTTTTTGTTGATTGGTTATTTCTATCAGGTACAAACCGGTACGACGGGTTTTATTCAATTCTTTTGCCTCAGCTATCAATACATCTCCCTCCTTGGCTGGTTTTGGAAATGAAATGGATACATCCAGTGCCAGTGTTATTTTCCCATCGCTATTGCACGCAAATGCAAAAGCACTATCAGCAAATGCAAAACTAATTCCGCCATGTGCAATTCCAAATCCATTCATCATCTCTTTTCGAACTGTCATTTGTATGCGACTATAACCCTCTCTTATTTCTAATACCTCGATACCCATCCACTGACTGAAATAATCGGTATCCAGCATTTTGCTGACTACTTTATTGGCTAGTATATCTTTTTCGTTCATAATTATTCTCCTTTGAAAATTGGTGCACGTTTCGCAAGAAATGCTTCTACCCCTTCCTTGAAATCCATAGTAGCGGCGGCTTTCTGTTGGTATTCATCTTCCAGTCCAAGTTGTGAAATAAGACTATTACCCATAGATTGTTGTAAGGTATATTTGATATACCCAAGTGTTTTAGTTGGCATTTTTGATAGCGTGTCAGTAATTTTTTTAGCTTCTGCTTCAAAAATTTCATCAGGAAAAATTTTATATAACATGCCCATTAGCAAAGCTTCAGCAGCCATTACTTTATCACCCATCATCATAAGGGCAGCAGCTCTTTGATAGCCAATCAACCTGGGTAAAGTATAGGTTCCGCCACTATCTGGTATCAATCCGATTTTTGAAAATGCCTGAATAAAAGAAGCTGAATGATTGGCTATCACAATGTCACAAGCCAAAGCAATATTTGCTCCGGCACCGGCAGCTACGCCATTTACAGCGGCAATCACTGGTTTAGGGAGATTTCGAATTCTGGTAATGATTGGGTTATAATGTTCGCTTAGTATTTTTTGCATACCTGGGCCATTAGGATCTACTATTTCTGCCAGATCCTGTCCCGTACAAAACCCTTTTCCGTTACCGGTAATATATACACAGCGAACTTCTGTGTTATCTGTGCAGATATCCAACTTTTCCTGGAACAGGAATGCCATTTCACGGTTAAATGCATTCAACTTATCCGGACGGTTAAAAACAATGCTGGCAATTCCCGACTCGATATTGAATAGAATAGAAGACATATGGCAAATTGTTTAACGAATATAATATTCTCTCTTTTAATCGAATGGTTTCGGCGGATTTTGCAGGCAGTTTTATAAATAATGGATGTTCGGCCTGACTATACCATTGTATTTGCTATTGAAAATTAATCATTATTCAGTCGGAATTAAGATTTCCATTTTGAAATGTATCATTTGAAAAGTATCTTACTCCTCCAATTTAAAAGAATATGAGAAAATTATGTCTACTGCTTTGCATGGCAATGCTTTGTTCCCTTCCGTTTTTGGTTGTTTCCGGACAAAAGAAATCCAAATCTAAAACGGATGTTGTAACTCCCGGTAAAGAAGACAACACGGATTCTAGTTTTTATTCCAAAGTAAAATATCGACTGGTAGGCCCTTTCAGAGGTGGTAGAAGTGCCGCTGTTACCGGAAGCTATAAGAATAAGAATACTTTTTATTTTGGCGGAACCGGGGGCGGTATATGGAAAACCAATGATGGGGGAAGTAATTGGAAAAATATTACGGATAAATATTTTGGGGGAAGTATTGGTGCTGTAGCGGTTGCACCGAGCGATGAAACCGTTTTATATGTGGGAGAAGGCGAAAATAGTTTGCGAGGTAATGTTGCAGAAGGCTTAGGCGGACTCTGGCGTAGCGATGATGCTGGAAGATCCTGGAAGAATCTGGGTTTGAAAGAAGGCAGACATATTATTCGGATTATTGTTCACCCGAAAGACCCCAATACGGTTTGGGTGGCAGTAATGGGACATTTGTTTGGTCCTAATGAAGAAAGAGGTGTTTACAAAACAACAGATGGAGGAAAAACCTGGAAAAAAACTTTATATGTAAACAGCCAAACCGGTTGTTCTGAATTGGTAATGGAACCGGGTAACCCTAGTGTACTATATGCGGGTATGTGGCATGTTATCCGCACTCCATACAGTATGGAAAGTGGTGGAGAAGGAAGTGGTTTATTTAAAAGCATTGATGGAGGAGAAACCTGGACAAACCTTTCCAATAAAAAAGGGCTGCCCAAAGGTATTTGGGGAATTGTATCTGTTGCTGTTGCACCCTCTAATACTGATAAGATTTACAGCTTGATTGAAAATGCAGGAGGCGGATTATTTGTAAGTACCGATGGAGGAGAAAGCTGGACATTGACCAGTAGCGATAACAATATTCGTCAGCGAGCCTGGTATTATAATAAAGTATTTGTAGATCCCAAAAATGAGAACTTGGTGTATTGCCCGAATGTTGAATTTATGCGGAGCCGCGATGGCGGTAAAACTTTTCAAAGTATAAATACCCCACATGGTGATCACCATGATCTTTGGATAGATCCGGAAGATGGAAACAGGATGATTGTAGCCGATGATGGTGGTGCCCAGATCAGTTTTGATGGAGCGAATAACTGGAGTTCTCTGAATAATCAGCCAACTGCTCAATTCTATAGAGTTTCTACTGACAACTCTTTCCCTTATCGAATTTTAGGCGCACAACAGGATAATACAACGGTTCGTATTAAAAGCCGCACATCAGGTGCCGGCATTTCGGATAGAGATTGGGATATTACGGCTGGTTCAGAAAGTGGCTATGTTCAGGCTGATCCATTGAATCCTGATGTGGTATATGGAGGTAATTATGGCGGATATTTATCAAGACTCGATCATAAAACAGGAGAGAATCGCGCCATCAATGTTTGGCCAGACAATCCAATGGGTGCCGGTGCCGATGTATTGAAATATCGGTTTCAATGGAATTTCCCGTTCTTCTTTTCGCCACATAATCCCAAACGACTGTATGCAGGAGGTAACCATTTGTTTGTAACAGAGAACGAAGGACAAAGCTGGGAAACGATCAGTCCCGACCTCACCACCAATGATAAATCAAAACAGGCTTCCAGTGGTGGACCTATCACGAAAGACAATACTTCGGTGGAATATTACTGCACGATTTTCACGATGACAGAATCGCCATTAGAAAAAGACCTGTTATGGACAGGCAGTGATGATGGATTGATATATGTAAGCAAAGATGCCGGTAAGAATTGGGAAAATGTAACTCCACCAGAAGCTGGAAAATGGATGATGTGGAATTGTGTAGATATCAGTCCTTTCCAAAAAGGCACTGCTTATTTTGTAGGTACAAAATATAAGCTGGATGATTTTACTCCTTATATTTTTAAAACAGAAGATTATGGCAAAACCTGGAAGCGGATTACCAACGGCATAGATAATATGCATTTTACAAGAGCTATCCGGGCCGATAAACAAAGAAAAGGATTGTTATATGCAGGAACAGAATATGGTATGTATATCAGTTATGATGATGGTGAGAATTGGAAAAAATTTCAACTAAATCTGCCCGTGGTTTCAATCACAGATCTTACCATTAAAGAAAATGATCTGATAGTAGCCACACAGGGTCGTGGTTTTTGGGTGATTGATGACCTGAGTGTACTACAGCAAAAAGAAAGCAAAATTTTAGACGAGAACCTGCATGTTTTTGCAGTGAATGATTCGTACAGAACCGAGGGGGGTGGTAGAAGAGGTTTCAGAGGCCAGGGCGGTGGGGCACAAAATATGGGAGAAAACCCTGTTGGTGGAGCCGTGTTTAATTACTATTTAAAAAATGCCACAGATTCTTCCAAAGTATCTATTACCATTTTTGATAAGCAGGATAAGATCATTAAAACATTTAGCAAGAATGCAAAAGAACCTGGCGATAAACTGGAATTTTCTGCAGGACTAAACCAGTTTGCCTGGGATATGAATTATCCGTCTGCTGAAAGAGTGGATGGCTTGATTTTGTGGAATGGTGGTATCGGCACTGTGAAAGCGGCACCCGGTAAATACAAAGCAAGGTTTCGCTACGCAAAAGATTCGGTTGATATAGCTTTTGTGATCAAAGCAGATCCCAATTATAAAATGACTGAAGCTGATTATGATGCACAAGTAGGATTTTTATTGCTGGTAAGAGATAAATTCAGCGAAGTGCAGAAAGCGATAAAAAATATCCGTTCAATCAGAACGCAGATCAATGACTTTACGGCTAAACTGGATACAGCCGGAACAAAGGATATTAAAAAAATGGGCGATAGTATCAACAAGCAAATGACAGCTGTGGAAGAAGCTCTATATCAAACCAAATCAAAAAGCGGTCAGGATGTGTTGAACTTCCCTATCAGGATCAATGATAAGTTGGCAGGATTATATGGTGTGGCCGCAAGCGGACAAAATCCACCCAGTAAGCAGGCTTTAGAAACTTTTGCAGATTTAGGCGGACAGGCTGATGTACAATTAGCCAAGTTGAAAAATATATTAGAGAAAGACCTGAAAGGCTTTAATAAAATGATTAACGATAAACAACTACCGGTAATCAGTGTGAAATAAACTGGTTTGAACTATTTAGTAATTGCCACGGGTCGTAAATGGATCTGTGGTAATTTTTTTGAAAGAGTTTCTTACAGATGAAAATGGAGATTACTCTTCATCCAGTAAATCAGGTCTTCTTGTTTTGGTTCTTAGTAAAGATTGTTCATGACGCCATTCTTCCACTTTTTTCGGATCGCCCTGCAATAAAATTTCCGGCACTTTTTTGCCCCTGAAATCTGCTGGCCGTGTATAAACGGGGGGAGCTAGTAAATTATCCTGAAATGAATCAAACAGCGCAGAGGTTTCATCACTTAATACTCCGGGTAATAAACGGCCAATAGCATCTACTACAATAGCTGCAGCCAATTCGCCACCACTCAATACATAATCACCAATGGAAATCTCCATAGTTACATATTGCTCCCGAATTCGTTCATCTATGCCTTTATAATGACCACAGATCAGCAACAGGTTATTGTAGAGTGAAAGATGATTGGCAGTTTTCTGACTAAAAGTTTTTCCATCAGGTGTCAGATAAATAATCTCATCATATTTTCTTCCCTGTTGCAATTCATCAATTGCATTCGCAAGCGGCTCGCACATCATTACCATACCCGCACCCCCACCAAATGGATAATCATCTATCTGCATATGCTTATTGATCGCCCATTTTCGTAAATTATGTGTTTGAACAGTTAACAACCCTTTTTCCTGTGCGCGTTTCATAATGCTATGGTTAAAAGGGCTTTCCAGTAATTCCGGTAAAACAGTAATGATGTCAATATGCATAACCGGTTATTTTAAAATTAATCAGAAAAATATCGACCAAAAAAAGAAAGAATTTCGAACAGAATAAGTTATGTAAACCTTCGAAATTCCTTGTTCATCTGTTCGATATTCCCTAGCTTTCTCCCATAAAATCACCCAAATCCCTTCTCTCTTTTTTCGTTGGCCGGCCAATTTTACTCATTCTTTTGCCGGTTTGAAAAGTGGCAGCTTCAAATTTAATTCTGTCAAGTTCTTCTGCCGGTGTTTCATCAAGATAGAATTTTACCGCATCTGCATATTGTACCCGACTATACAATAACCCGGTAACTTTTATTACCCATTTTCTGGTTTCATTCTTCACTTCATATTCATCACCAATGGCCACAATGCGGGAAGCTTTTACTGAATTTCCCATCCATTTCACTTTCCCTTTATCACAGGCATCGCCAGCCTGGCTTCTTGTTTTAAATAAACGTATGGCCCAGAGATATTTATCGATTCGAAGTTTTTCTTTTTGTTCTGCCATTATAATATCGAAACTACAAGTAAATGAAAGCCTGTTTATTTTGAAAAAGATGCTGCAAAGAACTGATGAAAATAAGGGATGGTCTCAATGCCTTTGTAGAAATTGAAAACATCATATTTTTCATTCGGGCTATGCAGGTTATCACTATCCAGTCCAAAACCCATGAATACAATCTTTAGTCCCAGCTCTTTTTCGAATAAGGAGCAAATAGGAATACTGCCCCCACCTCTTACCGGAATGGGGTCTTTACCAAATGTGGTTTCGATGGCTTTAGCTGCGGCACGATACGCATCAGAGTCAATAGGCGTCATATACGGTTCTCCGCCATGATGTTCTTCAGCTTTTACCGTTACACCTTCCGGTGCCATCTTTTTGAAATAGGCAAGAATTTTTTCTGTGATCTTAACGGATGACTGGTTAGGAACTAATCTGCAGGAAATTTTTGCAAATGCTTTTGCCGGTAAAACTGTTTTGGCGCCTTCTCCTGTGTATCCGCCCCAGATACCATTTACTTCCAATGTGGGTCGTATACCCGTCCTTTCATTGGTTGTATATCCTGTTTCACCCCATAGATGGTTGATGCCAAGATCTTTTTTATATTCTTCCTCACTAAAGGGAGCTTTCGCCATTTTGGCTCTTTCTTCAGGAGTGGATTCAACTACATCATCATAAAAACCCGGAATGGTAATATGATTGTTTTCATCATGACAAGCCGCTATCATTTTAGCCAACATGGTTATGGGGTTGGCCACTGAACCACCATAAACACCACTATGCAAATCGCGATTGGGCCCGGTTACCTCCAGTTCTATATAACTTAAACCACGAACACCTATATCAATAGAAGGGGTATCCATACTTAACATCGAAGTATCGCTGATCAAAATGACATCTGCTTTCAGCAGTTCTTTATTTGCTTTTACAAAACTGGCCAGGTTGGGACTGCCTACTTCTTCCTCACCCTCAATAATAAATTTGATATTACCCGGCAAAGTGCCGGTGCGGTTCATGGTTTCCAAAGCTTTTACGTGCATATAAAACTGCCCTTTATCATCACATGATCCGCGGGCATAGATTTTGCCGTCTTTGATAACGGGTTCAAAAGGGCCGCTTTTCCATAGGTCAAGCGGGTCTGCGGGTTGAACATCATAATGACCATATACAAGAACAGTAGGTTTGTTTTTATCAATGATCTTTTCTCCATAAACAACCGGATGACCTTCAGTAGGGTAAATGGTTACTGAATCGGCACCCGCTTCCAGCAATCTTTGTTTTACCGCTTCTGCGCAGATAATCATGTCTTCTTTATGTTCTGTTCTCGCACTAATGCTGGGTATTCTTAGCAATTCAAGTAATTCCTCCAGAAAGCGATCCTTATGTTGCGCTTCATAATCTTTCCAAACCTGCATAATATATATTTTTAGATATGATTGAATAGTAAGTTGTAAAATTAATAAATACTCTATCAGCAAATACTGATTTTATAGGAAATACATGCCGCCCAGCACAAGACTTACCTCTTTTTAGGTAACTATAGCTGATGCTTTCTATTAGAGATAACATTATCTAAAGCCCATTCCAATCTTTGCTTAAAGGCAGCCTGCCTGACATCGCAGGTGGTTTTGGTACAAATAGAACAACTAAATGGCATACATCCATCTGTGTGTACAAAGAATTCTATGGCAGCGCCAAAACGATCCTTGGTAATATCTACTAACTTATCTATTTCTAAATGTGCTTCATTTACATTCAGGTACCAGGGAACTGTAAAATGGCAGTCGATATGCAAAAGACTGCCATATTTTATCACTCTCAGGTTATGGAGGTCAATCCAGTTTTCTCTTCTGTTTTCATTAAGTGTTTGGATGAATTGTTTGAGTAATTCTATATCCGCTTCATCCATGATGCCGGCTAATGATGTTCTGATTATTTTATAGCCATTATAGATCACAAAGACGCTCATGCCTAAGGCAATCACTTTATCCAGCCAGTAAAGTTTTGTGATCAATATGATAACCAAGCCTGCAATAATTCCAAGTGTTGAATAGGTATCCACCTGTAAATGCTTTCCACTGGCCTCAAGAGCAAGGGAGCCATTCTTTTTTCCGATTCTTGCGCAGGCAGTTCCGGCAATAAAATTGATTACTGCGGTGATGCCTACCAAAATCAGCCCGGTATCCAATTGATTGATTGGATTTTGTTCTAAGAGATTCAGGATCGTTTCATAAATGATCATAATACCCGCCGCAACAATCAGTCCTCCTTCAATAGCAGCAGATACAAATTCTGCTTTTCCGTGTCCATAAGGATGATCGATGTCACGTGGTTTGGCAACTACATATAAACTGAATAATCCAACAAAGCCTGCTATTACATTCACAATACTTTCTAATGCATCGGTAAGTATGGCCAGGGAATGTGTAAACTGATAGGCAATGATCTTTGTGAGAAACAACACTACACTCAGCATGCTGATCCATAATTGAACACGAAAATTTTGACGGGCAGATTGCAAGTGTGGTGATTTAAAGTGTAGGGTATAAATGGACTACACTGAAACAGAAATGATTTTGTTAGATAAGTTCGATCGAATATTCGATAGGACAATGTTTGGCTAGCATTGCAGAAATACCACAATATTTTTCCTGTGAAAGTGCAACGGCTCTTTTTACTTTATCTAGGTCTTCCGGTTTCGCATGTATCCGGTATAACATTTTAATAAACGTAAATACTTTTGGGTGATCCTCGGTTTGTTCTGCTTCCGAAATTATTTCAAGATCGGAGAAATCAACTTTCATTTTCTTAAGTATATCCACTACATCCATGCCACTGCAACCATTCAAAGCGCCCAGTAACATTTTCTTCGGGTTCATGCCGCTGTTTAATCCGCCACCTTCTACAGAAGTATCTATTCTAACACTATGACCAGTATCTGCTATTGCATCAAAAGCCAGTGCCTCTACCCATTTTGTTGTTGTTTTCATTCCTATGATTTTAAACAAAAAATTCAAAAGCCGATAATGTGAAACATTAGGGCTTTTGAATTTTGTATGCGTTAGTTCAGCTATGCTGATTCAAATCTTTTTTGAACAAACTCCCAGTTCACTACATTCCACCAATTATTGATATAGTCAGGTCTTTTATTTTGGTACTTCAGGTAATAAGCATGTTCCCAAACATCCAGCCCCAGTAAAGGTGTTCCTTTAATTTCACTGATATCCATCAAAGGATTATCCTGGTTTGCTGTGGAACCAATCACCAGCTTTCTGTCAGCATTTAACACCAGCCAGGCCCATCCACTACCAAAACGATTTTTACCAGCATCTGTAAACTGAGTCTTAAAAGCATCGAAAGAACCAAAACCCTGATCTATGGCAGAAGCAAGTTTTCCTTCCGGTTTTGTTGCTGATCCCGGTTTCATACACTGCCAGAATAATTCATGGTTATAATGTCCGCCACCATTATTCCTCATTTTAGCAGAATACTTAGAAATATTTCTTAGTACCTCTTCCAGTTTAGCACTATTGGTATCTACTTTTTCTGCCAAACAGGCATCTGCCAGATTCTTGGCATAAGCAGCAGCATGTTTACTGTAATGGATCTCCATAGTCATGGCATCTATAACAGGTTCCAAAGCTTTGTAATCATAGGGCAAGGGTTGCTGTGTAAAACTATTACCTGCGGCTGCTGCAATAACCCATGATGGTAATGTGGTTAATGCAATACCTGCTGCAACACCGCTTCCCGTAGTTTTGATAAATGCGCGGCGACCAGAATTATGGTTAGACATATAATTGATTTTAAGATGACTTTTTCCTTATGCTAAATGTAACCAAAAAACTTCGCAATTGGCGGAAAGAGCGGTAATAGAATTCCTGGTTAAATAATTGTGAATCCCTCATGGCTTTAAAAATCAGGAAAATGCCAATGGGTATTAATATAAAGGTAGAGAACCACATTCCGGTAAATGGACTAGCCTCCCCGGAACGTACAAATTTTTCACCGAATGTGTTAAACAGGTGAAAGATCACAAAAAAGATAATCGCAAAAACCAGCGGGGTGCCTAACCCGCCTTTTCGTATAATCGAACCCAAAGGAGCACCAATTAGAAACAATACCAGACAGGCGGCCGAAAGAGTGAACTTTCTATGCCATTCAATTTCATGTAATGCAAGGGATTTATGCTTCTCAAAATAATCGCTGGCTAATAGCGCTACGCTTCCTTTAACACTGGTAGGCTGATTCAAAGCCGAATTGGACACAATTAACCGGATAGAATCGGGGATTATCGAATCAAAATTTTTCGCTTTTTTACTAATAGAAGCAGTGGGTATGGATACCCATCCTGTATCTGCATATCGGGCAAAACGGAAATAGAGTGAATAATCTTTTTGCGCTCTTTTCAGATAAGTTGTATCGGTAAAATGTAATGAGTCGATAGTGCTATTAAGTTGCCGTACGCTCAGCATTTTGGGATCATAAAATGAACTATCTCCTGTTTTATTCATCTGAAAACTTTTCAGATCAAACACTTTTTTATACTCTGAAAATCCCATACGGGTAAACTGTGTATTCGTGGTATTTCTGGCACCAGATTCTTCATAGCGCCAGCCATCTTTTAAAATAAATTCCAAAAACCGCTTGTCTTTGGTAATCCTCATCACCCCTCTTTTGGCGATCATCAAAAAATCTTCCAGTCCCCGGTTCCTGTCAAAAATGACGATATCATGTATGATGCTGTCATTTTTTTCTTTCTTACCTAGTTTAATTACATACCCATCAATCTTATCATAAAAAACACCTTCCTTAATATCAAATGCCGGCTTAGATACGATAATATCATATTTAAGGGCAGAGAGTTTCATTTGTGTAACAGGTATTACATTATTGGCAAACACAAAGGCCAACCCGCTGATAAAAATAGCAATGATAGTCAGAGGCCGCATAAAACGCAATAAAGGAATACCGGCAGCTTTAATGGCCACCAGTTCAAAAGATTCACCCAAATTGCCAAAAGTCATGATGGAGGAAAAAAGCAAAGCCAGTGGCAGTGCAGTAGGTACCCAGAAAACCATTACAAGACCCACCAGTTTAAAAATAGTGACTACATCCAGTCCTTTTCCTACCACATCATCAATATATAACCAGAAGAACTGCATGGTTAATACGAAAATAGAAATGGCCAGCGCGGCTATAAATGGCCCGATAAAGGAACGAATGATGAGGATATCAAGTTTTTTTATCACTTTGCGCTGTCTTAATACTGATTGATGAGCCCCGCAAAAGTAACACTTTCACCAAAGGAACTCGAATTGGTAACCAATACCGATTGGATTTTAACAAAGAATCGTATTATTCAAAAAGTATATGAGCTGTTCGGGGAACTGGCAGAGCGATACCGTGTGGAATTCAGTGAACTTTCTTTAGAAGATAAAAATGAAATATTATTGCGGTCCGCCAAGATTGCCAAAGGAGAACAATATGAAAATCTACCTTGGGTAATGCTCGACTATCCCAGATATTACCAGGCAGAGGATTCATTCGGTATCAGAACTTTCTTCTGGTGGGGTAATCATTTTAGTATCCATCTTCAGTTATCGGGAAAGTATTGTAACAGATACCGAAACAGCATTCGTCAATACTTTCAGGAGATAAACACAGACACAGAGAATTGGTGGATAGGTATCGGCGATAATCCATGGGAGCACCATTTCCGGGAAAATAATTTTCAACCCATAGGCGCAAACCTGGAATTATTAGAACATGTTCCGTTTATCAAAATAGCCAGAAACTTCCCTATTCATGAATTGGAAAACATACCGCAATTAATGGAGGATAGTTTCATGAAAATACTACTAATGCTTAGCTAATATGATAAAGATCAGGCACTGCCCAGTCTGTGAAAAAGATCTTTCACCTGGTATTGCCATAGCTGACTCTGGTCTTTGATCTCATTTTTTTCAGCAAAATCTTTGATTACCAGAATCGTTTGATTCGAAATTTCTGTCTTCTCAATCTTGAATTCAAAATACTCTCCCTTATCACTATGCAGCCAATGATACCGTACAAATTTGTCTTCTTCTTTGTCCATGATTTCAGCCTTATCGGGCTTTTCTCCATTCCAGGAAAAGCTGTAAACATTCTCCCATTCATCTACTTTATCAGCAAACCATTCCTGCAATCCTGCAGGCGTGGCTAAAAACTCATATAAAATACTAGGTGAACATCTTACCGGGAATTCCAAAGTAAATAGTTGCTTCTTACTCATTACAATCTCTTTAATCTACAATCGGTCGTAGGGTTGCAATAATATTAAATAATCCTTCGCATCCAAATGTTTTTTTGGTAACCGGTAAGGTTTCTGGCAACTTATCTGTTCAGAAAATAGTTGAAATGTTGTAAACCGCTGTTTTTCAGTCTATTACAATAAATAATTTTTTTGCCAAATATTAAATATTTCTTAAATTGCTTTACAACCGACTTCGTGATGATCGGCTTTTCTGCCGGTAAGGTTTTTCAGCGTTTAATTTACCAAACTAACATATACATTAAACCTGCTTATTATGAGTATGCGCCAACTCAAAATAACGAAGTCGATCACCAATCGTGAATCACAAAGCCTTGAAAAATATCTGCAGGAAATCGGGAAAGTTGACCTGATTAGTCCTGAGGAAGAAGTCAGACTGGCTTTACGAATTCGTGAAGGCGACCAATTGGCTTTAGACAGGCTGGTTAAATCAAACCTCCGTTTTGTGGTTTCCGTTGCCAAACAATACCAGAACCAGGGACTTACCCTGCCTGATCTGATCAATGAAGGGAACCTGGGTCTGATCAAAGCAGCGCTTCGGTTTGATGAAACCCGCGGGTTTAAATTTATCTCGTATGCGGTTTGGTGGATTCGCCAGAGTATTCTTCAGTCTTTAGCAGAACAAAGCCGTATTGTGCGGTTACCATTGAATAAAGTAGGATTGACGAACCGAATCAGTAAAGCCTATCAACAGTTGGAACAGGAATTTGAACGTGAGCCAACTCCTCAGGAACTGGCAGATATACTGGATATTGGGGTAGAAGAAGTAACCGCTACTATGAGTGCGGGTTTCCGTCATGTAAGTATGGATTCTCCATTATCGGATGCTGAAGATGGTACATTGATGGACCTGATGGAAAACCCGAATGCCGAAAGGACAGATGAAAAACTGGTACACCATGAATCTCTGCGAATGGAAATTGAAAGAAGTCTGCGTACCCTAACGGAAAGGCAAAAAGAAGTGGTTTGTTATTTTTTTGGAATAGGAGTAGACCATCCTTTGAGTCTCGAGGATATCGGCGAGCGTTTTCACCTTACCCGTGAGCGGGTCAGGCAGATCAAAGACAAAGCTATTACCAAATTGCGCAGCACCAACCGCTGTAAACAACTGAGGTTCTATTTGGGATAAGGTTTTCAATTAGATACCCTTTCATTCCAACCTAGCATTTATATTTGCAGTCCGGAAAGTGAATATAGCTTCTGTTATATTCACTTTTTATTTGTGAATGACTGAAACCAGCGAATTATGTTCAACTCATTAAGTGAGAAACTCGAAGCCGCCTTTAAAAACCTGAAAGGTGAAGCAAGGATCAACGATCTGAATATTGCCAATACGGTAAAAGATATCCGTCGTGCACTGATAGATGCCGATGTGAATTTTAAAATTGCCAAGGAATTTACAGATAAGGTAAAAGATAAAGCCGTTGGTGAGAAAGTAATTAACGCGATCAGTCCGGGGCAATTAATGGTAAAAATTGTTCAGGATGAATTAACAGAATTAATGGGTGGAACGGAAGCCCAGTTCAATATTTCGGGTAACCCGGCCATTATTTTGATTGCAGGTTTACAGGGTAGTGGTAAAACTACGTTTACCGGTAAACTGGCCAATTATCTTAAGACACGGAAGGGCAAATCTGTATTACTGGTAGCAGCAGATATTTATCGTCCGGCTGCTATAGATCAGTTAACGGTATTAGCAGAAACCGTAGGCGTAGATATTTACAGTGAAAGAGAAAATAAAGATGCGGTATCCATTACGCTGAATGCAGTGAAGGAAGCGAAAGCCAAGAATAAGAATGTGATCATCATAGATACTGCCGGCCGTTTGGCTATTGATGAAGCCATGATGACGGAAGTAGCCAATATTAAGAAGGCATTGAATCCGGCTGAGATACTGTTTGTGGTGGACTCAATGACCGGACAGGATGCGGTAAACACAGCCAAAGCATTTAATGACCGACTTGATTTTACAGGGGTGGTATTGACAAAACTGGATGGTGATACACGTGGCGGGGCAGCATTATCGATCAAATACACCGTAAACAAACCGATTAAATTTGTTAGTAGCGGGGAGAAAATGGATACGCTCGATGTGTTTTATCCGGAGCGTATGGCTCAAAGGATATTGGGGATGGGGGATATCACGACCCTGGTAGAAAAAGCACAGGCACAATATGATGAAGTGGAAGCCAGGAAACTGGAAAAAAAGATCAGGAAGAACCAGTTCGATTTTCAGGATTTTATGGACCAGTTACAACAGATCAAAAAAATGGGTAACCTGAAAGACTTGATGGGTATGATACCCGGGGTAGGCAAAGCCATTAAGGATGTAGATATCAATGATAATTCTTTCAAAGGGATTGAAGCAATGATTAGCTCCATGACACCTTTTGAAAGGGCTAACCCCGACTCATTAAATCCCGGCAGAAAGCTGAGAATTGCTAAGGGAAGCGGTAAGGACATAACGGAAGTAAATGCATTTATGAAGCAGTTTGAGCAGATGAAACAAATGATGAAAATGATGAATAATATGCCCATGGGAGGCCGGTTTCCGGGCATGAAACGATAAATAGGTAATTCTTTCAGCAAAGAAGCTGCCCACAGCCGAAAAAGCACAAGTGTGCGACGCAAGGAACGGTAAAACCCGCACAACTGCCTGGTTAGCAGAGATTGTAACAATTCCTTTACATGGAAACTTGGCAGAAACCGGTTTTCACATTACATTTGTTGCCCGGTTATTCTTAGCCGGTTAACCAAATTCCTAAAGCCTTTAAATTTCTATTTAACATGGCAGTAAAAATGAGACTACAGAGACACGGTAGTAAAAAGCGTCCATTCTACTTTATTGTAGTGGCTGATGCTCGTGCACCAAGGGATGGTAAGTTCATCCAGAAAGTGGGAACTTATAACCCGCTTACAGTACCTGCAACCATCCAGTTAGACCGTCAAAAAGCACTGGAATGGCTGAACAAAGGGGCACAACCCACAGATACTGTTCGCCGAATCCTCTCTTTCAAGGGAGTATTGTACCTGAAACACCTGTTACGCGGTGTGAAACTGGGATTGTTTGATGAAGCTGCAGCTATGACCAAGTTCCAGACCTGGCATACGGAGCATGAAAGCAACATTACCCGTCGTTCCGAAGAGCACAGAAAATCCCAAAGAGCCAAGAAAGCTTACACACCTGTAGTTAAAAAGGTTGAAACTAAGCAGGAAGAAGCTACTGAAGGACCTGTTGCAGAAGCTTAGAATGACTGACAATATTCCAAAAAAAGCCCGAAATTTTCGGGCTTTTTTATGTTCTACACCGGCAGTAATGCCTGATCAATAAGTTGTAATTTGCAGTAGCATGAATGATTATATCAACATAGGGCGTATCGTAGCCAGTTTTGGATTAAGCGGGGAGGTAATACTCAAACACGCATTGGGTAAAAAAACACAGTTAAAAGAAGTAGAAGCCATATTTATTGAACAGCACAAGGGTTCTTATTTACCTTATTTTGTTCAATCTTCTAAAGCCAAAGATCATGAAGACACTTATGTGAAACTGGAAGCAGTTGATACAAAAGAGTCGGCAGCCAGGTTAACGGGTAAACAGGTATGGTTACTGGATGCTGATTTCAGGAAACTGGCAGGAAAATCTGCCCCGATTTCTTTATTGGGTTTTCAATTATTTACCGAAAACGAGGACCTTGGGCCTATTGAAGAAGTAATTGAACAACCCCACCAGGTATTGCTTCGTATCAGTTTAGATGGAAAAGAAGCATTGATACCTTTACATGCGGAAACCCTGGATAAGATAGATCATAAAACAAAACGGGTGTATGTAACCCTGCCAGAAGGACTACTCGATATTTATCGATAGTGAAATGATATGGAGAATCATCAAGAAATACCAGTATTTGAATATACGATCGAGGTAACTGTAGATCAAATTGATGAGTTACAGCATGTAAATAATGTAGCTTACGTACAACTGATGCAGGATGCTGCCAATAAACACTGGCATAATAATGTTTCTCAGGCAATTGATAGTAAAGTTTTTTGGGTGGTAAAACGGCATGAGATAGATTATCATTCTCCTGCTTTATTACATGACCAGTTATTGATAAGAACATGGACAGGTGCGTTTTCGGCGGTTACCTGGGACAGGCATTATGAGATCATCAGGGTAGCTGACCAGAAAAAAATCATTTCTGCAAAAAGTATTTGGGTGTTACTGGACAGAGCCACTGGAAAACCCAAGAGGATTGATCAGGAAATACTGGATGTGTTTAAGTAAAAACAGTGGCACCATTTATTGGCACAATACTTCTTTCCGATAAAAAAACTTGGTATTTTAGAATTCATGAGTACTCCGCAGCGATATATTGCTCATTTTGACCTTGACTCATTCTTTGTAAGTGTGGAGGTAATTAACGATCCTTCTTTAAAAGGAAAAGCAGTAATTGTAGGCGGTTCGCGGGAAAGAGGTGTGGTAAGTACCTGTAGTTATGAAGCCCGAAAATTTGGGGTACATAGCGCCATGCCGATGAAGACAGCTATGAAGCTTTGTCCGCATGCAATATTGGTAAGGGGTACAAGGGGCGAGTATAGCCGGTTTTCCAGATGGGTTACAGATATCATTGCAGCCAAAGCGCCTTTGTTTGAAAAAGCTTCTATAGATGAGTTTTATATTGACCTGACCGGGATGGATAAATTCTTTGATCCCTATCAATGGACCATTGATCTCAGGGCAGAAATTATTGATAAAACAAAACTGCCTATTTCATTTGGATTGGCTACGAATAAAATGATCGCAAAGATTGCCACCGATGAGGCAAAACCCAATGGCTATTTATTTGTGCAGCCTGGCATGGAAAAAGAATTTCTGGCGCCCTTACCGGTAAGTAAATTTTCCGGTGTGGGTGAACATACTTTCCAGTCATTAAAAGCGATGGGGATCCATACCATTAAGGACCTGAGTGATACACCCGTTGCTGTTCTGGAGAAAAAGCTGGGTAAATACGGTGCCGATTTATGGAAAAAATCGCAGGGTATTCATACGGGAGAAGTGCATGCTTATCACGAAGCCAAATCTATTTCCAGCGAGAATACTTTTGAAGAAAATTCGGCAGATACAGCATTTCTGTTACAGGAATTGGTTCGCATGACGGAAAAAGTAGCTTATGAATTGCGGAAGGATGAGAAATTGACCGGCTGTATTGCTGTTAAAATCCGGTATCCTGATTTTGAAACAACCTCCCGACAAACCAGCATCGATTATACTTTACGAGATGATGAATTGATACCCGTGGCCATTGATCTTTTTCATAAATTATATAGAAAGGGTAAACCAGTCCGTTTATTGGGGGTTCGGCTGAGTGAACTTACCAATCATGCTGTTCAGGCCAGTTTATTTGATGATGCCGAGAAAAAGAATAACCTGTATAAAGCCATTGATGAGGTAAAAAACAAATTTGGGAAAACCTCTCTCCAAAAAGCCCGGACAGTTCGTGCTAAGAAAACTTAAAATAAATGAATGCTGATTTAGCCTGTGGATTTAGTCTGTAACTTGCAGAGAATTAGTAATGCAGTGAGGTAACAAAAAAATAAATTTTACAAATAGTCTATCTTTTTAGTAGGAATTATATATTTTTGAATAATTAAATCAAATAAAATGAGTTTACGGTTAGGGGATATCGCTCCCAATTTTAAGGCAAACACATCAAGTGGAGAAATTGATTTTTATGAGTACCTGGGTGATAGCTGGGGTGTCTTGTTTTCACATCCTGCTGATTATACACCGGTATGTACAACAGAGTTGGGTAAAACTGCATTATTAAAAACCGAATTTGAAAAAAGAAATGTGAAAGTGCTGGCATTAAGTGTAGATAGCCTGGAGAAGCACAAAGGCTGGATCAATGATATTAATGAAACCCAGCATACTACTGTTAATTTCCCCATTATTGCAGATGAGGATAAGTCTATAGCGAATGCCTATGGCATGATACATCCCAATGCTTCTGAAACGTTTACTGTCAGGTCATTGTTTATTATCGGGCCTGATAAAAAAGTGAAACTAATGATCACTTACCCCGCTTCAACAGGAAGAAATTTTCACGAAGTACTACGTGTAATAGATTCTTTACAATTGACCTCAGTGTATAGCGTGGCTACACCTGCTGATTGGAAAGAAGGGGAGAATGTAATTGTTGTTCCGGCAGTAAGTACAGAGGATGCACTTAAAAAATTCCCTAAGGGTGTTGATATTGTAAAACCTTATCTGCGTTACACCCCACAGCCTAATAAATAATTTTACAAACAGTTTATTTTTTTGTACTTGTTACGGCTCCGATGTCTATCGGGGCCTTTTTTTGCAAAATACCCGGGCAAATTATTATCTTTCTGAAAATTACCCTACATGCGAAAATTATTTTTGTTGGCAGCTACATTCTTTTTACTCAATGGTTTAATGGCACAAAGGACTATTATTTATTGTGGACAATTGATCGATCCCAAAAATTTACAGGTACTAAAGGAAGTATCCATTATTGTGGAGGGGAATAAGATAACAGATGTGATAAAAGGGTATAGTGCAATCAGCGCCGGAGATAAGTTGATTGATCTGAAAGCTAAAACAGTAATGCCCGGACTGATAGATATGCATGTACACCTCGAATCAGAAACCAATCCTAACAGGTACATGGAAACTTTTACATTCAACCCAGCAGATTATGCATTTCAATCTGTTGTATTTGCAGAAAGAACATTACTGGCAGGCTTTACCACCGTTCGTGATCTGGGAGGTAGTGGTGTAAATATTTCATTGCGTAATGCGATCAATAAAGGCCTGATAAAAGGGCCGCGCGTATATACTGCCGGAAAAACCATTGCATCAACAGGTGGTCATGCAGATCCCACTAATGGATATCGCAGAGACCTGATGGGCGATCCCGGTCCGGCACAAGGTGTAGTGAATGGGGTTGATGAATGTGTAAAAGCGGTTCGGCAACGATATAAAGAAGGAAGTGATGTAATCAAAATAACTGCTTCTGGCGGTGTATTAAGTGTGGCCAAAAGTGGTGAAAACCCACAGTTCACCGAGGCGGAAATGAAAGCGATTGTAGAAACTGCTAAAGACTATGGGTTTAAAGTTGCCGCACACTGTCACGGAGCAGAAGCGATGAAAAGAGCCATTCGCGCAGGAGTAAATTCCATTGAGCATGGCACTTATATGGACGAAGAGGCAATGACTCTGATGAAAAAAATGGGTACGTATTATGTGCCTACTATTATTGCTGGAAAATCAGTAGCAGACTCAGCACTCAAGCCAGGATATTTCCCCGAGTTAGTTACCCCAAAAGCATTAGCGATTGGTCCTAAAGTGCAAAGTACATTTGCACTTGCATATAAGGCCGGTGTGAAAATTGCTTTTGGTACCGATGCAGGCGTTTACGCGCATGGAAAAAATTGGCTGGAATTTGTATATATGACAGAAGCCGGAATGCCCATTCTGGAAGCGATTAAAGCAGCCACGGTAAATGCGGCAGATCTATTGGGAGATGATCGATTAGGGGCCATAGAAAAAGCCAAACTGGCGGATATTATTGCGGTTGAAGGAGATCCTACTAAAGATATTAAGGCAATGAGCAGGGTGAAATTTGTAATGAAGAATGGGGTAGTGTATAAGAATGAGTAGAGCAAACTATTCAGAACAAAAATTTTTCAAAAATCAACTTATTGGATTAGGCTTTCCATTTGCGCAACTGTTGTAATAAAGCACGCAAATCTTTTGGAATTTCAGCTTCCAGATCAAAATCCTGGCCATCCATAGTAAAACGTAAACGATTAGAATGCAGGGCCAGTCTGGCTAAAATAGGCTTCTCTTCATCAGATGAGCGGGAAAGTTTAAAATTCCGCTTGAACGCTGAAAGTAAAACAGGTTTGGGATCACCATATAATTCGTCACATACGATCGAATGCCCGATATGTTGCATATGCACCCGTATCTGGTGTGTTCGCCCCGTATGTATTCTGAAGCGGACCCATGAATATTGTCGAAATGATTCCAGTACTTCATAATCGGTTAAAGAAATTTTCCCCTTGGTATGGGTCATCATTTTTGTGGTTTTACCAGGATGTTCCATGATAGCTGCGTCTACACTACCCGATGGGCTCATCATATTGCCATATACCAATCCCACATAATATTTTTCCATCTCTCTTCCTTCAAATAATTGGGAAAGCTGTTTGTGTGCCTCTTCGGTTTTTGCAAATACAATCACACCGCTGGTATCACGGTCTAATCTGTGTACAGTAAATATATTCCCGTATTTTTCTTTAAGCAGATCTTTCAAAGAAATTTCCTGGCCAAGTCTGTCCGGCACACTCAATAATCCCGAAGGTTTATTAATGGCAATTAACTGATCGTTTTCAAATATAATATCCAGTGGCATAATAAAGCGAATACGGTGAAAAATGGAAATAAACTACTAATCGGTTTCCTCTGTGTTTCTCTCGGTGTCTTTTCCTTTACGTAAGAAAGATTTATTCATGAACTTGAGCAGCCTTACTTCTTTTTCATTCAGAAACCGCCATTTACTTCTGTCAACATTTTTCTTGGTCAGGTTGGCAAACATTACCCTGTCGAGGGCTTTTACGTCATAACCCAGGTGTTCAAATATCCTTCTTACAATCCGGTTTCTGCCACTATGTATTTCAATACCCACTACCTGTTTATCTTTTGGATCGGCATACCCTACTGCATCGGCCGCAACAAATCCATCTTCTAATGTAACACCACTCATAATACTGTCCAGGTCTTTTTTGGTAACAGGCTTATCCAGGGTTACTTCGTAAATTTTCTTTACTTCAAATGAAGGATGTGTAAGTTTTTGTGCCAACTCGCCATCATTGGTTAATAGCAACACCCCTGTTGTATTTCTATCTAACCTTCCCACCGGATATACTCTTTCGGGCGTAGCATGTTTGATAAGATCCAATACCGTTTTTCTTCCCTGCGGGTCATGAGACGTGGTTATAAAATCTTTTGGCTTATTCAATAGAATGTAAACAGCATTTCTTTGCAAAAAGACAGGTTTGCCTTTTACAATCACTTTATCCATTCCCGAAACTTTATACCCCGGCTCAAAAATTTTATCTCCGTTTACGGTTACTTTCCCTTCTTTTACCAGTTCTGCTGCCTCTCGTCTGCCACATACACCTGAATGGGCTATGAATTTATTTAATGGCATTAACTCAGGTGGCGTATTTTTCTCATCGTTTGCAATAATTGGTTTGTCTGGCGATGAAATACCCAGTTTTCTATCACTGTTACTGCCAGCTTTTTTGGGGCCTGTTTTTCTGGAATCTGGTCTGGTAGAATGGGATGGATAACGTTGGTTGGCACCTTTGCTTTCTTTGGGAGCCGTCTCAATTCCCCTCATTTTATCTTTCTTCTTCTGGCGCATTTCCTCGCCGGCTGCGCGGGCTTCTGCTTTTACTTTTTTCTTTTCCTGACGAAACGCTTCTTTAATAGCGCTACCTTTCTTCTTATTGGCAAACTTGTCGAAGTTGTCCGTACGTGGTTTTTTCATGATTCAGTATTTATGCTGTTTTTCAACAGGAACTGCAAAGATACGCTATTTGGTGGTAGGGCATTGGCTGTTGGACATCAGCAGTTGGACATCAGCAGTTGGACAGTAGCTGTTGGCATTTGGCTATTAGCCATTGGCTTTGAACTGAATTTGAATGGTTGAATATTTTCCGCTAACTGCCAATTGCCAAAAGCCAATAGCTAAGCTACTTCCCTTTATTTGCCAATTGTCCGCAGGCAGCATCTATATCTTTACCGCGACTACGTCTTAGTCGGGCATTTACACGATTGGATTCAAGTATACCCATAAAATTTTGAATCCCTTCCTCATCAGGTTTGGTAAAGCGGAAAGCATCTATAGGGTTATATTCGATTATGTTAATCAGGTCAGCAGGAATCTGGCGATACACTTTCACCAACTCTTCCGCATCTTTTTCTGAATCATTCAGGTTCTTAAAAAGAATATACTCAAGTGTGATTTCGTTGCCGGTTTGCTTATAGAAATAATTCAATGCTTCGATCAACACTTTAATATTATTTGTTTCATTGATGGGCATGATCCCATTTCGTTTGGTATCATTCGCCGCATGTAAGGATAGTGCCAGTTTGAAACGCACTTTATCATCACCCAATTGTTTGATTTGTTTTGCCACACCCGCGGTGGATACGGTTATCCGTTTCGGACTCATGAAAAGACCATCCTCTGCTGAAATACGTTCAATGGCTTTAAGTACATTGCTATAATTCAGCAAGGGCTCGCCCATCCCCATGAATACAATATTGGATAATTTTTTCTGAAAACTTTCTTCACTTTGCTGGTTAATGAGTACCACCTGGTCATAGATCTCATCATAGGTAAGATTCCGCTTCCTGTCCATATATCCGGTAGCACAAAATTTACAACTAAGACTACAACCTATCTGCGAGGAAACACAAGCAGTTTTGCGCTCTTCAGTGGGAATCAGCACACCTTCCACAAAATGTCCGTCAAAAGTTTTGAAACGGCTTTTCACCGTACCATCGTCGCTAAACTGTGTAGTATTCACTTGTAAGGCCGGTAAAGAAAAATCGCTGCTTAACCGGGCCCTGAGTTCTTTACTTAAATTACTCATGCCCTCAAAACAATGAGCATGTTTCTGCCATAACCATTCACGCACCTGCTTAACCCTGAATTTCTTTTCTCCAATGCTTTCAAAATAGGCTTCCAGATCAGGAGCACTTACATGGCGTATATTAGGTAAAGGGGTATTCATTGGGCAAAGATAACCTTATGAGGTGGAAAGACAATAGAAGGGGGATTGAATAACAAATATCGAATATTGAATGTTGAACAAGGAATTTTGAAGTATTAAAAGAATCAGTCAAAGACTTTATTCCTTCCTAGTTCGACATTCAATATTCGATATTCAATATCTTGCATGTCTAACGAAATGTGATCAAAACGATTGATTATGAAAACATGTTATGTAATTGATGCAGTAAGAACACCTGTTGGCAGGTATGGAGGGAAATTGAGTTCTATTCGTCCGGATGATCTGCTGGCCCATGTAATCGGATCATTAATGCAGCGAAATCCGGGTATTGATCCCGCTGCCATAGAAGATATTATTGCCGGGGCAGCCAACCAGGCAGGAGAGGATAACCGAAATGTAGCAAGAATGGCAGCGTTGCTGGCAGGACTTCCTGTAACTGTAGGAGGGAATACCGTTAATCGTTTATGTGCAAGTGGTTTGCAGGCAATTATGGATGCTTCACGCGCTATTATGTGCGGAGAAGGCATGATTTACATAGCAGGTGGTGTGGAAAGTATGACAAGGGCACCATTTGTAACCGCAAAAGCAGAAGGAGCCTGGAATCGGAAAGTAGAAACCTATGATACTACCATTGGCTGGCGATTTACCAATAAACGTTTAGCAGAAATGTATTATCCATATAATATGGGACAAACTGCAGAAAATGTAGCCAATGAGTGGGCGATTAGTCGCGGTGAGCAGGATGCTTTTGCTTTTTTCTCACAGCAAAAATATTTTGCAGCACTGGAAGCAGGAAAATGGGATGATGAGATAGTGGCTATTGAAATGATTAGTGATCGATTAATCAGCTGGTTTAACCAGGATGAACATCCAAGGCAAACAAGTATGGAAAAATTAGCGGCACTCAAACCAGCGTTTGCAAAAGAAGGAACGGTAACTGCCGGAAATTCATCGGGTATCAATGATGGTGCAGCCGCTATCATGCTGGCTAGCGAAGAAGCCGTAAAGCAGTTTGACCTGCAACCAGTAGCCAGAATTGTAAGTATGGGAATTGCAGGAGTAGATCCGGCTATCATGGGTATGGGCCCGGTACAGGCTTCACATAAAGCCGTAAAAAGAGCGGGCTTGAATAGTAAGGACATTGACCTGATTGAATTAAATGAAGCTTTTGCATCGCAAAGCCTGGCTTGTATCAAAGAACTCGATCTGGACCCCGCAAAAGTGAATGTGAATGGAGGTTCAATTGCCATCGGGCACCCATTGGGATGCAGCGGTGTTCGCATCTCTACAACACTATTACATGAAATGCGAAGAGAGAAAATAAAGTATGGATTGGCAACCATGTGTGTAGGAGTTGGTCAGGGTGCAGCTATTGTGTTTGAAGGAGTATAATTTTCTGAAATAAAACGTGTAAATAATTAAATTGTATGTGGCAGATATGGATCATCATCTTGGACCAGATACCTGTCAGTAATTCCCTGGTGCAGGCCGGAATTGAACTATAGAATCATTACCAATTAATTTTTGCTAAATAAGATTTACCTAACATAATTAATATTATTTTGTGGGTATAAAAATTGACCATATGAAAACTCTTTTCTTATTCTGCCTGGGTATTTGTTTTTTTTACATAGCGGATGCACAACAAACGCCTGCTCCTGATTCTGTTCTACAACAGTATGTTGGTAAATATAAATTTCCGGATGGAAGTGTTGTAGCCGAAGTTACCGTAGCATTGGAAAGTGGAGCATTAACCATGGCTTCCTCCGCCGGTGTTTCCCCACTTGAAAAACAGGGAGAAGCTTTATTTGCGATTACCCAGTTTCAGGGTACGGCAAAATTCAATCGCGACAGCAATAAAAAAATAATCGGGGTAAGTATTAATGCCATGGGCTATGTACTGGAGGGTACTAAATCCGATGGATCAAGTCTTAGTTTTCAGGCACCATTCAGGAACCCGGCTGAATACGATTTCATTTGGGGTAGAACAACACGCTGATGGGTTTCTAAAATACCATCAATAAAAAGCCGGGCGTATTATTGCCCGGCTTTTTATTGATAATACGTTTCATCCAGATAAAATAACCCATCTGGTTTTCTCCAGTACCAGAACTTCTTTTTATAAATACAGTAAAAGCCTTTCGCTGTTTGTTGTACCAGTTTTGCAGGCACATAAATTACTCTGGGAGGTATTATTTTAAACCGGGAAATCAAATTGGCCCTTTGAGACGGCGTGAAAGATCTCGCGATTTGATTGTAATCCACTTTTGCAGCAATATCTTCAGGAAGCCTGTCTTTTGTTGTTATGATTTCCCCTTTTTCGCTGATTACAATCAGTGGATTGTTGTAAATGGTTACGGGATTCACTGTGATGGCAGATGATAATACTGGTTCTGTTATAGAGGTACTAGGTATAGGTACTTTGGGAGTAATACTTACTGACGGGATAGTTCTCTTGCCACAGGAATATAATCCCATAATTACCCATAGACAGAAATAGGTTAGGCGTTTCATAAGAACTTTTGATCTTACACAGAAAATATTGTGCCGTAATGGAGGGGGTAATAAGAAAAGTTACGAAAATAGCCAGACAAACCCCAGTAAAGTTTTATCAGACTCTGTATTTACCATATATCTGCATGTAGTTTACTATTATGTAATCTGATTTTCATTGCATATTCCAGACCGCTTGTGGAAAAGCCATAAACTGTTTATATTTATGAAATCAAATTTGGAAGCAACCAACAACTGCTTCCCATTCACCTGGTACCCGGTAACCGTCCTCATTTTATCCTGCTTGGGGCACATTCAGAAATACTTATAGAGACCTTATAGAGACCCTATAGAGACCTTATAGAGACTTTGCGGAGACTTTATAGGAAGTCAACTTGCTTACTATTTGCATGATAGCCTATGTATAACCGCAGTATACAGTCATGCTAAAGTCATCCAGGGGTATTGTTGTCCTAATCCTACGCTGATGCTGAGCTAAGTATATGCTAAGATTTATTTCTAACCGGGAATCTTGGGTGGCTTTACCCTTACAAAATCGGGGGTATTAATGAAAAGTCAGTATTATTTAACGTGTTGTGGTATTAAAATAGATGGAAATTCAATTAATTGCCGATATTTTTCTTTGCATACTCCGCTAAGAATGTATAAAAAACTAGCACTCAATGTATATTGATATGTAAGCTATTTTTAAATAGCACAACACGTTAAATCATTAATAGCTCAATGAGTCCATTTTTAAAATGGAAAGGAAGCCAGTGCTGATTGTGGAATGGTTTGTTGCTCTCCTTTCAAAAGGTTTTTTACAACACAACTTCCGCTCTGTAATTCCTCACTACCCAGAATAATGGCATAAGGAATTTGCTTTTTTTCGGCGTATTTAAATTGTTTGTCAAATTTTGCATTTTCGTGAAACAACTCACAGCAGACACCTTTCATTCTCAATTCCCGCATCAAAGCAAAAGCGGCTTTGCTCTCCGCTTCGCCAAGGTTAAAAAACAGGACCTGGGTTCCGAGTTGTACGTCTTGGGGAAATACTTTTAATTCTTCCATTACATCATAAATCCTGTCTACGCCAAAACTGATACCCACACCTGGAACATCCGGAACGCCAAATAACCCGGTAAGATCATCATACCTGCCACCACCACCTATACTACCCATCTCTACATGCAATGCTTTTACTTCAAAAATGATACCTGTATAATAGTTTAATCCCCGGGCCAGCGTGAAATCGGGTTGGAGTTGAGAGTTCGAGGTTTGGGTTTGGTAATTGAGAACGTATTCAATCTCTTCAATCCCTTGATTGCCTATGGAATTATTTCCCAAAAGTTCTTGTAACTGGTTAATTTTTTCTTCAGTATCGCCTGAAATAGTCAGGTATTTTTCAATAATTGCAATCTGCGTTGGGTTTAATCCCTTATTCGACAATTCTTCTTTTACCTTGTCAAGCCCGATTTTATCCAGCTTATCAATCGCAACGGTTATATCGGTTAATTTAAGATCGCTACTTATATTTTCTTTTTGTTCTGGAGCAGAGATAGCAGCCAATGCTACTATCTCGGCTAATCCCTGTAATATCTTCCGACTGTTAATCTTTATTTCCACAGCAACACCCAGTTTGTCAAAAACCTGACTGTAAATGCTGACTAGCTCAACTTCATTTAATAAAGATTTACTTCCCACCACATCACAGTCACATTGATAGAATTCCCTGTATCTGCCGCGCTGAGGTCGATCTGCTCTCCAAACAGGTTGAACCTGGTATCTCTTGAAAGGCATGGTAAGTTGACCGAAATTCATAGCAACATATCTGGCAAATGGAATGGTTAAATCATACCGCAATGCTCTTTCGGTAATCTCTTTTGAACTTTTACCCGACAATACTTTATCAAACGCTTCTTTTGTCTGAGTCAGTTTATTGGGGTTATCCAGCCCGTTATTTAATATTTTAAAGATCAGTTTATCACCTTCATCTCCATATTTGCCCATTAGGGTATCCAGGTTTTCCATTGCCGGTGTTTCGATAGGCTGAAACCCATACAATTCAAAAACTGTGCGTATAGTCTGAAAAATATAATTGCGTTTGCGTACTACGGTAGCACCAAAATCTCTGGTTCCCTGTGGTAATGAAGGTTTGCTCATGGGCTAGAATAAATAAATCTTCAGTAACGAAGTAATATTAAATATTTTTATGTTTTTGTGTAAGATTGTATGATCTTATCACAAGCTCTGTTCAACAATTCGAAAACAAGGTGAAAATCTTTTTCTGTACCATACCAGGGATCTGGAACATTCCGTTTTTCGCCTGGATATAAAGCTGATAATATCAGATCTACTTTCTCCTCCTTCCATTTTGAGCCACTGATCCGCTTCACTTCCTGGTAATTATCCGTATCCATCACATAAATCCTGTCAAATACATCCATATCCTTCTCTACAAACTGCCGGCATCGCTGTTTTCGAATATCAATACCATTTGCCAGGGCCACTTTCTGTGAAGTGGGATGTGGATTTTCACCAATATGATAGTTCCCCGTTCCAGCGCTATCTACAATCCATCCCAACCCTGCTGCCTCTGATTTAGCTTGTAAGATACCCTCTGCCAATGGACTCCTGCAGATATTTCCCAGGCATACCATCAAGATTTTCATGGGTCAAAGATACTGTTATGAAAGGATTCTCAAATTTCATCTGAAATGAGCAAGACATGCTGGTTAGCAGCGGTATTTTGTAAATCAAACCCAGCCGGTTCAATCCGGCTAAACGATAAAAGCCAAAGACCCTATGCAGTTCATTGAAACCGGGAGATAAAAATGAATACAGTACTAACATTCATTAGTATTTCGGACTAACCAATTATGGAAAAAACACATTTAATGCATCTAAGGAGTATACTTACCGATTTGTTTTAAAATGCCGCTGAGATTGTTTCAGCAAAATAAAATTATTAACTAAATTGCCCGTCCCGGCACAAAATTGATCTTATTATGGAAATGGAATACAGAGAGAAATCGAAGAAGAGCTATTCTGTGATACGCATGACTTATAATATTACAGTAGGCTTATTTATATTAGGAATGGGTGCCCTTATGTTTCTGGCGGAGCGATTGAAAGTGACGCAAATCACCGATTCGGATCCTTTATTCCGCTATTTGTTTGGAGGTATCTGTTTATTATATGGCGGATTTCGCTTGTACAGGGGCATTAAGGGTGAGAATTAAGATGATGAAAAGGGTATTATATTACGGTGTGCTTTTGTTCTTTGTTTCTTGTGATTCCTCTCCCAAAAAAGAGGATCCTAGAGATACACCTAACAAAGGCGAGATCAATATTAGTGTGGATGAAAGTTTTAAACCGGTAATTGAAGAAGAACTGCTGGTACATCACTCAGCATTTCCAAAAACCCGGATTCATGTTTTTTATAAATCGGAAGCAGCTTGTTTTAAAGACCTCGAATCAGACAGTACACGAATGATACTGGTGGCGAAAGGACTAACAGATGCAGAAGCTAAGATCTTTGAGAATAATTTGTCGTACAGACCACAATACGGAATATTGGCTTATGATGCAGTAGCTGTAATCGTAAACAAAGCCTCCAGGGATAGCGTGTTTACCATGGATCAGTTGAAAGATATCCTGAGTGGAAAAAATAATATTACTGCTGTAATGGATGGTAAAAATGCGACCAGTACTGTGCGGTTTTTAAAGGATAGTGTTTTACATGGTGCGGCATTTGGCACAAATGTAGTAGCTTCCGAAAACAGTCAACAGGTGGTAGATATTGTATCAAAAAACCCCAAACTAATCGGTTTTGTGGGGTTAAGTTGGGTAGGCGATTTGTACGACAAAAAACAGGAAGCCTACCAGGAGAAAATACGATTAGCCAGTGTAGAATGCACCGCATGTCTGGAAAAGGATATGTATGCAAAACCTTCACAGGCAACGATTACGTATGGCGAATATCCTCTGGCACGGCCCTTGTATTATATATTGAAGGAAAATGAGTCAGGATTGGGAACCGGATTGATGAATTTTATGAGTATGGAAAGAGGACAACTTATTTTTCGAAGAGCGTTTCTCGCACCGGCAAAAATGGCTTTTCATGTTCGGTCGGGGAAAATTAAAGATGCAGATTAACAGAACAATTATAAAAACAGACAAATGAAGAAGACCGTTTCTTTGATGTTTACAGCAATGCTTGCTGCGCAGTGTTTGATGGCCCAGTTACCTGATGGGATCAAGTACATGAGCTTAGAAAAATTTAAGAGTGCAAAAGAAGCGTTCCAGAAAGCCTATGAAGCCAATCCAAAGGATGGTCAGACCATTTATTGGATGGGAGAAGCAATGCTTTTGCCTGATCCTGGTGCCGGAGATTTTAAAGACCGTGTGCAGGCAGCCAAAGCCCTTTATCAGAAAGGTTTACAGGATATCGGCAGCGACCCCTGGTTACTGGTGGGTATGGGCCATGTAGATATTTTGGAAGGGGCTGATATGAATTCTGTCAAACAAAAATTTGAACAAGCTATTACTGCAACTACCGAAACCAAGGGAAAAAATAAAGGCAAACCCAATCCGGCTATCTTAGATGCAATTGGTAGGGCAAATGCGGAAGTTCCTATCGGTATGGGTGATCATGCATATGCCATCGATAAACTGAAACAAGCTGCTACACTGGATCCTAACAATACCGATATCTACATCAATATGGGTATCAATTACCAGAAAATGGGTGGTGAAAATGGGGGAGATGCTGTAAAAGCTTACCAGGAAGCCATTAACCATGACCCTAAAAATGCAAGAGCTTTTTACCGTATCGGTAAAATCTATCAAAGTCAGAATAACAAAGATCTGTTCGAACAGAATTTCAATAGCGCTATTGCCGCCGACCCTGCATACCCTTTACCTTATATAGCTTTCTTCCTTTACTACGAGAACAAGGATGTGAACAAGGCAAAAGAATACCTGGACAAATTTGTTGCCAACGCAGACAAAGATCCATTAACAGATTTCTTTATGGCTGTTTACCTTTTCAGAGCAGGAAAAAACAGTGAATCATTAGCCAAGCTGAAAGAAATTGAAAATGGGGGAGGTACGAAAGTTTTGCCAAGACTGAATATGATCTATGCTCTTAACTACGACCGGTTAGGTGATTCTGTTCAGGCCAAAGCATATATAGAAAAATATTTTGCCACGGCGCCAGTAGAAAGAATTGAACCCTCTGATTATGATTTTGCTATCAAGGTATTATCAAAATTCCCGGGAAATGAGGCCAAAGTAGTTACCTATATTGAGAAAGCATTGGCCAACGATACTTCTAAAGTCAATAAACTGAATTATATGGCGGGAGCTGCTGATATGTTCGCTAAGGCCAAAATGTATCCCGATCAACTAAAGTGGATACAAAGACAGGTTGACCTGAAAGGTGGCCCCGTAAGTGAAGTGGATTATTATAAAATGACCAGTATTGCTTTTACTTCGAAAGATTATGCACAAACACTAACACTTGCCAAATCCTATATGGCGGCCTTCCCAGATAAACCACAGCCCTATACTTTTTTCAAAAAATCAGCTATTGCTTTAGACCCGGATACTACTGGAACTGCTATTAGCTACTTGCAGTATATGGATTCTATCTATACGCTGCAGGGAAAGGATAAATACAAAAAGGAGATTTTCCTGAATCAGTATTTTATTCTTCTGACTTATACAAAGCAAATGACAGCTCTTCAGCACAGACCTGATTTCAAAGTCAAGACGGATGGAACCAAAACTCCTCCTGTGGAAGAATACCTCGCTATCAGCCAAAAGGCTTTAGATGTTACAGACAGCATGCTTTTAGCATATCCTGATCCAAACGACGAGAATAACCAATTTGTAATGAAAGCGAAAACCGGAATTCAGAAGGGGATCGACTATTATACCAAGCCTCCAGCCAAAAAAGGAGGCGGTTCGGCAGCGGCCACCAATGGTAATGGAGCCTCTCCAAAAGGATAAATAAAAAAATATACAAGAAATAACTCCCCATTTTGGGGAGTTTTTCTTTTATATCCTTATCAGGCGTATTTTTGCGCTACAATAATCCAGAAATATGAGTTGGCTTTCTTTCCTTTCTGACGCAAGTGCTTCCAATTCAGCAAATAATTATTTTCCAATAGGCATTCAGTTAATCTTTGCCGCAGGCTTTGTGGCCACTATGATTGGGTTCTCTGCATGGGTAGGCCCTAAACGTAAAACTGCCGATAAGCTTGAAAATTTTGCCAGTGGTATCGAAACCCATGGAAATGCACGTCAACCCATGGCCATCAAGTATTTCCTCGTTGCCATCCTGTTTGTATTATTCGACGTAGAAGTAATTTTTTTCTATCCTTATGCTGTCAATTTTCGTGAGTTGGGATGGCCCGGATTCGGGGCTGTATTAATGTTTGTGGCTTTTTTCCTGGTTGGTTTTGTCTATATTATCAAAAAAGGTGCCCTTAATTGGGAAGACTAGTTATGATGATTGTTAATTATTAATTGCTAATTAGAAAATATGTCTCGTCCGGTAAGATTTAATATTCACCCCATCGAAGCCCAATTAGGCAATGCAATATCTGTTGCAGAAGCGCCCGATGGCTATGCTGGTGAAGGTTTTTTTACTGCCAGGTTAAGCGATGTGGTTGGGCTTGCCCGAAAAAATTCTCTCTGGCCCCTTCCTTTCGCTACTTCCTGCTGTGGTATTGAGTTCATGGCTACTATGGGTTCGCACTATGACTTAGCAAGATTTGGCTCTGAAAGGGTTGGATTTTCTCCAAGACAATGCGACCTGTTGATGGTAATGGGTACCATTGCCAAAAAAATGGCACCTGTACTTCGCCAGGTATACCTGCAAATGGCAGAACCCAGATGGGTGATGGCAGTAGGTGCCTGCGCTTCCAGTGGCGGTATTTTTGATACCTACAGCGTTTTGCAGGGAATTGACCAGGTAATACCAGTGGATGTATATGTGCCGGGTTGTCCGCCAAGACCAGAAGCGATTTTAGATGGGTTCATGAAAATACAGGAACTGGTTGGTCAGGAAAGTATTCGCAGAAGAAACAGTGAGCAATACAAGGCATTGATGAATGGGTATGGAATAGAATAATCCCCCATGGCGTAAAAGCTACAGATGGGATATATATAAACTTATGGCAGTAACGAACGATTTGATTCAGCAGAAATTAACTGCAAAATTTGGAGAAGGGTTCTTCCATTTCGAAGAATCATACGGTATGCTCACGATAGAAGCACCAAAAGAACAGAACCTGAAAGTGTTGCAGTTTCTCTATGAAGAAGAAGAACTCGCTTTCCGTTTTCTAACAGATCTTTGTGCGGTTAACTACCCTGATCTTCCGGGCCGCGAACTGGCTGTTGTATATCATTTGCATAATCTTGCTGATAACCTGCGTATACGATTAAAAGTGTTTACAGGAATTGAGAATCCCGATATTTTCACTGCGTCAAAACTATTTTCTTCCGCTAACTGGATGGAAAGAGAAACCTATGATTTTTTCGGAGTAAACTTTGTAGGACATCCTAATCTGAAAAGAATATTGAATGTAGATGAGATGGACTATTTTCCAATGAGGAAGGAATTTCCATTGGAAGACCAGACCCGAAGAGATAAGGATGATGAAATGTTTGGAAGAGGATAAATAATAAGGTGTAGTGTTGTTGGACTGCTCTCAGTTTTTGAAAGTCCAAAACAAAAAAACCAGGATCTTATAATAATATAGCGATACTGATAGAATATGACAGAGAACCATCACCATCACGTTAAACTGCCTGAAGGCTCGATAGAGAAACAGACCACTACCCTCAACGTAGGGCCTACACACCCTGCTACCCATGGTGTGTTTCAAAATATTATGGAGTTGGATGGTGAGCGGATTGTTTCTACTGAGTCAACCGTAGGTTATATTCACCGCGCTTTTGAAAAAATAGCTGAGCGCAGACCTTTATACCAGATCACACCGCTTACCGATCGATTGAATTATTGCAGCAGCCCCATCAACAATATGGGCTGGCATCTTACCTGCGAAAAATTGCTGGGGGTAGAAACACCCAAAAGAGTGGATTATCTCCGCATCATCATCATGGAACTGGCCAGGATATCCGACCACCTGATCTGTAATTCGATCGTTGGTGTGGATACCGGTGCCTATACCGGGTTCCTTTATGTGATGCAATACCGTGAATTAATCTATGAAATATATGAAGAAGTATGTGGGTCCCGTCTTACTACTAATATTGGGCGTATTGGCGGCTTTGAAAGGAATTTCTCAAATACAGCGTTTACGAAACTCGAGAAATTCTTAAAAGAATATCCTTCTGTTCTGAAGGAATTTGAAAATCTATTTACCCGTAACCGGATATTCATGGAACGCACCATTGGTACCGGTGCCATTAGTGCTGAACGCGCATTGAATTATGGATTTACAGGTCCCAATTTACGCGCAACAGGCGTAGATTATGATGTTCGTGTGCACAGTCCCTATAGTAGTTACGAAGATTTTGATTTTACGATACCTGTTGGAAGTACGGGTGATAATTATGACCGGTTCCTGGTACGAAATGAAGAAATGTGGCAAAGCCTGGGTATTATTCAGCAGGCATATCGGAAAATACAGGAGTTCAAAGGGGAAGAGGCAGAAGTGTTTCATGCCAATGTTCCGGAGTATTACCTGCCTGAGAAAAAAGATGTGTATACTAAAATGGAAGCCCTGATCTGGCATTTCAAGATTATTATGGGTGAAGTGGATATGCCAAAAGGAGAAGTATATAAATCAGTAGAAGGTGGCAATGGCGAACTGGGCTTTTACCTGATTAGTGATGGAGGCCGCGCACCATTCCGTCTGCATTTCCGCAGACCTTGCTTTATCTATTACCAGGCCTACCCCGAACTGGTAACAGGAGGAATGCTGAGTGATGCGATTGTTACCATGAGTAGCTTGAACTTGATTGCGGGGGAAATGGATGCTTAAATAAAACAATGAAACAAGTAAGCAATAGCACAAACATTGCTGAATTGTCAAACTGATAAATGGTTATGAATAAATTTTCAGAAGAAAAACTCGCCAAAGTAAAAGAGATTATCTCTCACTATCCGGAAGGAAAGCAAAAAAGCGCACTGCTTCCTGTATTGCATATTGCACAGGATAGTTTTGGTGGCTGGCTGAGCGCAGAAACCATGGATTATGTAGCCGAATTACTTCAGATAACACCTATTGAAGTATATGAAGTAGCTACTTTCTATAGTATGTATAATCTGAAACCGGTTGGTAAATATATGTTTGAGGTTTGCCAAACAGGTCCATGTATGCTGAATGGTTCTGATAATATCATTGCTTATATCGGAGAAAAACTGGGTATTAAACCCGGCGAAACAACAGCAGATGGTTTGTTTACATTAAAAACGGCAGAATGTTTAGGTGCTTGCGGGTATGCCCCCATGATGCAGTTGGGCAAACACTATCGTGAACATTTAACCAAAGAAAAAGTGGATAGTATTATTGAAGAATGCAGAAAGAATGCTGAGGCAAATAATTAGTTTGGGTTTGAATAAGTCATTTCGATCAAAAAAATAAAATCAGCGGCAGCATCCGCAAATCGAATAATATGGGTGTACAATTATTATTAGAAAAAGCAAAAGTAGAAGGCATCCGCAAGTACGAAGTGTACCGCAGGGAAGGTGGCTACCTTAGCGTGGAGAAAGCACTGAAAACAATGAGCCCGGAAGTCATTGTAGAAGAAGTGAAGAAAAGCGGATTAAGAGGAAGAGGTGGCGCAGGTTTTCCAACAGGAATGAAATGGAGCTTTATTGCCAAACCCGAAGGCGTTCCTCGTCACCTGGTTTGTAATGCAGACGAAAGCGAGCCGGGTACTTTTAAAGACAGGTTCCTGATGGAATTTATTCCGCACCTGTTGATTGAAGGATTAATCGTTTCTTCTTTTGCACTGGGAAGCAATACTACTTATATATATATCCGTGGCGAATATGCATGGGTTGCAGAGATTTTAGAATTTGCCATCGGCGAAGCAAAAGCCAATGGATTTTTGGGAAAAAATATTCTAGGTACCGGTTTTGATTGTGAGATATACGTACATCGCGGGGCAGGTGCTTATATCTGTGGAGAAGAAACTGCTTTAATCGAATCTCTCGAAGGAAAAAGAGGTAACCCGCGTATCAAACCTCCTTTCCCTGCGATACAGGGAGCCTGGATGCGCCCAACAGTTGTAAATAATGTGGAAACACTTGCGGCAATAGTTCCCATTATTAATTTGGGTGGAGACGAATATGCGAAGATCGGTGTAGGAAAATCTACAGGTACCAAACTCATGTCGGCCTGTGGTAATATCAAAAAACCGGGTGTCTATGAAATCGATATGACGATCTCGGTTGAAGAATTTATTTTCAGTGATGAATATTGTGGCGGGATTGCCAATGGAAAAAGATTGAAAGCCTGTATACCCGGCGGTTCCTCAGTACCTATTTTGCCTGCCAACCTTTTATTGAAAACAGCAAAAGGGGATACCAGGTATATGAACTATGAAAGCCTGAGTGATGGCGGCTTTGCCACAGGTTCCATGATGGGATCAGGCGGATTTATTGTGTTGGATGAAGATCAGTGCATAGTAAAAAATACCTATACATTTGCGCGATTCTACCGGCATGAAAGCTGCGGACAGTGTTCGCCTTGCAGAGAAGGGACCGGATGGATGGAAAAATTATTGTTAAGACTGGAAAATGGACAAGGTAAGATTAGTGATATTGATTTGCTGTGGGATATTCAACGGAAAATTGAAGGAAATACGATCTGCCCGTTAGGAGATGCTGCGGCCTGGCCTGTAGCAGCTGCTATCAGACATTTCAGGGATGAATTTGAATGGCATGTAACCCATGCAGAAGAGGCAGTAAAAAGGAACTATGGATTGGCTCATTATGCAGACCCGATTCATGTGCCGGCTTAAATAATTCAAAATTCAAAAGGCAAAATTCAAAAAAATGGATACTGTCTTTTGTAAATGCCGAAAAGCATTTTGACTTTTTAATTTTGACTTTTGATTTTATAAAATATGTCAGAACAACCTTTATTCAAAGTAACCATCGATAACATTACTATCGAAGTGCCTGCAGGGACAACCATCCTGAATGCGGCTCGTAAAATAGGTGGTGATGTGGCTCCCCCCGCTATGTGCTACTATAGCAAACTGCAGGGTAGTGGTGGTAAATGCCGTACTTGTCTGGTAGAAGTAAGCAAAGGATCTGAAAAAGATCCACGACCCATGCCAAAACTGGTGGCATCCTGCCGTACCACTGTCATGGATGGGATGGAAGTAAAAAATATTACCAGTCCAAAAGTACTGGATGCCCGCGCAGGTATTGTTGAATTTTTATTGCTGAACCATCCTTTGGATTGCCCTATCTGCGACCAGGCTGGCGAATGTCATTTACAGGATCTCAGTTATGAACATGGTAAAGAAGGCACTCGTTATGAGTTTCAGCGCCGCACTTTTAAAAAGCATGATTTAGGTCCATATATTCAGTTACACATGACACGTTGCATTCTTTGCTATCGTTGTGTGTTTACGGCTGATCAATTGACACAAAAAAGAGAGCATGGAGTATTGGACAGAGGAGATCATTCTGAAATTGCCACATTGATAGAGAAAAGTCTCGAAAACGATTTTATTGGCAATGTAATTGATGTTTGCCCTGTTGGCGCACTAACCGATAAAACCTTCCGTTTCAAAAATCGTGTATGGTTTCTGAAACCAATGGATGCCCATAGAGATTGCCCTACCTGTAGCGGAAAAGTTACTTTATGGAACCGCGGTGATGAAGTGTTCCGGGTAACTGCTCGTAAAGATGAATGGGGTGAAGTGGAGAGTTTGGAAGATGGCAAAACTGCCTGGATCTGCAATACCTGTAGATTTGAAAAGAAAAAAACAAGTGATTGGGTAATCGAAGGCCCCAGGAATATTAGCAGACATTCTGTGATTTCGCAAGGGCATTACCAGGGTAAGATTGGAACACATATGCCGACAGAAACCTTTGAAGCAGTGAATGGTGGCAGAGAACCGAAAATATGGTTGGATATTCATTCAATCAGCGAAGTAAACCAACCTTCTATAGACCTTAGTCTGATTGAAGGACCGGCACACTCAAATGACTTTAATTCCAGAAAAGATTAATTGCAATTTATATCATGACATTACTCACTATTGACTTGCTCTTATTGCTAGAAAAACTGGTGCTCATTGCAATCATTGTTTTTGCGAGCCTGGGTATTGCATTGTATACCACGTTTGCAGAACGTAAAGTGGCGGCTATTTTGCAGGATAGGCCAGGCCCTAACCGTGCAGGCCCTTTTGGATTGTTTCAGCCATTTGCTGATGGATTGAAATTGATCATGAAAGAAGAAATTATTCCGAATACTGCAAATAAAGGGTTGTTTATACTTGGACCGGGATTGGCCATGACTGCTGCATTAATGACCTGTGCGGTAATACCCTGGAGTAGTCATGTTACTTTGTTTAATCGCAATATTGATTTGCAGGTGGCTGATATCAATATTGGTATTCTATATGTTTTTGGCGTAGTGAGCATGGGCGTATACGGCATTATGATTGGAGGATGGGCTTCTAATAATAAGTTTTCCCTGATGGCGGCTTTGCGTGGGGCTTCACAAGCGATTAGTTATGAATTGGCCATGGGGCTTGCGCTGATTGCAGTATTGATGATCTCCGGGTCTTTAAGCCTGAAAACAATTGTAGACCAACAAATGCAACCGGGTCGTTTATGGAATATTGCCTACCAGCCACTGGGCTTTTTGATATTTTTTATCTGTGCAATGGCAGAATGTAATCGTACGCCTTTTGATTTACCAGAAGCTGAGAATGAATTGAATTTCGGATACCATCAGGAATACTCATCCATGAAACTTGGGTTTTACCTGTTTTCAGAATATGTGAATATGATTATGAGTAGTGCAGTAATGGCCTGCTTGTTCTTTGGCGGATTTGATATCCCATTCCTGGACGAAAAAACACTGGCCCCTAACCTCGCAGCTGTATTAGGCGTGGCAGCTTTATTAACCAAGATCGTGATTTTCATATTTGTGTTTATGTGGATACGCTGGACTATTCCGCGTTTCCGATATGACCAGTTGATGAACCTGGGATGGAAGAAATTGATACCACTGGCATTATTGAATATGTTGCTAACAGGTGCGTTCATTTTATGGAAGCAGGGGTAAAAACAAACCTGAGGTAAGAAGAGATTGAGAATTGGATCAGTAAGTTGAAAATGAAAATATTTTTGCAGCGCATCAAATAATACCTGCGTTTGCTAAAAAGAAATAATAAACATGCAAGCATTAACCAATAGATCAAAAGCGGTAAGTAGAAAGCCCATGAGTTTTATGGAGCGTTTGTATTTGCCATCCATTGTTAAGGGTATGGCGATTACTTTCAGCCATATTTTTAAGAAGCAACCCACTATACGCTACCCGGAACAAACCCGTCAGTTTAGTCCGGTATTCCGTGGTTTGCATGTGCTGAACCGCGATGCGGAAGGTCGGGAGCGTTGCACCGCCTGCGGACTTTGCGCGGTTGCATGTCCCGCAGAGGCTATTACGATGGAAGCGGCTGAAAGATTGCCAGGAGAAGAAAATCTGTATCGCGAAGAAAAATATGCAGCCAGATATGAGATCAATATGCTGCGTTGTATCTTTTGCGGACTATGCGAAGAAGCCTGTCCGAAAGATGCTATTTATCTTAGTGAAACATTTGCACCATCTAATTTCACCCGCAAGGGATTTATATATGGAAAGAAAGATTTATTGATACCTGACCCTGCTACAGAGGCGGAAGCATATGCTAAAGCACGTGGCGGAGAAAGAACAAATTAATTGACAATAAGTAGTTGACCTTTGAAAACCCATTGTTAATTACGAATTGCTAATTGCTAATTTAAAAAGATGAGTACAACTGACATACTATTCTACTTCCTGAGTGCTTTAGCCATATTTAGTGCGATCATGGTTTTGGTAAGCAGGAATCCTGTTCACAGTGTATTGTGGCTGATTCTTGTGTTTTTCGCCATTTCGGGACACTACATATTACTGAACGCGCAATTTCTAGCTATTGTAAACCTGATTGTATATGCAGGGGCCATTATGGTACTCTTCTTATTTGTGATTATGTTAATGAACCTGAACGCCGAAACAGAACCCCAGAAACATATGTGGATGAAATTAGCCGGGGTGATTTCTGGCGGATGTTTCCTGATGGTATTCGTATCATTGGTTAGACAGGCAACCGATATGCAAAACAAATCTGTACTAATGAAAACCGGGGATATCGGTCTGATCAAAAACCTGGGTAAAGCACTGTTTAGCGATTATGTGGTTCCATTCGAAATCAGTAGTGTATTGTTTTTGAGTGCCATGGTGGGTGCTGTAGTGATTGGGAAAAAAGATTAGCAAAACAACCTACTGTAGGGAGGAATTGACAATATTTGAATAAATTAAATAGGTCCGGCAAGGACTAAGCATATGCCAATACAATATTATATCTATCTCTGCTTAACGCTTTTCAGCATTGGTATTATCGGTGTACTTACGCGTAGAAATGCCATTATTGTTTTTATGTGTGTGGAATTGATGCTAAATGCAGTAAACCTGTTATTAGTGGCTTTTTCCAAAATGCACCATGGGGTAGCTTTGGGGTCCAGCCCAACTACTATGGTGGGGATCGAAGGACAGATATTTGTATTCTTTATTATGGTAGTGGCAGCTGCCGAAGTAAGTGTGGGCCTGGCTATTATTGTAATGATGTATCGGAATACGCATTCTGTAGATATTAATTTTCTGAATAGGTTAAAAAATTAACCTTCCTCCGAAAGGGGTAAAGGGATTTTACATAAGAATTTCAGTATGAGCAAACTTGTTTATTTAGTACCACTATTTCCCCTGCTGGGTTTTCTGATCAATGGATTGGGAAGAAAATCACTTTCCAAATCAATGATCAGCTTAATAGGCAGTGGCGTTATACTTGCTTCCTTTATCGTAAGCGTTATGCTGTTTTTTGATGTAAAAGCAAATGGGGCTTCTGTAATAACACTGTTTGATTTTATCAAAGCAGACGGCTTTCAGATACCTTTTGCTTTTCAGGTTGATCAGCTGTCTTCCCTATTTCTACTGATCATTACAGGCGTAGGTTTCCTGATACATTTGTATTCTTCCGCCTATATGCAGGATGAGGAACCCCAACACTATGGCAGGTATTTTTCTTACCTGAATTTATTTGTGTTTTCTATGTTGTTATTGGTGCTTGGCGCCAACTATGTAATCATGTTCATTGGCTGGGAAGGCGTGGGATTATGTTCTTACCTGCTTATTGGTTTCTGGTTTAAGAACAACGATTATAATTATGCCGCAAAGAAAGCTTTTATCATGAACCGTATCGGTGACCTGGGTTTTCTGCTGGCGGTATTCTGGTTATTATTCAGACTGGGCACGGTTTCTTATGGAGACGTGTTTGCGAATATATCCAAACTCAGTTCATTTGATATTACCGGTATTACCATGCTTCTGTTTGTAGGTGCTATGGGTAAAAGCGCACAGATCCCTTTGTATACATGGTTGCCTGATGCGATGGCAGGTCCAACACCTGTTTCAGCATTGATACACGCTGCTACAATGGTTACCGCAGGTATTTACATGATTGCAAGAAGTAATATTTTATATACGATGGCTCCTGCTACACAAACAGTGGTAGCGGTTATCGGACTTTCCACAGCCATATTGGCGGCTACAATTGCTTTGCAGCAAAATGATATTAAAAAGGTACTGGCTTATTCTACGGTTAGTCAACTGGGTTATATGTTCCTGGGTTTAGGCGTTGGTGCATACACAGGAGCCGTATTTCATGTAATGACCCATGCTTTCTTCAAAGCGTTATTATTCTTAGGTGCCGGCTCAGTAATACATGCCATGCATCATGAACAGGATATTCGTAAAATGGGGGGATTAAAAAAATATCTTCCCATTACGCATATCACTTTTTTACTGGCTTGTCTCGCTATTGCAGGTATCCCTCCTTTCTCAGGTTTCTTTTCAAAAGATGAGATATTGACAGCTGCATTCGGAAAAAATCCATTGTATTATATCATTGGCGTTGGTGGAGCATTGATGACGGCTTTTTATATGTTCCGGTTGTATACACTTACTTTCCTGGGTAATTTCCGCGGAACACATGAACAGGAACATCATTTGCATGAAAGCCCTTGGCAGATGACATTCCCGCTGATTATTCTGGCAATATTATCCGTATTTGGCGGCTTTTTAGGTATACCTGAAGTATTTGCGAAAGATGCACATAGCCTGGAACATTTTCTGTCTCCGATTTTTGCGGGATCCGAAAAAATCACCGGTGAACATGCACATCTTGCCGCTTCTCAGGAATATATCATGATGGGTGTATCTACGATTTTGATTGCAATCATGATCGGCATAGCGATTAGCCGCTATAAAAAATATCAATTGAATACCGACGAAAATACTGGTCTTTCCAAAGTGCTGGAACATAAATGGTATGTTGATGAATTATATAATGCAGTAATCGTAAATCCTCTCAATGCAATCGCAGGATTTTGTAAAAATATTATTGAGAAGAGTGGTATAGATGGTTTGGTAAATGGTGCTGGAAGATTGGTTGGATATGGCTCCAGGCAATTGAGATTATTGCAGAGCGGACAAGTAGGAAACTATATACTAATCATGGTACTGGCAATGGTTGTATTTGTTTTGGTATGGTTTAATGATAATGCCATTATGAATTTTTTGAATAAAATATTATAAACTGCTTTGTTGCGATAAAGAAAGAATATGATTCCTGTTTTATTGATATTGATCCCTTTACTTACCGGTTTGGTCAGTTTTTTTATAAAAAACGATAAAGCCGTTAAAACATGGTCACTGCTGTCTTCTGTAATTACACTGCTAATTGCATTTACGGCTGTTTTCAATTGTTACCCCGGACAACTTTCTTATGATGCAGCCTGGTTACCTACACTAGGAAGCCGGTTTGCCTTGATGACGGATGGAATGGGTAAAATGTTATGCATGCTCACAGCAGTTTCATTCCCGCTTATTTTTGCTGCGATCTTCAAGAATAATTATAAACAATCCAGTGGTTTTTACGGGTTGATGCTGTTATCGCAGGCCGGTCTCATGGGCGTATTTACAGCAGCGGATGCTTTGGTGTTTTATTTCTTCTGGGAACTGGCATTGATTCCGGTGTATTTTCTTTGTTCTATCTGGGGTGGCGAGAAAAGGATTGCTGTCACTTTCAAATTCTTTATCTATACATTCCTGGGTTCTTTGTTAATGCTGGTGGGTATCTTGTTTCTTTATTTTCATACCAATGATCATTCATTTGCTATAAAATCTTTTTATCATATTCATTTATCAGGTAAACAGGAGAATTTTATTTTCTGGCTTTTCTTTATCGCATTTGCCATTAAGATGCCGATATTTCCGTTCCATACCTGGCAGCCCGATGCCTACGAACAATCGCCAACAGCTACTACGATGGTTATGAGCGGTATTATGGTTAAGATGGGAATTTTTGCTGTAGTACGCTGGTTACTGCCAGTATTCCCAAATGCCTCTGTTCAATTTGCCAATATCATTATTATACTTTCTGTAATAGGAATGATTTATGCATCATTGATCGCCATCCGGCAGGATGATATCAAACGCTTAATAGCCTATTCATCTATTGCGCATATTGGGCTGATGTGTGCAGCAATTTTTACACAGAATAAAACAGGTCTGGAAGGGGTAATGATCCAGATGTTTAACCATGGTATCAATGTATTGGGCTTGTGGATTGTGGCAGATGTGATTGAACAGAAACTGGGAACAAGAAAATTCAGCGATCTGGGCGGACTTGCGCAAAAAGCACCGGTACTGGCTATTCTGCTGGTGGTAATGAGCCTGGCAAATATTGCTCTTCCGCTTACCAATGCATTTATTGGCGAGTTCCTGATGTTTAACGGATTGTTCCAGTACAATATATGGATAGCGGCAGCAGCCGGTATCAGTATTATATTAGCTGCTGTATACACATTGAATATGATTCAGAAAGTGTTGTACGGTAACACAGTGGCCTCAACAGAAAATGCAGTAGAGATCAGCGGTAATATTCAACTGGTACTGGTAATACTGGCTATTACAGTGATCGTATTAGGCGTATATCCGCAGCCGATGATCGACCTGACAAAGGATACGGTAAACGCAATATTGGTAAACCATTAATGTAGAATCAGGCAGGTGTTCTCCTTTTAAGGGCACTTGCTGAAAGATAAGTTTTATGAATGCAATCATAGTTTCCGCTTTATTGGGTGTAGTAATGATGTTCAGTGGTATTATTACAACAAAGAGATCGAGTATTACTTATACAGCGATCATTAGTTTGCTGGTATTGCTTGTTGCAAATCTGCTGAACACCTATGGAATATGGGAGTTTCATGTGAACACACATGGCATGCTTCAGTTTGATAAATTCGGTATGTTCTTTAATTCAATTGCTATTACAGCAACACTGATATATGTAATATTAAGCGGAAAGGATATTGAAAAAACCGGCATACATATTTCTGAATACTATGCATTGATCTTTTTTGTTTTATGCGGAGTGAGTATTCTTACCAGTTTTAATGGGCTGCTGATGTTATTTATCGGAATAGAAATTCTGTCAATTCCACTCTATATTCTTACCGGTGCGGATAAAAGAAATCTAAAGAGTAATGAAGCTTCCCTGAAATATTTCCTGATGGGTTCTTTTTCAACAGGAATTATGTTGATGGGTATTGCGCTAATCTATGGGGCAACAGGAAGTTTTGCGCTGGGTGTGTTACATGATGCCCCGGCTGCAGGATTACCGGCGAAAGTCTCTTTTATAGAAGTTGCCGGCATACTATTGCTTTTTGCTTCTATGTGTTTTAAAGTATCTGCTGCGCCATTTCATTTCTGGACACCCGATGTATATGATGGAGCCCCTTCTGTATTCACTTCTTTTATGGCAACCATTGTAAAGTCTGCGGGGTTTATCGCGTTTATTCGTTTATTTGAATCTAATACACAGGCATTAGGTCCTACCTGGAAAATACTGCTCTCTTTTGTAATTATTGCCACTTTACTGATCGGTAATATCACCGCTGTTTTCCAACAGAGTGTTAAACGCATGCTTGCTTATTCAAGTATTGCCCAGGCCGGGTTTATGTTGTTTGCTTTGTATAGTAATAATGATCTGGCAAAAGAAGGTATCCTTTTATATGCTGTCGCCTACAGTTTAGCGACTATCGGCATTTTTGCGATCCTGATTAAGATGAAGGATTACACGTTTGACGGGTATAACGGACTGGCAAAATCAGAACCTGTACTTGCTTTTACCAATACCATTTTTCTGCTTTCTTTGGCAGGGATTCCACTTACAGCTGGTTTTTTTGCCAAATACTATATGCTGGCTTCCGTAGTAAAAGCGGGGGGGGCATTGTGGCTGGTAGTGGTTGCCGTAGTATTTGCGGCAATAAGTGTATATTATTATTTCAGACTCATACAGGCCATGTACTTTAAAGAAGGCGATGCGGAAACAACCGGGATCAGTAGTGGCTTTAAAAATGCCTTGCTTATATTAGCTGTATTGATCATTTTATTTGGCGTATTTCCTTCCCTGGTGCTCAATAGCTTCTATTTTTAACCGTTCTTCACAATTATCGACCTCAATTCCCGGTGTTCGGGAATTGGCAATTATCTTTATCGGGTCGATTATATGATGAAAAGGGTAAATGCATGACAATTCTGGATTCTTTATCACTGGCATGGCGTAATGTTCGCAGCAATAAACTGAGAACCGGTATTACTGTGGCGATCATTGCTTTCGGTATTATGGCCCTGATTGGGATTATTACGGCCATCCAGGCCATGAACCAGAGTCTGAAGGAAAGTTTCTCTTCAATGGGGGCCAATGCCTTTAATATCCGCTTTAAAGAATCCAGGGTCAATTTTAATGGAAATGGGCGAAACGGGGATTTCGAAAAGAAAAGAAGAGGGCTAAAAGAAAAGAAATCTAACTTGGGGAAACCCATACGCAAAGAAGAAGCCGAATTTTTTAAAACCAATTACGATTTTCCGGGTGCTTTAATCAGCATTTACCGCAGAGGCCCCGGTGCCCAGGAAATTCACTATGAGGAAGTGAAAACCAACCCTCAGATAACTATTTGGGGAGGCGATGAAAATTACCTCTTGGTAAATGGCTATGCCATCGATCAGGGTAGAAATCTGAATAACCTGGATCTGCAAAGTGGCAGAAATGTGTGTTTGATAGGAAGCAATGTGGCTGCAAAACTATTTGGTGATAAACCGGAAAAATGTTTAGAAAAAATTATCCGGATAGGAAGTGTTCCTTACCGGGTGGTAGGCTTATTGAAAAGTAAGGGGTCCAGTGCCATGATGCGTCAGGATGATGTAATCCTGACTTCTTATACCAATGTCCGCCATTTCAAAAATGCTAACCCCTCTTATCTGATTGGAGTGATGGTAGGCAATGTGGCTGAATTGGATGTGGCAACTGATGAAGCTACTTCAGTATTCAGGGCAGTGCGCAAACTGGAACCAACAGACGATATTAATTTTGTAGTAGAGCGCAGTGATAAATTTGCCGAATTATTTATTGGATTTTTAAGTAGTATCACAGGCTCCGCAGGTGCTATCGGATTAATTACCCTCATCGGAGCTGCCATTGGTTTAATGAATATTATGCTGGTGGCTGTAAATGAACGGACAAAAGAAGTAGGACTGATTAAAGCAATTGGTGGTAAAAGCAAAAATGTACGTCAGCAATTTTTATTCGAAAGCCTGATCATTAGTTTACTGGGTGCATTTTTTGGAATTATTCTCGGAGTGCTGGTAGGTAACTTATTCTCCATTGTTCTGAAAACAGGTTTTGTGGTTCCCTGGGGATGGGTCATTATCGGAATCGTAATCTGTTCAATAGTGGGCCTTGCCGCAGGTATCTACCCTGCCATGAAAGCCGCCCGACTAAATCCTATTGTAGCCCTCCGTTACGAATAAATAATCAAAACAAAAGAGCAATTACTAAATTAACAAGTAACCCCTAACCCGTAACTCGTAACAAATTATCCTCTCTTAAAAAACAGTTTCAATTTGTCATTGATATAATATTCAATATCTTCTTCTGTTTTATGCGCTCTTAACCATTCACTGCTGGGTCTGTATTGTTGCAGAAACTGTTGTAACTGTTCATTTTTTAAGCCGCTGTATTTCACCACCAACGAGGCAGGGAATCGATAATCGGTATACGCTTCTTTTTCTCTGGCTTCAAAAAAGGCAAACGCTTTTCTTTTATTTCTTTCGTGTCTCGAGAACCTGTCAATATTCAAAGCAATACCCGCTCCTGAATTGGCTTGTGCTATGGTGGGAATGGTATAACTAACAATACCCTGTAAAAAATCTTTTCTTCTTTCAATACTATCCAATTGGTAAACACTCCATCCGCGTGCAGATACAGTAACATTGCCTAAGTCATGCGCAAGAGGAGATAAAGAAAGCCATATCGTATCCTCTGAAAGATATTTCCCTTCAAAATGAATCGTATCCAGTTGATAGCCCACAGCGGCAAAAGAAATTACCTGCTTTTCTGAAATGCTGATAGCAAAACGTCCTGCACCACTTGTGATAACTGTTTGTTTGGTATTGATATTCGTAATACTGGCCAGCGCAATAGGTTCATGTGTGATACCGTCTTTGAGATATCCCCAGATAATGGGTTTGTCCTGAGCGCTGACCTGTAAAAAAAATAACCCGGCAAATAAGCAGCATAACAGTTTCATAACAAACATTTACATAAAGGTAGGTTATCGGCACAGTGCTTACCGGGAATAGATTTACAAACTTTTGTAAAAACTGCGCAAAAAAAGCCGGTGAGTAATCACCGGCTTTGAACTATAAAATAGGATGGGATTATTTTGGATCCAATGCTTTCTTAATTCTGTCTGCTACATCCTGTAAATGGTATTTACTGAGTTTCTCAGAAGTACCCGGAATAGCGGCATTGATTTCAGATTGAAGGGTTCTTAACTGTCCCCTTACTTCTGAACTGACATCCGTATTCTTAGCACTTGGTGCAGGCATAAATACACGGCCATTCACTACTATTGCAGATGAAGCAGGTGCCGGTGTAATCAGGCTGATCAGTTTTTCTACGAAAGTCTTTTGCAGATTTCTTCTGTAAGCATCAATCGGCTTTTTGGTACTGAGTTCACTCCAAACACCTTTTCTTACATCATCCATCATTTCATCAATGCCATAGGTATTGGCACCAAAACGATTGGTTGCGGCAACTAATCTGAAAAGTCTCTGTTCGTCAAGTAAACTGTTTAATGTAGAAGCCTGAAGTGATTGAAGTCTTTCAAGATTTGCTGGTGCCTGTATTTTATTCAGAACACTTTTATCCAGTAACCAGGTGGGTGTTTCAAACAATTGCTTATTTAAAAAGGCAACAGCTTCTTTCTGAATGGCTTTAGGTGTTGCTTCGTATACATCACCGGGTTGTTCCAGACTTTTGAAAGTTTCATAGTAGCCACCTACATTTTTGGTAACATGCCCCATATAACGACCAAACTGACCAATCACCTGTCCATACATATCACTCAGGTTCTCATAATGATCGGCTTCTTCTTTGGTCCATTCTGGTAAAGCGGGTAAAATACGTTTCAGGTTCTTGATACCATATTCGCTGGCTTTAACGCTGTTATCACCCAGATCTTCTGTTTGCGCACGTGGATCGGGGTTTCCACCTTCACCACCAAACCATAAACGTGGATTGGCGCCAATTCTGTCAACAATCCATTTGTTATTGATCTTTTTGTCTTTATCAATATCTGACTCGCCCAGGTATTTATAACCCCATTCAATAGCCCATTTATCATAATCACCAATTCTGGGGAACAAACCCATTTCACTGATATTATCTTCCGGCTGTGCTACATAATTGAAACGGGCATAATCCATAATAGAAGCAGTATGTCCATTGGCTTCTACCCATGCTTTATTACGTAGGTTTTCAACGGGTGTTTTGCTGCTGCTACCCATATTATGACGAAGACCCAGGGTATGTCCCACTTCGTGTGAGGAAACAAAACGGATCAATTGACCCATCAGTTCATCATCAAATTTCATTTTTCTGGCTTTGGGATCAACCGCTGCAGTCTGAACCATATACCAGTCATGTACCAGTTTCATCACATTATGGTACCAGCCGATATGACTTTCCAGGATCTCACCACTACGCGGGTCATGTATTTGCGGACCATACGCGTTTTCAATATCAGAAGCGAAATAGCGGATTACAGAGTAACGGGCATCTTCCAAACTCATATCCGGATTATTTACCGGCCATTCTTTACCAACGATCGCATTTTTAAAACCGGCTTTTTCAAAAGCTTTCTGCCAGTCGTTGATACCATCAATCAAAGGCTTAACCCATTGTTTTGGAGTTGCCGGATCAATATAATAAATGATCTGTTTGGCGGGTTCCACCAGTTCACCACGTTTATATTTCTCCATATCCTCCGGTTTAGGCTCCAGTCTCCAGCGAACGGCGAAAGTCTGGTTTTCTACTTTTTGCTGATCATCGCTATACACAACAAAGCGGTCAGCAAAATAACCAACACGGGTATCAAACAAACGACGGTTCATAGGTACCTTAGGCAGAATAATCATCGAAGTATTCAACTCAAGTGTAACAACACCCGCGTTTGACGCAGCAGGTAATGTTACTCCGCCACCGCCACCCAGTCCGGCCAAACCACCACCACTATTAGACCCATAGGTTTTCACAGTCTTGATTTCAGTATTGGTAGGGAAAGTATGAATGCTTTGGATATAGGATCTGTCGGCCATGATCATAGAAAGACCAAACTGACGCTTGTCGTTCGGATCAAGCCCCACAATCTGGTTATCACCTTTAAAGAAATCGGTAACGTCAACAACCACACCTGAAGAATCTTTATTGAATGCGGCTATTGGGAAAGCAAAACCAATCGGATCCAGGTAGGAGTTTTTAACTGCTTTTGAAATGGCTGAAGTAGAATCGGCAGTACTGATCAGGGTAACTACGCGAACAAAAATATTATTACTTGGGCCTTTTTCAAATTTCAGACTTTGTTGATTGACTTCTTCCCCACCGTATTTTCCACCACCGCCAGGAACTCTGGAAAAGCGTGTTACAGCGAGGATTTCACGACCCAGGATGGAGTCGGCAATTTCGAAATAGTACTTCTCATCTACTTTGTGAACCGTAAAAAGGCCTTTTTTGGTAATAGCCTTATCGGTAATGATTTCTTTATACGGACGAGGCCCCTGTCTGGTAGCGGCAGCACCAAAACCGGCTAAACCTGCTGGTAATCCACCCCTTGTTGGGGCGCCACCTGCCGGTATTGAATCTCTTTGTTGCGCCAATGCCATCGTAGAGGCAAAAAGCGCCATAGTTAGTAAATGCTTTCTCATAAGTTTAAAATATAAATTTTAATAAGTTTTTAAAGATACAAGTGGTTTTTGACAGGAAACAAATAAATTCTTGCCGTTGGATGAGTGGTAAAAAGGGGGATTCTGGTCGGTGAAAATAATGGATGGGCTAATGGAAAGGAGTAAATGGGCTTAACCTATGAAGAAATAATTAATATAAGAACTTTCATGGAATCTAAATTTGTTGCGTGGCATAAAATAGCTATTTTGTATTCCCATTTGACAAATTGAAAGATAGTTTTGCTTTTTCAAAACTTTTTTCAGTACAATTGCGGAACAATTAATTAACAACTGAAATTATTAAAAAACCAAAAATCAATTGAATCATGGCTGAGACAAAACCAACTGCTAGTGCCGCTGTAAAAAGCCCATCTTCTGCACAACCTAAAAAAAGCAGTAACACAATTTCATGGATTGCACCACTTACTTGTATCATTCTTGGTTACTGTATTTGGCGTTTTGTATTGGGTGCACCTGGTAATTTCACAAATCCAGATCCGAATGGTGGTTTTTGGCCACAGCATAAAGGACCTAAAGGAACTTTTACCAAAATGTATGAGGGTGGTATCATCGTTCCGGTTCTGATCGGTTGTTTTTTAACTGTATTAACTTTCTGTATCGAAAGATTTCTTACTGTTACGAAAGCTTCTGGAACCGGCAGTATTGCTGAGTTTGTTCGTACTGTACAGTTTCACCTTGCCAACAAAGATGTTGATAAAGCACTGGCTGCATGCGATAAACAAAAAGGATCAGTGGGTAATGTAATGAAAGCCGGACTGAAAAAATACAAAGAAATGATTACCAATACAGAATTGGTAACTGAACAAAAAGTATTGAATATTCAAAAAGAAGTAGAAGAAGCTACTGCACTTGAATTACCTATGCTGGAAAAGAACCTGGTGTTCTTATCTACCATTGCTTCTGTGGCAACCCTGTTGGGTCTGTTAGGAACGGTAATGGGTATGATCAGATCGTTCTCTGCTCTTGGAGAAGAAGGTGGTGGAGATGCTGCCCGCGCATTGTCTCAAGGTATTTCTGAAGCCTTGTTTAATACAGCATTGGGTATCGGTACTTCTGCCATTTCCATTATCATGTATAACGTGTTCACAACTCGTATTGACGGAATCACTTACGGAATTGACGAATCAGGTTTCACATTAACCCAAAGTTTTGCAGCTAACTACAAATAATCTTTGGATTGTTTGTGGAATCAGCAGCATTTTGAATCTTTAATTGTGAAACATTAAATAAATAACAATGGGTAGAGCCAAATTACCTCGTAAGAGTACAAGCATCGACATGACAGCCATGTGCGATGTGGCCTTTCTGTTGTTGTCTTTCTTTATCCTTACAACCAAATTCAAACCTTCAGAAGCTATTGCGGTAGTCACACCTAAATCTGTGGCAGCCAAAGTAGCACCTACCAAGGATATTGTAGAGATAATTATTGACAAGGACGGTAAAGTGTTTCTTACGCTGGATGATGAGAATATTAAAGAAATTATGGTGAATACACTGAATAATACCAAAAACCTCGGTCTGAACCCAACTGCTTTTAAAAGAGCACAGTTCTTCGGGGCACCTTTCAGTGGAATGGCCTCTTTTCTTGCGCTTCCTGAAGAACAGCGCAAAGGCAATTTATTACCAGGTATTCCTGTGAAAGACTCCAGTAATAATGAGTTGACAGTCTGGATGACTTTGGTAAGAGATGCCTATCAGGGTAAAAAACCGAATATCCTTTTGAAAGGGGATAACCTGGCAAAATACCCTGCTTTTAAAAGTGTAGTAGATGCTTTTAAGAAGAATGATTTTCTGAAATTTCAAATGGTAACCAATCCGGTAAGTATTCCGGTGGGAACTGATTTATGGAAGAAAACACAAGCAGGAGAAAAGCGCGACGAGTAAGTAAATTAATTATCAACGAAAACTAAATTCTACCGACATGGCAGAAATGGATACCTCGAGTGGCGGTGGCCATAAAAAAGGCCCCGGGGTCAAAAAAGGGAAGAAATTATCGACCCGGGTTGATCTGACGCCCATGGTGGATCTGGGCTTCCTGCTCATTACGTTTTTTATCTTTACCACAACGATGAGTCAGGCTACTGCAATGAAGCTGATCTTACCGAAGGATGCTGATAAACCGGAAGACCAGAACAAAGCAAAACAGTCTGGTGTAATTACCATCCTGCTGGGAAAAGACAATAACGTGTTTTATTATGAAGGAGAACTGGATAACAGTGCCTCTAACTTCAAAACGTCAAATTTTAAAGATATCCGCGATGTGCTGATCAAAAAGAAGAACAGCGTGGCAGAACTGAAGGATTTTGTGGTTATCCTGAAACCTTCAGAAGAATGTACCTACAGGAATGTGGTTGATATCTTAGATGAAATGACGATTAATGTGTGTACACGATATGCGTTGGTTGATATCACGCCCATCGAAACACAATTGGTGAAGAAGACAGAGGAAATTGCTGCCACCTCGCCTGGTCAATAAAGCATTAATTACAAAAGACATTTACAATGGACATAAACAAAATTTTATCCGCAGACATTCTGGATATTCTTTTCGACGGAAGGAATAAGCAGTATGGTGCCTACGATCTGCGTAAAACATATAGCAAGCGTATCACCTATGCATTGGTAGGTACAATGGTAATATGCCTTTTACTGGTAGTGGGTTCTATTATTGCCAATTCAACCAAAAAATCAAAAGCCGAGATTGTTATTGCGGAAGTTAATCTGGAGAATGTTAAGGAAGAAAAAAAGCCTGAACCACCTCCACCACCTCCACCACCAAAACAGGAACCACCTAAAGTGGAAATGGCTAAATTCACTCCTCCAAAAATCGTGAAGGATGAAGAAGTAAAACCCGATGAGGAAATCAAAGAAGTTGAAAAACTAGAAGATACCAAGATCGGTACCATTAACCAGGAAGGTGCTAAAGATGATGGTATCGTGGCACCACCTGTTGAAAAAGGAAGCGGTGTAGTAGAAGCCCCCAAGCAGGAAGAAGATTACGATAAAGTATTTACTGTTGTACAAATTGCAGCAGAGTTTCCTGGTGGTTTACCTGCCTGGACTAAATACCTCGAGCGTAACCTGAATAGGGATCTGCCTGTTGAAAATGGTGCGCCTCCGGGAAAATACACGGTAGTAGTTTCTTTTATTGTAAGTAAAACAGGTGATATTAGCGATGTAACTGCTGAGAACGATCCTGGTTACGGAACAAAAGCAGAAGCCATCCGTGTAATTACCAAAGGACCTAAATGGAAACCTGCGGTACAGAACGGAAGAAATGTGATCTATCGTCACAAACAAAGTATTACTTTCCAGGTTTCAGAAGAATAATTTCTTTGTTAAATAATACAATTGAAAATCCCTGCATCAATTGCGGGGATTTTTTTGTTTGTAATCTTTTGGGTATTAGCTATTAGCTGTTGGCAGGGTTGGTAATAAACGAAATTGACTTGTATAATTTTGCTAATAGCCAATAGCCAGCTGCCAATAGCCAAGCCCAACCCCCAACCCCTTTTTGTGGATTTCCCTCCTTCTCTGAATCATAGTAAAAAATCAAATACTATGGAACAGAACAAAATTCTCTCCGCGGATCTGCTGGATCTTTTATTTGAAGGCAGAAATAAAAATTATGGTGCGTATGAATTACGCCGTTCTTACCAACAGCGCATTAATATGGCTTTGGGAGGAACTTTTTTTATTTGCCTGCTTTTTGTTGTAGGTTCATTACTAGCCAATGCCGGTAAAAAAAGAATCAAGACAGATATTGTTACAACAGTTGAATTGGAAAATTTTAAAAAGGAAGAGCAAAAATTACCTCCTCCACCCGTTACCAAACCAGAACATAAACCTGTAGAAATGGTAAGGGTTACACCACCAAAGATTGTTGCAGATGACCAGGTAAAAGAAGTTGATGAAGTAAAAGATATAACTACTCTTGATAATGTTAAGATTGGTTCTATCGATACGAAAGGTGAAAAGGATGATGTGGTATCGTCACCTGTTGAAGCTAAAAGTGTTGGTGCTGAATCTCCAATTCCAGATGAGGATGTGAATAAAATTTTTAATATCGTTCAGATACCTGCTGAATTTTTAGGCGGACAGGAAGCCTGGAAAAAATACCTCGAAAGAAATCTCAATAGTGATGTTCCAAATGAGAATGGAGCGCCCCCTGCATCCTATACGGTAGTAGTTTCATTTGTAGTTGATAGAACAGGTGCGCTGGGTGATATCAAGGCGGAAAACGATCCTGGCTATGGAACTAAGGCAGAAGCGATTCGTGTTTTGCAGAAAAGTCCTCGCTGGAAACCAGCTATTCAAAATGGGAGAGAAGTTATTTATCGGCATAGACAGAGCATTACTTTTCGCGTAAGCGAACAGTAAGATAAAAAGTTGCAAGTATTGGTTTGTAAGTAATAAGTAAGGATGTGTAATAGGAAACAATAGTTATTTTTAATGAATTTGACATACAACTAAGTCTTGTATAGTAAAAACTTACTACTTACAACCTACTACTTATGACTTAACCCTATTTTTGTAGGGAAACTACTAAATATGTCGGCACAACTGAGTGGATGGGATGATACAATCGTGGCATTGGCTACCCCGCAGGGTATTGGAGCGATTGGGGTGATACGGATAAGCGGGAAAAATACTTTTGCAGTAGTAAATGAATTGTTTCCCTCAAAAGATCTTAACCAACAGGCTTCTCATAGTTTGCAGGTGGGCTATCTTAAACAGGGGAAAGAGATATTGGATGAAGTGGTACTTGCTTTGTATAAATCGCCAAAATCATATACCGGGGAAGATGTAATTGAGATCAGTTGTCATGGTTCACCATTTATCCAGGAAAATATTATCAGGGCCATTAACCAAAAAGGGGTTCGTATGGCTAAGCCGGGCGAGTTTACGCAAAGAGCTTTTCTGAATGGTAAACTCGATCTTACCCAGGCTGAAGCAGTTGCCGATTTAATTGCCAGTAATACAGAAGCCAGCAGAAGAACGGCATTGCATAGTATGCGGGGTGGTTTCTCGAATGATCTGCATCAATTACGAGATCAGTTGATAAGGTTTTCCGCTTTGATAGAATTGGAATTGGATTTTTCACAGGAAGATGTGGCTTTTGCTGACCGAACCGCTTTATACCGATTGGTAAATGAACTCAGTTTGTCGACTAAACAATTGCTTAACTCTTTTCAATTAGGTAATGTAATTAAGAATGGTGTACAGGTAGCCATAATAGGTAAACCCAATGCAGGCAAATCTACTTTGTTGAACACCCTGCTGAATGAGAATCGAGCCATTGTTAGTGAAATGGCAGGTACTACCCGCGATACGATAGAAGAAGTATTGAATATAAATGGTGTTTTATTTCGATTGATTGATACTGCCGGTATTCGTAAACATACCATTGATCAGATTGAAAGTAAAGGGGTAGAAAGAAGCTATGAAAAAATGCGTAGTGCGAATGTGGTTATCTACCTGTTTGACCTAAATGAGATAGATGAGATTGAATTGCGAACAATAATAGATGAATTGGAGAAAGAACAGATCCAATATCTGTTGGTAGGAAATAAAGCCGATGGACAAACTGAGTCTGTAAAACAAAAATTCATTTCCTTTCCGGATATCGTATTGATTTCTGCTAAAGAAAACTTAGGGATTGATGAACTAAAAAAATCGCTGGTAGCCAAAACCATATTGGGCGACCTGCAGGCTGAATCTACTATTGTAACCAATGCCCGCCATTATGATGCCTTACAAAAGCTTGCAGAATCTTTACAGGATGTAAAGAAGGGATTAGACGAAAATATCTCGAGCGATCTGCTGGCGCTAGATATCAGGCAATCTCTGCATTATCTTGGAAGTATCACGGGTCAGATTACAAATGAAGATCAGTTAGATTTTATCTTTTCAAAGTTTTGTATCGGAAAGTAATGGTAGTTTCCTTTGTTTACTTATTCTTATAAATAGCTGATTTCTAAACTTTTATCTTGCCTATAACTTCTTTTATCTTCCCTTTTTAGACAAATTTTGTTGGTATTTCGTTGCAAAAAATGATAAGTTGTTGCCTTTATAGACTTGGGCAACAAATGGCCATATTATGCTACATACAGCTACACACAGCCACAGTTAGCTACACACAGCCACAAACCTAACAGAAATGAGTTCTAATATTAAAATCAAAAAAAATTGTAAATTTTGTAGGCAGGAATTCGTTGCAAAGACTACAGTTACGGAGTATTGTTCTAACAAATGTTCAAGCCTAGCCTATAAATCAAGGAAAAGGGAAGAGAAGATTAAAATATCTGATAACCACTTTTTTATAGAGAAGGGTTTAAAACTAGCTAACCCCTCAAAAGAGTTCTTAAGTGTAACAGAAACAAGCTTAATTCTTGGAATTAGCCGATGGACTATTTCAAGGCTTATTACTAAAAAAGTAATTAAAAGTAAGAAACTTGGAAATCGGGTTATTATTTCTAAACAATCAATAACAGAACTATTCAACTAAATAATATGCAAGTAAAATTAAGAGAAAGGAATAAAGGGAAAAAGATTAGTCTATACCTTGATTATTATAATAATGGCAAGAGGTATTATGAGTTTCTTAAACTCTATTTATTTCCAGAGATAGATGGAAAGAAGCTTAGCCCATTTGAACGAAATGAAAATAGGCAAAATAGGCAATTGGCTGAAGCAATAAGAGCTAAAAGGCAGGTAGAGATTCAGAATGGAAATTTTGGATTTCTTGATAAAGAAATATATAAAATAAGGTTTATTGATTTTTTAAACAAGTTAGCTAACGATAGAGGGGAAAGCGCAGGGAATTACGGTAATTGGAAGAGTACAATTAATCATGTAAGTAACTTTTGTGGAGAGGATATCTTATTGCACCAAATTGATTCTGCTTGGTTAGAGGATTGGAAATACTATTTAAAAACATTTAAAAGTGGACAGGGGAAAAAGCTTGCTGCTAATACACAAGTTTCTTATTATTCAAAAATTATTGCTTCTTTGAAAAGGGCTGTTAAAGAAAAATTGATTCCTGAAAACCCTTCATTATTAGTAAATTCAGTTAAGGGTGAGGAAACACATAGAAATTTTTTGACTTTAGAAGAATTGAAATTAGTTAGCTCGTTTGACTGTCGTAACCCTGAACTAAAAAAGGCATTTCTTTTTAGCTGTTTAACTGGGTTGCGATGGTCAGATATTGTGTTGTTAAGGTGGAAAGACCTTCAATTTGGGGAAGAATTGGGATATTTTATTAGATTTACTCAAAAGAAAACAAAATCTAGTGAAACCCTTCCTATATCAGAGGATGCTAGGGAATTATTGGGGGATTCTCTTGGGGAAGATGAACCTATTTTTATCGGACTAAAATATAGTGCTTGGAATAACTTAATGCTAAGAGAATGGGTAAAAGCTGCGGGTGTTAATAAGGATATTACATTCCATTGCGCTAGGCATACAAATGCAACTCTTTTATTGACAAATAATGTTGATTTGTACACAGTTTCTAAGTTATTAGGACATAAAAATATAAAAACAACGCAAGTTTATGCAGAGGTAGTTAATGAAAGAAAAAGAGATGCTGTTAACACTATAAAGTACAAGTAAAAAAATGAATTGGTATTCTGACTTGATATATCCTTTTGTTAATGGGGAAAATAACCCTTTAAGAAATGTTTTGTATGAGTTAAACTCTAATTCTGTAGAGTTTGAGATTTTGAAGGGCATTGAAAGCGGAAGACTTACTAGTAGTATTTATGAAAAATCTGACAAATGGAATTTTTATAAAAAAGAATTAGGCAATATCAAGTTTAAGATACAAACACAATTAAAAAAGGAGATTATATTTAATGAGACTGTTACAGAAAAAAGAAGGAGATTCAGAAAATTATTGAATGATATTTTCTTATTTCATGATTTGCTTATAATGGATTTTAGGCAATGTCGTGAATGTATCAGTGAAAATATATATGGCAGACCATTTGCTTTAAATAAAGCTATACTTTTTGAAATTATAAAGATAAACCTGCAAATCCCATTCAGCTTAATGAATGTGGAAAAACCACTCAAATTGACCCCCTAATACCAGCGCAAACTGACCCCCACTCGCCAGAGCATATTGACCCCCTGTCGCCATTTCAAACTGACCCCTAAAAGCCGGTAAT